>Ga0307373_10000765_pt1 | contig 61779 bp, 50 predicted proteins | sample OX2MG_FD_202534 | JGI IMG/M metagenome (GOLD analysis project Ga0307373, IMG submission 202534) | Soil microbial communities from Risofladan, Vaasa, Finland - OX-2 | ecosystem: Environmental > Terrestrial > Soil > Coastal area > Acid sulfate soil | place: Finland: Risofladan, Vaasa | collected... | reverse complement strand
GCACATCGATGCCTTCATCGCCGCCTACAACGAGAACGCACAGCCCTTCGCATGGCGAAAGAAAAAAGTCCGCCAGCGCCGCTTCAAGGGCCGACGTATCACTCAGCTTTGATTCCGGGTACTAGTGGCCGACCGAGACGTTGGCGCCGCCGTTGGTGCCGACTGCGGCCGCTGGCACCGCCGGCTTGGCCGGCTTGTGCGCCGGAGCCGCCTTCGCGGTCTTGATCGCCTTCTTGACGGGCTTCGTCGTCTTCGCCGTTTTGGCAGCCGCCTTCTTCTTCGCGGTCTTGGCGGTCGTCTTCGCCTTCGCCGTGGTCTTCGCCTTGACGGCGGCCTTGGCGTTGACGTTGGCCTTGGCGGCCGGCGTCGACACCGTCGTGCCGGCGTTGACGCCGGTGGACGTCGAAGCCGACTGGGCGAAGGCCGGCAACGCGGCGAGCGCGAGGGCGCCGGCGAGCAGTGCCGCGCGCGGCAGGAGGGTGATACGGGTCATGGGTGGGAGGGGTTCCTAGCTGTTGAGGCCCCGGAATTGGGGTCCGCGCTGACAACGGCGCGCCACCGGCGCAACCTCCGCGGCGAACCGATGATATTGTGATGGCCGAATTGCGGCCGAGGTTACGCGGTTGACAGGATTGACCCGCGCGCCTAGGTTCCAGGCCGCTTCCAGGGAGCCTTAGCCCTGCTGCCCCCTGCGGGGGGAGGCCAGTCCGCGCGTTGCGCGCACTGGCCGCAAATGCGTTTGGAGACCCGATTGTTCGAAAGCCTGAGCGGCCGTCTGGCCGACATCTTCGACCGGCTGAAGCGCAAGGGTGCGCTGTCGGAGGACGATGTCAACGCGGCGCTGCGCGAGATCCGCATCGCGCTGATCGAAGCCGACGTCGCGCTGCCGGTGGTGAAGGATTTCGTCAACGCGGTGCGCGAGAAGGCGGTCGGCCAGGACGTGCTGCGCTCGGTGACGCCGGGCCAGATGGTGGTGAAGCTCGTCCACGATCATCTGGTGGCGACGCTCGGCGGCGGGCCGGACGATTCCGGGGCGCTCAATCTCAACGCCGTGCCGCCGGCGGCGGTGCTGATGGTCGGATTGCAGGGCTCGGGCAAGACTACGACCGCGGCCAAGATCGCGCGCCTGCTGCAGGCGCGCGAAAAGAAGAAGGTGCTGCTCGCCTCGCTCGACGTGGCGCGCCCGGCGGCGCAGGAGCAGCTCGCGACGCTCGCCCGGCAGATCGGCGGCGCGTCGCTGCCCATCGTCGTCGGCGAGAAGCCCGTCGCGATCGCCAAGCGCGCGATGGATACCGGCCGGCGCGAGGGCTACGACGTCGTCATTCTCGACACCGCCGGCCGGCTTCACATCGACGAGCCGCTGATGCAGGAGGTCGCCGCCATCCACGAGGCGACGCAGCCGACCGAGACGCTGCTGGTCGTCGATTCGCTCACCGGCCAGGACGCGGTCAATCTCGGCAAGGCCTTCGCCGAGCGGATCGCCCTGACCGGCATCGTGCTGACCCGGATCGACGGCGACGCGCGCGGCGGCGCCGCGCTGTCGATGCGCGCGGTCACCGGCAAGCCGATCAAGCTGCTCGGCACCGGCGAGAAGCTCGACGCGCTCGAGCCCTTCCATGCCGAGCGCATCGCCGGCCGCATCCTCGGCATGGGCGACATCGTCAGCCTGGTCGAGAAAGCCGCCGAGACCGCCGACCGCGACGAGGCCGAAAAGCTTGCGCGCAAGATCGAGAAAGGCGGCTTCGATCTCGACGATCTCGCGTCGCAGCTCAAGCAGCTGCGCAAGATGGGCGGCATGAGCGGCATCCTCGGCCACCTGCCCGGCATCGCCAAAGTGAAGAAGCAGCTCGACCAGGCGAATATCGACGAGACCATGCTCAAGCGGCAGGCGGCGATCCTGTCGTCGATGACCAAGGCCGAGCGCAAGAATCCGAAGCTCTTGAACGCCTCGCGCCGGCAGCGCATCGCCGCCGGCTCGGGCACGACGGTTCCCGAGATCAACCGCCTGATCAAGCAATACCAGGACATGACGCAGATGATGAAGCGCATGGGCAAGCTCGGCCAGAAGGGCCTCGCCCGGCACGGCATCTCGGCGCTCATGCCGAAGCACTGACGCATGTTCCGCTCTGATCGAAGCACACCCCCTCACCCTTCACCTCTCCCCCAATTTGGGGGAGAGGGTTGCTTTGAGTTGGCGAGCCCTGAGCCTGTCGAAGGGCGAGCCCTACTCAAAGCTGGGTGAGGGGGACAAGCACCAACCCGACACGATGTAACCGCCAAGCACTTCAGGAAAGGCACAGCATGGCACTCAAGATTCGTCTCGCTCGCGGCGGCGCCAAGAAGCGCCCGTTCTATTCGATCGTGGTGGCGGAATCGCGCAGCCCGCGCGACGGCCGCTTCATCGAGAAGCTCGGCACCTACAATCCGATGCTCGACAAGGGCCACAAGGATCGCGTCACGCTGAAGAGCGAGCGCATCCAGCACTGGATCAAGATGGGCGCGCTGCCGTCCGAGCGGGTGACGCTGTTCCTCGCCGATGCCGGCATGATGAAGCGGCCCGAGATCCGCGAGACGCCGCAGCGCTCGCTGCCGCGCGCCGAGCGCAAGAAGCTCGATGCGGCGAAGGGCGAGGCCGCGCCCGCCGGCGCCGCGCCGGCGGGCCAGCCGGCCGAGGCCAAGGCCGAAGCCAAGGCCGAGAAGAAGCCGGAAGCCGCTCCGGCGGCCGGCGCCTGAGGAGAGCCGCGTGGCGCGATCCGTCCCATCGCTGGTCTGTCTCGGCGCGATTGCCGGCGCGCACGGCGTGAAGGGCCTGGTGCGGCTCAAGAGCTTCACCGCGCGCGCGCAGGACATCGCCGCCTACGGTCCGCTGCAGGACCCAAGCGGCACGCGCCGCTTCGAGCTCGCCCTGGTGGGAACATCGCGCGGCGCGCCGATCGCGCGGATCAACGGCGTCGACGACCGCAATGCCGCCGAACGGCTCAAGGGCGAGAAACTCTATGTCGCGCGCGACCGCCTGCCGCCCACCGAAGCGGGCGAATTCTACCAGGCCGACCTGATCGGATTGACGGCGACGCGCGAGGATGGCGCGCCGCTCGGGCGCATCGTCGCCGTGCACGATTTCGGCGGCGGCCCCAATCTCGAGATCGCGCCCGCATCCGGCGACAGCGTCATGGTGCCGTTCACCGCCGCGATCGTGCCGGTGGTCGACGTCGCCGCCGGCCGCGTCGTCGTCGCGCCGCCGGACGGCCTGCTCGAAGCGGCGGCGCCCCGGCGGAAAGGCAAGTCGTAATGACCGCACCGTGGACCGCCACCGTGCTGACCCTGTTCCCGGAGATGTTCCCCGGCCCGCTTGAATTTTCGCTCGCCGGCAAGGCGCTCGAGCGCGGCATCTGGCGGCTCGAAACGGTGGACATCCGCGACTTCGCGCGCGATAAACACCGCTCTGTCGACGACGCCCCGTTCGGCGGCGGACCCGGCATGGTGCTGCGGCCCGACGTCGTCGATGCCGCGATCGCCGGCACTGCCGACCGTCCCGGACCGCTGCTCTATCTGTCGCCGCGCGGCCACCGGCTCGATCAGGAGCGCGTCCGGCGGCTGAGCGAAGGGCCGGGTGTCCGGCTGCTGTGCGGCCGGTTCGAGGGCATCGACGAGCGGGTGATCGAGGCGCACGCGATCGAGGAGCTGAGCCTCGGCGATTTCGTGCTCTCGGGCGGCGAGCCGGCGGCGATCGCGCTGATCGATGCCTGCGTCAGGCTGCTGCCCGGCGTCATCGGCGACGCCGCGGCGGTGACGGAGGAGAGTTTCGCGGGGAGCCTGCTCGAATATCCCCACTACACCCGGCCGCAGGAATGGCGCGGCCGGGCGGTGCCGGAGGTTCTGGTCTCCGGCCATCACGACAAGGTCCGCCAGTGGCGCCAGGCCCAGGCGGAAGCGGCGACGCAAACGCGGCGCCCGGATTTGTGGCAACGCTATCTCGCCCGTCGGCGGGACGGCCTTTAAGTCGGAGAAGACCCATGGACATCATGCAACTGCTCGACAAGGAAGGCGTGGCGGCGCTGGCCAAGGCGCGCGCCGTTCCCGACTTCCGCCCGGGCGACACGCTCAAGGTCAGCATCAAGGTGATCGAGGGCGAGCGCGAACGCATTCAGGCATTCGAGGGCGTGTGCATCGCGCGCAAGAACGCCGGCGTGAATTCGAACTTCACGCTGCGCAAGATCTCCTACGGCGAAGGCGTCGAGCGCGTCTTCCCGCTCTACTCGCCGCGCATCGCCGAGATCGAGGTGGTCCGCCGCGGCGCGGTGCGTCGCGCCAAGCTCTATTACCTGCGCGGTCTCGCCGGCAAGGCGGCGCGCATCACCGAGGCTGAGCGCGTGACGATCGAAGCGGCCGCGCCTGAGGCCCCGGCCGGGGAGGGTTCGGCCGCGGCAGCCGCACCGGCCAAGCGCGAGAAGCCGGCCAAGGGCCGCGCCAAGGCGGCGCGCGAAACGGCGGCCAAGAAGTAGGTAACGGACGTCGTCATCATGGCCGCACCGCGCACACTTTTCGACAAGATCTGGGAAAGCCACCTCGTCGACACCCAGCCCGACGGGACCTGCCTCCTCTATATCGACCGTCACCTGGTGCACGAGGTGACGAGCCCGCAGGCCTTCGCCGGCCTGCGCGCCTCGGGCCGCAGCGTGCGCCGTCCCGAAGCGACGATCGCCGTCGCCGACCACAACGTGCCGACGACCGACCGCTCGCGTGGCATCGCGGAGCCGGAATCGCGCAACCAGGTCGAGACGCTGGAGCGCAACGTCAAGGAATTCGGCATCGAGTATTACGGCATCACCGACATCCGCCAGGGCATCGTCCATATCATCGGCCCCGAGCAGGGCATGACCCAGCCGGGCATGACCATCGTCTGCGGCGACAGCCACACCGCGACGCACGGCGCGTTCGGCGCGCTCGCGTTCGGCATCGGCACGTCCGAGGTCGAGCACGTGCTGGCGACGCAGACGCTGATCCAGCGCCGCGCCAAGAACATGCTGGTCGAGATCGACGGCGAGCTGCCCTTGGGCGTCACCGCGAAGGACCTGATCCTCGCGGTCATCGGCAAGATCGGCACCGCCGGCGGCACCGGCCACGTCATCGAGTACGCGGGCAGCGCGATCCGCGGCCTGTCGATGGAAGGCCGCATGACGGTGTGCAACATGTCGATCGAGGCGGGCGCGCGCGCCGGCCTCATCGCGCCCGACGCGACGACGTTCGAATATCTGAAAGGCCGGCCGCACGCGCCCAAAGGCGGCGCCTGGGAGCAGGCGCTCGCATTCTGGAAGACGCTGCCGTCGGATCGCGGCGCGCGCTACGACACGGTGGTGCGGCTCGACGCGCGACAGGTGGTGCCGCAAGTCACCTGGGGCACCAGCCCGGAGGACGTGCTGCCGATCACCGGCAAGGTGCCGAATCCGGCCGACGTCGCCGATCCCGCCAAGCGCGCGGCGATGGAGCGCTCGCTCCAGTACATGGGGCTGAGTCCCGGCACGCGGCTGACGGAGCTGCCGGTGCAGAAGGTGTTCATCGGCTCGTGCACCAACGCCCGCATCGAGGATTTGCGCGCCGCCGCCCAAGTCGCGCAGGGCCGCGCGGTGGCCGCGGGCGTCAATGCGCTGGTCGTGCCCGGCTCGGGCCTCGTGAGGCACCAGGCCGAGAAAGAAGGACTCGACCGCATCTTCATCGCGGCGGGCTTCGAATGGCGGGAAGCCGGCTGCTCGATGTGCCTCGCCATGAATGCCGATCGACTCGAGCCGGGCGAACGCTGCGCCTCGACCTCGAATCGGAATTTCGAAGGCCGCCAGGGCCGCGGCGGGCGCACGCACCTGATGAGCCCGGCGATGGCCGCCGCCGCCGCCGTGACCGGCAAGCTCGCCGACGTCCGCACGCTCGGGCCGCGACGCTAAAAAAATATTGCGGCGTTTTGTTGGTATACCGGCGGTTGCAACAAAAGTGAAATCGAACCGCAACGTTTCCGTCATGGGCCGCTCATAGAGTTCGGGCGTCGGGCCGCGGCAGCGCGACCGGTGACGCGTACCCGATTACTCACAACTGAGGGGCTTCGGAATGAAACACAGGATTCTCTGGGGGCTGGCCGGCTTGCTGGCGGCTTCCCTGGTTGCCGCTTCGGCGCAGGCCAAGGACTTGAATGGCGCCGGCGGCACCGCGATCTATCCCGTCCTCGCGAAATGGGCCGACGCGTATCACAGCAAGACCGGCATCGCCGTGAATTATCAGGCGATCGGCTCGGGCGGCGGCATCAAGCAGATCACCGCCAAGACCGTCGACTTCGCCAACAGCGACAAGCCGCTCACGCCGGCGGAGCTCGCGAAGATCGACGTCGCGCAGTTCCCGGCCGTGATCATCTCGATCACGCCCGTCGTCAACCTGCCGGGGATCAGGCCCGGCGAGCTCGTGATCAGCGGTCCGGTGCTGGCCGACATCTATCTCGGCAAGATCGCCTACTGGGACAATGCGGCGATCAAGAAGCTCAATCCGCACGTGAAGCTGCCGCATATGGGCATCTCGGTCGTCCATCGCTCGGACGGCTCGGGCACGACCTTCAACTTCACCAACTATCTCGGCAAGGTCAGCCCGGAATGGAATTCTAAGGTCGGCTCCGACGTGTCGGTTGACTGGCCGGTCGGCGTCGGCGGCAAGGGCAATGCCGGCGTCGCTTCCAACGTGCAACAGGTCAAGGGTGCGATCGGCTACGTCGAGTATGCCTACGTCATGGAGAATCATCTGACCTACACCAAGATGATCAACAAGTCGGGCAAGACGCTCGACCCGACGATGGGCGCGTTCCAGACGGCGGCGGCGAACGCCGATTTCACCAAGGTCCAGGATTTCTATCTCATCCTGACCGATCAGCCCGGCGACAAGAGCTGGCCGATCACCGCCGCGACCTACATGCTGATGCGCAAGGACTACCCGGCAAGCCAGAACGGGCCCGTGCTCAAGTTCCTCGACTGGTGCTTGCGGAACGGCCAGGGTCAGGCCCGCGCGCTCGACTACGTTCCGCTGCCCGACTCCGTCGTAAAGCAGATCGAGGCGTCGTGGACCCACGACTTCAAGGGCGCCGACGGCAAGCCGATCTGGACGGCGATGAACCACTGATCGGACGTATCTGAAGGCAAGACCGGGGCCGGGTCGCGAGATCCGGCCCCTTTTATTTTGCCCGCGCGCGGCGGCGGCCCGCGCCAATGCGGCCTTGCCTTGGCCGCCGGCCTCCGCTAAACCCGGGCGCGCATTGCCGATCGGACGGACCATGCAGAGATTCACCACGCTGACCGGCGTCGCCGCGCCGTTGCCGATGATCAACGTCGATACCGACAAGATCATCCCCAAGCAGTACCTCAAGACCGTCGAGCGCACCGGCCTCGGCAAGGCGCTCTTCGACGAGCTGCGCTACAACGCGGACGGCTCCGAGAAGCCCGATTTCGTGCTCAACCAGCCGGCCTATCGCAAGGCGGAGATCCTGGTGGCCGGCGAGAATTTCGGCTGCGGCTCGTCGCGCGAGCACGCGCCCTGGGCGCTCCTGGATTTCGGCATCCGCGCCGTGATCGCGCCGAGCTTCGCCGACATCTTCCACAGCAACTGCTTCAAGAACGGCATTCTGCCGATCGTGCTGCCGGCGGAGACCGTGGCGCAGCTGATGGACGACGCGCGCAAGGGATCGAATGCGCGGCTCACCATCGACCTGGCGAGCCAGACCGTCACGCGCCCCGACGGCCAGACGGTGCATTTCGAGATCGACCAGTTCCGCAAGCATTGCCTGCTCGAGGGGCTCGACGATATCGGGCTCACCCTCAAGAAAGAGCCGGCGATCGCCAAATTCGAGGACCGGCGCAAGCAGGCGCAGCCCTGGCTCTGACCGCCGGCCGTTCACAAGAGGACTCATGGCATCCAACCGGAAGATTCTGCTGCTGCCGGGCGACGGCATCGGCCCCGAGGTGACGCGCCAGGCGGCGCGCGTGCTCGAGTATTTCGACAAGCGGCGCATCGCCAGCTTCGCGGTCAGCGAAGACCTGGTCGGCGGCGCCGCCATCGACAAGCACGGCACGCCGCTGACCGAGACGGCGATGAAGGCCGCGCTCGAGACCGACGCGATCCTGCTGGGCGCGGTCGGCGGGCCGAAATGGGACAACCTGCCCTTCGCGCAGAAGCCCGAGCGCGGCCTGTTGCGGCTGCGCAAGGACATGGCGCTCTTCGCCAACCTGCGGCCGGCTTTCGTCTTCGCCGCGCTGGCCGACGCCTCGACCCTGAAGCGCGAGGTCGTCGAGGGCCTCGATATGATCATCGTCCGCGAGCTGACGGGCGGCATCTATTTCGGCGAGCCGCGCGGCATCACCAGCCTGCCCGGCGGCGGCCGCAAGGGCGTCAACACCCAGGTCTACACCACCGACGAGATCGTGCGCGTCGCGCGCGTCGCCTTCGAGCTCGCGCGCAAGCGCGGCAAGCGCGTCTGCTCGGTCGAGAAGGCCAACGTGATGGAATCGGGCGTGCTGTGGCGCGAAGAGGTCACCAAGCTGCACGCCGCCGAATACGGCGACGTGCAGCTCTCGCACATGTACGCCGACAACTGCGCGATGCAGCTGGTGCGCAATCCGAAGCAGTTCGACGTCATCGTCACCGACAACCTGTTCGGCGACATCCTGTCGGATTGCGCGGCGATGCTGACCGGCTCGCTCGGCATGCTGCCGTCGGCCTCGCTCGGCGCGGCGGACAAGAGCGGCCGGCGCAAGGCGCTCTACGAGCCGGTGCACGGCAGCGCGCCGGACATCGCCGGCAAGAACCTCGCCAATCCGCTCGCGTCGATCCTGTCGCTCGCGATGATGCTGCGCTACTCGTTCGACATGGAGGCCGAGGCGAAGCTGGTCGAGCAGGCGGTGGCCAAGGCGCTCGCCAGCGGCGCGCGCACCGGCGACATCGCCCCGGCGGGCGCGAGCCGCATCTCGACGAGCGAGATGGGCGACCGCGTGCTCGGCGAGCTGCAGCGGCTGAGCTAGGCCGCTTTTCGCCGGAACGCCGGCGCGACCTGCTCAGTGAAGCGCGCCATCTCGTCCCTCACCTGCTGGTGCGGCTTCAGGCCGACGTTGAAATAGAGGATCACCTCGCTGAAGCCGGCGGCCTCGACTTTCTTCAGCGTGTCAGTGATCTGCTGCGCCGTGCCGAGCAGGACCGAATTCTCGGTCAGATCCTCGGGTTTAACCTTGCCCAGCCGGTCGACCATGTCGACGAAGTAGCGATAGCTCGGCGGCACGGTCTTGGGATCGCCCGGCAGCGCGGGAATGACGCATTCCCGGTAGTAGCGGATCTGGCGCGCCCGTTGCGCGGCTTCTTGATCCTTGGTGTCGGCGAAGTGCGTGAAATAGCTGCACATCAGCCGGCCCGGCTTGGTGCCGTGCTTGGCGCAGGTCTCGTGATAGAGCTCGGCGACCTGCTTCAGCCCGCCGAAGGTCATCGCCGCCGCGAACGGCGCCACGACGACGCCGCAGCCGAGCCGCGCGGCGAGCTCGATCGACGGCTTGGAGAACGAGCCGACATAGGACGGAATCGGCTTCTGCACCGGCTGCGGCGTGATGCGCACGTCGTCGAAGTGATAGTGCTTGCCGTGATGCGAGATGCGCTCGCCGCCGGCGCTCCACAGCCGACGCACGACCTCCATGCCCTCCTCGAAGATCGCCTGGTTGTCGTCGAAATCGACGTGGAACGGCTGATATTCGCGCCGGTCGTAACCCCGCCCGGCGGCCCAGTCGACGCGTCCGTTCGAGAGCAGATCGAGCGTCGCCCACTGCTCGGCGACACGAATGGGATGGTGCAGCGGCAGCACGGTCACCGCCGGCGCCAGGCGAATCCGCTTCGACCGCGCCGCCAGGTTGGCCAATACGAGATCGGGGCACGACAGCACGCCGAGCGAGTTGAAATGATGCTCGCCGATCCAGGCCGAATGGTAGCCGAGCTGCTCGGCGTAGACGCCTTCGTCGAGAATGTCGGAGACGAACTGGTTGGCCGAGCGCGCGTTGTTCTCGTAATGATTGTCGCTCAGCGTGAAGTAGCCGAATTCCATGACGCCCTCCCTCGGTTCCGGCCGCGTCTTGCGGCGGCCGTGGCCCGATCGGTTGACCCGAGTTTAATGCACGTGCAATTATTGTAAACGCAATTTTCTGCGCAGCGCCGCAACAGCCCGACCGGTAACCTCGTGCGCCAGCCCCGTTTGAACCTCGACGACTACCTGCCCTATCTCGTCAACCGCGTCGGCGTGGCGCTCGCGCTGCATTTCGGCAAGGACGCACTCGCCCGTTACGGCCTCAGCATCGAGATGTGGCGGGTGCTGGTGGTGCTGTCGAACAATGGCAGACAGCGCCAGGTCGATCTCGGCGGCCTCACCAGCATCGACGCCTCGACCCTGTCGCGCATGGTGACGCGGCTGGCCCGGCTCGGCTTCGTCATCCGCCGGCGCTCGGTGTCCGACAATCGCGAGGTCGAGGTTGCCTTGACCGCCAAGGGCCGCAGCGCGCTGCGCCGCCTGATTCCGGTCGCGCGGCGCTACGAGGCCATAGCCGCCACGGGAATTTCCGGCGCCGAGCTCGCGGCCGTGAAGCGCGCGCTGCGGCGGATGTACCGCAATCTGAGCCCGCCGGCCGGCTGACGCGGGTCGGGATTCCTTACACCTGCCGCGATGTCGCGGCGCCGCGCGACCGGTTTCGTGACGCGATCCGGCGTCCGCGAGCGCCGTCGTGGCCCTGCCCGCCCGCAGCGCGAAGTCGTCGTCGCGGCGCCGGCAAGTGTTCGTAGCCGCGCCATGGCCGACGGCCCGGTCGAAGCCGGCGCAGACCGGTTAACGACCGCGACGAACGATCGCCGTTAACCGTGATTATCTATGTCGTAAGTATCCGTAAACCATTTATCAGTAGAAATCGGCGACGTATTTGCATTTTATTTACTATATACGTCGGATATATTGATAAATATCACGTTTTTTATCACGAATACTCATTTATATATTGAAAACTCTTTGCCACTAGGCTACAAGCTTGACAGTAATGCCGCGGAGAAGTCGGCGGCTTTGACAGCTCGGGCGCAACGAGAACAGCGCGTCCCGCTCGCTATGAGCATCGGGGGCGGGTTCGGCAATGTTGCGAATTTTCGGGCACTTCGTGCCGATTCCGGCCGTCGTCATCGGCCTCTGTGAGATCCTGCTGACGGCCAGCGCGATCTACCTCGCCACCGCGCCGACCACGCAGGCGCTGGCGGGCGAATTCCACTTCACGGCATCGTCGATCCAGTTCTCGCTCGGCATGTCCGCCCTCGCCACCGGGGCGATGGGCGCGGTCGGGCTCTACAACTACGACGTCTTCCTCGACTCGCGGCTGATGATCACCAAGGCACTGCTGGCGCTCGCGTTGGTGGTGCCGGCGGCGGCGATCGGCGGCCTGTTCCTCACCCGTGACATGCTCGGCGGGCTCGCCGACTCCTGGCACGGCCTGGTCTTCAAGAGCGCCACCGCGTGGATGGGCTGCGTCGTCGTCACGCGCATGGCCCTGCTGCGCTTTTCCGACGTCGAGATGTTCCGTCGTGGCGTTGTCGTGCTGGGCACTGGCGTCCGCGCCCAGCGCATCGCGGAGCTCGCGCGCCGCCACGCCAACCATTATTTCGTGCCGCGCGCCTACGTTCACATCGGCGCCGACCCGCATCTGATCGACGGCGAGGACCTCGACCTCGATGCCGTCAAGGACCACCGCACCCTCGCCAAATTTGCCCGCAAGCTGGGCGTGCGCGAGGTCGTGGTCGCGACCGACGAGCGCCGCGGCATGCCGGTCGCGCAGCTGCTGCATTGCAAGATCGAGGGTGTCAACGTCGTCGACTATCTGACGTTCTGGGAGCGCGAGAACGGCCGCATCGACATCGACGCGCTGCAGCCGAGCTGGCTGATCTATTCCGATGGCTTCCGCCAGGGCCGCGTCGTCAACTTGACGAAGCGCGCCTTCGACCTGGTCGTCAGTTTCATGCTGCTCGTCGCGACTCTGCCGGTCATCGCGCTGACGGCGCTGATGATCAAGCTCGAAAGCCCCGGTTCGGTGATCTATCGCCAGGAGCGCGTCGGCTATCACAATCGGACGTTCATGCTCTACAAGTTCCGGTCGATGCGCGCCGACGCCGAGCGCGACGGCGCGCCGCGCTGGGCCGCCAGCGGCGATCCGCGCGTCACCCGCATCGGCGCGATCATTCGCCGGTTCCGCATCGACGAGCTGCCGCAGCTCTGGAACGTCTTCAAGGGAAACATGAGCTTCGTCGGCCCGCGTCCGGAGCGGCCATTCTTCGTCGATCAGCTCGCCGCTTCCATTCCGTTCTACATCGAGCGGCATTCGGTGAAGCCGGGCATCACCGGCTGGGCGCAGGTCAACTATTCCTACGGCGCGTCGCTCGAGGATGCGCGGCAAAAGCTCGCCTACGACCTCTACTACGTGAAGAACCGCACGCTGTTCCTCGACGTGGTGATCCTGATCCAGACCGTGCGCGTCATTTTGTTCCGCGAGGGCGCGCGCTAGGCCATGTCGTTTGCCGCCGTTACCTCCGCCATCTGCGCGTTTGCCTTCGCCGCGTTGTTCCTGTTCACGCTGGCGCGCGGCAAGGCTTCGCGGGAAGGCCGTTTCATCCTCGCCGCGTCCGGCGTGACGGCGTTGTGGGCGACGGGATTGGCATTGGGAGCGGCGAACGGCGCGCTGCAGCCGCTCGAGACCGTTCAGGCGTTGATCTGGCTGGCGCTGCTCGAATGGCTGCTGCGCCCGCAGGCGGAAGGGCGTCTCAGGCACGGCATGCGCGGCCTTGCGGTCGGCTTTGGCGCGCTCGCAGGCATCGCGGCGCTCGCCAACGATCTGGTGCATGTCGGCGCCGGTGCGCTGGTTTGGTCGCAGATCGTCGCGCGCACCGGGCTGGCGATCGCCGGCCTGCTGCTCGTCGAGAATGTCTATCGCAACATCGAACCCAAACGACTTTGGAACGTCGTGCCGTTGTGCATCGGCATCGGCGGCTTCTTCGCCTATGGCCTGTTCCTCTACTCGACCGCCTTGCTGACCGGGCACGTGAACCCGGTCTTCGCCGACGCGCGGCCGGCGGCGACCTGCCTGGCCGCGCCGTTCCTCGCGCTGACGCTCGCGCGCAATCGCGACTGGCGCATCGACCATCACATCTCGCGCAGCGTGGTCTTTCACGCCTTCACCCTGGTGGTGAGCGGCGTGTTCCTGCTCGTTGTCGCGAGCCTGGACGTGGTGCTGCGGCAGGGCGGCGGCGCCTGGGGCCCCGCGGCACAGGTCGTCGCGCTCTTCGGCAGCACGCTGGTCCTGGCGCTGGTGCTGTCCTCGGGCGGCATCAAGGCGCGGATCAACTATCTGGTGTCGCGCAACTTCTTTTCGCTGCGCTACGACTATCGTCTCGAATGGATGAACTTCATCGACATCTTGTCGGCGCCGGGCGCCGAGCTGCGCCAGCGCGTCATCCACGCCGTCGCCAACATCGTCGATAGCCCGCGCGGCGCGCTGTGGCTGATCGACGACGGCATTGGCTTCCGGCCCGCGGCTTTCTTCAACCTGCGTCTGCCCGCCGAATTGATCGAGCCGCCGACCGGCGCGTTCGTCGCCGGATTTCGCGGCGGTCACTGGATCCAGATACTCGACGGCGAGGCCAAACCGGCGCCGTGGCGCGCCGATCGTCAATTCTGGCTTGCCGTTCCGCTGGTCCACGGCGGCCGCATGATCGGGTTCATCGCGCTGGCTCATCCGCGCGCGCCGCTCGACCTCAATTGGGAGAGCTTCGATCTGCTGCGCGCGGTCGGCCGCCAGGCCGCGAGCTACATCTGCGAGGAAAGCGCCGCGCGGCAGCTCGCCGATGCGCGCCGCCTCGAAGACTACGGCAAGCGCTTCGCGTTCCTCGGCCATGATCTCAAGAATATCGCGAGCCAGCTGCGGCTGATCGCCGTCAACGCGCGGCAGCACGGCGACGATCCGGCCTTCCGGGCTGACGCCTTCAGCACCGTCGAGAGCTCGGCCGCGCGCATGAGCGCCTTGCTGTTGCAGCTCAATGCCCGAACCGCCGCGGCCGCCGAACCCGGCCGCACCGCGCCGGCCGATCCGGCGCGCATCGTGGCGGAAGTCGCCAGCGCACTCGCCGGCGCCGCCGTGCCGATCGAGACGCGCATGCCGCCGATGGCCTTCGTGGCGATGCCGGCGGAGGACTTGCGCTCGGCCCTGACCCACATCCTCAGCAATGCGATCGACGCCTCGCCGGCGGGTGCGACCGTGAGCATCGCCGGCGCCGTCGCCGACGGCCGACTGGCGATCGAGATCACCGATCGCGGGCCGGGCATGGATCCCGCGTTCATCCGCAGCGAGCTCTTTCGTCCGTTCCGGACGACCAAGGCGGGCGGCAGCGGCATCGGCGCCTACCAGACGCGCGAGCTGGTGCGCGCGGCCGGCGGCGAGCTCGAAGTCATCAGTCAACCGGGCGCTGGCACCACCATGCGCATCATTCTTCCCCTAGCGCGAGAAGGAGCCGTCTCCTCGGCGGCATAAGTCATGAAAGACAGCAAAATCTCTCTCCTGATCGTCGAGGACGACGACGGCCTCGCCCGCCAGTACAAATGGGCCCTGTCCGATTGCGAGATGGCGTTCGCCGCCAATCGCGACGACGCGATCGCCGAGTTCCGCCGCGTGCGGCCGCAGGTGGTCGTGCTCGATCTCGGCTTGCCGCCGGCCGCCGATACCGCGGCGGAGGGCATCGCGGCGCTCGAGGCGATCCTCGCCATGGCGCCCGAGACCAAGGTCATCGTCGCCACCGGCAACGAGAGCCGCGAGGTCGCGCTGCGCGCCGTGCAGCTCGGCGCCTACGATTTTCATCTGAAGCCGGTCGACCTCGACACGCTGCGCCTGATGATCGCGCGCGCGGCGAAGCTGCACGACCTCGAGGCCGAGAACCGCCGGCTCCAGGACCTCATGCCGCGTTCGCCGATCGACGGCATCGTCGCCGCGAGCCCGCAGATGACGCGCGTGCTGCGCACCATCGAGAAGATCGCGCCGACCGATGTCGCCATGCTCCTGCTCGGCGAGAGCGGCACCGGCAAGGAAATCCTGGCGCAGGCCGTCCACCGGCTGAGCCCGCGCGCGAAGAAGCCGTTTGTCGCCATCAACTGCGCGGCGATTCCCGAGACGCTGCTCGAGAGCGAGCTGTTCGGCCACGAGAAGGGCGCCTTCACCGGCGCGATCAGGCAGACCATCGGCAAGATCGAGAGCGCCAATGGCGGCACGCTGTTCCTCGACGAAATCGGCGACGTGCCCCTCGCCATGCAAGTGAAGCTGCTGCGGTTCCTGCAGGACCAGGTGGTCGAGCGCATCGGCGGCCATCGGCCGATCCAGGTCGACGTGCGCATCGTCTGCGCCACCAACCAGGACCTCGACCACATGATCGGCACCGGCCGCTTCCGCGAGGATCTCTACTATCGCCTCAACGAGATCCGCGTCACCGTGCCGCCGCTGCGCGAGCGCGAAGGCGATCCCGTCCTCCTCGCCAACCATTTCCTGAAGCGCTTCAACGAGCAGTTCGCGCGCAAGGTCAAGGGCTTCGGCTCCGACGCGCTGACCGCGATCGCGGTCCATCCGTGGCGCGGCAACGTGCGCGAGCTCGAGAACCGCGTGAAGCGCGCCGTGGTGATGGCCGAGGGCGCGGCGGTCAGCGCCGCGGACCTCGAACTGGCACCCGCCGAGCTGCCCTTCGGGTCGCTCGACCTGCGCGAGGCGCGGGCGCGGGCCGAGCGCGGCGTCATCCAAATGGCGCTGGCACAGAGCGGCGGCAATCTGTCGCGCGCCTCGAAGCTCCTCGGCATCAGCCGACCGACGCTCTACGGCCTGCTCGAAGATCTCGGCCTCGAAGTTCATTCCTGAGTGCGTGCGCACCGGATCGTCTGGAGACTGACATGACAAACCGTTCGGATTTCATCGGCCGCGCCCTGCCCTTCGTGCTGGCGCTCGGCGTGCTGGCTGCGGCGCCGTCGATCACGCTCGCGTCGACCGGCTATACGGACCAGGCGCAGCAGCTGATCGATCGCGGTGACCTGCGCGGTGCGGCGATCGAGCTGCGCAACGCGGCGCGCAGCCATCCCCAGAACGGCGATATCCACCTGCGCCTGGGGCAGATCTATCTCCAGATCGGCAACATTCCGGCAGCCGAAGCCGAAGCGCGTCTGGCGCTGGCCCGCGGCGCCGACGAAGCCAAGGTCGCGCCGCTGCTCGCCGAAAGCCTGCTGCGCGGCGGCAAGTTCACCGCGGTGCTGCGCGAGATTCCCGCCGGCCACCGCCCGGCTCAGGCCGAAAGCGCGGTTCGCCTCGCACGCGGTCTGGCTTATCTCGGCCTGCACCAGCCCAACCAGGCGGCACCGCTGCTGGCCGAGGCCGAGCAGCTCGATCCGAACGCCGTCGGAGCCAAGCTCGGCTCCGCCCGCCTACTGATGTTCGAGAACAAGGAAGCCGACGCCGAGCGGAAGGTCGACGCGGCACTCGCGATCGCGCCGGAGAACAGCCGCGCGCTGATGCTGAAGGGTGATCTGTTGCGCTTGCGCGGCGACTATCCCGGCGCCTTGGCGCGCTACGACGAAGTCGTGAAGCATGAGCCGCAGAACGCCATCGCGCTGCTCGGCCGCGCCAACCTCGAAATCGCGCTGAACCGGCTCGATGCCGCCGAAGCGGACGTGCAGCGCGTTCACACTGAATTCCCCAACAGTCCGGAAGGCATCTATCTCCAGGCGCTCATCGACGTCGGCCGCGGCAACATCGCCAAGGCGAACGACCTTCTGCAGAAGGCGAGCCTCCAGCTGTCGAACCTGCCGGTGGCGCAGCTCCTGAGCGGTGCGGTGCAGTTCTCGCTCGGGCAGTACGCCCAGGCTGCGGTCAGCTTGCAGAATTTCGTCGCCCATGTGCCGAACAATCCGCTGGCCAACCGGTTGCTGGCCGATATCGCCCTGCGCCAGAACGAGCCGCACCAGGCGATCACCTTGCTCGAACCCGTCACGCGCGCCAATCCCGACGACGGTGCGGCGTGGGCGGTGCTGGCGGACGCCTATCTCGCCGTCGGCGAGAACGCCAAGGCCTCGCAGGCGCTCGACCGCGCCTCGGCGAGCACGGCGAACAATCCGCGGCTCGGCACCCAGGTCGCGGTCGGCCGCATCGCGGCTGGACAGACCAGTCTCGGCGTCGAGCAGCTCGAATCGATCTTCAACCGCAAGGGCGGCGCCGGCATCGCCGGTCCAGCGCTCATCCTGTCCGACCTGCGCGCGCATCACATCGCCGAAGCCGAACGTCACGCCGAGGCGCTGGCCAAGGCACGGCCAGACGATCTCATCGCGGCCAATCTGCTCGGTCTGGTTCGCATCGCGCAGGGCAATCTGACGAACGCCGAGCAGATCTTCACGGTGCTTTACCGCAAGCATCCCGAGTTTACCGTCGCCGGCCGCAATCTCGCCCAGGTCTACATGGGTGAAGGACGGCCCGACGACGCGGCCGGCGTCTATCGCGCGATGATCGCGCGCGACGGCGATGATCTCGCATCCCACCTGGCGCTGGCCGACGTCCTGACGGCGACGAAGGATTACAAAGGCGCCGTCGCGGAGCTGCAGCGCGCCAACGCGCTCGATCCGTCCAATCCGGCGCCCAATCTGAAGATCGCGAATCTCTACGCGTCGCAATCGCAGTGGAGCAAGGCGGTCGACACGATGCGGCCGATGATGCAACAGTTCCCCAACAACTTCGCCGTGCTCGACATGATGGGCCGCATCCAGACCGCGATGGGCGATGCCAAGGCCGCGGTCGCCACGTATCGCCGCGCGACCGAGGCGAAGCCCCATGACGCAGTCGCCCTGGATCGCTATGCCAATGCGCTCGCCGGAATCAGCGATTGGACCGGCGCACGCGACCAGCTCCAGAAGGCGGTGAGGCTCGAGCCGAAGTCGGCGCTCTATCGCGAGGAGTTGGTCTACGCCGAGTACCGGGTCGCGGGACGGAACCGGGCTTACGCGCTGGCCAAGAAGCTCGCGCCGGCCACGGAGAGCCCAACGCTCGCGATGCAATGGATGGCCGCGGTGCTGGTCAAAGACGGCAAGACCAAGGATGGGCTCGCGCTGCTGACCGACGCCGAACGAATCGCGCCTTCGGAAGGCTTGGTGGTTCAGCACGCCGCCGTGCTGGCGAAAGCGGGACAGCCGGCGCAGGGCGTGGCGCTGCTGCGCGCCTGGGTCGGCCGTCATCCGACGAATCTCGCCGCCATGCATGCGCTCGCCGATCTCGACATGTCGATGGTCGACTATCCGGCGGCGCAGGCCGTGCTCGAAGCCATCGTGGCGCGCAACCCGGACGACGTCGTCGTCCTCAACAACCTGGCGTGGATCTACGCCCATCGCCACGACCCGCGCGCGCAACAGACCGCGGCGCGCGCCTACGCCTTGTCGCCGCTGTCGCCGGCCGTCGCCGACACCTATGGCTGGATCCTGCTATCGCAGGGCGACGTCGCCCATGCGGTGCAGTATCTGCGCATGGCGAGCTACGGGATGCCGGACGATCCCTCGGTGCAGTATCACTTCGCGGTGGCGCTGAGCCGGGCCGGCAAGACGGCCGACGCCCGGGCGCTGTTGGAGCGCGTCGTCGCCTATCACGGCTCGTTCGACGGCAAGCAGCAGGCCAGCGACCTGCTCCACAATCTCCGCGGCACCGCTAACTAGGCGCGCGACTCCGCGGAACCGTCGAAGCGCCGCTTCAGTTCGAGCGGCGTGGTGAACTGGCCCTTCGCCTCGTTCACGAAGAAGTCGAGCACCCCCTCGAGCCGGTCGAGGAAGCGCGCGAGATCGTTGGCATCGCGGACATAGGGCGCGCCGCCCGGCATCAGCGACGGGCTGTGATAGCTCAGGTTGAAGATGCGCTGACCGCGCGCCAGCAGCGTCCGCACCAGCCGCTTTTGCTCCGCCAGGGTAAAGCCCTCGGGCGTGAGCTGGATGCGCTCCATCAGGCGCAGCCGGGACGCCGCCGCCTTCAGCATCAGGCAATCGGCCGAGCGGGTATCGAGCCACGGATAGAGCGCGCGCGCGTGGGACGCGAGCGCGCCGACATGCGCGACGGTCAGCGGAATGCCGAGCCGCCGGCCGCGTGAACCGAAGCGGAAGGGCTGCGGTCCGAAGGCCGAGAAATCGGGACCGAAGCGCCGACTCAGGTCGACGCCGGGCAGCACGCTGGCGTCGATCTCGTAACCCAGGCGATCGAGCAGACCGAAACTGCGCGGCCCCAGGCCGTAGCGTCCGGCGCGATAGACCAGCGGCCGCACGCCGAGATTGCGCTCAATCGTTGCCGTGAGGACCGTCAGCTTCTCGCGCTCGATCTCCGGCGGCAGGTTGCCGGGATAGGACGACAGGTAATTGACGTCCTCGACGAAGGGCGGGTTGACCCACGGCTGGAGATGCGCGCCGATATCGCAGCGCCCGTCGGCGACGAGCTCGCGCAACGGCCCGTATCCGATGCTTTGACTCGCCACCGGATGATCGACGACATAGGTCGGCTTCACGCCGTAGCGCTCGAAGACCGCTTGCGTCTTCAGCTGGTGGGCGATGTTGCGGACGCCGGTGGTCTTGCGGCTGAATGGCCGCGACCAGTCGAATTCCTCCTCCGTGTCGACGACGACCTGCAGCAGCGGCGGATCGTCCGGCGATACCGCGACCGGCGTGATGGTCGCGCTGAGGAATTGAAACGACCGTTGCCGGCGCCGCACATGCCCGCCGGCAACATCGCCGGTCGCGATGGAATCGGCGAGGCTCACCGCTCGGCTCCCGCCAGTATTTCGCCGAACAGACGCAGCTGGCCTTCGGTCGTCGCGTCCCACGAGAACCGCTCGGCATAGGCGCGGGTCGCCGCGCGTGGCGGCGGCACCGCGAACAGCCGATAGACCGCCTCGGCGACGCCGTCCGGGCTGAGCTCACCCATCAGCACGCCAGCGGCGGCATCGGCGACGATTTCGGGATTGCCCCAGGCATCGGACGCGACGACCGGCGTGCCGCATGCCATGGCCTCGAGCAGGACGTTCGGCCAGCCTTCGCGCGTCGATGCCAGCACCAAGGCGTCGGCGGCCGAATAGAGCGCCGGCAGCGCGTCATGCGGCAATGCGCCGAGAAAGCGCACCCGCGACGCGACGCCGAGGCGCTGGGCTAGCGCGGCCAACGCGGCGCGCTGCGGTCCCTCGCCGGCGATCGCAAGCGTGAACGCCGGCAGCCGCCGCAGCGCCGCGATGACCTGGTGGTGGCCCTTGCGCTTGATCAGGTGGCCGACCGAGAGCAGCGTCTTGCCCGCGAAACCGTAGGTGCGGCGCGCCGCAGCGCGATGCAGCGGCCGGAACAGCGCCAGGTCGACGCCGTTGCGCAACGTCGTGATGTGATCTGCCGGCACGCCGAGCTCTATCAGCGGCGCCTTGAGCGCGTCGGCGACGGTGATCATTGCCGCGGCATGCGACGCTGCCCAGCGGATCATGCGACGCGGCAGAATGTGGCGCGGAATCAGGTTGACGTCGGTGCCGCGCGCGGTGATCACGACCGGCTTGCCCAGCGCGCGACCGAGCATCGCCGCCGCCACGCCGTCCGGATAGGCATAATGCGCGTCGATCAGATCGAAATCCTGCATTGCAGCGAGGCGCCGTGCCAGCGGCAACGTGGCGGCGAAGAGGAGCGCCGGCGTCAGGCTCATGCCGAGCTTGGGCAGAACCGGGTAGCGCGGATGGAAGACGGGAAGTCCGTGTCGGCTCTCCTCGGCAAGCACTTGGGCGAAGCGCGCATAACGGCCGAACGCGCGATGAGCGGACGGGAACCACGGCACCGGCGCCAGAACGCGCGCCGCGACCCGGCCGCCGGCAACCAGATGGCGCAGGCGATTCTCGACGAAGACGCCATGGGTCGGCTGCGCCGCGTTCGGATAGAGCGTAGTGAAAGTCAGGATGCGGATTTTGGGCGCCGCGCCGGCGCCGCCGGCATCGGGCGCGCGGCAAGCGCGGTTCATGGCGTCACCGTCGGCGCGACGGGCTCGGCGACGATGACGACCGCCTCGCTCAACACCGGCAACACGCGATGGCGACGCCTCTCCCGGAAGCCGGCCGCCGCGAGCATCTGGGCGAGTTGCGCTTCCGTCACCGGAAACACCGCCGGATTCTGGAACAGGCCGGTGGCGCGTTTCAGCGCGCGGCGCAAGCGGTGGAGCGGCGCGTCGATGCCGTGGGTCAGCACCAGGCGACGGCGCGCGACCCGGCTCATCGCGGCGACCAGCGCGTGCTGCTCGTCGGGCGGAAAATGCATCAAGAAGCGCGCCGACAGCACGGCATCGAAACCGCACGTTGCGTCGATCGATCGGATATCCGCCGTCGCGACGGTAAAGCGCTCGCCGAACCGCGCCAGACGCCGGCGCGCGACGGCCAGCATTTCCGGCGCGATGTCGACGCCGTGGACGCGCAGTCCGAGCGCCAGCGCCACCTCAGCGAGCCGGCCCGTGCCGCACGGCATGTCCGCAACCGTCGCGCCTTTGGGCAAATCGGCCAAGGCGGCGCGAACGGCGCGGCGATCGAGAAAATTGAACAGGCGCCCGGCCAGACTCGAAAACCGCGCGCGGTCGTAATTCGCCGCGACCGCCGCATCCTGGTAATGCCGCGTCGGATCCCACGCTTTGCCGTAGTGCAGGTCGTCCATCGCCGTCACCCGGTCGCCGCGACAAGCGCGTCGCTCGCCGAGGCGACGCATTGCTCGAAGCGGTAGCGCTCGTAGGAGTCGCGGATCGGATCGGCCGGCGCCGATACCAGCTCGATCCAGAAGCGTAGCAACCCGTGCAGCTGCGCCCACAGCAGCGGGCCTCGCGACCATGGCCGGCCCGCGGCGCCGTAGCCGTCGAGGAACGCGTCGACGATGATCCCGTGGCGGCGGCCGAGCATCCAGCCTGTCGGCCGCCACGAGCGGAACGTCAGGTCGCGGATGAATTTCGCCAGATCGAGCGTCACGGCGTCGTCCCAGTGCGCGGCGATATCGAGGCCGACCAGGCCGTCGTCGGTCATCATCAGATTCTCGGCCTTGAAGTCGCCGTGATGATGCGCGATCGGCACCGCGATCGACGCGACTTGCGCCGCCGTGCGCGCGAGCGCCGCATGACCGTCCGCGAAGCTGCGGTTCGACCGCAGCGCATCGGCGCTCGGCGCACGCAGCTCGAGATTGGCGAGCATGACCGCGCAGCTCATCGGGCGATCGGCGAGCCGATGCATCGCGTGAAAGCCGTGCAGCCAGCGCCCCGCCGCGCTCGCCCACGCCCTGACCTCCGTCTCCGCCGTCAGCGGACCGGCCAGCACCGAGGCGACCGAGCGTCCGTCGATCCACTCCATCACGAGGCACGCGTACGCGTCGATCAGGCCGAGCGCGCGGACGACGCGAACCGGCGCCGCACTGCGCGCCGCAAGGCCGGCGATCCGCTCCAGCGCCGCAAACTGGCGCCGGGCCGTGTCGAAGTCGCGGCGGCCATCGGCCGTCAGGCAGAACTTGAGCGCCAGCGCGCCGGCAATCTCGGGCGCGGTGCAGCGGAAGAGCTGCGACGCCGCACCCACGCGGACCGGCCCGATGACGCGGCAGCCGTCGAGCAACGCCTCGCCGATGCGGCGACCGGTGAGCATCCGGAGGACGTCTTCCGGCAGCAATTCGGCCGCAACGGTGCCGGTCATCGCGATCGTCCGCCGCGCGACAGGATGCGGCGCGGAATCGCGACGACGGTGCGCAGCGGCGCGCGGCCGAGCGCCGCGGCGCGCACCATCAGCCAGGCGCCGCGCAAGGGCGCACCGCACTCGATCAAATTGGCGCCGAGCCGTTCGTAGCGGCGACCGAGGATTGCCCGCCGCTCGCCGGCCGAAAGCCGGTCGCCCAGCCCTTGCAGATGCCGGCGCACCATGGCGATGACGTCCGCGGCCTGGCGCGCAGCGTGACCGGTCGAATAGCTGCGCGGCATCCAGTGGTAGACCGCAAGCTGGTCCGGAATGGCGTGAACCCGGCCGGCGAGGGCGAGGCGAATGAACAGGTCCTGGTCCTCGCCGGTGACGAGATCGGGATCGAAGCCGCCGACCTGATCGAGCAGCGCGCGTCGCGTCATCGCCGCCGACGTGGCGACGAACGACGATGCGAGCAGCGTCTTCCACGCCTCCGCACCCGGCACGGGCGGCTGACGCGCATAGACCGAGCTGCCGGCGCGGCCGTCGACGGTGGTGACGCGCATGTCGGCGACCGCCAGCGCGAGGCCGGCGTCGGCCTCGAACGATGCGACTTGGCGCGCGAGCTTGTCGGGTAGCCACTCGTCGTCGGCGTCGAGGAAGGCAACGAGCTCGCCCTTGGCGGCGGCGATGCCGAGATTGCGCGCGCGCGCCGGGCCGCCGTTGTGATCGAGGCGGATGACGCGGATGCGCGAATCGTCGAGCGCCGCGACGCGCGCTGCCGTGTCGTCGGTGCTCGCGTCGTCGATGCAGATCGCTTCCCACGCGGCGTAGGTCTGGCCGCGGACCGATTCGAGCGCGCGCCGCACGGTTAATGCGGCGTTAAACATCGGCATCACGACCGAGACCAGGGGCCGCGACGGCGCCGCAGGCAAGGCGCGGGGTTGGATGGCAAGCGCGGAACGGGGTGGCGGCATCGGCGGACGGTCTCTCGTGCGCAGGCGAAAACCGGCGCGGAAATGGGTCTCCGCGCCATCGCGATTGTCGCCGCGAGCGACGAATTTCCAGTTAACAGAGGGTTGATCGGATCAGCATTAACGCTCTGGCAGTAACCGGAAATTTAGGCCTTTGGAGGTACAAAAACCCTGGATTTGCCAGGGGAATCGATGAACTCGACGAGGCCGAAAGACACCGCGCGGGCGGATCTCGGCGCGAGCGCGCCATGACCGACGCGCCGGCAATCGGCGCCGTCGCCGCGGCGGTCGACGCGTCGCTCGGGCGCAAGATCGCCCGCAGCGTCGTGTTCATGGTGGCGCTGCGCGGCGCGTTCCGGCTCATCGGCCTGGTGAGCTCGCTGATCCTTTTGCGGCTGCTGGCGCCGTCGGATTTCGGCGTCGTCGGTCTCGTCACCGCCGCGCTTGCCATTCTCGAGATCCTGGGCGAGCTGTCGTTCGAAGCCGGGCTCGTCCGCATGGCTGCGCCCGAGCGCATCCACTACGACACGGCGTGGACGCTCGGCTTGATGCGCAACGCGGTCATTGCGCTGGGCGTCGTGCTCGCGGGTCCCCTGCTCGCCCGTTTCGTCGCCGATCCGCGCGTCGTGCCGCTCGCCTACGCGCTTGCCGGCGTCACGCTGCTCCAAGGCCTGGAGAACGTCGGCGTCGTCGATTTCCAGCGCCGCCTCGAATTCGACCGGTTCTTCCGCTTCCAGATCTTCGGCAAGCTCGCCGGCGTCGCCGTCGCGCTGCCGCTCGCCTTCGCCCTGCGCAACTATTGGGCCCTGATGGCCGGCATCGCCGCCACGCGCCTGGCAATGACAGCGCTGAGCTATGCCATGAGCGCCTACCGCCCGCGGTTGAGCCTCGCCGGGTGGCGCGATCTGTTCGATTTCTCGAAGTGGCTGCTGGTCGCCAACCTCGAATGGGTCGTCGACTCCTACGCCATGACGTTCCTGACCGGCCGCGTCGCCGGGCCGGCCGCGATCGGTCTGTATCAGGTCGCCAATCGTGTCGCGTCGTTGCCGGCGAGCGAGGTCGCGGCGCCGATCCGCGGCCCGATGTATGCCGGCATGTCGCGCACCGTGCACGATATGCGGCAGCTCCGTCACCAAACGCTTGACGGCTTGTTCCTCAGCGTCGCGATCGTGACGCCGATGGCGATCGGCGCCGCGTTGTTGGCGCAGCCGATCGTCGATCTGTTTTTCGGCTGGAGGTGGGTTGCCGCCATTCCGCTCGTGCGGTTTTGCGCGCTCGCCGCGCTTTTCGACTCGATCGGCCATTACACGCACAACCTGTACCTCGTCACGCACCGCCAGCGGCGCTTCGTCGGCGTCTTCGCCGTGGCGCTCGCCGTGCGCATTCCGGCGATCATCGCCGGCGCCTGGCTTGCCGGCATCAACGGCGCGGCCTTCGCGATGATGGTGACGGCGGCATTCAACGCGGTGCTGTGGTCGACCAATATCTTTCCGCTCGCCGGCATTCCGCTCGGCGCCGCGCTCGCCGGTATCTGGCGCACCGCTTTCGCGGCACTGGTGATGACCGCCATCGTCCTGTGGCTGGGGGAGCTGTGGCCCGAGCCGCGCGAATTCGCCGCCGGCCTCGTGCGCTTCGCCGTGCTTTGCCTCGCGGGCGGCCTGACCCATATCGGAACCCAGTTCGCCGCCTGGCGCCTCTCCGGCGAGCCCGCCGGCGCCGAGCGCCACTTGATCAGGACCGCCGCCGCCGCGGCGGGCCGTTTCCTGCCGCACGGTTGGCTGCACGCCAGGACCTGAGGACCCGCCCATGCGTTCACTGTTCTTCACCACCGCGATCTTCGCCATGCTGCCGGCGGCGTTCTTCTCGCCGTTCGTCGCCGTGCTGCTCTGGTCGTACATCTCGTTCGGCAGCCCGCAGCGCTTGACCTGGGGCATCAGCGACGCGATCCCCTTCGCGCTCGTCGTCGGCTTGACCGGCATCCTCGGCTGGCTGGTGGTCGAGCGCCGCAAGATTCCGAACGACCCGACGACCTGGCTTCTCGGCGGCTTCATCCTGGCCTACACGATTGCGACCTATTTCGCGATCGTACCCGCCGAGGCCTGGCCGAAATGGTGGCTGACCACCAAGGCGATGATCTACGTCTTCGTCACCGCCGCGCTGCTCACCAATCGCGTGCGCATCCACGCGCTGATGTGGGTGATGGTGATCGCGGTGGCGTTCTACGGCATCAAGGGCGGCATCTTCGCGCTGGTCACCGGCGGCAATTATCGCATCTGGGGACCGCCGCAGACCGTGATCGGCGACAACAATCAGATCGCCGCCGCCCTCGTCGTGCTGCTGCCGCTGATCAACTATCTCGGCCGTCAATCGAAGAACGAGCTCTTGCGCATGGGCTCGCGCGTGGCGATGGGCCTGTGCCTGCTGTCGGTGCTGGCGTCCTATTCGCGCGGCTCGTTCCTGGCGCTCATCGCCATGCTGCCCTTCCTGCTGCAGCACTCGAAGCGGAAAGTCATTTCCGGCGTCGTCATCGTCGTGGCGCTCGCCTTCTCGATCGGCTTCATGCCGGCGCAGTGGGTGGAGCGCATTCAGACCATTCAGACCTACCAGCAGGACTCGTCGGCCGAAGGCCGCATCGAGATGTGGGAGGCCGCGACCAAGATGGCGCTGGCGCGGCCGTTGGTCGGTGTCGGCTTCAAGGGCCCCTATATCCAGACGGTGATGGACCAGTACTCGCCGGGCACGACGGCGCGCGCGGTGCACAGCATCTGGTTCGAGGTGCTGGGCGAGAACGGCTTCCCGGCGCTGTTCTTCTGGGTCGCGCTGGCCGCGGTTGCCATTCAGAACTGTCGCTACATCATCCGGCGTACCAAGAACGTGCCGAAGCTCAAATGGGCGAACGATCTCGCGCATATGTCGATGGTCGGCCTCGTCGGCTACTACGTCGGCGGCTCGTTCCTGTCGCTGTCGTACTGGGACTTCTATTTCACGCTGCTGGTCATGCTGGCGGCGACGCGGCGGATCGTGGTCGCCGAGCTCGCGCCCGAGCCCAAGCGGCTGTTGTTCTCGCCCGGTGCGGCGCGCGCCGCCGCCCGCACGCGGCTCAGCGCGGCACGGCCGGCATTGGGCGCCGGCGACTGAGACAACGGGAATAGGTGATCCATGGAAGCAATCTTTTTTCTCATCGGGCTCGGCGGCATCATCATGGTGATCCATTGGTCGGTGGTGAACGACCGCGCCGGCAACAACGGCGTGACCACGGGGTTCTTCGCCATGCGCGAGCCGGAGGAGCCGGTCGCCAAACCACTCGCGGGCGTCGTGGCCAAGCAGCGCGGCGCAGTGGCACAGCCTTCTGTACGGCAGCGACGCGGATAGTGCTTCTAGCGGCGAGATTTACCCGCTGGCTTGGTTCGGTTGCCGAATCTTCGCTTTTTTGAACCTGGTTTGCACTTTCGCGATAAACAAAAGAGGCCGATCATGGCTGACGCTAGATTGATCAAGGCCTTAAGAGCGTCGACATATTGGGCCGCGATGCTCATCGACGGTAAGCGTCGGCCCGAACACTCTGGGGCTCAATGCACAGACTTTTTGATCGCGCCCCGAGGTGAGTCTGCGGCCTAGTACCTCGATAGCGCTTCGAGTCGCCGGTTGCGTCGAGACGTTACTTCCCCGCGCGTAATACCGCCGACAATTTCGCCAGCGCCGGCAGCCGCGGCAGCACGCGCGTGCCGATGAAATCGGCGATGGTCGCCTCGGCGCCTTTGGGATAGCCGCCGGTCGCCCACAGCGTGAACAGCACAGTGGTATAGATCACCGCGCCGAGGGCGACACACGCGGCAAGCGCGAGCGCCTCGCCGCCGGCGCCCGGCGGAAACGCCGCCACCTGGCGAAAGGCGCCGAGGAACGCCGCCATCGAAGCGCCGGCCGTGATTGGCCGCCACAATGCCTCGGCCATTTGACCCGTCGACAGCTGGACGAGCCGCTGGGCGAGCACCAGATTGACGCCGCCACCGACGAGGCTGGCGCCGACCAACGCCGTCGCTGCGCCCATGGCGCCGTGCGCCGGCACCAAGAGCCCGAGCAGCATCAGGAATGCCGCGGCGTTGACCAGGCTCGCATAGGTGAACAGCCGCGGCCGGCCCATGGCGACGAACACGGCATAGGCGTTGCCGACGAGCAGCTCGAGCGGCCCGGCGAAAGCCAGCAGACGCAGCAGCGGCGCCGCTGCCGCCCATTGCCCTCCGAATCCCAGGTCGAGAACGAGATCGGCCGTGACGAAGAGCCCGAATGCCAGCGGCGCCATCAGGCAAAGGCCGCCCGCGAGCACCGCGAGATAGCCCTCGGCCAGGCTCTTGCCCGCGCCCGACAGCTTCGAGAAGCCCGGAAAGATCGCCGCCAGAATCGGCGTGATCAGCTCGGTCGTCGGCAACTCCGCCACCGTGCGCGCGATGCGGTAGAAGCCCAGCGCCGCGATGCCGACGAACTTGCCGACGAAGAGCTCGTCGCTACGCGTGCGCACGAAGAAGAGTTGGCTCGAGAACCACAGCCATTTGGAGAAGCCGAAGACCTCGCCGAAACGCGCGAGCGACAGCCGCGGCCGATAGGGATGCAGCGCGAAGCTCAGGACGACACGCGCGACGGCCGACATGACCAGACCGGCGACCAGCGCGCGATAGTCGCGCCAGACAAAGGCCAGCGGCACCGCGACGACGAACGACGCGAGCTTGATCGCCAGCGTGTAGACGCATTCGCGCGCGAAGGTGAGCTCGCTGCGGAACTCGACGACGCCGACATTGGCGAAGCCGGAGATCGCCGCGATGCCGGCGATGAAAGCGGCGATGCCGACGATACGCGGCTCGTGGAGGATCGCGCTGGCCGGGACCGCCAACAGCACGACCAGAATGGCCGTGACGAGGCCGCGGCCGATTTCGAGCGTCCACACCGTGTCATAGCGTTCGCGCTCGCGCGAGCCGGTGCGGATGAGATCCATGTCGAGGCTGAAATCGCCCGCCGACTGAACCAGCGAATAGAGCAGCGTCGCCATGCCGACGAGGCCGTAATCCGTCGGCCGCAGCAGGCGCGCGAGCAGGATCGTGCTGGCGATGCCGATGATCCGCACGCCCCAGCGCGCGGCGAGCAGCCATAACGCGCCCTTGGCGATGCGACGGGCGAGCGTGTCGCTCACCGCCGCCTCACGAACGCGCGGCGGCGCTGCGGGCGTCGACGCGGACGCGATCGAGATAGGCCGGAAGCGGCCCCATGGCGTTGAGGAAACTCGCGAGCACCTGCCGCGCCGCCGCCGCGGCGCCGTCGAGCGGCGTGGCGATGGCGAAGAAGGCAGAGACCGAATCGCGGCCGGCGACGATGGCGCGCGCCTGGATGAGCTTGGCTTGGGCCGGGCTGGCGGTGATCGTGCCGTCGACGACGTAGAAATACCAGACGAGGCGCGTGCTGGCGCCGTTGTGGATCTCGGCCTCCGACACCGTCACCGGACGGCCGTTCATCGCGACGCGCGCCGAGCCCAGCGTCGAGCGCGGCCAGATGGCCTCGTCGGCGATGCGGTTCTCGCTGCGCACCAGCGTATTGTGGCGCCCATGCACGGCATAGAGCGCGACATAGCGCTCGACGTCGTGACCGGCCACCGCGAAGCCGTCGCGGAACGCGCGGTCCGGCGTGACGATCACGGGATTCCAGCTGTCCTTGTCGTTCGCGCGCGGCGCCCACGGCGCCAGCACCGGTGGCGGCGCAGCGCGCGCCAGATCGAGCGGCCGCGCATTGTCGAGAAACGTCAGATAGGCCGGCCCGATGGCCGCCAGCGCGACGGCCGCCGCGATCGCCAGCAAGGGGGCGCGCAACGTGAATGCGATCGGCGCCGCCGAACGCGGCGCAGGGCGGCCGCGGTCGGCGAAGCGCATGCCGACGACGATCAAAAGCACCAGGATCAGGGTGAAGAAGCCCCAGCCGTAGACGACGTGGTCGGCCTCGACCGCGGTGACGTCGTCGGTCAGATGGGCGAGGTAGATGATGCCGAAGGCGCGCAGGCCGTTGGCGAAGACCGGCACGACCAGCGACGCCGCCAGGAAGGCGGCGCGCTTCCACCACGAGCGATAGACGAGCAGCGCGAAGAACGCGCCGAATGCGATCGAGGCGATGAGGAACCGCAGGCCCGCGCAGGCCTCGGCGATGATGAAATCGCCTTCGGGGATCGAGATCATGATGCCGTCGGAAAATACCGGCACGTGGAAGAGCTGCAGCATCCACACGGCGAAGTGCGCGGTGAAATCCTGCAGCGTCGGCACCAGGACCTCGCCGCTCGGCACCAGCAGGTAGAGATAGAGCAGCGGCCCGAGCATCCGCTTGTAGAGCGGCCAACCGAATGTTGCGAGCAGGATCGCCTGGACGATGGTCATGACGACGAGCTGCTGCAGCTCGAGCACGCCGAGCACGGCGGCGCCGAGCCATGCCAGCGACAGCAGCGGCAGCAACGCCAGGACCCGGAAATCGGCCCGAGGCGCGACGTCGAGTGTGGTGCGCCGATCCCAGATCAAGTAGAGCGCGACCGGCAGCACCAGGAAGCAGTGATTGTAGGTCGGCGACGCCACCCAAACGCGCCAGGCGCCAATGATCTCCCGCCAGAACAGGCCGCCCAACGCGAGCGACGCCAGCAACAGCGCCATGCCGAGAATCCGCCACGGCGTCGCACCCGCCCGGCTTTCGACCGTCGAGACGCTCATGACGCGGTCGCCAAAGCGAGCGGTTCGGATTCCGGCGCGCGCGGCGGAGCCTCGAGCAGCGAATCGAGCAGCGGCAGCTTCGTCTCCCAGCGATAATCCACGGCGATGCGGGCGCGGCCGCGAATGCCGACCGCCCGGCCCTTGGGCGACATGGCCACGGCGATCATGTCGACGAATTCCGCCGGCGTCGCGGCGGCAAAGACTTCCTCGCCGCGCATGAAATCGAACGCCGCGAGCGCGGCCGGCGCGGCCACCAGCGGTTTCGCCATGGCCATCGCCTCGAGTACCTTGTTCTGAATGCCGCGCGCCAGGCGCAGCGGCGCCACCGCCACGTCGGCATGCGCGAGATAGGGCCGGACGTCGGCGACGCGCCCGGTCACGCGAATGTTGGCGTCGCCGCACAGCCGCCTGACCGCGCGCGCCGGATTGTTGCCGACGATCCAGAAATCCGTGTTCGACCACCGCCGACGCAGCCGCGGCACGACCTCCGTGCCGAACCAGCACGCGGCGTCGACGTTCGGCCGATAATCCATCGCACCGGTGAAGACAACGGCGCGGCGACCATGCGGAAACGGATTGGGATAGGCGCGATTCGGATCGAAGCGCTCGAGATCGACGCCGTTCGGCATGACGCGCAAGCGGCCGACGCTTTCGGGCGCGTGACGCTCGAGCAGCGCGGCTTCCGCCCGCGACACGAAGATCGTCGCGTCGAACTCGTTGGCGGCGCGGCGTTCGAGCGCCAGCAGGCGGCGCGCTTCGCGCCGATAGAGCGGCGCCAGCAGCCCGCCTGCGGCGGCATAGCCGCGCCACTTTTCGGAATCGAGATCGACCATGTCGATAACGCGGCGCTCGAGAGCGAGACCGGTAACGTAGGGCGCCATCGCCGAGCAGTAGATGAACGCGGCATGCGGCGCATGCTTCGCGACGGTTTCGTCGATCCATGCCATCAGGCGGCGGTCGCGGAAATAGCGCGCGCTCATCGCCTCGCCGGTCGCGAGCGCGACGAGGCTGCGCGCGCGCGCCGCCAGCGGGCGCAGCGGCAGAGCGCAAACGCTCGCGCAGAGCTGTTCGAGCGCCGGGATATGCGCCGCGTCGCGCGGATCGTCGTAGAAGGTGCCGAGATGGACGCGATGCCGCGCCGCGAGATGGCGCAGGATCGGCCACGAGCGGATCTTGTCGCCCTTGTCGGGCGGATAAGGCAGGCGATGAGCGAGGAACAACAGGTCGGACAAGGGCGCTACTCCCGCCGTCCTTGATCGCAGGAAACCCTCAAGGCTTCGCTAAGAATCGGACCAAGGCTTTGGTAAACAAGGCGGTTTTTCATCGCTCCGGACCGAGGAAAACGGCGTCCATGCGGTCCCAGGCAAAGTCGCCGAGCAGACGTTCCAGGCGGCCATACATGCGGCCGAGATTGAGGTAATGGCGGAAGCGCGACTTGGCCGAGAGGCCGGCGACGCGCGGCTGCGCCGCATCGATCTCCCACGGATGCATGTAGAAGATCGCCGGCCGGCACTCGGCGTCATTGACGCGGCGGAATGCGGCGCGCGACACGGCGTAGGGCAGCAGGCGGAAGTAGCCGCCGCCCGAGGCCGGCAGGTTGCGGCCGCCGAGACGCACCGTGGTGAGCGGAATCTCGAGGACGGCGCACGGATTGGACCGGAACGGCCGGCGCGGCGCCGATGGCATGCCGTAGAGATCGTGCGCGATCGGATAGACGCTCGAGCTATAGGCGAAACCGGCCTCGGCAAGCGCGTCGAGCGCCCAGAGATTGCCGGCGCCGATCGAGAACGTCGCGGCGCGATAGCCCCGCACCGGCACCTGGCCGATGTCTTCCAGCATCATCTTGCTGCGCCGGATATCGGCGGCGAATTCGGCGCGACCCTGGCGATCGGCGCGAATGTGACTGAGGCCGTGGCTCGCCAGCTCGTGCCCGAACCCGACGATACGGCGCACCATCGCCTGGTGTCGCTCGGCGATCCAGCCGAGCGTGAAGAACGTTGCCTTGGCGCCGCGCGCGTCGAACAGCGCCAGCAGCCGATCGACGTTCGCCTCGACCCGCGACGGCATCGAATCCCAGCGGTCGCGAGGCACTGCGCCCGCCAGCGCTTCGACCTGGAAATAATCCTCGACGTCGACGGTCAGCGCGTTGACGACGCGGCCGGCGCGCCGCAGCACGGGCGTATCGCGGCCGAGAGTGGCAAGCCCGTCCATCGCCGCGCTCCTAGAAGACCTTGCGCAGGGTGAGGATCAGCGAGTTGCGGTAGAAATTCGGACCGCCCGACACCGAGTCGACATAGGCGAAGTTGTAGTCGATCGCGCCGAACAGCGACGGCGTGAAGGCGTGACTGAATTCGAGCGTGGTGTCGAACGTGTGCGTGTGCTGCGAATCCTGCAGGAAATAGCCGCCGCTCAAGCTCATGGTCGTGAGCGGCGTCATCCGGCGGTTCCACGTCGCCGTCACGCCGTTCATTGCGTCGTTGGGCACCAGACCCGTCAGCGAGGTCATCTCCTGATGGATGCCGGTCAGCGTGAATCGGTTGGGATCGAGGTCGGTGACGAGGCTCGCCTGGAAGGTGCGCAGCCGCTCGACGTCGTTCTGCAGGCTGAATTCGTTGTTGCTGAGCGAGATCGGCAGGCCGGTCGTCGCGTCGAGCACGGTGCCGTTCGGACCGAGCACCGCGCCGCTCAGGTTCTGCAGGATGGCCTGCTGCGGCGTGGTGGTGATTTCCGAATAGTTCGCATAGGCGGTAGTGATCGGCGTCAGCGCGTAGCGCATGTCGCCTTGGAACGAGTCGGCGCCGTCGCGATGGCCGTAATTGAGCGCGAGGCGCGCGCCGGGATTCGGCTCGTAGATGAACCCGCCGTACCAGGTCGGCTCGGACAGATTCTGCGACGGCACCTCGGCGAATTCGAGCGTCTGCCAGCCGCCGGAGCCGACCAGCGCGAGCGACTTGGTGACGTGGACCTGCACCTCGTCGGTCGCCAGCCCTTCCTTGTTCGAGCCGGTGCCGCCGTTGACGTCGGTGCGCTGGCCATCGAGCGTGGCGGTGTTGCTGAGATATTTGCCGATGTCGCCGGTGGCGAGCGTGCCGCGCAGCTCGTTGTGGGTGGCGGCGGTGATCGGCGCGAGCGTGCCGACGCCGGCGAGGCCCGTGCCGGCCTGGCCGGTGGCCGCGGTCTGACCGGAGAACCACGTCTGGCCGAAGACGTAGCGGAGCTCGGCGTCACCCGCGGTCCGGAACGAATGGCGCAGCACCGGGCTGGCTTCGATCGCGTAGGTGCTGGTGCGGTTCGAGGAGGCGAGCTGGTTGCTCGGGATCGAGCCGAAGGCGCCGGTATGAGCGGTGTCGAAGATCGTGCCGCGCAGCTCGACCGCCGCGGCATCCGGCACGACGGTCGCGACCGCGCTGCCGAAGAGATTCTGGTCGATATGGTCCTGGTCGGTCGCGACCGCGTATTGGTTGAGGCTCGCCGAGTAGTCGAGATTGCCGACGAGCCGCGGCGAATCGGCGGCGACATAGATGCCGGGCGTGAGCGTGGTGATCAGATCGGCCGTGCGGCCGGTCTGCGCGTCACGGACGTTGTCGGTGGCTTCTTCGCGCAGATCGATGCGCGGCGTGATCTGCCACAGCGGCGGACCTTTCGGCGGCAGCGTGTAGGGCTGATCGTTCTCGTTGGGCGCGGCGGGACGGCCGAGATCCTGCCGCAAGCCTTGGGCGTAGATCGGCGGGACCGGACCCTGGCCCTGATCGTCGACTGGACCTAGCGAGAGCTGCGCCGCCGCCGGGGAAGCCATCGCCGCAACCGCGACGAACCCCGCAACGACGACCGGCAACAACCGAATGATGCGCATTCTGCTCTCGAGAGGAGGAACGGCATGGGAAGGATCAATAGTCGGAATAGGCGCCGAACTGATCGGCCGCCGAGGTGCGGACCTTGTTGAGCAGCAGGCTGACGTTCGGACAGGCGCTCAACAGGCCGATTGCGGTTTCCAGCTCCTCCTGCTGCGTGTGGTCGGCCTCGACGACGAGGACGATCTGGCCGACGAGGCCGGCGAGGATCGCGGGATCGCTCGAGGCGAGCACGGCCGGCGCGTCGAACACGATGAAGCGGTCGCTGTAGCGCTGCGCCATTTCGCTGATGATGGTGCGCGTGCGCCGGCTCGACAGCAGCTCGGGCGAACGGATATTGGGCGAACCGGCCGACATCACCGTCAGATTCGGCAGGTTGGTGCGCAGCACCACCTCGGAAAAATCGATGTCGGGATTGGCGAGCAGGTCGGTGAGCCCATAGCTCGCCGGAATGCCCATCATCTCCTGCATCGCATGATGCTTGGTGTCGAGATCGATGAGCAGGACCTTGAGATCCTGCTCGGTGGCGATCGCCAGCGCCAGATTGATCGCGGTGAAGGTCTTGCCCTCGCGTGGACGCGTCGAGGTCACCATGATGACGCGATTGCGGTTCGCCGCCTCGTCGTCCGGCTCGTCCAAGTACTTGGCGACGATCTGGCGTTTGACGATGCGGAATTCCTCGACGACACGCGACCGCTGGGCCGACGGCACGGCGATGCCGCAGCGCGCGAGGCTGCCGCGGTCGATCGAGACCTGGCGGCTATAGCCGGACGAATGCGGCGCCATCGACGGCGCTTCGACCTCGCGGTCGTAGCCGTTCGTCGGCGGCGCGGCATGAGCATAGCTCGGCGCGGCACGGCCGCCGCGATAGGCGGTCTCGTGCGGCGGTTCGTGGTACGCGAAGGGCGCGGCGCCATTGACGACCGCGGCATGCGGCGGCTGTTCGTAGGCCGCCTGCGCGTATGGCGCCTGATAGGCCCGCGGCTGCGGCGCATGAGCGCGCAGCTGCTGCAGCGGTTGTGGCGCGGCTTGCGGCTGATACATCGGCTGCGGCGCGGCTTGCGGCGGATAGATCGGTTGCGACGGCGCGACGGCCTGGTAGACGGGTTGCTGGGGTGCGGTCTCCGGATAGACGGCCGGTGCATAGGCCGCCTGCGGCATCGCCGCGGGTGCGACCGCCGGAGCCGGCGCGCGCGACTTTAGATGCGCGGCGGCGCGTTCGATCAGCTTGCGCGAAGTTTCGTCGATCATCAGCCCAACCCTCCGGGCAAAGCGCGATGCACGTTGAACGTCATCAGAATGAGGACGCCATAGAGCATCATCAGAGCGACGGCGGAGGCGCTGAAGCCGACCATCTCCATCACCGACTGGCTGCGCGACTTGAACAGCGCGACATACGAAACGCCGCCGAGCACCGGCAGGCCGAGCCCGCGGAGACGGTTCAGCGTCGCGAACGAGCGATCGATCTGCGTCAGCAGCACGGGAATGCCGAGCCCGCCGAGAATGCCGGCGAGCAGAACCGCCGAGAACAATACCGGCCGGTTCGGCGCGACTGGCGTCGTCGGCACCTGCGGCGCGTCGATGACGCGGAACTGGATCTTGTCGGCCTGGGTGTCCGCCGCCTGCGAGAGGTTGGTCGCCTCGCGCCGCGACAGCAACTCGTCGTAGTTGCGCTTGAGGATCGTGTAATCGCGATCGAGGTCCTGGTACTGCGCCTCGACGCCCGGCGACGCCTTGGCGATGGCGTCGGCATGGCTGAGATTCGACTGGGTCTGATCGAGGCGGCGCTGGAGCGATGCAACCTTGGCCTGCGCATCGAGCAGGCGGATGCGCACCTGATCGTAGACGACGGGCGAAACCTTGGTACGCGTGCCGGGCGCACGTTTGCCGGCGGTCGTCGTCGAGCCGTGCGTGCCGATCCGGCCGCTCAGCGCGGCGATCTGCTGCTTCACCGCGATCACGTCGGGATATTCGTCGGTGTACCGGGTGCGCAGCTGGGCAAGCTGGCGCTCGAGCTGGACAAGCTGCTGCTCGGCGCCGCCGGGCGACGTGCCGACCGCGGTCACGTCGGCGCCGACGCTCGGCGTCAGGCTTTCGAGTTCGCGCTGCAGCTCGTCGCGCCGCGCGGTCGCGTCTTGCAGATCGTCGTGCGCCTGCTGGAGCTGCGTATGCAGGGCGTCGATCGCGCCTGCGGACGCCGCCCCGTTCAGCACGTCGAGATGCTGCGAGCGGAACTCGGCGCGGCGCTGCTCGGCCGCACGGAGCTGCTTTTCGTAGAGCGCGAGCTGGTCGGAGAGGAATCGCTGCGCGTTGTCGAGCTCGGTGCGCTGCGTGCCCGTCGTGCTCTCGGCGAAGATCGTCAACAAGCTCTGCACGACGTTGCGCGCGGTCTGCGGATTGGAGTCCTGGTACGAGATCGTGAAAAGGTTGCGCGTTTGCGGCTGAATGGTGATCTGTTGCATCAACCGGCGAATCAACGCGTCCTTGTCGGCCGGGGTCCGGATGCCGCGATCGAGATCCGCCATGTGGATCAACTCCTCCACGTTCGGACGCGACAACAGGGTGCGCTGCAGGACATCGAGCTGGCGGGCCGGATCGACGTCGACGGCGATGCCGCGCAGCAGCGGCGTCAGTAGCTGGTCGGCATCGACATAGATGCGCGTGTAGGACTCGTAGCGGTTCGGCAGCATCGCGATCACGGACCAGCCGATGACGCACACGGCCCAGGCGGTGAGCGCGGTGATCCATTTGCGCCGCCAGATCGCGTGCAGGTATTGGAAAATCAGGCCGGACAGCGATTCCATGATGATAGCCTTTGTGCGCCCTTCTGTGCCGTACGGGTTCTAGAAGTACCGCTGCGGAATGATCACGATGTCGCCCGGGCGCATCGCGATGTTGTCCTTGACGTCGCCGTCGTTGATCAGGCTGTCGAGGCGCGCCCGGATGGTCTGCTGGTGACCGGCGATATTGCGCACCACGACCGAACGATCGCCGGCGGCGAAGCGGGTGAGCCCGCCGACCTCGATCATCACGTCGAGGATGGTCATGTTCGAGCGGTACGGCAGGGCCTGCGGCTTCGCGGCCTCGCCAATCACGCGAATCTGCTGCGAGAATGGGCCGACGAAGCTCGAAACGATGACCGTGACGTTGGGATCCTTGACGTAGGCCTTGAGCTTCTCGGTGACCTCATGCGCGAGCGCCGCCGGCGTGCGGCCGACTGCGGCGACGTCCTGAACCAGCGGGATCGAAATCTTGCCGTCGGGACGGACCGGCACCTTCACCGACAGCTGCGGATTCTGCCAGACAAAGATGTCGAGATTGTCGCCCGGCCCAATCAGGTAGGTATCCGAATTCGGATCGACCTTGCCGGTCGGAATGGACGGATTGACGGCCGCGGTCTGCAAATTCGGATAGGCCGCCATCGGCGTCGCCGCGGCGGGCGGCTGGGCGGGTGCCGTGCCGGCAGGCTGCGCCGCAGCCATTTGCGCCGTCATCGGGCGCGCGGCGACGGCGGTGCCCGCCATCGCAGTTTGATTCGGCGCGGGCAGCGGTCGCTCGCTCATGTTCGGCGGAACGCTCAACGCCGGCTGGTTCGAATACGACGACGATTGAACGTCGGGATCGGAGTTGCCAACCAGGCGATCCGTCATGTCGGTGACCGCGCTGCAACCCGCCAGCAGCACGACCGCGAGCACGAGGACAGACCGGGAAACTTGGCGCAGCACGGTTAATCACTCCCCCACATGCGAGACATGCCCGCCTGGCACTGGGGCGCCGGGCGCGGGCCATGGCGTTCGCGGCTCTCGGCCGATCGGACGGGCGCGAGCCACTCACACGCGGGGACGACGGTAGCGGGAAAAGCTTACTGAAAGGTTGACCCGATTTAAGTATTACTTTTGGCCATTCCACAGTTTGCGTAAATAAAATCTAAAGACAAGCCTGCGACGGTCATGTCATGACCAAAAATAAGTCGCGGCGCTTCGATCACGTGACTTCCGCGCTGCGCGATCCGGCCGCCATCGCGACGTGGTCCGAGTGCGATTGGGATCGCGCGGTGCGCGCGGCGCGCCGCGCCGGCTTGCTGGCGCGCATCGCGCTGTCGATCGCCGCCGACGGGCTCGACGCGTTGGTCCCGCGGCGGGCACGCCCGCATCTCGAGGCGGCGTGCGTGCTCGCTCGTAAGCACGGCGAGGACGTTGCGCGCGAGTTGCGCCATATCGGTGCGGCGCTCGGCCCGATCTCCGGTCCCGTGATCCTGCTCAAGGGCGCGTCGTATGCCGCCGCCGGCCTGCCCGCCGCTGCCGGCAGGCTCTTCGGCGACATCGACGTCATGGTGCCCCAGTCGTCGATTGCCGCGGCAGAGTCGGCGCTCATGGCGAACGGCTGGAGCGGCGTCAAGCAGGATGATTACGACCAGCGCTATTATCGGCGCTGGATGCACGAGATTCCGCCGCTGCAGCACCGGACGCGGCGCACCACAATCGACGTTCATCACACGATCGTCCCGCCGACCGGCCGCCACGCCGTCGATGCGCGCCGCATGATCGATTGGGCGGTTCCGTCGCAAGCCGCGCGTGGATTCCTTGTGCTGTCGCCGGCCGACATGATCCTGCACGCGGCCGTGCACTTGTTCGACGACGGCGAATGGGCGAACGGCCTGCGCGACCTCGACGACATCAACCGCCTGTTGCGCCATTTCACGGCGCTGCCGGAATTCTGGTCGATGCTGACGGCGCGTGCCGTGCAGCTGCGGCTCGAACGACCGCTCTATTACGCGCTGCGTTATGCCGCGGCGCTGCTCGATGCGCCGGTGCCGCGACCGCTTCTCGCGGCGCCCGACCTGCGCCCGCCGGCGACGCTGGTTTTGCGCTGGATGGATTGGGTCTTTACGCGCGCCTTGCGGCCGGCGCATCCGAGCAGCGCCCTGCCCGGCACCGGCGTGGCGCTGTTCTTCCTTTACATCCGCGCCCACTATCTGCGCATGCCGCTCCGCCTGTTGCTGCCGCACCTGCTGCGCAAGGCCGTGGTCAAGCGCCTCAAGCCGGCCGAGGCGTGACTGCCGCGTGGAGCCGTCAATTATCTCGTTCCTCGCCTACTCGTTCCTGATGCCGCCGACGGTGTTCATTGTCGCCACGCTGGCCGGGATCGTGCTCGCCGGTTTCGCGGCAACACGCCGCTGGGGCCTTGCGATTGCGCTACTCAGCAGCGTCGCCCTCTATGTCTTCGCGACGCCGCTGGCGTCGTCAGCGCTGCTGCGCGCCGTTGAGCGCGAAGTGCCGCCGAGCGGACAAGCCGATGCCGCCCAGGCGATCGTCGTGCTGTCAGGGGATATTCATCATGGCGACGGCGCCGCGGTAGCGGACACCGTCGGCCGGCTGACCCTCGAGCGGCTTGACCGCGCGGCCGAGCTCTATCGTCATCGGCCGCTGCCCATCCTGGTCTCCGGCGGGCCGGTCGGCGACAGCCGCGAGAGCCTGGCGGCGGTGATGGCGCGCACCTTGACCGACGATTTCGGCGTGCCCGTCGCGTGGCGGGAGGAGGCGTCGCAGACGACGTTCGAGAACGCCGAATATTCCGCCCGTCTCCTCCGCGCGCAGCATATCCATACCGTGCTGTTGGTGACCCAGCCTTGGCACATGCCGCGCGCGCTCTGGGCATTTGCCCGCGCGGGCATCGCCGCGATTCCGGCGCCGACGGCACGCACCTATATCAAGACGCCGATCGACGCCGCCATGGTTCTGCCGCAATCGACCGCGCTGACCGACAGCTTCTACGCGCTGCACGAGATTCTGGGTCTGATCTACTATCGGCTGCAGTTTGGTTAAGCGGCGCGCGCTTTTAAGAATTCCCTAAGCCCTGGCTGCCTAGAGTGACTGCAAGCGGCGCATTCGTCGCCGCGCAAGCATTCACGGGATATTCATGGCGCGATACCTGGTTACCGGCGGCTGCGGCTTCATCGGCTCGCATCTTGCCGACGCCCTGCTTGCCGACGGCCACGAGGTCCGCATCCTCGACAACCTTTCGACCGGACATCGCGACAACGCGCCCGAGGCGGCGGAGCTCATGATCGGCGACGTCGCCGACCGCGTCGCCGTGCGCCACGCGATCGCCGACACCGACGGCGTCTTCCATCTTGCGGCAATTGCCTCGATCGAGCGCAGCATCGACGACTGGGTCGGAACCCACATCTCGAATCTGACCGGCTGCATCACCGTCTTCGACGCGGCACGGCGCGCCCGCGATGCCGGGCCAATTCCGGTGGTCTACGCGTCGTCCGCCGCGGTCTACGGCCTCAACGAAGCGGTGCCGCTCGCCGAGATCGCCGAGGCGCAGCCGATGACCGCCTATGGCGCCGACAAGCTCGGCTGCGAACTCCACGGCTACGTCGCGACCACGCTCTATGGCGTGCCGACGACGGGGCTGCGGTTCTTCAACGTCTACGGACCGCGGCAGAATCCCGACTCGCCCTATTCCGGCGTGATTTCGATCTTCTGTGACCGGCTGGCCGCGGGCAATCCGATCACGATCCACGGCGACGGACGGCAGGTCCGCGACTTCATCCATGTCGGCGACGTCGTCCGCTTCCTGGTGCGCGCGATGGCGGTGCCGGCCGAAGGCGACGTGTTCAATGTCTGCACCGGCGCCGGCACGACGATCGTCGATCTGGCCAAAACGATCGCGGGGCTGTGCGGCGTGACGCCCGACCTGATCTTCCGCGCGCCGCGTCCGGGCGACGTCAGGCTTTCCGTTGGCGATCCCGAGCGAGCCGAGAAGCTGTTCGGCATCCGCGCCGAGATGCCGCTCGCGGACGGGCTGATGATGACGCTCGCCAGTCAGAAGACTCGTCTCGCGGCCCGGCTGCGCTACGCCTGAGCCGTCCGGAAATCGACGAGCGGCCCCGCCGGCACGATGCCGGTCGGGTTGATGGTGCGGTGACTGGCGTAGTAGTGCAGCTTGTATTCGTCGAAATCGCAGGTCGCAGCGATGCCCGGCACCTCGTAGAGCCGGCGCGCGTAGGCGGCGATCGCCGGATAGTCGATCAGCCGCCGCAGATTGCATTTGAAATGCCCGTGATAGACGGCGTCGAAACGCGCCAGCGTCGGGAACAGCCGCCAGTCGGCCTCCGTCGGTCGATCGCCGAAGAGAAAACGGGCGCGTGCCAAACGCGTTTCGAGCCAATCGAGCGTCTCGAACACCGCCTTGACCGCCTCGTCGTAGGCTGCCTGCGTGGTCGCAAATCCCGCGCGATAGACGCCGTTGTTGAAATTCGCGAAGACGCGCTCGTTCACGCGATCGATTTCGTCGGCGAGATCGGCAGGGTAGTAGTCCGTCCGGTCATCGGTGAGCGCCGCGAATTCGCGGTTGAACATCCGGATGATCTCGGATGACTCGTTGTTGACGATCGTCCGCGTCTCTTTGTCCCACAGCACCGGCACGCTGGCGCGGCCGCTATAGGCCGCATCGGCGGCACGATAGATCTCATGGACGTAGTTCGCGCCGGTCAACGGATCGGGCGCGGCGAAGGTCCAGCCGTTGTCGCCCATCACCGGCTCGACTGCGCTCATCGAGACCACCTCGTCGAGCTTCTTGAGCGCGCGGAAGATCATCGCGCGATGACACCACGGGCAGGCGCGCGCGACATAGAAGTGGTAGCGGTTCGGTTCGGCGCGGAACCCGGAGCTGCCATCGGCCGTCACGAATTTCCGAAAGCGCGCCGCCGCGCGAACGAAACGGCCGCCGGTGCGCGCGGTATCGTGCCAACCCGTCTGCCATCGGCCTTCGACGAGCACGCCCATCGCCCGATTCCCCAATAGTTTCAACCCCGGACGCGATCATCGTAACGCTGGGCGCGGTCTTGTGATAAGGATTCGGGGCTTGCTTATGGGGCGCGGTCGCCATGCGCTCAAGGAACAAGCCAGAACATAACCGCTGCTTCTGATGCGGCGGCTTGAGTGGATGGGACCCGCCGAAACAACCCAGGGGGAACGCCACATGTTCACGCAGATTCTGAATCCGACGGGGAACTTGTTCGTCACCTGGCTGGTGGCGCTGGTTCCGCTAGCAGCCTTGCTGTTCATGCTCGCGGGTTTGCGCTGGTCGGCGTGGCTCGCGACGCTGATCGGTTCGTTGATCACGCTCGCGATCGGTTTGTGGGTCTGGCACATGCCGCTCGCGCAAGGCATCCAGGCCTATGTCTACGGCTCGTTGACCGGCATCTGGTATGTCGACTGGATCACGTTCTGGGGCGTCATGCTATTCAACACCATGGTCATCACCGGTGCGTTCGACAAACTGCGCCGTTGGCTGATCTCGCAGGGAACGCAGGACGTCAGGGTCCAGACGATCCTGTTCGCCTGGGCGTTCGGCGCGCTGCTCGAAGGCCTGGTCGGCTTCGGTTATCCGTGGGCGTTCGTTGCGCCCATTCTGATCGCCCTCGGCATTCCCGATATCGACGCCATTCGCGTGGCGGCGATCGCCAACAACGCACCGGTGTCGTACGGCGCATTGGGTGCGCCGATCATCACCCTGGCCGCGGTGACGGGTTATCCGCTCTTGGCGCTGTCGGGCACGGTCAGCAAGATCGTCGCCATCCTCGCCCTGCTGCCGCCCTGGGTGCTGCTCTACCTGGTTTCGGGAAAAAAGGGCATGTGGAGTGCATGGCCCTTGGCGGTCGTCGGCTCGCTCGGCTACATCGCGGGCCAGCTTCCGGTCGGCACCTATCTCGGGCCGTATCTGCCCGACGTGGCGGGCTCGATCGTCTGCTTCGCCTGCCTGCTCGTCCTGCTCAAGGTGTGGCAGCCATCGCAAGTGCTGGGTTACGGCGGCAAGCCGATCACAGGCAACGCGCGCGCCGAAGCACATGGCTTGTCCGGGCGTGACATCTTCCAGGGTTGGCTGCCGATCATCGTGCTGATCGTCATCGTCGTCTCCTGGACCGGTCCGTGGTCGAAGCTGCCGGGCATCATCGGTCTACATCTGCAAGTGACGGCGTCGTCGTCGATTGCAAAGGGTGCCACCATCCCGGCGATCTTCAATTGGACGCCGTTCGTCGGCGGCTCGGCCATTCTCGCCTCCTGGATCGTCTCGGCGATCCTGCTGCGCGTGAACGGCAAGCAGCTCGGCAAGATCTGGGCCAAGACCTGGTCGCAGATGTGGGGCGCCTGCTTGGTCGGCGTGTTCATCTTCGGCCTCGCCTTCGTCTTCAACTTCTCGGGCATGGCCGGCTCGCTGGCGAAGGGGTTCTCGGTGCTCGGCCCGGCCTTCATCGTCGTGGCGCCAGTCCTCGGCTTCATCGGCGTGGCGCTCTCGGGCAGCAACACCTCGACCAACGCCATGTTCGGCAAGTTCCAGGCCCTGGTCGGTCAGGTCCTGGGCTTCCCGCCGCTCCTGCTGCCGGCCATCAATTCGGTCGGCGCCGAGATCGGCAAGCCGGTGGCGCCGCAGACTGCGAGCGTCGGCGTTTCGACTTCGCGCTTCGTCCGCAACGAGGGCGAGGTCATCCGCCACAACTTCGGCTGGACCCTGGTGGTGGCGGCCTGGCTCATCGTGATCAGCGTCGGGTATTACCTGATCTACCCGGCGGTCGGGAATCTCTGATCCCGCCGGCCGGAACGGCAAGCGGAAGGGGCGCGCCCATGGCGCGCCCCTTTTTGTACCAGCCGCCGCGGCGACGGCAACCGATCGAACAAAACAGCGGCGCCGCCGGTTGCCCGGCGGCACCGCACGCCCCCGAGGGCCGCACCGAAACCGCTAGAACGACAGAATGGCGTCGACCGAGAACGTGCCGACCGTGCTGTCCCGGCCGGTGCCGCTCGGGCCGACATTGTAGACTTTCGTCCCGCCGTTGCCGCCATAGGCGGTGTCGAGCCGGGCTTCGGGCCGGATGGTGAGACCGAGCGTGCCCGGAAGCGCAACCGGCGGACTCCATACGGCGTTGATCGTGAACTCGTCATACGTCGCCTTGCCGAAATTGTAGTTCGCGCCGGTCACCGGGAAGCCGCGTTCGGCGTTGATCACGTCGAGCGACGACGTCGGTGTCGTAACGAAGAAGCCCTGGTTGTCGCGATAGATTTCCGCGCGGCCGTTGAATCTCCACTGGTCACTGAACTTGTACTCGAGATAGGTCGTGGCGCTCTCGGCATCGGCGTGAAACTGGTCGTCCTTCACGTAATTGAGCTCGGTGACCGAGGTCCATGCTTTGTTGATCGTGTAGGTGATCACCGTGTCGTAGAACTGGCGATCATGCCGGTTCGGATCGGGTACGGTGATCGCGGCGCCCTGGGTATAGGGGTTCTCCGGGCCGACGTGGGCGAGCGCCAAGATTGTCAGGTTGCCGTCGAGGAGGCCGTTGAGTCCGAAGCCGGCAATGAACTTGCCAATCGAGCCGTTATTGACGCCGTTCACGCCGAGTGAGTCGTTCACGCCGGTGTCCCAGCCGAGCCACAAATCGACGGCGTCGTTGAGATGCGTCGTGGTCAGCACGCCGGTGTGCTTGAACGGCAGGCTGTAGAGGAACTGATAGCTGTGCGTGTAGAACGGGTTGCCGGTGGCGTCGATCACCTCGTAGCCGAGCGGCGTCGGATACTGGCCGATTTTCATATCGGTGCCGCCGCCGGTGAGCGGTGTCGGCGCATGGAGCTGCGCGTCGAGCTCGACGATGTCCCACTGATACGGGCTTTTGGTCACCCGATCGAATTCGTTGAAGAAGTGCGTGTAGCGCGCGTCCGTGCCGTACATGCCGGTGAACTTGAAGCCGTACTGGAATATGTTCTTCGATGAATCGAGATCGTGCTCGATATTGATCATCGCCTGATTCATCCGGACCGTATTCGCGCGGTCGTTGAAGCCCTGTCCGAAATTGATGTTGTTCGTCGGGTTTGCCGTCGACAGGTTGGCGCTGGCCTCGACGTGGCCGGAGAACTGGATGCCGCCGAAGATCGGATCGGTCCAGACCGGATGCGCCGGCGCGGCCGGCGCGGCAGGTGCCGCGGGCGCGGCTGCGGGCGCCTGCTGCGCCTGCGCCGACGAAACCAAAGCGCCCACGAGGCAGCCCGTCGCGGCCAACGTGGCAATGGTGCGGAAAGACATAGCTCGAAGCCCCCAAATTCGACCGTCTGGCGCCGGCGGACCCGGTGCCTTCTTTCTGGGCGTCCTGCCTAAGCGCGATCCACAGCGGCCCCTTTAGGGCTTCTCCACGTCGCGCCCGCAACGTCCGTGCAATTTTTTTGCCATTTTTCGTCGGCAACGTTCGGCGCTCTCTAATCGCGCGCCTCGGCGCCGGCGACCGGACGCGCATCATCGCCGCGACAGAACGCGTGCGGCGGCTTGTTGGAGGATCTGCGTCGCCGGCCACGGGGCCGCTACCGCTCGTTGCGCGACTTAACTAATATGCGCCGATTGTCGGCAGGCGCCTTTTGCGCCCAATATCGACACGCGCATCACGGGAGGCTGCATGAAAAAGCTGCTGGTTGCCGTCGCCGTCATCATCGTGCTGGTCATCGTCGCGGCGGTCGTCGCGCCGTTCGTGGTTCCGGTCGACACCTACAAGGCGAAGCTGATCGCCGCGGTCAAGCAATCGACCGGCCGCGATTTGCGGATCGACGGACCGGTGGGCTTCCATCTGCTGCCGCAGATCGAGCTTTCCGCCGACCAAGTATCGTTCAGCAACGCGCCGGGCGGCGTCGCAAAAAACATGGCGCAGCTCAAGTCGCTCGAGGTGCGGCTTCAGCTGCTGCCGCTGCTGAGCGGCACGGTCGCGGTCGACAGTTTCGTCCTGGTCGATCCGGTGATCGCCCTCGAGGTCGGCAAGGATGGGCGGCCGAACTGGCAATTCGCGCACGCGCCCACGGCGGCGGCTCCGGCAACGGCGGCGCGCGCTCCAGCCGGCGGCGGCTCCGGCGCGATGACCGAACTCGCGCGGCTGCATCTGGCCCGTCTCAAGATCGAGAACGGCACCGTGAGCTATTTCGACGCGCGCAGCGGCAAGCGCTGGACCGCGAGCGCGATCAACATGAGCCTGGCGTTGCCGGGTCTCGACAGCCCGATGGCGGCGTCGGGCTCCGTGGCGTGGAACGGCCAGACGGTCAATCTCGATCTGGCCGTCGATCGGCCGGCTGCGTTCGAGGGCGGCCAGCCGACGCCGATCAAGGTCAAGATCGCGTCGACGCCGATCAACTTCACCTTCGCGGGATCGGGTGTCGGCGCGCCGACGATGAAACTTAATGGCGATGCCGATCTCGGCATTCCGTCGCTGCGCAACCTCGCTGCCTGGGCCGGCCGGCCGATGCCAGCCGGCAACGGATTCGGACCGCTCGCGATCAAGGGCAAGGTCGCCATAGCCGGCAGCAAATACACCTTCAGCGACGCGGCGATCGCCTTCGACGCGATCAAGGGCACCGGCGGCATCGCGTTCGACGACACGGGCGCCAAGCCCTACGTCAAGGGCAGCCTTCAGCTCGATGACCTCAACCTCAATCCCTATCTCGGTCCCGCGCCCGGATCGGCGTCGACGTCCGCGCCGTCCGGCGCCGCCGGCGGCAGCGCTTCCGCCGGTGCCGAGCAGGGTTGGAGCACCGCGCCGATCGATACCGGCGCGCTCAAGGTCGCCGACGCCGATTTCTTCCTCGGCGCGAACAGCCTCGAGTATCACAACATCAAGATCGGCAAGAGCGCGCTCATCCTCCATCTCAAGGATGCGCAACTCACCGCCGACCTGACCCAGCTCGCGCTCTACAACGGCTCGGGCCAAGGCAAGGTGACGATCGACGGCGGTGGTGCCGTGCCCGCGATCCAGGAAAGCTTCGCGCTCAAGGGCGTCGACATGCAGCCGCTGCTGCACGACGCGGCCAACGTCAATCTGCTTTCGGGCAGCGGCAGCCTCGATATGGCCGTCAACGGCCGCGGCCGCAGTCAGCGCGACATCATCTCGTCGCTGGCAGGCAAAGGTTCGTTGCATCTCGACAAGGGCAAGATCAAGGGCGTCAACATCATCGGCATGATGAAGAACGCGGCCAAGGCGCTGAGCATGGGCCTGGTCGGCAGCGGCAACGACACCGATTTCAGCACCATGTCCGGCACGTTCACGATCACCAACGGCATCCTGAAGAACAACGACCTGCAGCTGGTGTCGTCCGAACTGCCGATGACCGGCGCCGGCACCGTCGACCTGCCGCAGCGGCAGGTGAATTATCGGCTGACGCCCAAGGTCGCCGGTGCGGTTGCGGTGCCGGTCCTGATCACCGGACCGTGGGACCATCTGTCCTATCGGCCGGATATCGGCGCGATGCTGCAACAGCCGGGCCAATTGCTGAAACAGCCTGGCAAGAACTTGCAGCAGCTCGTGCCGAATCAGCTGCAGCACCTGTTCGGCAAGTAGCCGGCGGTCGGCGCCGACCTTCATGTTCGTGAGCTCGGCGCCGGCGCGCCGGCCCTGCTAGCGCTTGGCGGCGCGGTACCAGTCGAGAATGTGTTCGCCGTGCCAGAACGCGACGCCGGCGTGGCGCGCCGCGTAGTCGAGGAACGCCTCGAGGTATTTGATCCGGTGCGGCACGCCGCTGATGTAGGGATGGATCGCGAAGCACAGGATCTTGGCGCGTGTCGCGCCCTCGGCGTAGAGGCGATCGAACTGATCCATCGCGCGCTTCAGGAACACGTCGGCGTGATGGTGCTGCACGATCATCATCGGAATGTCGTTGAGCTCGACCGTGTAGGGCAGCGTGACGAGCGGACCGTGCGCCGTCTTGATCTCCGACGGCTCGTCGTCCCACACCCAGTCGCCGATGTATTGCACGCCGGCCTCGGCGAGCAGGTCGGGCGTCTCGTAGGTCTCGGTCAGGCCGGGGCCGAGCCAGCCGACCGGCTGCGTTCCGGTGAACTTTTGGATGGTGTCGAGCGAACGTCGGATGATGGCGCGCTGATCGGGCAGCTTGTGGATCGGCCCCTGCACGTAAGCATGGCCCATGAACTCCCAGCCGCGCTCGCGCGCCGCCGCCGCGACGCGCGGATAGGTCTCGACCACGTTGGCGTTGATCGCCAGCGTGACCTCGGCCTTGTGACGGTCGAAGGCCTCGAAGAAGCGCCACACGCCGACGCGCATGCCGTATTCGTGCCAACTCCAGTTGGGCACGTCGGGAATGAGCGGCGCGGTGGCGGCCGGCGCCGGCAGAACCTGGCGCGCCATCGGGTTCTCGATCTCCCAGACCTCGAGATTGACCACCGGCCAGACGACGAGCCGCAAGCCCGCCGGCAGCTGCAACGGCGGACGGTCGACGATCGCGGAATAGGGCGCGCGCTCGCGCGGTTTCATGGACACTCTCGCGTCGTCATTGCGCCGCGCCGCGACGCGACGCGGAAGCAGTCCGGAAATCGCACCGCTGGCGCTCTGGATTGCTTCGCTCCGCGCGCAACGACGGAACGGTATGCTGGCGCGGCTTCATGGCTTTCCTAAGCCGCCGCGTTCGCAGGCTCGATCAGCGGATAGCGCACGTTGTAATCGATCCCTTCGTCTGCCACGGCGATCAATCGGTGATCCTGTTCGAGATCGACCCCTGGCGCCTTTCCATTCTCCCATTCGAACGTAAGGCACCAGGGCAGAAAGCTGCAAATCGTAATGTGCGAATTTCATCCGCGAGGTGCGAATCCAATTGCGCCTCCGGCGCGCCGGTGGGTTCCGCCAACCGACTCATCAGCGAGCTTCCACGGCGACGGCGCATCCGATTCGTATTCGCCGACACGCCGTCGGGCCGCCGGTCGGCGACGTGAACGGGTGATGAACGCAATGCGGCGCTGGTACACCAAACAATCGCCCGAATTGCGCGGATTCCCCAGGAATCCTGCCCACGCGTCTGTTGCACTTCGGACACAGCCGCCGGTAATCCGCCGCTACCTTGCCGCGAGCGCTTGCCACTAAACCGGGCAACGTCGGAGATTAGCGCCAGCGAGGGGGTGAGCGCCTCCCGCCGTGGGGGTTGCTCCCCCCGCATCCGCGGACTTCTTTCATGTGGGGGTATAATGAAACGGAAACTCAACTTGACCGCCGCCGCGCTCGCGACGACCGCGACGGTCGCGCTGTTCGCGGGATCGGCCTTCGCACAAGGCGGGCCGGACACGATGGGCGCGCCAATGGTTTGCCCGACGACCCAGATGTTTCCGGGCCACAACAATTGCGTGATGCCGACCGCGTCGTCACCGGGCGGCGGCTCGTTCCCGGGCTCGTTCCTGGTGCCGGGCACGAACACCTCGTTCGCCGTGCATGGCTTCATCCAGGTCGACGTCGAGCGCGACTTCGGTCCGCATTACGGCGACACGACCTTTGCCTGGGCCGGCACGCCGGTTGAAGGAAACGGCGTGACCGCATCGGCGGCACATTCGCTCAACGGCGGCACGACCATGGGTGTCAAGGCGACACGGCCGAACATCGAGACGCACACGCCGACCGCCTACGGCCTGTTGAAGACCTATATCGAATTCGACTTCAACCAGACCGGCGGCACGCAGCTCGCGGGCAACAACGACGTGCTCCGTCTGCGTCAGGCCTATGGCGCGTTGGGCCCCTGGCTCATCGGCCAGACGTTGTCACTGAACGCCGATCCGCAGGCCTACGCCGACACCGCGGCGGGCGCCCAGGATGTCGGCATGATGGATACCTTCAACGTGCGCCGGCCGCAGATCCGCTACACCTGGCTTGGCGGCAACGGCCTGTCGGTGGCCGGCTCGGTCGAAGAGCCGTCGTATTTCGCCGACTACGTCGCAGTTGCGCAAGCTAACGGCACGGCAATCTCCGATACGGCGGCCGGTGCCGGCGCGGGCGAGCTTACGCTCAACGGGAGCGGCTCTGTGGGCGGCGGTTATTACAATTGGCCGCACTTCGTCGTTGCGCCGGAGTGGGACCAGCCCTGGGGCCACATCAAGTTTGCCGTCGCTGGCGGCATTGGCGAAGTTCGTGAGGCCGCCGCAGTGGGACCGAGCCACCAGTACGGCGAATGGATGCTCAACCTGACCGGCCACCTCAACACCTGGGGCAAGGACGCGTTGCGCGGCGGCGTGTGGTACAGCCACGGCGCGGCTGATTTCAACTCCGACCAGTGGAACGGCGGCGCGGCCTACAACACTTCGGCGGGTGGTGGCAACACTGTGCTCAAGGCTTGGGCGGCGTATGCCAACTACGAGCACTTCTTCACCGGCCAGTGGCGCGGCAACGTGTCGATGGGTTATTTCCGGCAATCGAACCCGGGCATCTTCGCCAGCGCCGTTACCAACGCCGGCATCGAGAAGGTGCACTTCACCAGCGAAGTGAACATGATCTACTCGCCGGTGCCGCAGACCGACTTCATCCTCGAATGGCAGCATTACTATCGCGAGACGCAGTCGAGCGCCAACGGCACGGCGAATCAGCTCGACGCGCAGTTCAAGTTCTACTTCTAGTCTGACGAGACGACTTCGGAACCCGCCGGCCTTGTGGCCGGCGGGTTTTTCTTTGGGCTCGCGGCGCCAGCGAATTTCGCTACCCTCTTGCAATGACCGACGCCGCCGTTCTCATCCGGCCGATGCGCGCGGATGACCTGGCCGAAGCCGACCGTGTCTACCGTCTCGCCTTCGGCACGCAATTCGGCCTGCCGGACCCTGCCCGCTTTCGTGGCGATTCGGAGGTGCTGCGGGTGCGCTGGACGGCCGATCCGAGCCCGTGCTTCGTCGCGGAAGCGGCCGGCCGGATCATCGGCAGCATCATCGGCATGGCTTGGGGCAGCGTTTTCGTGCTGGGGCCGCTCACCGTCGATCCGGCGCATGCCGGAACCGGCGTCGGACGGTTGCTGATGCAGGCGGCGATGGACTTCATCGCCGCGCGCGGCTTCGCCCTCGCCGCGCTCTTCACCTTTCCGCACAGCCCCAAGCACATCCATCTCTACGAGAGCTACGGCTTCGTGCCGCAGCGCCTGACGCCGGTGCTGTCGAAGATGGTGACAGCGCGGCCGGACGCCGGTGACGCTGGAGCGACGTCGGCTCAGCCCCCTCACCCTTCCCTCTCCCCGCAAGCGGGGAGAGGGTTGCTTGGCGTTGGCGAGGCGGCAGCCGAGCCTTACGCCAAGCTGGGTGAGGGGGTTTCCTCGTTCTCCAACCTCGCGCCCGCCGAGCGCACCGCCGTCCTCGCCGCCTGCCGCGCCGTATCGGATTCGGTTTTCCCCGGTCTCGACCTCACGTGCGAGATCGCGGCCATCGCGGCGCAGCGCGTCGGCGAGACCGTGCTCCTGCGCGCCGACGGCGCGATCGCCGGTTTCGCGCTCTGCCATATCGGCGCCGGCAGCGAGGCCGGCAGCGGGACGCTGTTCATCAAGTTCGCCTGCGTCCGTCCCGGCGACGCCGACGGCTTCGCGCGGCTCGTCGCGGCCTGCGAGGCGCTTGCCGCGGCGCGCCGGATCGGCCGCATCGTCGCCGGCGTCAATCGCGGCCGCGACGGCGCCTATCGGCTGATGCGCGAGCGCGGCTTCCGCGCCGACCTGATCGGCGTCGCCATGCACCGGCCGGATGGCCCCGGCTACAACCGGCCCGAAATCTACGCCATCGACGATTGGCGCTGATCAGTGCGCGCGCGACACGCCCATGAGCCGCGCCAGACGATCGGGATCGGCGATGAGCGGCTGGCTGGGACCGGAATAGACCGCAACGCCGCGGTCGAGGACCAGCGCGTTGGCCGCGAATTCGAGCGCGATGCGCGCGTGCTGCTCGACCAGCACCAGGGCCAGCTCGTCCTCGCGCTTCAGGCGGTCGAGGCCTTGTAGGACGGTTTCGACGATGACCGGCGCGAGGCCCTCGAGCGGCTCGTCCATCAGCAGCAGCGACGGATTGCCCATCAGCGCGCGGCCGATCGCCAGCATCTGCTGCTCGCCGCCCGACAGCTGGTTGCCGCGGTTGCGCCGCCGCTCGCCCAGCGATGGAAAGAAATCGTAGACCCGCTCGCGCGTCCAGCGGCCCGGTCGGGACGCCACGTCGAGATTCTCCTCGACCGTGAGCGAGCGGAAGACCTCGCGCTCCTGCGGCACGAAGCCGATGCCGAGCCGCGCCCGGCGATAGGTCGGTAGCGACGAGACCTCGCGGCCGGCGAGCTTGATCGAGCCGCCGCGCAGCGTCGTCTGGCCCATGATGGTGGCGAGCAGCGTCGTCTTACCGACGCCGTTGCGCCCGAGTACCGCGAGCGTGCCGGCCGGCGCCAGCGTCAGCGACACGCCGTCTAGCACCACGGTATCGCCATAGCCCGCGCGTACCGCGTCGACCACCAGGCTCTGCGCCGCGTCGCTCACGCGTGCGCCCGCTCGCCCAGATAGACCTGGCGCACGCGCGCATCGGCGGCGATCTCCGGCGGCGTGCCTTCGACGAGAATCTGGCCGGCGACCAGCACGGTGATGCGCCGCGCCAGGCGGAACACCAGGTCCATGTCGTGCTCGATAATCAGCACCGCGATATCCGCCGGCAGGCGCTCGATCGTCTCGATGATGGTGCCCGATTCGGACGACGGCACGCCGGCCGCCGGCTCGTCCAGCAGCAGCACCTTGGGCGCGAGGCCCAACGCCACCGCGATCTCGACCAGGCGCTGCCGCCCGTAGGCGAGCTCCTTCACCGGCCGCAGCGCCTCGTCGTGCAGCCGCAGTCGCTCGAGCAGCGCGTAGGCCTCGTCGATGATGTGGCGGCGGCTGCCGGCCGGGCGATGGATGTCGCCGCCGCTGCCGAGCCGCTCCGACACCGCGAGGGTGACGTTCTCCAGCACCGAAAGGCCGCGAAACAGCGTGGTGATCTGGAACGTGCGGACGATGCCGCGCTTGACGCGCTGCGCCTGCGTGAGCGCGGTAATGTCGGCGCCATCCAGCATGATGACGCCGTCGTTCGGGTGAAGCACGCCGGTGACCAGGTTCACGAAGCTGGTCTTGCCGGCGCCGTTCGGGCCGATCAACGCATGCCGCGCGCCGTGCGCGAGCCGGAAGTCGATGCTGTTCGCGACGGTCAGGGCGCCGAAGTTCTTGCACAGGCCCCGGGTTTCGAGCGCCAGGGGCATGGCGACGTCGGTCATCGCTGCCGCCTGATCAGCGCGCCGATGCGGTCGATGATGCCGAGCACGCCGCCGCGGGCGAACATCACCATCAGCACCAGCAGCAGGCCGATCCAGAAATACCAGTAGACGGGATCGATCGCCGCGAAGCGATCCTGCGCGATCATGTAGAGCGGCACGCCGATGAACGCGCCGTAGAGCTGGCCGATGCCGCCCAGCAGCAGCATGATCAGGACGTTGCCCGAGCGCTCGAACCCGAGCGAGTCGGTGGCGACGAACTGAGTGGTCTGCGCCACCAGTGCGCCCGAGACGCCGGCCATCGCGGCGGAGATCGTATAGGCGACGAGGCGGCGCTTGAACACCGGCGAGCCGATCGCGTGCATGCGCGCCTCGTTCTCGCGGATGCCGGTCAGCGACCGGCCGAACGGCGAGTGGACGATGCGGCGCATCACCAGCCAACCGACGAAGAGCGCCGCGAGGCAATAAAAATAGGCCGTCTTGCCATAGAGGCCGAAATGGAAGAAGCCCAGCACCGGGCTGACTTCCATGCCCTGGAGGCCGTCGGCGCCGCCGGTGATGCTGTTGGCCTTGTTGGCGGCCTCGTACAGCATGACGGCGACCATCAGCGTCATCATCAGCTGCGTCAGGCCGGTCGTGCGCAGCACGATCGCGCCCGAGATCACCCCGACCACCGCCGCCGCCGCCGCCGCGACGAAGAGGCCGACGACCGGCGCGCCCATGCCGTGCGCCGCAAGCAGGCCGGCCGTATAGGCGCCCGTGCCGAAGAAGGCGGCCTGGCCCAGCGTGACGATGCCGGCATAGCCGAGCACGAGGTCGACCGACAGCGCGAACAGGACGGTGGCAAGAATCTGCGATCCGAGCGCGAGATAATCCGGGAACGCGAAATAGGCTGCCAGGGCGATCAGCCACGGCAGCGCCTCGTACCAGCGGAAACGATGCCGCCGGGCGAAGGTTTCGGCGGCGCCGGCGACGACGCGTTCGGCGATGGCCATCAGGACGGCCCGATCAGGCCGCGCGGCCGCCACATCAGCAGCGCCAGTGTCAGCGCGTAGATGAAGAACGAGCCGATCTCGGGCAGCAGATACTTGAACGCCGTATCGGCAATGCCGAGCAGGAGCGCGGCGAGGAACGGGCCGCGGATCGAACCCAGGCCGCCGACCGAGACGACGATCAGGAAATAGACCAGGTAATCGGTGGCATAGCCGGGATAGATCGGCAGCAGCTCGGCGCCGAGGCCGCCGCCCAACGCCGCAAGGCCGCTGCCGAGCGCAAAGGCGACGGTGAACAGCCCCGATGTATTGATACCCACCGCCTGCGCCATCTTCAGATTGTCGACGGCAGCGCGGATCTTGGCGCCGAAGCGCGTGCGATCGAGCGCCAGCCAGAGCCCGGTGACCAGCACAGCGCCGCAGACGATGAGGAAGCTGCGATAGGTCGGGAACTCGCGGAAGCCGAGATTGATCTGGCCGCGCAGCTCCGGCGGCGGCTGGAAGAGCTGGGCGAGCGGCCCCCAGAAATACTTGGCCGTCGCCACCGACATGAAGATGAGGCCGATGGTGAGCAGCACCTGATCGAGCTCGGCGCCGCCGTAGAGATGACGATAGAGCAGCCGCTCGAACACGACGCTGCCCGCGGCGACGATGACGACCGCGCAGATCAGCGACAGCCAGAACGGCATGCCGTAGCTGTTCATCAGCGTCGTGACGGCGTAGCCGCCGAACATGGCGAAGACGCCATGCGCCAGGTTGACGAATCCCATCAGGCCCATCGTCACCGACAAGCCGACGGAGATCAGGTAGAGGACCATCGCGAAGGCCAGGCCGAAGAACGCGATGCTGACGGCGGCCGAGAGAATTTCGTTCATTCTGTCAGGGATTTAAGGCGTGGTCCCGAAGCTCACTATAGGGTGTTTTGCGGCGGCCAGGCAACGCGGGCGCCGGAAACGCGATCGCCGGCGCGTGGCCGAGCGCCGGCGATCATCGCACCGATCCGGACGCCCTATTTCGCCGGCGCGTGCATCTCCTTCCACGGGTCCTTGACCATCGGGAAGGTCTTGAACTCGACGTTGGCGAGCTTGCCACCGACCTTCTCGACCCGCCGGATATAGATATTCTGGATGATGTCGCCGGTCTGCGGATCGATCATGAACGGCCCACGCGGGCTGTCGGTCGTCTTGTAGTTCTTGAGGATCTTCATCGCCTGATCGCCGGTGAACTTGCCGTCGGTCTTCTTGATGACGTCGAAGATCATCGCCATGCCGTCCCAGCCCTGGACCGCCGGGAAATCCGGAATGTCCTTCGCGCCGAACTCCTTGTGCCAGGCCGCGACGAAAGCCTTGTTCGCGGGCCGCTTCGCGGCCGCCGAATAGGTGCCCGAGCTGACCACGCCGAGCGGAATGTCGCCCATCTTCGGCAACTCGCTGTCGATCAACAGGTCCTGCGTCGTCACCAGCGTGATGCCCGCCTGTTTGAGCTCGAGCGAGTTGTAAGCCTTGATCATCTGGGTCGATTCCGGCCCGCCCGGCACGAAGATGAACAGGGTCTTCGGCTTGATGTCCTTGATGCGCTGGAGGTAGGGCGTGAAATCCGCGGCCTGGACCGGAAACCGGACCGAGCCGACGATCTTGCCGCCGCCTTTCCCGATGCCGATCTTGAAACCGTCCTCGGCGTCCCAGCCGGGCGCATAGTCGCTGACCGCGGTATAGGCGTCCTTGAGGCCGTGCTTCGCCGCCCATTCGCCCATCGGCGCGGAGACTTGCTGCAGCGTGAACGAGTCGCGCACGATATAAGGCGACTTGGTCGTCAGCACCGCGGCTGCTGCGTTCATGTCGACGAACGGCATCTTGGCCTGCGTCAGGATCGGTGCCATCGCCAAGGCGTTCGGCGAATAGACGACGCCGGCGATGATGTTGACGTGATCGCGGGTGATCAGCTCCTGCGCCAGGCGCTTCGCCACGTCCGGTGCAATGCCGGTGTCGTCGCGGCGGACGATCTCAACCGTCACGCCTTTCGGCAGGTCCTTGCTGTGCAGCTTGGCGTAAAGGGTGAGGCCCTTGTCCATCGAGATGCCCGGCGGCGCGAGCGGCCCGGAATACGTCGTGATGACGCCGATCTTGACGGTCTGGGCGGCGGCCGGAAATGCCAGTGCCGCCGCCAGAACCGCGGCCGCGGCAGCCCCCATCCATTTGCGCTGAAAATGCATCGATCCCTCCCCGTTTGGTCCGCGCTCGCGGCGCGGACCTTCAATTGTTCTATAGAATGCATCCTAGGCTAGGCGCGGTCGCCAGGCAATCGACCAGCAAAAAGCCGGCGCGGGCAATCGCCCACGCCGGCTTTTTCCGCTGGCATACTGCATACTGGCTACGGCGCCGGATGCATTTCCTTCCACGGATCCTTGACGTTCGGGATCGTGTCGAACTCGACGTTGGCGAGCTTGCCGTTCACCTTCTCGACCCGCCGGATGTAGACGTTCTGGACGATGTCGCGCGTCGCCGGATCGATGCTGATCGGACCCTTCGGGCTGTTCGGGTCCTTCCAGTGGCTGATGATCGCCATCGCCTGTGGGCCGGTGAACTTGCCCTTGGTTTCCTTGATCACGTCGAAGATCGCGTGCATGCCTTCGTAGCTGTCGACCGCGAAGAAGTCGGGCGCGAGCTTGTCGCCATACGCTTTCGTCCATGCCGCAAGAAACGCCTTGTTGCCCGGCCGGTCGGCGGCGGCGGAATAGATGCCCACGGTGATGAGGCCGATCGCCGAATCGCCGATCGCAGGCAGCTGCTCGTCGGGCACGATGTCCTGCGTGCCGATCGCGGTGACGCCGGCCTGCTTCAGGCCGAGATCGTTATAGGCCTTCATGATCACCGCCGCCTGCGTGCCGCCGGGAACGAACATGAACACGACGTTCGGCTTGGCGTCTTTCACGCGCTGCAGGTAAGGCGTGAAGTCGGGCTGGGCGACCGGAAAGTACACCTGGCCGAGTATCTTGCCGCCGGCATCGGTAAAGCCCTTGGCGAAAGCGTCGGCCGATTCGTGACCAGGCGCGAAATCGCTCGTTGCGGTATAGGCGGTCTTGTAGCCGTGCTGCGCCGCCCATTTGCCCAGCGGATAGGCCTGCTGCCACAACGTGAACGACGTGCGCGCGGTGAACTTCGACTTGCGCGGCATTTCGACGCCTGCCGCATTGGTGCTGATGAACGGCACCTTGGCCTCATCGACCAGCGGCCCGATCGCAAAGCCGGTCGGCGTCCAGATGACGCCGGTGATGAAGCGGACGTGATCGCGCGTCAGCAATTCCTGCGCGAGGCGCTTGCCGACATCCGGATTCGGACCGCCATCATCCTTCTTGACGAGCTCGACCTTGACGCCGGGCGGCAGGTCTTTCTGATGCTGCGTGTAATAAAGGGTCAGGCCCTTGTCCATCTCCTCGCCGACCGCGGCCATCGGACCGGAATAGGTATTGATGATGCCGATCTTGATCGTCTCGGCCGACGCCGGCACGTTGCCGGCCAGCAGCACGGCGGCCGCCGCGGCGGCCGAACACATCAACGCATGATTCCGAAAAGTCATCGCCTCTCCCCAGAGTGTGGATTGTTCTTCGGTGCGGCCGCTTGTGGCCGCGATTGGCGCCGACTTTAACGTGCAGGCCGAACAGGGGCAACCGGCCGGTATCTGGCCTTCGAGCGCCATCTCTGCTAGATTCTTCGGGCTTGGCGCCCTGCCAGGAGAGACCGGGTTTCGACCCGGCGCCGAAGGAGCAACCGCCCCGGAAACTCTCAGGCAAAAGGACTGGCAGGGAACGGCACTCTGGAAAGCAGGCGCAACGCAGCAAGGCGGCGCGCCTCACCGAAGAGGTAAGCGGCGCAGATAATCGGGCGCGCCGATGAATCTTTCAGGTCATCCGACAGAGGGGGCGTCCGCGGTCATGGCGACCGACGGACGGCTTTTCCTTCATGCGGAGCGACCATGGATACCCGAATCATGTTTCCGAGCGCGTCGACCCACGGGATCGAGATTCGCGCCAAAATCAAGCCCGGTTACGAGAAGATCCTGACGCCGGAGGCGGTCGCGTTCGCCGTCTCGCTCGAGCGCCGTTTCGGCGCCGAGCGCCGGCGTCTCCTGAACCTCCGCGCCGAGACGCAGGCGCGACTCGACGCCGGCTGGCGACCGGACTTCCCGGCCGAAACGCGCACCATCCGCGACGCCGATTGGACGGTCGCGCCGTTGCCTAAGGATCTGCTCGACCGGCGGGTGGAGATCACGGGCCCGACCGACCGCAAGATGGTGATCAACGCACTCAACTCCGGCGCCAGCGTCTTCATGGCCGATTTCGAGGACGCCAACACGCCGAGCTGGGACAATCTGATCGACGGCCAGATCAATCTCGCCGACGCCGTCCGGCGGACCATCACGTTCGACGATCCGCACTCGAAGAAGCATTACGCGCTCAACGCCAAGACCGCGGTGCTGCTGGTCCGGCCGCGCGGCTGGCATCTGCCCGAAGCGCATATGCTGGTCGACGGCAACCCGATCGCCGGCGCCTTCTTCGACTTCGGTCTCTACGCCTTCCACAACGCCCGGGAATTGCTGACGCGCGGCAGCGGTCCCTATTTCTATCTGCCGAAACTCGAGAACCGGTGCGAGGCCAAGCTGTGGAACGACGTGTTCGTCTACAGCGAGGAGACGCTCGGCATTCCCAAGGGCGCGATCAAGGCCACGGTCTTGATCGAGACGATCATGGCCGCCTTCGAAATGGACGAGATCCTTTACGAGCTGCGCGAGCATTCGTCGGGTCTCAATTGCGGCCGCTGGGATTACATCTACAGCTTCATCAAGAAATTCGCCGAGGATCCGAAGGCGGTGATGCCGGATCGCGCGCAGGTGACGATGGCGACGCATTTTCTGCGCTCCTACAGCCAGCAGCTGATCCAGATCTGCCATCGCCGCAACGTCCACGCCATGGGCGGCATGGCGGCGCAAATCCCGATCCGCGACGACGCAGCGGCGAACGCGGCCGCGATGGAAAAAGTGCGCGCCGACAAGCTGCGCGAGGCGGGTGACGGGCACGACGGCACCTGGGTCGCGCATCCGGGTCTCGTCGGCATCGCCAAGGAGATCTTCGACCAGCAGATGCCGGAGGCGAACCAGATCGCGCGCAAGCGCCAGGATGTGCACGTCGTGGCCGCCGACCTGCTTGCGGTGCCCACGGGCACCATCACCGAGGCGGGCCTGCGCCAGAATTTGAACGTCGGGATCGGCTATCTCGAGGCGTGGCTGCGGGGCACCGGTTGCGTACCGCTCTATCACCTGATGGAGGATGCAGCCACCGCCGAGATCAGCCGCGCCCAGGTCTGGCAGTGGATCCGGCACAAGGCGAAGCTCGCCGACGGCCGCGCCGTCGACCGGGCGCTGTGCCGCCGGCTCCTCGACGAGGAGCTCGCCAAGCTCAAGGCGATGGTCGGCGACAAGGCGTACAGCGGCGGCCGCTATGCCGATGCCGCGCGCATCTTCATCGATCTCATCGAGGTGCCGCGCTTCCCGGAATTTCTCACCGTTCCGGCTTACGAGCAGATCGTCCGCGACGGTGCGTGAGCCCCGGCCTCGCGCCGTCGGCCACGCCTATTTCATCCGGACGTCGCGCAGCGGAAAGCTGCCATCGCCGCGCTGGACGAGCTCGACGTTGTCGCGCACCGCCCAAACCACGTCCGGCTGATACAGCGGCAGATAGGCGTCGTCGTCCCTGACGATGGCGAGCGCATCGCGCAGCAACGCCGTTCGTCCGTTGCCGACGACCGCTCGCCGGGCGCGCGCGATGATCGCATCGAGCGCGGGATTCGCGTAGCCGCCGATATTGTAGGCGCCGTTATGCCGGACGTCGTTGCGCGTCGTCGCCAGGTTGACGAGCGCGTCGATCGCGTCGTCGTTCGCCGGCCGCCAGCCCATCAGGTAGAAGCGCGAGCCCAGGCCGGGATCGAGCAGCTGCGTGAAGAATTGCGCGCGCGGCGCGGCGCGCAACGTGATCCGGACGCCGATCGTGGCGAGATCGGCCGCGACCGCACGGCAGGTCGTCATATCGTCGATATAGCGGTCGTTCGGGCAGTCCATCGTCAGCGCGAAGCCGGCCGGATATCCCGCCGCCGCCAGCAGCCGGCGCGCGGCCGCGGGATCGTAGGCCGGCCGCTGATTGGCCGCCGGATCGAAGCCGTCGACGCCGGGGCCGACCAGCAGGCCCGCCGGCGTGGCCAATCCGCGCGTGACCGTGGCGACAATGGCGTTCTCGTCGATCGCCTGCGCGAAGGCCGCGCGCACCCGGCGATCCGCCAGCGGATTGCGCTGGCGCCGCTTGCCCTGGCTGATCGTCGCCGGCGCCTGATCGAAGCCGAGAAAGATCGTGCGCGTGCCCGCCCGATGCACGATGCGCACGCCCGGCATTGCCGCGAGCCGGCCGATATCCTCGAGCGGCACAGCGGAAATCATGTCGACTGTACCCGAAGCGAGCGCCGCCAGCCGCGCCGCATCGTTGCCGATCGGACGGAAAATGACGCGATCGACGCCGTGCTCCGACCTGCCCCACCAGCCGGGATTCGGCGCGAAAACCGTCTGCACGCCAACAACGCGCGATTCGATCGTGAATGGGCCGGTGCCGTCCGCATGGCTCGCGGCGTAGTCGTCGCCGGCCGATTCCGCGGCGGACGGTTCGCCGATGCCATGCGCTTGGCACCAGGTCCGGCTCATGATGTCCCACGGCACGATTTCTTCCGGCAGCGTCGGATCGGGCATCGCAGTGATGATATCGATCGTATGTGCGTCGACCGCCCGCACGTCGCGGATCGCCGAGAGCGCCAGAGCGATTTTCGATGCGCCGCCGCTCGCGCGGCGATACGAAAAAACGACATCGGCGGCCGTGAACGGCGTCCCGTCTTGAAACCGGACGCCTTGCCGCAAATCGAAACGCCAGACGAGCGGCGCGACTTGCCGCCAGTCGGTCGCCAGCGCCGGCTCGAGCGCCAGGTCGCGCCCGCGGCCGATCAGCGGCTCGTAGACGTTGCCGAGAAACGAGAGCTGAAACGCTTCGCGGCGCGAATAGGGATCGAGCGACGTCGCATCGATGTCGTTGGCCCAGCGAAACGTTGCTGCGCCTGCCAACACCGCCGATGTCGCCAGCAAGAGACCCGCGAGAATCGCGCTCCGCCCCCCGACCATGCCGATGGGTTACGGAAGGGCCGGGACACGGGCAAGCGGAATCGGTTGACCGGTCGGCCGTGCCGGCGCTAGTACCCCCTTTTCATGGAAGGTGAGTCGTGATTCAAGATTGGGATGATTCCCGAAGCAAGAGAGGTCCGCATTTCGCGGAAGGATCGGCAGGAGCTGGAGAGGCGCTGCCGTTCGCCACAG
>Ga0307373_10000764_pt1 | contig 61790 bp, 66 predicted proteins | sample OX2MG_FD_202534 | JGI IMG/M metagenome (GOLD analysis project Ga0307373, IMG submission 202534) | Soil microbial communities from Risofladan, Vaasa, Finland - OX-2 | ecosystem: Environmental > Terrestrial > Soil > Coastal area > Acid sulfate soil | place: Finland: Risofladan, Vaasa | collected... | reverse complement strand
ATGGACCAAGTCTCACCGTTTCGTCAGGAAATCGCGAGCACCTCAGCGGTTAGTGACCCACGCTCCTAGGAGGTTCCCCCGGCTCCGGAGGGGCGCGGCGCGCCGTCGCTGCCCCTCCGGAGCTCCGCGCCTCCCGGCAGCTCCCCCGGAAGGCGCTGCTTCAGAGACCGAAGGCGCGGAGCATCGAGGTGGCCGTTCTCGCCGCACCGAGCAGCGGAAGGCCGAGCAGCTGCTCGGTCGTGCGCAGCAGCGAGTAGTGGGTGAAGGGGGTGGCAGCCCGGGTCCCGCGCGGGACCGACGGCGCGACGACGAAGGTCGCGACCTCGTTCGCCGGCCCGGTGTCGCTCTCGTCCCAGGTGATGAACAGCACCATCTCGCCCGACCGGTACTCGCTGCTCGCGAGGAGGCCGGGCACGAAGCGGGCGAGCCAGGCGTCACCGGTCGCGACCGGGCAGTCGTGCATGTCGTCGCAGATGTTCGGGGTGACGAAGGTGAACGCGGCCGAGAGCGGGGGTGGCGCTCGCAGCGGGAGGTCGTCGCGCGAGCAGGTCGACGCGAGATCGGTGTAGTAGGCCGCGGGGTCGTGGCGCGCCGCGTAGGAGCCGCTCGTCACCTTGTCGCAGGCGCCCGGCATCGACTCCTCGAGCGCGCGCCAGTCGCCCTTCAGCTGTGAGAAGAGGTTCGTCGTCGCCACGTGGTGGGCGCTCGGCTCTCCGTCGTCGACGATCCCGTCGGTCGTCCCCGAGGTGAGCGCGAGGTAGTTCGGCAGGCTCGGGTGCGCGACGGCGCGGTAGTACGTCGCGAGGCCGCACTCGCTCCCGAGGCTGGCGAGGTAGGGCGCGGCCGCCGATCCGACCACCGACGAGTAGCCGTGGTTCTCCATCACGATCCACACGACGTGGCGGTAGCGGGGCGCCGGCACGGGTCGGCCGCAGGGCGACGGGGTCGCCGTCGCGGCGCGCGCCGTCGCGGCCGTGACCGCGGCCGCGGCCGTGCCGAGGAGGACAAGGGCGAGCGCGAGGCCCGCTGCTCGGGCGGCCGACCGTCGGGGTGCGTGGCGGACGGTCACCGGCCCATTCTCCTCCCGCGCGGCCCCGCGGGCCCCGCGACACGGGGGCGCCACCGCGCTCCCGGCGCCCGCCGGCCGTTGCCGACAGAATCGCCGACATGAGCGAGCGACGACCGGCGACCGTCTTCATCACGAGCGAGTGGGACGAGGACGAGCCGGCGGTGCCGCGCGGCATCTACTCGACGCCGGACCGGGCGATGTCGGCGATCGACGAGGAGTTCAGCGCGCAGGACTGGGTCGAGCAGGCGGTCGGCCCGGACGGACTCCGCCACTGGCGTGGCGGTGCGTACCTCTGGGTCGATGAGGTGTTCTTGGACCGCCGCCTGTAGCCGCGGGCGGGCCGCGCCGAGCCACGAGCGGCGGCGGATCGGCCGGCGATGCCTATGCTGGTGGGGTTGGCTTAGCGCCGCCTCCCAGTTCTGGGGAACAGCTTCCGAAGCCGAGATCGGAAGCTTGGTGGCCGAGCCGGAAGAATCCGACGTAGTGCGCTCCCTTGCGACCGCAGCACCCGGCGAGGAGTCCTTCGACCTCACGCTGCAGCAGGTGGTCGATCTCGCCTGTGCCAGCGTCGCCGGCTGCTCGATGGCCGGGATCACCCTCCTCGAGCGGAGCGGGCCGACGACGACGGTCGCGACGAGCGCCGTCGCGGCGAGTGTCGACGCCTTCCAGTACCGGGTGAACGCCGGGCCGTGCCTCGACGCCTACCGTCGGCAGATCACCAACCGGATCGACTCCACCGACTCCGAGGAGCGCTGGCCGGAGTTCTGCCGTGAAGCGGCGGCGAACGGGGTGCACGCGGTGCTGTCCTATCCGCTCGTCGTCGGGGGCGACGGGATCGGCGCGTTGAACCTCTACTCGGCTACCGAGCACGGCTTCGACGACCGGGCCGCGCGCTCGGGCGCGGTGTTCGCGAGCCACGCCGCCGTGACGCTCGCGAATGCCCGCGCCTTCTGGCGCACCGACGAGCTCCGCCGCCACCTCGAGGACGCCCTCCAGTCGCGCGGCGTGATCGACCAGGCCAAAGGGATCCTCATCGCTCAGGAGGGCTACAGCCCCGAAAGGGCCTTCGAGGTCCTGAAGCGCGCCTCCCAGCGCTCGAACCGCAAGGTCCACGACCTGGCGCTGGAGATCGTCGAGTCAGCGCAGCATCTCGCCACCGAGCGGCCCGCGAGCGATCGTTAGCTCGCGAGCGCGGCGTGGACGACGCCGATGGGCCGACGCGTTCAGCGGCCGAGAGCGAACCACACGGTCTTGCCGAGGGCGGCGGGCTCGACGCCCCAGGTCTGCGCGAGCCGTTCCACCAACAGGAGCCCTCTTCCGCCCGGAGTCGGTCGGAACTGGCGACCGCTGGCAGGGGAACTCGCCTCCCTCGTCGCTGACGCGGACCCACAGCCCCGGTGGGCGCCGCACCCGCAGCACGATGCGCCCGGCGCCGTGCTGGATCGCGTTGTTGACGAGCTCGTCGACGAGCAGCAGGGCCGCGCCATCTCGACGATGCCGAGGTCGACGGCACATTGCTCGACGATTCACCCGCGGTCAGGCGACGCGGAAGCTCGTGTTCGATCATGTGAGCCCGCTTTTTGGGCCGCTGTTGCAGAGGACCCATACCCCGCCGCGAACGCTCGGAACCGGATGGGCGCGAACCCAGCCGCGGTCGCGCCGGGCGGCTGCCGCCGAACGGTGGCCGAGTAGGTTGCGAGCGACAATCTGCAACCTGGTCAAAGAGTGGCCGGTGCTGTACCTGGTCCCCGAGGTCGGGCTCGACCCCGAGACCCACTCTGCGATCGGGAGCCGACGTGGCCGATGCGGGCGCGCCTGAACCACTGGCGGAGCCGTTCCCCCTGCTCGGCGGGGTGCTGTTCGACGAGCACTCGCTCGAAGAGCTCCTCGCGCACGTCCTGCGGGTCCTCGCGCAGACGATGCCCTCGGTGAGCGCCGGGAGCATCTCGCTGGTCCGTGGTGGCGCGGTCTTCACCAGCAACTCGACGAGCGCCGACGCGAGGCAGGCAGACGACGCGCAGTACCGCTCGGGTCTCGGCCCCTGCCTCGCGGCGATCGTCACCGGCGAGCAGCTGCGGGTCGAGATCGACACCGCGCGGGAACGGTGGCCCGAGTACGCGTCGGCGGCGATCGAGGCGGGCTTCCACACGAGCCTGTCGACGCCCTTGCGTGTCCGCGACGAGACCCTCGGCGCGCTCAACCTCTACGGGCACGCCCCCGACGGTTTCCAAGGCGCCGAGCAGCGCCTCGCTGAGCTCTTCGCCGAGCAGGCCTCGATCGCGTTGCGCAACGCCCTCGCGTACATGAGCGTCAACGAGACTGCCGCGAACCTGAAGGAGGCGCTCGCCAGCCGGGAGGCCATCGGGATCGCCACCGGCCTTTTGATGGGCTAGCAGGCGCTCACCCGCGAGCAGGCCTTTGACGCACTGCGCCGGAGCTCACAGCGCGAGAATCGCAAGGTGCGAGAGATCGCCACCACGCTCATCGAGCGGGCCGAGGAACGGGTAACGAACGGGGAGTGACCAGACCGGGGCAGACGCTTCTCGACAAGGCGCGCCTGCAGGCCGGGCTCTCGGTCGCCGACCTCTGGTACGCCTACTTCGCGCTCGGCGGCATGGCGCGCCCCGAGGAGGTGGCGGAGTTCGTCGCCGGCGCACGTGAGCCCGCGCGGCTCGACTACGACCTCCTCGCGCAGGCGATCAACGAGCGCCTCAGCGAGCTCGGAGGGGAGAAGCCGACGCCGTACTCCGACGAACTCGGTCGCTGAGCGCGCCTCGGGCCTTCGGGCCTTCGGCGGGGCGATGGTCACGACCTTGCCGGATCGTCGAAGCTCTGGGCTGGCGACGCGGGAGCTCGCGTGCTGGCTGTTCGGATCGGCGGTGGGGTTCACCGAAGCGGAGCTCGGTTTCGGGAGCGAGCGAGCGCTTCCGGGCAGAGCGTGGAGATCGCCTACTCGGTGCGCGCCGCGCGCGACCCCCCCTCGTGCCGCCCCTCGAGCCAACGCCGAGGCGCGGGGGCCTCGTGGGCCGGCTGCGGTGCCGCCGCGACGAGCGCCTCGAGGCTGTTCGTGGCGTCGACGACCTCGTCGAACTGCAGTGCGAGTACATCAGACATCCCCTGGGCTCCGAGTTCGGTCCGTAGCCGTCCGTAACGGGCGCGGAGATCCCCGCCGGCGGGAGGCGGCGCGCGCTCCGCGAGGGCTTCGCCGCTCGACTCGAGCGAGCGGCCGACGGCCTCGGCGAAATCCGCGAGCTCGTGGCTCTGCTCGACGCGCAGCCCCTCCTGCGCTGCGATGCGCAGCGAGTGGGTGACCTCGATGAGACGGCGGGTGATGGCGAGCGTCCCGGCGCCCGTGCGGGCGTCGATGCGTTGCGGCCGCGGCTCGCTGAGCGATCGCCTGACCGCCGCCTCGGCACCGGAGAAGGCGAGGCGGGTCGCTCGCGCCGCGACGGCGAGCGACTTCCCGTTCACCTCCTCGAGCTCCAGCGCGCCGAGGACCGACCCCAGGTAGTGCGCCTCGGCGTCGATGAGGCTGGCGAGGGCCCGCTGCGCGTCGAGGCGGCTCCACGTCGGCCAGAGGAGGTAGACGCCGAGCGCGAGGGCCCCGCCGGTGAGGGTGTCGACCAGGCGGTCGAGTGCCGTCGCGAGCGTGTCGGCCTGGGTCGTCGAGAGGAGGATCAGCACGAGCGCCGTCATGAACGCCATCGCTGCGGCGAAGCTCGCGGACCACACGGAGTAGGCCGCCCAGCCGGTGAACGCGACGAGGGCCACGACGGCGGCGGCGCCGGGGCGGAGCCCGCCGACGATGAGCGCTGCTGCCGTCCCGCCGAGGACCGTGCCGAGCATGCGGCCGAGCCCACTCCGGAACAGGCTGCTGTAGTCCGGCTTCAGCACGACGGCGACGGCGAAGGCGACCCAGTAGCTGCGGGGGAAGCCGAGGGCCCTTCCGACGAGCTCACCGGTGGGGACCGCGACGGCGAGGCGGACCGCGTGTCGGAGCGCCGCCGGGCCGACGTGGAGCGCACGCCCGAGCAGCTCGCGGGGCTGCGGCCGGGCCGTGCTGGCGCCCCTTCGGTGCTGCGGCCAGTCGAGCTTCCGGCCCACCACCACCTGCCGATGGGCGTCGTCGGCGAGCTTGCGCGCCGCGCGCAGCTGCCCCCCGAGCGCCCCGAAGTGGGTGGACCACTGGCCGAAGAGGGGCTCGGGCGAGACCGGTGTGTGTGGGCCGAGGCGCCCACTGTCCGTGGCCGACGCCCCGGCCCCTGTTTGCAGACGCCGGTGAGCGAGCGCGTCCGCGATCTCCTCGAGCGCCGCGGAGGCGGCGCGCAGTGGGGCGTCGAGTGCCTCCTCCGGCCGGGTGCCTGCCAGCCGGCGGCGGAGGCCGCGCAGCGCTCCGAGCTCGACGCGCATCCTCCATCCTTCGGCGACGAGGGCGCGCAGCACCCGGAGGTCGGTCCGGCCGAACAGCCCCGCCACTGACAGGGCCGCCTCCGCCCCGTCGAGGGCGTTGCCGACCGGTGTCGGCGTGTCCGAGCCGAGGTCGAGGGCGAGGGCGGCGAGCGACCGGTAGGCGGCCGCCACCGCGCGCCGCTGCGCCCGCAGCGTCGGGGGGAGCCGGAGCACGACGAGCACGAGCGCCTCGACGCTCGCGCCGAGGGTGACGAGCCCTCCGAGCCCGAGTGCCGGCCCGGCCGAGTCCACGAACCGCCCGAACACGACGAAGGCGATCACGGACTGCACCCCGGCCGTCGAAGGGCCGAGCCCGCCGGCGACGAGCAGCCCTGCGAGGAAGGACCACAGGGCGAGGAGGAGGAGATGGAGGGTCTCCTTCGAGGCGCTCGCCGAGCCGACGAAGGTGGCGAGACCGAGGCCGAAGGCGTCGACGAACAGCAGGCCCGCCCGCACGCGGGTCGCGCCGACGAGGGAGGCGGTGGCGACGAAGTTCGCGCCGACCCCGAGCGTCAGCGCGAGCCGCGGTTGACCGAGCCCCATCCCGATCGCGACCATCACCACGACGGGGAGGGCACGGAGCAGTCCCGCCCACGGTGCGATCGCCGAGAGGTCGGGCCGCAGCGCGTCCCGCAGCGACGCTCCGGCGCCGGCCACTCGAGGCGGCGTCGCCGTCATCGGCCCCGGCGGGCTCGCGTCATCGGGGACGACGCTAACGCTGCCGCGCCACGCAGCGCCGGGCCCATGCGGACCGCGTCGGCTCCTCCTCCGCCGTCCGCGCGGTTGGCGCGGGCGCTTGGGGGTACAGCGAAGTCGGAGGAATCCCTCATGCTCTCTGCGCTGCTGCTCGGCGGACTCTTTTCCGCGCCGATCTCCACCCTCGCGCTCTTCCTCATCCGGGGGCAATCGAGCCGCGGCGACGGAGCGATGGTGCGGCTCGGCCGCTTCCTCACGACCACGCTCGCCACGTTGGTGCTCGCCGCTGTGACCGCGCTGATCCTCTTCGCGATCGGGGTGACCCGCACGAACCTCGAGGCGGCGGCGGTCGGGCTCGTCATCGTGAGCCTCGCGTGGATGCCGGTCACGAGGAACTGGAACGCCCTCGCGCATCTCTGCTGGGCCGCCACGACCTACCTCTTCCTCGCCTACCTCGTCTTCATGCTGTGGTGGACCTTCGTCAGCCATCTGGGTGCCGGCGGGACGATCGGCGGGATGATCCTCTTGCTCCTCGAGCTGTTCGCGGCGCTCCTCGGGTGTGCCTACCTCTGGGAGCTGTGCGACACCCTCGGCAGGGCGAGGTGGGTCCGTCGCATCGGGGAGCGGGAGCTTGACGAGGTCGACTCCGAGCGTCGCCCCTTCGTCTGCATGCAGGTCCCTTGCTACAACGAGCCGCCCGACATGGTCATCGCCACGCTCGTGTCGTTGCAGGCGATGGACTACCCGAACTTCGAGACGGTCGTCCTCGACGACAACACCGACGACGAGGCGCTGTGGCGCCCCGTCGAGGCCTGGTGCGACGAGCACGGGGTGAAATTCGCCCATCTCTCGGACTGGCCGGGGTACAAGTCGGGGGCGCTCAACTACGCACTGCGGGAGATGATCGACGAGCGCGCCGAGGTTATCGGCGTCGTCGACTCCGACTACCAGATCGACCCCTCCTTCCTCGCGCGTTGCGCGCCGCTGTTCGCCGACGACCATGTGGGCTTCATCCAGGCGCCGCAGGACTACCGGGACTGGGAGGGGGCCGCTTTCTACCGGCGCCTCTACTACTCCTACAAGTACTTCTTCGCCGTCTCCCAGCCCTCCCGCAACGAGCGCGACGCGGCGATTTTCGCGGGGACGATGGGACTCATCCGGCGGAGTGCCCTCGAGCAGGCGGGGGGCTGGGACGAGTGGTGCATCACCGAGGACGCGGAGCTCTCGCTGCGGTTGCTGCGCGACGGCTGGACCGGCCTGCACGTCGACCCCTCCTTCGGCAGGGGCATCATGCCGCTCACCTTCGAGGCGCTGAAGGGCCAGCGCTTCCGCTGGTGCTTCGGCGGTATCCAGATCCTGCGCCGCCACTGGCGGTGGATGCTTCCCGGCCGCCGTACTGAGGAGAACCGGCTGAACGCGGGCCAGCGGTGGGCCTACTTCTCCGGGGCCATCCAGTGGTACGGCGATCTGCTCGCCATCATCTTCTACGCCTTCCTACTCGTCGGGGCGGCGAACATCGCATTCAGCGGCGGCCTGCTGTTTCGTAAGCTCACCGGCTTTCTCCTCGCAGCGATCCCCGTCCTCGTCCTCCTCGGCCTCCTGCGGGCCGTCGCCCTGTTGCGGCGGGGGACGGGGGCGACCTGGCGGGACGCGATCGGTGCCTTCCTCATCTGGCAGTCGACGAGCCTCACCGTCGCCCGCGCCTCGGTGCAGGCGCTGTTCGCCAAGGAGGCCGCCTTCCTGCGCACCCCGAAGACGGCGGAGGAGGGTCACCTGCGCGACGCGATTCGCGGCAACTGGGTCGAGTGCCTCCTCGGGGTGCTCGGTGTGGCGGCGATCGCTGGCGCGCTGGCGCGGAGCTCGGGATACGGAGGCATGCTCATCGCCGCCCTCCTCCTGTGGCCCACACTGAGTTTCTTCGGCGCGCCGATCAATAGCCTCAGCGCGCAGCGTGCAGCCCTCCCGCCGGAGCTCGCAGAGCGCCGCCGCACCGAGCACCGCCGCGCCGGCGCCCGGCGGGTCACCTATGCGGTCGGCAGCCTCGGCCTCGCGGGGCTCGCCTCCGCCGCCGCCTTCGCAGTGCTCGCCCCCGGCCCCGCGAACATCGTTCCGCCACAGCTCGTCGGCCCGGCGAGCGGCCACCCCGCGCACTATGGCCCGGCGAGGGCGAGCGCCGCGAAGAGCCCGGCGACCCAGCACCACGGGGCGGTCACGACGACCCTCCCGAGCGGCGCATCCGGCAGGAGCACCACCACCACGCTCGCCGGCAACAGCGGGGCACTCGGCAACAGCGGCGCGACCGGGCTCTCGTCGACCACGACGACCGCGCCCACCTCGACGACGACCGCGCCGACGACGACTAGCGCGCTGGCTTCGACCACCACCACCACGAGGGCCACGACGACGACCATTGCGAGGGCGACGACGACCACGACCCCGACCACGACGACCACGACGACCACGACCACGACGATCCCGTGAGATGCGACGCGCCGCGGCCCTCGGCCTGCTCGCGATGAGCACCGTGCTCGCGGCGTGCGGTGCCGACGCCGCGCCTTCCTCGCCGACCACGAGCCGGCCACCCGCCGCGGTGGTGCCGGGGCGCAAGGGGCCGAGCGCGGCCACGCGCTTCCTCTCCCGCTACGTCACCGCCGACGGCCGCGTGCTGCGGCGCGACCAGGGCAGTGACATCGTGAGCGAGGGGCAGGCCTACGGGATGCTCATCGCCGAGGTGGCCGGCGCCCCAGCCGTCGCGCGCACAATCTGGACCTGGACCCGCCAGCACCTCGCCCGCGCCGACGGCCTCTTCGCCTGGCACGCGAGCGGCGACGGCCAGATCGAGGACAGCCAGTCAGCGACCGACGGCGACGTGCTCATCGCCTACGCGCTGCTCTCCTACCGCGGCGCTGGCGCGGGCGAGCTCCACGGGGCTGGGAGGCGCGTCGCCGCCGCGGTGCTCGCGCACGAGAGCGCGACGCTCGCCGGGGGCGCCCCCCTCCCCGTCGCCGGCCCGTGGGCACTCACCGCCCAGCCACTGGTGGTCGACCCTTCCTACCTCGCGCCCGGCGTCTTCTCCGCCCTCGCCACCGCGACGGGCGACGCCCGCTGGGGCGCGGCGGCGGGCGCCTCGATCTCCCTCGTCGGCGCCCTCACCCACGGCGGCCGGCGCCTCCCTCCGGACTGGGCCGCGCTCTCGGGCGGCGCGCTCACCGCGACCGCCGCCCCCGGCGGCGGCGCGGGCGTCCAGTACGGCCTCGACGCGCAGCGCATCCCGATCTGGTTCGCCGCCTCCTGCGACCCGACGGCCCGCGCCCTCGCCGCGGCGTGGTGGAAGCTTCTGCAGAAGGGGGACCGGGCCGGGGCGCTCGCGCTCTCGCTCACCGGGGCCACCCTGAACGGGGCCAGCAATCCACTCCCGCTCCTCGCCGCCGCCGCGGCTGCCTCGGCCGCCGGCGACAGCGCCGCGGCCGCCTCGGCCGCCGGCGACAGCGCCGCGGCCTCGGCGCTCTCGGCCCGCGCCCTCGCGCAGTCGCAGCGGACCCCCACCTACTACGGCGACGCCTGGGTCGTCCTCGCCGGGGCCCTCGCCTCGGGCGGGCTCGCCGCCTGCCGCTAGCCCTTCAACCGCCTTCCCTAGGAGCCCAGTCATGGATGAGGTCGAGATCAGCCCCCGCCCCCCCGAGATGTTCGAGCGTCTCCTCGGGGAGGAGCGCGCCGCGGAGTTCCTCGCCGCGCTCGCCGGTGCCCGCAGCCGTCTCGAGGGGCACACCGTCTGGCACGTGAACTCGACGGCCGCCGGGGGCGGCGTCGCGGAGATGCTGCAGTCGATCCTCAGCTACCCCCGCGGCGCCGACATCGACGTCCGTTGGCTCGTCGCCGAGGGCAACGAGGAGTTCTTCGAGGTCACCAAGCGCATCCACAACCTGCTGCACGGCAGCGGGGGCGATGGCGGGAGCCTCGGCGAGGAGGAGCGGCGGGTCTACGAGTCGGCGCTGCAGCCCGAGATCGAGTCACTGCTCGGGCGGGTACGGCCGGGCGACGTCGCGGTCCTCCACGACCCCCAGACCCTCGGCCTCGCGGGGGCGCTCGCCGAGGCGGGGGTACGGGTGATCTGGGCCTGCCACGTCGGCGCCGACGAGCCGAGCGAGGAGACACGCGCCGCCTGGAGCTTCCTCCGCCCCTACGTGGACCACACCGAGGCACAGGTCTTCTCGCGCGCCCAGTATCGCTGGGAGGGCCTCGACGAGCAGCGGGTCGCCGTCATCCCCCCCTGCATCGACGCCTTCGCGCCGAAGAACCAGGACCTCACCTCCGGGCAGGTGCGGGCGATCCTCGACGCCGCGGGGATCATCCCCACGACGGCGGAGGAGGACCCCGTCTTCTCCCGCCAGGACGGCACTGCCGAGCGCGTCACGCGCCGGGCGAAGATGTTCGAGGAGGCCCCCGTGCCCGAGGACGCCCCCGTCGTCTGCCAGGTCTCCCGCTGGGACCCGCTGAAGGACCACCAGGGGATCATGGTGGCCTTCGCCGCGCACGTCCCCTCCGACCTCGACGTGCACCTGATCCTCGCCGGCCCGGCGCCCGAGGCGGTCTCGGACGACCCCGAGGGCGAGCAGACGCTGCGCGAGCTGATCGCGGCCTGGGAGGGCCTCCCCGACGCGGCGCGGGCGAAGGTGCACCTGTGCTGTGTGCCGATGGCGGACCTCGAGGAGAACGCCGCGGTGATCAATGCGCTGCAGCGCCGCAGCGACGTCGTCGTGCAGAAGAGCCTTGCCGAGGGCTTCGGCCTCACGGTCGCCGAGGCGATGTGGAAGGGCCGCCCTACCCTCGGCAGCCGCATTGGCGGGATCCAGGACCAGATCGATGAGGAGCGGTCCGGGCTGCTCGTCGACCCGAACGACGGCGAGGAGTTCGCGGCGTCGGTGGCCGGGTTGCTCCGCGACCCGGCGCACGCCGCAGAGCTCGGAGGCGCCGCCCGCAAGCGGGTGCTCGAGGAGTACCTCCCCTCCACCTACCTCACTCGGCAGTTCGCGCTCATCGGGGAGGTGCTCGACCGCGATGCGGCCTGACCGCGGGTGCGGTCGGGAGGTTCGCCCCGCTGTCAGCCCTCGGTCGTCGGCAGGCCTCCGCCCGCCACCGGCTCCGCGGGCAGCTGGCTGAGCGGGACCAAGCCCTCGCGTGGCGCGGCCTCCCCCTGCACCTGTCGCAGGCCCCGGTGCGCGTGGCGCACCTCGCGGAAGCGCTTCAGGAACAGCGCGGCCCCGAGCACCACGACGAGGGCGGCGACGGCGTAGCCGACGGTGCTCACGCTGTGCAGCGAGTGGTTCCACTTCGCCCCGAGGCTGTCGCCGAGGAGGGCGAAGGCCGCGACCCACAGCGTCGCCGCGAGGCCGGTGAAGACCGCGAAGGGCAGCACCGCCATCTCGGCGATCCCCGCCGCGATCCCGACGAAGGAGCGGACGAGCGGGATGAAGCGGCCGAAGAAGACGACCGGCTGGCCGTGGCGCTGGAAGAGCCGCTCCGCGCGGTCGAGGTCGCGGGGGGTGATGAGCACGTACTTGCCGAGGTGCTCGACGAGCGGCCTCCCGCCGACGCGGCCGATGCCGTAGCCGAGGAAGGAGCCGGCGAGCTCCGCGATCGAGGCGACGACGATCACGACGACGATGTTGAGGTGGTGCTCGCTGCCGCTCACCTTGCCGCTCGCGAGTGCTCCGGCGAAGGCGATGACGAGCTCGGAGCCGGTCGGGATGCCCATCGCCGCGAGCAGCACGGCGATGAACAGCGCCAGGTAGCCCCAGGTGAGGAGGAGGTGCGTCATCGGCCGGGTACCCCGTCGGCGGCAACCCCGCCGAGTGGAGCCGCCCCCGGGCCGCGCCCGGCGACGCGTGTGCCGCCCGCCGGGGTGCGGGGGTCGTTGCGGGGCGGCGAGTGCCCCTCGGCCGCCCCCGCCGCGGCGAGGCTCGGGTGGGCTGGCACCGACAGCTTCATCGACGGGTTTCCTCTCGTGGGAAGGGGCACTGCGACAGGGTACGGAACCGGAGATGAGATGACCATGAACAGCAGATGAGGGTCTGCCGGCGGGCGCGGGTCAGTGGGCGAGGCGGACCGCCGTGACGGTGGCCACCGGGTCGACGGGGCCGCTCACCTCGCCGCCGAGGAGGTAGCCCACGCTGCCGATGACGACCGCTCCCGCGTCGCTCCTCGGGCTCGCCCAGCTGCCGACGTGGGCCGCGTGCCCGCTATGGGTGTCGATCCGCCAGATGTCCCCCGAGAGCTGCGTGCCGTCGCGCCCGCCGAGGACGTAGAGCTGGCCGCCGAGGACGAGCGCCATCGCGTGGCTGAGCACGTGGGGGAGGTGGCCGATGATCGTCGTCGAGCCCGTGGCCGGGTCGAAGCGCTGGATGTCGGCGGTCTGCGGGCCGCCGAGGGTCCCCTCGGTGGTGCTGAGCGCGCCGCCGACGACGTAGACCTCGCTCCCGAGGGCCGCGACCGCGGGGTAGCGCACCGGCTGCGCGAGGGCGCCGACGGTGCTGAAGCTGCTGCCGTCGCGGGTCGCGAGGATCGCCGGCACGAGCTCGCTCCCGTCGAAGCCGCCGAGGACGTAGGCGACGCCGTGCACCGTGACCGCTGCGAGGTCCGAGCGGCCGACCGGGAGCGAGCCGGCGACGACGGCGTGGACGCCCCGAAAGGCCTGCACCGCGGACTGGGTCGTCGCGGCACCGCCCGCGAAGACGAAGGCCGTCCCCCCGAGCGCGGCGCCGCCGGCGTCGTGGACGGCGACGGGGAGCGAGCCGACCATGGCCGCGCTCGCTTTCGCCGGGTCGACCCGCACGACGTCGGCGGTCGAGACGTCGCCGGCGTGCAGTCCGGCGAGGAGCAGCGCCTCGCCGCCGACGGCCACCGCGACCGGCCGCGAGAGGGCCGCGGGAAGGTGCCACCCGAGCGTCGCGACCGTGAGCAGCGCCGCCGACGGCGCCGCGCCACGGTGGTCGCGCGGGGCCGAGGTGAGGGTGGTGCGCGCCGCGCCGCTGCCGAGGTGGCCGGCGATGACGACGGCGGCCGAGGTGATCCCCGCCAGCAGGACGACGAGCACGCTCCAGCGGCGCACGAGGGTCGCCTTGGTGGGCCGGGAGTGGCGCGACGTGGTGCGGGCGCGGGGCCGCCCGCCCGCGCGGGGCGCGCTCAGCGCAGGATCCCGGTGTGGCCGAGTGAGTAGCGGCCGGGCTGTGGCCAGACCGAGAGGCCGTGCGGGGCGGTGCCGACGGGGATCTCGGCCAGCAGCTTCCCGTTCGATGTGTCGATCGCGTAGACGACCGAGTTGTAACGCCCCGAGAGCCACAGCACCTTGCCGTTCACCGAGACGTTGCCCATGTCCGGGCTCCCACCACCGGGGATCCGCCACTTGGTGATCACCTTGCGCGTCGCTAGGGAGATCACCGAGATCGAGCCCTCCATGCGGTTCGAGACGTAGAGCGCCTTGTCGTTGCGGCTCACGTAGAGGCCGTGCGCGCCGAGGCCGGTCGGGATGAAGCCGATGACCCGCATCGAGGCCCCGTCGACCTCGTAGACGCCGTTCGCGACCATGTCCGCGACGTAGAAGACCTTCCCGTCGGGGGAGAGCTTGACGTCCTGGGGCATGCCCGTCATGCCGCCGACGCTCGGGAGCTGCAGGGTGGCGACGACCCGCTCCGCCGCCGTCGCGACCTTCACGAGGGTCCCGGAGAACTCGCAGGTGGCGAGTAAGTAGCGGCCGTCGGCCGAGAAGTCGATGTGGTCCACCCCGCGGCAGGGGACCGAGAGCGCGTGCGTGAGGGCCATCGTGTGCGGGTCGCGGAAGTCGAGCTGCTGATGGGCCTCGGCGACGACGATCGCGTGCCTGCCGTCGGGGGTGAAGTACATGTTGTACGGGTCGGTCACCGGGGCGTTCGGCCCGGGCAGGCCCGTCTTCGGGTTGATCGGCGTGAGCGAGTTGCTGAGGTCGTTGGTCACCCACAGCGTCTTCAGGTCCCACGAGGGCACGACGTGCTGCGGGTTGCGGCCGCTCACGAAGGTGCGCACGACCTTGTAGGTCCTCGGGTCGATCTCGGTCACGGTATCCCCGCCGGAGTTCGGGACGTAGATGAGGGGACGGTCGCCACGCACTGCCGGGCTCAGGCCCGAGGGGTTGTCCGCGGCGTAGATGTCCTTCGCGTTCCCGACCGGGGGCATCCCGGGGAGGGCCGAGCTCTGGGCGGCGACCGTCGCGTGGCCCGACCGGCCGGCAGCTCCGGCCGAGGAGCCGCCGACCGACGAGGCGGTGGCGGGATGGTCGGGGTCAATCGCGCGCCCCGCCGTCGCGAGGAGGGCGGCGATCACCGCGATCGCGGCGACACCGGCCGGCCAGCCCCGGCGACGTCGCCTCGGTCGGCCGCCGTGCCGCCGGCGCGGGGGACGAACCGCCATGCTCAATCGACTCCGTTCCGTGCTCGGGGGCGCCCCGCTTCGGTCACCGTGACGTCCTGCCCCGCCGTCGGGGCGGGCAGTGCGCGCGGCGCCGTTCGCGGCTCGGTGGCGTCGGGGAAGCGCAGTCTCGCGGCTGCACCGTACGGTGCGCTGTTCGCGAGGGTGAGCTCGCCGCCGTGCGCCTCCACGAGCGCGGCCACGATTGCGAGGCCGAGCCCGGCACCGCCGTGCGCGCGGTCGCGGGCGCTGTCGGGGCGGCTGAAGGCCTCGGTCGCACCGGGGAGGAAGGCCGCGGGGAAGCCCGGCCCGTCGTCGAGGACCGCCACCTCACGGCGCGACCCCTGCGCGTCGCGGCGTGCCGTGACGCGCACCGTGGTCCCCGCGGGGGCGTAGCGCATCGCGTTGTCGACGAGGTTGGTGACGGCCCGTCGCAGCGCCACCTCGTCGAAAGCGAAGGTGAGGCCCTCGTCGGCGTCGAGGGTGAGAGAGGTGCCGCTCGACGGCCAGCCGCTGCATCGCCTCCACTGATGCCGAGAGTACCGGTGCGACGGGCTGACGCAGTGGACGCACGAGGTCGACCCCCGACTCGGACTGCGCGAGCAGGAGCAAATCCTCGCAGAGATGGCCGAGGCGGAGCGCCTCCTCGCGCGCCGCGACGACGGCGGCGCGCAGCTCGCCGGGCGAGCGGTCGGCGCGCGCCGCGAGGTCGAGCTCCATCGTGAGCGCGGTGAGCGGGGTGCGCAGCTCGTGGCTGGCCGAGGCGATGAAGCCGCGTTGCCGCCCGAGCGCGCCGTGCAGGCGGCGCAGCAGGTCGTTGAGGGTCTCCGCGAGCGCCGCGATCTCGTCGTCGGTGCGCGGCACGTCGAGGGCGAAGTCGTCGTCGTCGGCGGAGGCCTCCGAGGCCTGCCGGCGCATCCGCTCGACCGGCCGCAGGGCGGCACCGGCGATCACGTCCCCGGCGACGGCGGCGGCGAAGACCGCCAGCGGGCCGCCCACGAACAGCAGCGTCTGCACGCCGTCGATCGCCCGGTCGACGGTCGCGAGCGAGGCCCCGACGACGAGGAAGTTGGGCGTGCCGCGGATCGCCGCCACCGAGACGACGGGGTCGTCGTCCGAGGAGAGGCTGCGCTCGGTCGTGAGCGGATGGCTCGCCGCCGCGGCGAGGGTCGCCCGGCCGACGAGGTGCTGCTTGGAGAGCGGCCCGGTGGCCGAGACGATGCGCGCGAGGGGTCGACGATCTGCGCGAACTCGCCCGGCCCCGCCGGTGCCCCGTTCTGGGTCATCGCCGCGAGCAGCCCGCTGCCGCGGCGACCGGTCGCGAGCGCGTACGCCGAGCGCGACTGCACCGAGGCCGCGAGCGAGGAGTTCAGCCCCCCGCTCAGCTCGTTCACGAAGATCGCGCCGCCGACGGCGACGAGGGCGGCGACCCCGAGCGCAAAGAGCAGTGCGAGGCGCCAGCGGACCGGAAGGGTCACGGGGCTCCGGTGGCGCGCAGCCGAAACGACTGCTCAGGCGGTCGCCGAGGTGCGCGCGTGCAGCGTCCCCAAACGTTTGGCGCTTCCCGCCGCGGGTGCGCACGAGCGCACGGCGCGCCCCGCGATCGACGGCGTCGGTCGACCGCGAGCCTCAGTGCGCGCCCGAGAGAGCGAGCGCCCCGAGGGCGGTCGCGATCGCGACGGGGACCGTCGTGGCGCCGAGGCGGCAGGCCCGCGCCAGCGAGGGCCGGGCGCCCGCTCTCCGTGCGGCCCGCAGCCAGAGCAGCCACGCGAGCGAGCCGGTGAGGAAGAGGTTGGGGCCGAAGTCGAGGCCCACGAGGAGCGCGATCGGGTGGCTCGGGGTCCGGGCGGCGAGGAGCGAGGCCGCGGGAAGGTTGTTCACGAGCACCGCCGCGACCGCGGCGACAGCCGCGCAGCCAACCGAGTCCAGGTGCCCTACGAACGTCGCCGGGCCGTGCCACACGCGCCCGAGCGTCCCGAGGGCGACGGCGACGCCGAAGAGGCCGATCAGGGAGGGCACCCCCACGGCGGCCACGGCGCGCCGCCAGAGCGAGCGGTCGGTGACCGTCCGCACTGCGGCCGCTCCGACCGCGACCGCCGCGACCGGCAGGGCTGGCGCGCGGAGCGCGATGACCAGCGCCGCGGCGGCGGTCACCGAGGCGAGCCCGACGCCGAGGTGGGGTCGCCGCCCAGCGGTGGCGGCGCCCCCGCGGTGGCGAAGGGCGCGGCGCTCGAGCACCCCGAGGACCGCCGCGGTGGCGACGAAGCCTGCGAGCGCCGGGGCCCAGGTCTCGGCGAGGAAGTGGCGGCCGTCGAGGTGGAGATGGCCAAGGACGATGAGGTTCGTGAGGTTCGAGCCGGGGAGGAAGAGCGAAGCGGCGTTCGCGAGCAGCAGGCTCGCGTAGAGGTAGGCATCGCCCTGCTCGTCGCGGGCGCGGGCGGTGTAGATGAGGACCGGGGTGAGGAAGGCGACCGAGGTGTCGAGGTTGAGGAGCGCGGTGACCACGCCGACGACCGCGGCGGCACCGACGAACAGCGTCGCCGAGTGATGCGCGGCGCGGGCGAGGCGCTCGCCCACGGCCGCGAAGAGCCGGTCGTCGTCAGCGAGGACGCCGATCACGAGCAGCCCGGCGACGAGCACGAACGGCGCCCAGTCCTGCGCCACCGCCGCCGCGGCGGGGTGCGGGCGGAGGACCGCGGCCACCGCGCCGACGCCCGCCCCGACGAGGACGAGGAGGGGGGTGCTGAGGCCACGACGGGCCCGGCCGCCTTGCGACTCGCCCATCGATTCCCGCTTCCTCCAACCCCGCCGTCAGGGCAGCGGGATGCGTAATGGTACAGCTACTGCTGTATTGTCGGCTCCGTGACCGTGGAGCCCCGACTCGCCGCCCTCGCTCGGGTGGGCCGTGCGCTCGCCGACCCGACGCGCTGCCGGCTGCTCCTTGCCCTCCTCGACGGGCCCGCGCATCCGAGCGAGCTCGCCGCCCTCCTCGGCCTTACCCGAGCGAACACGAGCAATCACCTCACCCGCCTCCGCCACTCGGGACTCGTCCTCACCGAGGCGAGCGGGCGCAACGTCACCTACCGCCTCGCCGACGAGCACCTCGCGCACGCGCTCTCGGACCTCGCCGACGTCGTGCTCGCCGCCGGGCGCAGCGGGGAGATCCGAGCGGGCGCCCCCGCCCTCGTGCTGGTGCGGTCGTCGTGAGCCACGGCCACGGGGGGACCGCCGCCGTCGCCCATCGCGCGCGCCTCGTGCTCGTCCTCGGGATCACCCTCGGGATCCTCGCCGCCGAGGTCGTGGGTGGGCTGCTCGCCCACTCGCTCGTCCTTCTCGCCGACGCCGGCCACGTCGCGGCCGACGCGGCGGGGATCGGCCTGTCGCTGCTCGCCATCTGGTTCGCGGGGCGCAGTCCGAGCGACACCCGCACCTTCGGGCTGCAGCGCGCGGAGATCCTCGCGGCGCTGTGGAACGCGATCCTCCTCCTCGGCATCGGGGTCTTCATCCTCATCGAGGCCGTCCGCCGCCTCGACCACCCGCAGGTGGTGAGGCCGTCGCTGATGTTCGCCTTCGGCGGGGTGGCGCTCGCCGGCAACCTCACGAGCGCGGCGCTGTTGTCGCGCGGCCAGGGCGAGAGCCTCAACCTGCGGGGCGCCTTCCTCGAGGTCCTCTCCGACCTGCTCGGCGCCGCCGCGGTGCTCGTCGCCGCCGCTGTCGTCGCGACCACCGGCTACGAGCGGGCGGACGCGCTCGCGTCGATCGTCATCGGCGCGCTCGTCGTGCCGCGCACCCTGAAGCTGCTGCGCGACGCCGCCGACATCCTGCTCGAGGCGGCCCCGAAGGATGTCGATCTCGTCAGGGTGCGCGCCCACATCCTCGAGATGAGCGGCGTCATCGACGTCCACGACCTGCACGCATGGACCGTGACGAGCGGCGTCCCGGTCCTCTCTGCGCACGTCGTCGTCGCCGATTCGGTGCTCGCCGATGGAGGGGCGGGCCTCGTCCTCGACCGCCTCGCCGACTGCCTTGGCGCGCACTTCGACGTCGAGCACTGCACGTTCCAGCTGGAGCCCGCCTCGCACCTGGAGCACGAGCGCGCGGTGCACCGCTGAGGCCGGCTTGCAACCGGAGTTCTTGTTGAACATAATAATGTCCAACAAGAGTGCGGACCGGAGGATCCCTTGCCACGTCATGCCGATGACCCGAAGTGGAACGATCCGGGGCTGTTGGTGCTCGGAAGCCTCGCCGACGGCGCCAAGCACGGACTCGCGATCCTCGCCGACCTCGAGGGTCTGGCCGGGACCGCCTTCGGCCCGGGGACGCTCTACGGGGTGATCGCCAGGCTCGAGTCGCGCGGGCTCATCGAGCGGCTCGACGGTGGGGACGCCCGTCGCCACCCGTACCAGCTGACGGCGCGCGGGGCCGAGGTGCTGCGCGACCAGCTCGCCTCGATGGAGCGCTTCGCCGCCCGCAGCACCGCCCGCCTGCGGGCGTCCGCGCCGAACCGCGCCTGGGGGCTCGCATGAGCGCGACGCGCCTGCAACGGGCACTCCTCGCTGCCTACCCGGCGCGCTTTCGCGAGCGCTACGGGCCCGAGCTGCTGCATGCCGCCGAGGAGCGGGGGCACGGTGGCCGCGCCGCGCTCGACCTCGCCCGCGGCGCCCTCTCGGCCTGGTTGCGACCGAGCGTCGGCACGGCCGAGGAGCGCCGCCGCGACCTCCTGGTGACGAGCTTCGCGATCGCCTTCCTCTCCTGGTGCGCCTCGGTGGCCGCCGCCGCGGCGTTCTCCAAGGCGGTCGACGACGAGCGGGCGCCGGGCCTCGCCTCGTGGGGCTGGGGCGGCTACTCCTTCGCACGCAGCGTCTTCGAGGTGAGCGCCGGCGTCGTCCTCCTCGTCGGGTTCGGCTACTGGCTGGCCGTGGTGCTCCCGGCGCTGCGATCTCGTGACCGGCGGGTGCTCGTCCCCGCCTGCTTCCCCGCGCCGATCGTGGGCTGCTGGCTCGGGCTCACTGGCCTCGTCGCCTGGTACGCGCGCGCCGAGCTGCGCGGGCCGGTGCACCACCCGGGGGCGGTCGCGCTGGCGGTCCTCTGCGCCTACGCCCTCGCCACCGTGCTCGCCGTCGGTGGCTGCGGCGCGAGCGTCGTGCGCGCGCTCGACGCCGCCTCGCTCACCACGCGCCAGCTCCGTCCCGCCCTCGCGCTCGTCGTGCTCGGCGCCGGAGCCCTGCTCGCCGAGACGGTGGGCAGCGCGATCGCGCTCAGCCGCGTGCTCGCCGTCGGGGGGATCGGACTGCGTGGCGCGGTGCTCGCCCTCTCGCCGATCCTCGTGCTGCTCGGGGCGGCCGGGATGGCGGTCGTCTCCTCGACGATGGGCGCCCGCCTCTGGCGTCCGACTGCGGGCGACTGAGGAAGCGCCGCTCGGAGCTGCGGCGGCCGGGCCACCGACGACGAGGGCGACCGAGGCGCGACGATGGCCGTAATCCACAAGGCGGGCCGCGGAGCCGAGGCGAAGAGCACGAGATGAGCACGACCAGCGCGAGGAAGCCTCCGTCGGGCGGGCGCCGCGGGGCGAGCGCCCAGGAGCGGCGTGGCTGAGCGCCGCGCAGCGCGCCAGGGAGGCGAGCCGCTGCCCACCTCGATCCAACCGATGCTCGCCGAGGCGGGTGCCTTGCCGGGAGCGGGCGAGGGGTGGGCCTACGAGTTCAAGTGGGACGGGGTGCGGGCGATCGTCTACCTCGCCGACGGCCGGGTGCGCGCCGAGAGTCGCAACGCGAAGGACCTCACCGGCTCGTTTCCCGAGCTCGGCGAGCTGCCCGACCTCCTCGGCGGGCGACGGGCGGTACTCGACGGCGAGCTCGTCTCGCTCGACGAGGAGGGGAGGCCGAGCTTCGGCCGCCTGCAGCAGCGGCTGCACCTCGGTGGCCGCCAACTGGTCGAGCGCCGTGCCGGCGAGTACCCCACCAGCCTGCTCGTCTTCGACCTCCTCTACCTCGATGGCGAGCTCCTCCTCGACGCCCCCTATGAGGAGCGGCGGGCGCGTCTCGAGGGTCTCGGGCTGAGCGCCCCGCACCTAGCCACGCCCCCCTCGGTCGCCGGCGGCGACGGCGGGGCGCTCCTCGAGGTGGCGCGTGAACGCGGCCTCGAAGGGCTCGTCGTGAAGCGACTCGGCTCGCGCTACGCGCCGGGCCGGCGGAACGGTGCGTGGCGGAAGGTGAAGATCTTCCGCACCCAGGAGGTGGTCATCGGGGGCTGGACCGAGGGGCGCGGCGAGCGAAAGGGGAGCCTCGGCGCGCTCCTCCTCGGCCTCCCCGGGCCAGAGGGGCTTGTGTACGTCGGGAAGGTGGGGACCGGATTCTCCGAGGGGGCGCGCCGGTCCCTGCTCGAGCTGCTCGCCCCGCTCGCGCGCGAGGACAGCCCGTTCACGGTGCCGTTCAGCCCCGCCGAGACGCGCCTCGCCCGCTTCGTCCGCCCGGAGCTCGTCGGCGAGGTGCAGTACGGCGAGTGGACGGGGGACGGGCACTTGCGCCACCCCTCCTGGCGCGGGCTGCGCCCCGACAAGGGGCCCGGCGAGGTCGTGCTCGAGCCCTGAGGATGCCCCGGGCGCCCCCCCGCCCGGTCGCGCTCAGCTCCCGGTGAGGCGGTTGCGGTCGGCGGCTTCCCCGGGCGGTGCGCTCCGTGTGCAGCGGGAGGGCGGTGGCGCGCGTTGCGCCGGTCAGGGGGGCTCCCCAGCGCTTCTCCAGGGCGTCAAGCTTGCGCAGGGACTCGAAGATCGGCGCGGCGTCGCTCATCTGCTCACTGCCGTAGGCCGACCGGGCGGCGCACCCGGGCTACGAGTAGGCCTACCGGTCGATCGCGCCGGCCAATCGCCCCCACCCAGCGTGTGGCGAGCGCGCCCCTCGGGTACGGAGGGGTCGTGCACACCTGCTCCGGAACCGCCCCGCCTGTCGTGCCTGCGTGAACGCGCACGGGCTGACCGTCGCGCGGCGCGGGAGCCCGAGCGACGCGCCAGCGGGGCGGCGGGTCCTCACCTCGGCGGCCCTCGGCCTCGCCGCGGGCATCGCCTGCGCGGCGCTCGCGCCCTGGCAGGTGGCGGACCTCTGCGGCTGGGACGTCGCGTCGCTCCTCTTCCTCACCCGGATCTGGTGGATCATCCGCCCGCTCGACGCCAAGGCGACCGAGAAGTGGGCCGATCGCGAGGATGCGAGCACCGCCGTCGCGGACCTCGTGGTCGTCTCGGCGGCGACCGCCTGCATCGCCGGGGCGGGCCTGACGCTGCTGCACGCCGGCAAGAGCGCGGGGGGGACCAAGGCGGCGATGATCGCCCTCGCCGCGCTGAGCGTCGTGCTCGCGTGGGCCGCGGTGCACACCGTCTTCACGCTCCGCTACGCCCGCCTCTACTACTCCGGTGAGGACGGGGGCATCGACTTCAACGCCCGCCACGACGAAGCGCCGTGCTACCTCGACTTCGCCTACGTCGCCTTCACCGTGGGGATGACCTTCCAGGTCTCCGACACCGACATCACCGACCTCGCGGTGCGCCGCACGATCCTGCGCCACGCCCTGCTCTCGTTCGTCTTCGGGGCGATGATCCTCGGGATGACGATCAACATCGTCGCCGGCCTGCTCGCCTGAGCGCCGACTCGCCCGGAGCACTGGCTCGCGCGGAGCACTGACTCGCCGGATCCACTGCGGCGCCGCGGTCAGCTGATGCTGAGCTTCGGCCGCACCTCGCTCTCGAAGAAGCGCAGGAAGCCCTGCAGGTCGGGGCCGATCTGGTTGATGAAGAGCTCGTCGAAGCCCGCCTCGACAAAGCCGTTGATCGACTCGATGTAGCGGGCCGGGTCGGGGCCGCAGGGGAGCGCCTCGCCGACCATCTCCGGCGTGACGAGCGCGGTCGCCTCGTCGAAGTGGGCCGGCATGGGCAGCTCCTGGGAGAGCTGCCCCGAGAGCGCCTCGGTCGGCCACAGGTCGTGCGCGAGCGCCACCGCGGCCTTTTCGTCGGGCCCCCAGCAGAACTTGCAGGCCCCCACCACTGGCCCCTGGCCGCCAGCCTCGCGGTAGAGCCGCACGTGCTCGGCGCTCGGCCGGGTGGTCACGAAGCCGTCGCCGACGCGCGCCGCCAGGCGGATCGCCTTCGGCCCGAAGCCCGAGACCAGCACCGGCGGCGGGGCGTCGGGGAGCGAGTACAGCCGCGCCGCGTCGAGCGTGTAATGCTCGCCACGGTGGCTGCGGACGCCACCGCTCCACAGCGTGCGGATCACCTCCACCGCCTCCTCGAGCATCTCCGGCGCACCTGTGCGGACGGCCAGCGATCACCGAGGATGTGCTCGTTGAGCTTCTCGCCGCTGCCGACTCCGAGGCGGAAGCGCCCCTCGCAGAGCAGCTGGCAGGTGGCGGCGGCCTGCGCGATGACGGCGGGGTGGATGCGCACGGTCGGGCAGGTGACGCCGGTCGTGACGGTGAGGCGGGTGCTCCCGGCGATGGCGCCGATCACCGACCAGACGAAGGCGCTCTCCCCCTGGCGGTCGTTCCAGGGGTGGAAGTGGTCAGAGATGAACACCGAGTCGAAGCCGGCCTCCTCGACGGCGCGCGCCTGGTGGACGAGCGCCGCGGGGGAGTGCTCCTCGCTCGACAGGAAGTAACCGAGGGTGTCCACGTCAGCTCTCCTTCGCCTCGCCGGCCGGCTCGCTCCGCCTGGCGCGCCGGGAGCGGCGCCTCTCGCGCGATGCCTGCTTCAGCCGAGTCGAAACTCGTCGTCGCCGCGCAGCGCCATGCCGTGGCCGGCGACGGAGGCGTCGGGGGTGAGGGTCCCGTCGACGACGGCGAGGGTTCCCTCGAAGAGCAGCGCCTCGAGGCGGGCGTGGTCGTGGAAGTACTCGATGTGGCGCAGGTTGGGGAGGCCCACGGCGACCGGCGCGTGCAGGCCGGGAGCGCAGTGCGCGGAGACCGCGAGGCCGTGCGCGGCGGCGAGGGCGGCGGCGCGCAGGAAGGACGTGTAGCCGCCGCAGCGCGTGACGTCGATCTGCAGGCAGTCGACCGCCCCGGCGGCGAGCATGCGCGCGAAGTAGGGCTCGTCGTAGCCGTACTCGCCCGCCGCCACGTCGCAGGTGAGCTGGTCCCGCACCTCGCGGAGGCCCTCCAGGTCGTCTGAGGAGACGGGCTCCTCGAACCAGACGACGTCGTGCTCCTCGACGATGCGCCGGCCGACGCGCACCGCCTGCTTGCGGCTGTAGCCGCCGTTCGCGTCGACGTACAGCTCGCGGTCGCCGATCACGCTGCGGGCGAAGGCGACACGGGAGAGGTCGCGGGCGACCTTGCTCCCCCACGACTCGCCGATCTTCAGCTTCATCGCGGTGATGCCCTGCTCCATCCAGCCGGTGAGCTGCCGTCCGAAGGTCGCCTCGTCGTAGGTGGTGAAGCCGCCGCTCCCGTAGACCGGGACCGCCTCGCGGTAGCGGCCAAACAGGTTCGCCAGCGGCAGGCCGAGGAGGCGCGCCTTCAGGTCCCACAGCGCGATGTCGACCGCGGAGATCGCGCAGGAGACGATGCCGGGGCGGCCGAGGTTGCGGCAGCGACGGACCATCTGCTCGTGCAGGCCGGTGATCTCGAGCGCCTCGCCGCCGAGGACCACCTCGGCGAGCTCCTCCTCGATGAGGGTCCGGCAGGCGGCCGAGGCGTAGGTCCAACCCGTGCCGACGGCCCCGGCCGCGCTCACCTCGACGACGACGGCGACGGTCGAGGTCCAGGCGAGGGTCCCGTCCGCTTCGGGCTGGTCGGTCGGGACGCGGTAGGCGCGGCAGTCGAGCGCCGAGACCGGCGCCTGGGCGGCACGGGAGGGGGCGCTCACTCCTGTGGCTCCTGGGCGGCGGCCGCTTCGATGAAGAGCGCGTGCACGAAGGCCTGCGGGAGGTTGCCCCGCAGCTGGTGCTGCTCGACGTCGTACTCCTCGGAGAAGAGCCCCGAGGTGCTGCACGCGGCGCGCGCCCGCTCGAACCACCGGACGCCCTCGGGGAGCTCTCCCACGCCGATGCAGGCGAGGGACATCCAGAAGTTGCAGATGAGGAAGGAGCCCTCGTCCTCGCCGAGGCGGTGGCCAGGGAAGGAGAAGCGGTAGAGGTAGCCGTCGCTCGAGAGGTCCCGGCCGATCGCTCGGCGCGTCGCGATGCTGCGCGGATCGCTCGGGGGGAGGGCCCCGCGCACCTCGGCGAGCAACAGGGAGGCGTCGACGTGCTCGTCGTCGGGGGCCCGCTGCCAGCGCCCCGAGGGGTGCAGGCACGACGCGTTCGCCTCGTCGAGGAGGTGGTCGGCGAGGGGCAGCGCCCGTGCCGTCCAGGGCTCGTTGGTTGCCGCCGCGGCGATCGCCCGCAGGCCGGCGACGCCGATCAGCTGGCTGTGCGCCCAGCGGTTTGGCTCGATCTCCCAGAGCCCCGCCTCGTGCTCCTTCCAGCGGCTCGCGATCGCGTCGGCGGCGACCTTGGCCGCCTGCCATCCCTCGCTGTCGAGGCGCTCCTTGCGCGCCGCCTCGGCGAACAGGAGAAGGGACTCGCCGAAGATGTCGAGCTGGAACTGCTCGCGGGCGCGGTTGCCGACGACGTCGGAGCCGCCCGGGTAGCCGGCGAGCGCGAGGTGGGAGGGGGCGGGGATCGGGTCGCCGTTCGCGAGGTAGGCGGGCGAGGTGTGCTCGCCGTCCTCGAGGAGGCGCCGTGCCACCCAGCGCACCGCGCCGTCGAGCAGCTCCTCGCCCCCGGCGAGCGCGGCGCCCGCGTGGCCGACGTAGCACGTGTCGCGGATCCAGGTGTAGCGGTAGTCGTAGTTGCGCCCCGCACCGGCCCGCTCGGGGAGGGAGGTCGTCGCTCCGGCGACGGTGGCGCCGTCGGGGCCGGTCATCCCGCGCAGGACCGCGATCGAGCGGCGGACGTCGCGCGAGGCGACCACGCCGCTTGTCGGGGCGAGCGCCTCGCGCCAGGCGGTCTCGGTGCGCCGCCAGCACTCGTCGGCGTTTGCGGGCTCGCGCTCGAGCGAGGCGGCGCTGCAGATCTCGAGGGCGAGGTCGTGGCTCTCGCCCCGCGCCAGCTCGAGGTGAAGGCGCAGTGCGCGCTCGCCGCCCGGCGCGCGCGCGGCGCGCGCTTCCGCGCCTCCGGACCAGCGGAGCGCGAGGTCCCCGTCGCGGAGCACCCAGCACTCGCCTTCTCGCCGCCACGGGGGAAGGGCCCGGCGGCCGTAGTCGCCCGACGGCGCAAGCAGGACGGTGACCGAGCCCCTCCCACGGATCGTGGAGATCCGGCGGAGGAGGATCGCCCGCTCGGCGGTCGCCGGGTAGACGAGGGCCTCCCGGCATTCGACCGTGCCGTCGGCGGCGACCCAGCGGCTCCGCCAGATAAGCGAGTCGTCCTCGTAGTAGCCGCCGGGCACAAAGCGCCCTTCCGGCTGCACCCGGTAGCAGCCGCCGGAGCCGACCAGGCCGGCGAACAGCGCCGGGTCGGACCAGCTCGGGAAGCAGAGCCAGGAGATGTCGCCGCCCGGGCTAACGAGTGCACCACGCAAGCCGTCGGCGATGAAGGCATAGGCGCGCAACTCGCTCGGGAACTCTGCAGAGCGGGAGGCCTCGGGCGCGCGCCCGCTGATGGCGCCGTCGGTTCGTCGCGTCGCCATGGAGCGTTGATACCCGAGCTCGGCCACCGGCTACCAGGCGGTTAGTGCGCCGCTGCAGCGGGTAGCGGTGACCCGGGCGGCGCCGGTTTCGCGCGCCGCGCGGCGGAGGGACTCACGATGGCGAAGATCGCTGCCGAGGCGTTGATCGAGCGACTCATCGACTGGGGCGTGGACACGATCTTCGGCCTCCCGGGCGACGGCATCAACGGGATCATGGAGGGCCTCCGCCGCCATCAGGACAAGATTCGCTTCGTCCTCGTCCAGCACGAGGAGGCGGCAGCCTTCATGGCGACCGGCTACGCGAAGTCGACGGGGAGGCTCGGGGTCTGCCTCGCGACCTCCGGCCCCGGGGCCATCCACCTCCTGAACGGCCTCTACGACGCGAAGCTCGACCACCAGCCAGTGCTCGCGATCACCGGCACGCAGGAGAGCCAGATGCTCGGCACCGGCTACCAGCAGGAGGTCGCGCTCGAGAAGCTCTTCATGGACGTCGCCGAGTACGACGAGATGATCCGCGTCCCCGTGCAGGTCCCGACGCTCGTCGACCTCGCCTGCCGGCACGCCCTCTCGCGGCGCACGGTCGCGCACCTCACCATCCCGACCGACATCCAGATCGCCGACGCGGGGGCGAACCCGTGGGAGGCCGTCGCCCCGGCGGTGATCTCCCCGACCTCCCCTGCCTTCCTTCCCCCTCCGGGCCTCCCGCGCGCAGAGGACCTCGCCGCTGCAGCGGCAGTGCTGAACGCCGGGGAGAAGGTCGTGATGCTCGTCGGAGCGGGGGCGCTGCACGCCCGCGAGGAGATCCTGAAGGTCGCCGAGCTGCTCGGAAGCCCGGTCGTGAAGACCCTCTCCGGCAAGGCGGCCGTCCCCGACGACCACCCGCTCACCCTTGGCGGCATCGGCCTCCTCGGCACGGCGCCCTCGATCGACGCGATGGAGGGCTGCGACACGCTCTTCATGGTGGGGACGAACTTCCCGTACACGAAGTACCTCCCCGAGCCCGGCAAGTGCCGCGTCGTGCAGATCGAGGCCGACCCGATCCGCGCCGGCAACCGCATCGCCACCGAGGTGCCGGTGGTCGGGGACGCGAGGGAGGGCCTCGCCGCGCTCGCGCCGCTGCTCCAGCGAAAGGACGAGCGCTCCTTCCTCGAGGGGCTGCAGTCGGCGATGGGGGAGTGGAACAAGAAGATGGAGGGCCTCGAATCGATCACGCACGACCCCATCCAGCCGCAGCACCTGATGCGCGTCATCGACCGGCTGGCGAGCGACGACGCGATCCTCGCCTCGGACTCGGGGACGATCGCCACCTGGGCGGCGCGCCACTTCGACATCCGCGGCGGGCGGCGCTTCTACCTGTCGGGGAACCTCGCCTCGATGGCGCCGGGGCTGCCGTACACGATCGCCAACCAGCTCGCCCACCCCGGCCGCCAGTGCATCGCCTTCGTCGGCGACGGCGGCTTCGCGATGCTGATGGCCGAGCTCGCGACGGCCGCCCGCTACGAGCTGCCGGTGAAGATCATCGTCAACAACAACGGCGCCCTCGGCCAGATCCTCTGGGAGCAGCTCGTCCTCGGCTACCCCGAGTTCGGCGTCCGCTACGCACAGCGCCTCGACTTCGCGCCCTGGGCGGAGGCCTGCGGTGCGCGGGGGATCCGCGTCGACAAGTGCGATGAGCTCGAGGGCGCGATCGCCGAGGCGTTCGCCTTCCGCGGCCCCGCGCTGGTCGACGTGAGCGTCAATCCCGACGAGCCACCGATGCCGGGCAAGGTCGACTACGAACAGGCGAAGGGCTTCGTGAAGGCCTTCCTCGCCGGCCAGCCGCGCCGCGCGACGATCGCCAGCACCCTCTTTCGCGACAAGTTCACCGGGTTCGGCTCGTGAGGCGCCTCCCCGGCCGCTCGGCCCCCGTAGGCAGGCTCGTCGGGGTGGACCGCCTCGTGCGCGACATCCGCCACGGGCGCTTCGAGCGGCTGATGTCCGGCCTCACCGCGGCCGGCGCGGCGGTGAGCGGTGTCGAGATCTGGCTCGAGCACGACCGCGCCAGCTTCGCGAACAGAATGATGTGGATCCCCGTCGCCCTCTCTCCGGTGATGGTCGCCGCCGGGGTCGCGGGCGTCGTCTCGCACAGGGCAGCGAAGACGGTGCTGCCGCTCGTCTCGGGGGTGGTCATGCTCAACTGCGCGCAGGGCCAGTACCTGCACCTGCGCGGCATCGCCCAACGCCCTGGCGGCTGGAAGCTCGCCCGCTACAACTCCGAGGCCGGGCCGCCGCTCCTCGCACCGCTGCTCTTCGGCCTCGTCGGCGGGATGGGGCTCCTCGCGGCGATCCTCCGCCGCGAGGACTGAGGTGGGGGACCCCGGGGGCACCGAGCCGCGCTTCCCCGGCTACGACGTCCTCGCCCAGGCCAGGCAGTGGGACGACGTCACCAGGGGTGTCGTCCTCGCCCGCCTCGCACCCCACGCGGGGGCGAGCTTCTTCGCCGCCGCGGAGGAGGCGACCGCCCGCGCTCTCATGGACCGCCTCCTCGCGCAGGACGCCGAGCCGCGGGTGCCCGTCTTCGAGATGGTCGACCAGCGCCTCGCGAGCGGCGTCGGCGACGGCTACCGCTTCGAGGACATGCCCGAGGACGGGGAGGCGTGGCGTGCCTCGCTCGCCCGCCTCGAAGAGGAGGCCGAGGAGCGCCGTGGCCTTCCCTTCCACGCCCTGCAGGTCCGCGACCAGATGGCCGTGATCGACGACCTGCAGCGCCTCGGCAAGCAGCGGTGGCGGGGGCTGCGCGCCGATCACCTCCTCGAGCTGTGGCTCCGCTACTGCTGCGAGGCCTTCTACTCCCACCCTGCGGCGTGGAACGAGATCGGCTTCGGCGGCCCCGCCTACCCCCGCGGCTACGTGAGCCTCGGCTTTGACCACCGCGAGCGTTGGGAGGTGGCAGAGCACGACGCCCTCGACCCGGTCCCCTGGGGCGAGCGCGCCGAGGCCGCCCGCCGCCGCCACGAAGCCGCCGGCGCGGGCGACGGGGACGCGGGCGGCGCGGCGTGAGGGGCCGGCACGGCAGCGGCGGGGTACGCGCCCGCAACGCCTCGGCGTGGCTGCTCCCGAACGACGGCCGCCGCGAGGAGCCGCGGCTGCGCGAGCAGATGCACCGCTTCGAGCACTCCGAGGAGGTCGACGCGGTGATCGTCGGCTGCGGTGCCGGCGGGGGCGTCCTCACCCAGCGGCTGGCGCGCCGGGGCTGGAAGGTGGTCACCCTCGAGGCGGGGCCCTTCTGGGAGCCCGACCGGGACTTCGTGAGCGACGAGTCCGCCTCGCAGCACCTCTACTGGACCGAGCCGCGGGTGATCGCCGGCGAGGACCCGGTGGCCCTCGGCGCCAACAACTCCGGCCACGGGGTGGGCGGGTCGATGGTCCACTTCGCGGGCTACGTCCCGCGCTTTCACCCTTCGGACTTCTCGACCTACACCGACGACGGGGTCGGCGCCGACTGGCCGCTCTCCTACGAGGACCTCCGCCCCTACTACGAGGACCTCGAGGCCGAGCTGCCCGTCGCCGGGCAGGACTGGCCCTGGGGGGTGCCGCACCGCTACCCGCAGTCCCCGCACCCGCTGAGCGGGAACGGCCTCGCCTTCCTGCGGGGCTGCGAGCGCGCCGGGATCGAAGCGCGCATCGGCCCGGTGGCGATCACCAACGGCCGCTTCGGCAACCGCCCGCACTGCATCTACCGGGGCTTCTGCCTGCAGGGCTGCAAGGTGAACGCCAAGGCCTCGCCGCTCATCACCCACGTCCCCGACGCCCTCGCGCACGGCGCGGAGATCCGCGCCGACGCGATGGTGAGCCGCATCGAGCTCGACGCCGCCGGCCGCGCGAGCGGGGTCGTCTACTTCCACGGGGGGGTGGAGCACCGTCAGCGGGCGCGCCTCGTCGTCGTCGCCGGCTACTCCATCGAGACGCCGCGGCTGCTGCTCAACTCGGCCTGCGCGGCCTTTCCCGACGGCCTCTGCAACGACCACGATCTCGTCGGCCGCTACGTGATGGTGCAGGGGGCGCCGCAGACCGCGGGGCGCTACGAGGAGGAGGTGCGCGCCTACAAGGCGCCGCCGCCCGAGGTCTCCTCGGAGGCCTTCTACGAGACCGACCCCGACAAGCCCTACAAGCGGGGCTTCTCCCTGCAGTGCGTCTCGCCGCTGCCGATCGTCTTCGCCGGGCACGTCACCGCCCAGGGCCACTGGGGTGAGGTGCTGCGCGAGTACCTGCGCGACTACGTGCACTGGGCGACCTTCGGCGCGCTCTGCGAGTTCCTCCCGCTTCCGGAGAACCGCGTCACCCTCGCCGAGGAGACCGACCGCCACGGCCTCCCGGTCGCCCGTTTCTCCTACTCGATGTGCGACAACGACCGGGCGCTCGTCGTCGAGGCGACGCGGGTGATGACCGAGATGCACGAGGCGGCCGGGGCCGAGGAGGCGATCACCATCAACCGCTACGCCCACCTCATCGGGGGCTGCCGGATGGGCGCCGACGCCCGCTCGGGGGTGGTGGACGGCGACCTGCGGAGCTTCGCTGTCCCCAACCTCTACATCGTCGACGGCAGCGTCTGCCCGACCCAGGGAAGCGCCAACCCGGCGCTCACGATCATGGCGCTCGCGGCGCGCGCCGCCGACCACCTCGCCGACGGCGCGGGTGAGCGCGAAGCGCGGCGCGGGTAAGGAGGGACCGATGAGCCAAGGCGAGGTCGTCGTCGTGACCGGCGCGAGCGGAGGGATCGGGCGGGCCACCGCCGAGGCCTTCGCGCGACGCGGCGCGCGCGTCGCGCTGCTGGCGCGTGGGGACGCGGGCCTGGACAGCGCCGCCGCGGCCGTCGAGGCCCTCGGCGGCGAGGCCTTCCCCTACCGCGTGGACGTCGCCGACGCGGATGCCGTCGAGGCGGCCGCGGACGCCGTCGAGGAGGCACTCGGCCCGATGGACGTGTGGGTCAACGACGCCTTCGTCTCGGTCTTCTCCCCCTTCTCCTCGATCACCGCCGCGGAGTTCCGGCGGGTGACCGAGGTGAGCTACCTCGGCTTCGTGCACGGCACGATGGCGGCGCTGCGACGGATGCGCCCGCGCGACGCGGGCGCCATCGTGCAGGTCGGCTCGGCCCTCGCCGAGCGCTCGATCCCGCTGCAGTCGGCCTACTGCGGCGCGAAGCACGCGATCAACGGCTTCACCGAGAGCCTGCGCTGCGAGCTCCTCCACGACAAGAGCAACGTCCACGTCACGATCGTGCAGATGCCCGCGGTGAACACGCCGCAGTTCTCCTGGGTCCGCTCGCGCCTGCCGCGCTCCCCGCAGCCGGTGCCGCCGATCTACCAGCCCGAGGTCGCGGCGCGCGCCGTCGTCTATGCCGCCGACCACCCCGAGCGCAAGGCGTACTGGGTCGGGGGGAGCACCGTCGCCACCCTCCTCGGCCAGCGCATCGCCCCCCGCCTCCTCGACCGCTACCTGGCGCGCACCGGCTACGACGCGCAGCAGACCGACGAGACGGCGCCCGAGCACCCCGACAATCTCTTCCGCCCCGGCGACGACGCCGAGGGCGGCGACCACGGCTCGCACGGCACCTTCGACGGTCGCGCGCACGGCCACAGCGCCGCGCAGTGGCTCTCGCAGCACCCCCGGCAGGTGATCGCGGTCGGCACCGCGCTGTCGGGGGCGGCGCTCGGCGCGCTCCGCCGACGGGGAGGCTGAGCCCGCACCGCGAATGGCCCGGGCCACCCCCCTGCCCGCCCGGGGGGCGCGGAGCTAGCGTGCGGCATGGCCGACCGGGCGATCTCATCGCGTTTCGTGAAGCTCGCGACGGGTGCCCCCGCCGCCCTCTACGAGCCGGAGCGCCCCGGCGACGAGGCGCACGTCGCGTTCATGTTCATGCACCCTGACAGCGGCTTCATCAGCCATCTCGGCTGCAGCGAGCTGGCGGGGCGCGGCTACCGCGCCCTCGGGGTGAACGGCCGCTTCACCAACATGCCCGGCCCGACCGGCGGCCCGTACGTGTACCACGAGGTGATCCCCGACGTCGCCGCCGGCGTGGCGTACCTGCGCGCCCTCCCCGGCGTCGACACGGTCGTCCTCGCCGGCCACAGCGGCGGCGGCCCGCTCTTCTCGGCCTACCAGAACCTCGCCGAGCACGGCGCGGTGGCCTTCCAGCGCGAGGGGCTGCTCACCAAGGGCCCGGACAGCCTCGCGGGGCTGCCGCCGGCCGACGCCCTGGTGCTCATGGACGCGCACGTCGGCTACGGCGCGCACGCGCTGCTGATGCTCGACGCCTCGATCGTGGACGAGGCCGAGCCGGCGAGGCGGGACCCCGACCTCGACATGTTCGAGGCCCGCAACGGCTACACCGCGGAGGGTGCCGACTACAGCGCCTCCTTCGTCGCCACCTTCAACGCCGCGCAGGCGGCGCGCATGGCGCGCCTCGTCCGCCACGCGGAGGAGCGGGTGGCGGCGATCGACGCCGGACGGGGGAACTACCCCGACGACGAGCCGATGGTCATCCCCGGCCTCGGGACGCGCATCTGGAGCCCCGACACCTCGCTGCTCGCACGCACCGTCGGGGAATGGAAGCTGCTGAAGGGCGACGGGAGCCAGTCGGTGCAGGTCGTGCCGTCGCTGCGGCCCCCCTCGGGCAAGCCGATCGACCACCGCGGCTACGGCGGCGCGCTCGTGACCTCGGTCCGCCGCTTCCTCGCCACCCACGCGATCCGCACGCTGCCCGACTACGCGATCACCGCTGACGAGCTGACCGGGATCGACTGGGCCTCGAGCTACACGAGCGCACCGGCGAACCTCGAGGGCGTGTCGGTGCCCCTCCTCTCGCTCGTGATGTCGGCGCACTACTTCCTCGTCCCGAACGAGGTGAACTTCGCGCACGCGGCGAGCGCCGACAAGGAGATGGCGATGGTCGAGGGCGCGGTCCACGGCATGACCCCCTGCAGCGCAGTCGAGAAGACGCCCGGCGAGTTCGGCGACACGGTGAGGACGACCTTCGACTACGTCGCGGGCTGGGCCGCGGCCCGCTACTGAGGGCGCGGCCGTGACCGGAGGAGCAGGCGCCCCCGACGCGTCGCCACTCACGTTGTCGGTGATGCTCGCCGTCCCCGACGCGGCGGCGGCGGCCGCCTGGTACGAGGGGGCGCTCGGCGCGGTGCGGCTGTGGGACCTCGGCTCGGTGGTCGGCCTCGAGCTCGCCGGCGCCGCCTTCTTCCTCCACGAGGCGACCGGGGAGGCCTTCGAGGCGCCCGCCGCGCTTGGCGCGACGACGGCGCGCGTCGAGGTCTTCACCGACGACCCCGACGCGCTCATCGCCCGCGCCGTCGCCGCGGGGGCGACCGCCTCGCCGGGGGCTCCCCGCGACCACGAACTCGCGTGGGGGACCCACCGCCAGGGGGGCTTCATCGACCCCGCGGGGCACGTCTGGTCCGTGGGCGACCGCTCACCGCTCGCGCCCCACCCCTGAAACGCCGTCGGGCCCGCGCGCCGGCACCGCCGAATGCCACAGTGGAGGCGGGCGGACGAAGGAGGAGCACGATGATCGGTGTCTGCATCCGGCCGCCGGAGATGACCGAAAAGCAGTACCACGCGGTCAACGCGCAGATCGGCGAGGCCGGCGTTGACCGGACGGACTGCCTGGTCCACACCTGCTTCTCAGAGGGCGACCAGCTCGCGATCTTCGACGCCTGGGAGAGCGAAGGGGCCTTCCCGGGCCTTCGGCGAGAAGCGCGCCCCGATCCTCGCCGCCGTGGGCCTGCCGGGGCTCGATCCGATGATCGTCTCGATGATCGACCTGCAGCTCGCCTGAGGGGCTGAGAGAACGACGATGGGGCGTACGGTCACCGAGGAGGATGTCGCGCGCTTCGCGGAGCTCTCCGGCGACCACCACCGCCTGCACGTCGACGCGGCCTTCGCGGCGGGCACGCGCTACGGGCGGCCGATCGCGCACGGCCTGCTCACCGCGGCGCTCGCGAGCGGCCTCCTCTACGCGGGCGGCGTGATCACCGACGATGTCGACGCGCTCGTCGAGGTGAAGCTGCAGTTCCTCGCGCCGGTCGTCCCCGGCGACGAGCTCGCCGACGAGACGCACCTCGTCGAGTCCCGCCCGACGCGCAACGGCGGGCGCCTCGAGCGCTACGAGAGCCTGCTCAGCACCGGCGGGGAGCGCCCCGTGCTGCGCGCCGAGTGGCTGCTGCTCCGCCGCGAGCCGGAGGGCGCGTGAGGCGCCCCCAGCGACCGGAGCGCCGCGCATGGAGCTGACCGCCGCGGCGGCGCGCTTCCGCGAGGCGCGCGACCTGCTCCTCGAGCACCGCTCCGACCCGCTGACCGCGCGGCGGCGCTTCTCCTGGCCCGAGCTCGACGAGTTCAACTGGGCGCTCGAGTGGTTCGACGCCGTCGGTCGGGAGAGCGACCGCCCGGCGCTGCGCATCGTCGCCGAGGACGGCAGCGAGACACAGCGCAGCTACGCCGAGATGACCGCGGCGAGCAACCGCGTCGCGAACTTCCTGCGCGCCGAGGGGGTGGGGCGCGGTGACGTGCTCCTCCTCATGCTCGGCAACGAGCTCGAGCTCTGGGAGACGATCCTCGCGGCGATGAAGCTCGGCGCGACCCTCGTCCCGACGAGCACGCTCTGCACCCCGACGGACCTCGCCGACAGGGTGGCGCGCGGCGGCGCCACGCACGTCGTCGCGGGCGCCGCGAGCGCCGAGAAGTTCGCTGACATCGGCGGCTTCAAGGGGATCGCGGTCGGTGACGAGGTCGCCGGCTGGGCGCCCTACGGCGGGGCCGCCGCCGCGGCCAGCGAGTTCGCCCCCGACGGGGTGACCCACGCCGGCGACCCGTTGCTCTACTACTTCACCTCCGGGACGACGGCCAAGCCCAAGCTCGTCGAGCACACCTACGCCTCGTATCCGGTCGGCCACCTCTCGACGCTCTACTGGGTCGGCCTCCGCCCCGGCGACGCGCACCTCAATGTCTCCTCGCCGGGCTGGGCCAAGCACGCGTGGAGCAGCGTCTTCGCGCCCTGGAACGCCGAGGCGACCGTCGTCGTCTTCAACTACGCGCGCTTCGAGGCGCGCCGCCTGCTCGAGGCGCTGGGCCGCGTCGGGGTGTCGACCTTCTGCGCGCCGCCGACGGTCTGGCGGATGCTCATCCAAGAGGAGCTCGCCGCCTTCCCGGTGCAGGTTCGCGAGGCGGTGAGCGCCGGCGAGCCGCTCAACCCCGAGGTGATCGAAGCGGTGGCGCGCGCCTGGGGGATCACCGTGCGCGACGGCTTCGGCCAGACCGAGACGACCGCGGTGATCGGCAACCCGCCCGGCGTGGCCCTGCAGCTCGGCTCGATGGGCCGGCCGCTCCCGGGCTACGACGTCGTGCTCCTCGACCCCGCCGACGGGCGCGAGGGCGACGAGGGCGAGATCTGCATCACCGCAGAGCCCCGCCCCCTCGGCCTGATGGTCGGCTACCGCGACGGGGAGGGGGCGCCGCTCGTCCCGGCGGACCGCTTCCACCACACCGGCGACGTGGCGCGACGCGACGCCGAGGGCTACATCACCTACATCGGCCGAGCCGACGACGTCTTCAAGGCCTCCGACTACCGGATCAGCCCCTTCGAGCTCGAGAGCGTGCTCATCGAGCACGAAGCCGTCGCCGAGGCGGCGGTCGTCCCCGCCCCCGACCCGGTGCGCCTCGCCCTCCCGAAGGCCTACGTCACCCTCGCCGCGGGCCACGAGCCCTCGGCCGAGACGGCCCGCTCGATCCTCGCCCACTGCCGCGCCGTGCTCCCGCCCTACAAACGGGTGCGGCGGCTCGAGTTCGCCGAGCTGCCGAAGACGATCTCCGGCAAGATCCGGCGCGTCGAGCTGCGCGAGGCCGAGCGCGCCCGCTCGGCGCGCGGCGCGGCCGAGTTCTACGAGGAGGACTTTCCCGACCTCGCCCACTGACCCGCGCCGCGGTCGGCGGTGTCGCCGAGGCCCCACAAGATGTTGAGCGGGCTCGTCCTCGGCGCCGGCGGGAGGGCGACCGAGAAGGGGTGGCTCCAGGTGAGGACGCGGAAGCTGCCGACCACCCAGGTGCGGGCGGGGCGGCCGTAGGTGGCGGCCGCCGAGCGGGCGTCGACGCCGTGCCACGGGCGCGAGGTGTCGTAGACGAGGAACTGGAAGCCGCCCGGCGCGTACCAGTCGGCCGAGGACTGGCGGTCGAAGCGCTCGATCCGGCGCGCCGCACCGGTCGTCACGGGGCGGACGGCCACCTTCCCACCGGTGTCGACGGTGACGAGCGAGGCGCTCCAGTAGTCGCCGACACCGTTGGTGAGGCCGTGCGCACCGAGGAAGCGGGCAAGAGGGGCCTCGGACTGGAGGGGGGAGGGGTTGGTCAGCGCGACCGCGAACTCGGCGGCGAAGGCCGCCGCGAAGGCGAGGCCGAGCGCCGCGAGGGTCCTCCCGAGGAGGTCGTTGCGGAGGCCGGCGACGAGTCGCCCCGCGGCGCGCGCCGCGAGCACGACGCCGAAGACCACCCCCGGCGTGAGGTACTTCGCGTACTCGGCGTGGCCGTTCGGCGAGCCCCAGACGAAGAGCACGAGGTCGCCCACGATGCCGAGGAGGAGGAGGTCCTCGAGGCGCCACGAGGCGACCTCCGCGGTGTCCCCGCCCGTGCCGAAGGCGGCGCCGCGCAGGAGCGAGTAGAGCGCGGCGAGCACGCCGGCGAGGACGACCACGAGCCCCGCGACGTGCGCCGCCTGGAAGGCCCCGGCGCCCTCGGGGAAGCCGTTCAGGGGGACCTTGCCGACGCCGAGCAGCGCCGGCACCCGGTTGGCGAGGTGGCCGACGTTCGCGACCACCTGCTGGTGGCGCACCACGATGTTGCGGTTCACGAGGTCGAAGGTGCCGATCGCCTGGAAGATCGCCCGCACGGCGAGCGCGAGGCCGACCGCCGAGAGGCCGGCGGCCGCGGCCGAGAGGCCGGCGGTGACGCGGCGCCGCCGCAACGAGGCGACCACTCCCGCGACGAGGCAGGGCACGACCCCGAAGGCGAGCGTGAGCAGGTCGCCGAGGAGGGCGGCGGAGAGCAGCACGACGGCGAGGGCGAAGGACCAGTCCCAGCGGCCGCGGGCGAGCAGGCGGAAGGCGACCAGGCAGTAGAGGGCGGTGCCGACGTGCCAGGGTCCCTGCAGGAGGTAGTACGAGAGGTCGGGGCTCGGGAAGGCGAGGAGCGCGACCACCACCCCGCCGGCGACGGCGGCCGGCAGGCCACGCCTCCCCTCGCGGGCGAGGAGCAGCGCGGTCGCGACGACGAGCACGGTCAAGAGGGCGGGGACGAAGTGCAAGAGGTCGACCCGCACGCCGACGATCCGCACCACGAGGGCGTAGAACGCGGCGTCGACCCCCCAGAAGGAGTCGAGGGAGAGCGCCCAACCGTGCAGGCCGACGTTGCCGTGCGCGATCGAGCTCCCCTCGAGGAGCGCCGTCGCGCCGTCGGGGGTCACCGAGAGCAGGCGGTTCGAGCTCAGGTCGAGCAGGTAGAGCAGGACGAGCGCGCCCGCGCCTCCGGCCGCCGCCTGCCAATGACGAACGACGCGTCGGTGTGCGGTGGCCGGGGCAGGCGGCGGGTCGTCGACTGCGGCATGGTCGTCGAGTGTGCGCAGGATCTCGTCCGTCATCGGTGGCCCCCCGCCGGCGGCGGCTGCCGGGGCGCCGTCGGGGCCCGGTGACCCGATCCGCCCGCGCGGGGCGGGGGTTTGGCTATGGCGCCCGGCATGCTACCGGAGCACCCGCCGACCTCGAAGGGGCCGTCAGGTCAGCTCCTCGGCGAGGAGATCCATCAGCACGCTGTCGTGCCAGCTGCCGTCGTTGCCCCGCTCGGCCGCCCTCCGCAGACCGACGCGCCGGAAGCCGACCTTGCGGTAGCAGGCGATCGCCGCGAGGTTGTCGGCAGCCGGGTCGATCTCCAGGCGGTGGAAGCCGTGCTCGTCGACGAGATGGCGCGCCACCGTGCGCACGGCGTCGGCTCCGAGGCCGCGGTTGTGGAGGTCGGGGTCGAGGTAGAGGTCGAGGGTCGCGCAGCGGTAGTCCGGCTCCTCCTCCGCGGACCACTGGATCCAGCCGGCGACCGCGTCGTCCACCTCGATGACGTAGGCGGTCGCGCCGGGCTCGGCGAGGTCCTCGTGCACCGCGGCGACGAGGTCGTGGCCGCCCCGCCAGTAGGTGAAGACTTCGGGGCGGGCGCGGATCTCGGCGAGGCGCGCGACATCGGACGGCCGCGGCGGCCGCAGGCGGACCCGCTCGCCGCGGAGCTCGCCCTCAGGGCGCGTGCGCGGCGGCGTCATCTCAGGCCGCCGCTCGGGGGAGGGCCGCCGCGTCGGCGCCGCCCTGCGCGCCGGGCGACGGTGTGGAATTTCCGGCACGGGCGCGCTGCGATTGCGACAATTCGGTCCTGGTCGTCGTCGGGGAGGTCGTGATGCTGAAGGGCTTCAGGGAATTCATCATGCGGGGCAACGTCATCGACCTCGCGATCGCGGTCGTGATCGGCACGGCGTTCGCCGCCCTCGTGAAGGCGCTCGTCTCCGACCTCCTCACCCCGTTGATCGCCGCGATCACCGGCAGCCCGAACTTCGGGTCGCTGCACTTCACGCTGCACCACAGCACCTTCTTGTACGGCGACGTCGTGAACGCCCTGATCACCTTCGTGGCGGTGGCGATCGTTGTCTACTTCTTCGTCGTCTTCCCGATGAACAAGCTCGCCGAACGCCGGGCGCGGGGCAAGGTGGAGGTGACCGAGCTCCCTCCGGACATCGCGCTGCTCACCGAGATCCGCGACCTGCTGGCCGCAGGCGACGACGGAGGTCCGAAGCCCGCGCTGCCGTAGCGAGCGGCCGCGTCGCCGCGGGCACGGCGACGAGGACGCCCTCGTCCACGGGCTGATCCTGCACCGGTCGCCCGCGCCTCAGGTGTCGCGGTCCTCGACCTCCTCGGCGTAGACGCTTGGCGTACTCGTCGAGGACCTGCTCGCAACGGGCGATCGCCTTCACGGCGTCGAGGCCGCGGGCCCCGAAGACGTCGCGCGCTGATCTTGTCGAACCAGCTCTTCAGCTTCACGAGGTCGACTCGTTCTCCTCGAGCTCGGTGACGCGGCCGAGCACTTCACCGCCGACCCGACCCGGCGGGCGCTGCTCGACGAGCTCTTCCTGCGCGACGGGCAGAGCCTGAGCGAGCTCGAAGCGCGCTGAGAGATGACCCGCTTCGGCGTGATGAAGCACCTGAAGGTGCTGGAGGAAGCGGGCCTTCTCGTCACCCGTCGAAGAGGGCGGGAGAAGTTGCACTTCCTCAACCCGGTCCCGATCCGCCTCGTCCACGACCGCTGGGTGAGCAAGTACGCCGAGGCCTGGGCGGCGGCGCTCGGCGAGATGAAGACACGATAGGAGCAGACGATGGAGAAGGTGTTCGAGATCTACGTAAGACGACGCCGGAGCGCCTGTGGGAGGCGATCACCGACGCCGAGGCCCGCAGCAAGTACCAGTTCGGCATCGAGGTGCACTCGGACTGGGAGCCCGGCTCGCGCTACGAGCTCGACCACGCCAAGGCACCCGGGCCCCTCGCGGAAGGGGAGGAACCTCGAGGTCGACCCTCCCCGGCGGCTGGTGCAGTCCTACACGGCGTGCTCGAGCGACGACGTCCTCGCCGCGGGCACTTCGCGGGTCACCTGGGAGATCGAGCCGGTGGGGGACTCGTGCTGTCTCACCGTGACCCACGACGAGCTGCCCGAGGGGGCGAACCCCGAGCTCTACGGGGGCCTGGCCGATGATCCTCTCGGGGCTGAAGACCTGGCTCGAGACGGGCGAGCTGCTCACCACCCCCGGCTCGCGCCTCAACGGCTGACAGAGCTCCCCGTGGACCCGAGCGCGCGGCCTGCCGGCGGCCCGCCCAGGGGGCTCGCCGGCCCCCGAGCCGCAGGCGGCGCCCGGTCGTGGGCACTACCGTCGCCCGGAGACGGAGGAGGGCGCGATGGGGTCGGTGAGCGACACGCCGGTGAGCGATGCCTTGGCGAGCTCGCTGGCGATCCCGTGGGTCGAGCAGGCGCCGGGCGTCTACTTCAAGCCGTTGCGGCTCTCGCCGGCGGCGGGGACGTGGGCCAACCTGCTGCGGGTCGAGGCGGCGGGCCGCGTCAGCCGACACCGCCACCTCGGCTCCGTGCAGGCCTGGGTGCTCTCTGGAAGCTGGCGCTACCTCGAGCACGACTGGGTCGCCCGGCCGGGGGACTACGTCTTCGAAGGGGCCGGTGACGTGCACACGCTCGTCGTCGAGGCCGGCGAGCCGATGGAGACGCTGTTCGTCATCGACGGCCCCTACGAGTACGTGAACGACGCCGGTGAGGTCACCGGGGTGGAGAGCGCCGCCAGCAAGCTCGCGTCGTACCGCGCCCACTGCGAGGCAGCGGGGATCCCGCTCGCGCCGATCGTCTACTGAAGCCCCGGCGGCCTCACGCGGCCGGGCGGAAGCCGGTCTCGCGCTGCGGCACTCGGCGCGAGACGAACACCCAGTGGAGCAGGCGGTCGAGGGCGATCCGCCCCGGGCCCTGGATCGCGATGACGAAGGCGGCGCCGAGGAGGGCGAGGTTGAGCTCGTAGCCGCTGCCGGCGGCGCTCGAGACGATGCCGTTGTTCCAGGCGACCGTCACCATCGCGACCACCATGTCGCCGACGAGGCCGGCGGCGGCGAGGCGGCTCAACAGCCCGAGGCCGACCGCCACCCCGCCGAAGCACTCGGTGAAGCCGTTCAGCACAGCGTCGCACCGGCCAGCGGGCTGGCTCGACTCCATTCGCTTCACTGCCGGACACGGCTCACTCGCTCGCCGTTGTCAGCCATGTGCCGCCATCTCGTACCACAACCCGCCGTTCAGATTGACGTTGTTGCCGTTCGCCTCCCCAGGAGAGGAATCACCGACATAGGTGTAGAGCAGATGGTGGTCGAAGCTGACCTGGCTTGCACCATCCGTGCGACGGATCGTGCCGAGCACACCGGTCACGCCCGGGCCAGCGATCGGCTTGCCGGTCACCGGCGGCCAGTACGCGGCGCAGGTCCCGTAGCAGACCGACTTGCTCGGCGTGTCAGGGGCGAACCAGTACAGCGTGAATCCCTTCGAGTTGGTGAGCACGGAAACGCCGTGAACGTTCGCCGTCTTCAGCAGGGCCGTCGACGAGTGGACCGTCGAACCCGGCCTGGTCGCCGCGAGTGAGAGCCCCAACAGCGCCGCGGCCAAGGCCGAGGACGCGCCCGCAGCCCAGCGAGCCGCCGGAACCGCGGCGAGCAACCTGTCGGTCCGATGCCTACCGGCGAGCGCCGTCCGGTTCGGCGGGCGCAGCAACGGGGGGGTCAGGAGTGCCGCGGCAAGCGCCGTGAAGGCGGCCACCTCGACGACCCCGGCGACGATCCCGGCGGTGGTGCGGAGCTCGCGAAAGCCGAAGAGCCCGAACCGCAAGGACAACAGGTACCCCCCGAGAGTCGCCACGGCGAAGCCGGCGCCGACCGCTGACACCAGCGCACGCCGCGACCCAAGCACGAGTGCACCGAGACCGAACGCCACGATCACCTGCAGCAGGAACAGCCAGCCGATCGTCGGGATCGTCCGATAACCGGTGACGTACAGGTCGAGGTGGATCGCCCCAGTCGCGACCAGCAGGCTTGCTCCGATGCACCGCAGCACGAGCTTCTCGTGAGTGCGGGGGGTCTCCCGGCCGCCCTCCTCCGGGGCGACGGGCGCTGGCGCCTCGGCGTTCACCGTGGGGCCGTGCCGTCACCGGCAAAACGCTGCCCACGGCGACGTCTGATGGTTCTGAGCGTGCCGAGGCAGGCTGCGGCGGGACTGCGGCGATGCGGCGACCACAGTGGCGCGTGCGCCGTCGCGGCCACCTCGCGCGAGCGAACAGAAAGAAGCGCAGTGCGGTCGGTCATCGGGCGGAATGGGCCGAGGAGCTGGGCCGCAAAGACCGAGAGGTGCCGTGGCCGTGCGCCGGCCTGTTCCACAATGAGTGGCCGACCCGGTAGCCCGGTATCGGTCCTGATGGTCTCGGGTGTGGGGAACACCGCACGGTGGAACATCTGGTCCCAGATCGTCAGCGCGAAGCCGAGATTGACGTCTTGCGGTCCATCGAGCTTGTGGTGCAGGCGGTGGAAGTTTGGGCTGACGAAGATCCGCCCGAGCGGCCCGAACCCGAGGTTGGTGTTCGAGTGCGCGAAGGCGACGACCCCTCCGTAGACGACGAGCAACCCCGTCGTGAGCGCGCCGTTGGCGACGAGGACGATGCCGGGGAGCAGCGCGATGAGGTACGAGACGTGGATCAGCGGGTGGGTGCGGAAGACGGTCAAGACGTTCAGGTCCTCCTGGGAGTGGTGGACCTCGTGGAAGCGCCAGAGCATGCGGACACGATGGTTGGCGAGGTGCGCGAACCAGTTGCACCCGTCCATCAGCACGAAGATCGCGCCGATCGCGGCCCAGCGCGGGACCGCGCCGATCCGGGGCAGGACGATCCACGGGATGGCCCTGCGGGCGACCTCGGAGAAGGTGAGGGTGAGCGCGCTCACGAGCGGCACCGTGAGCGTCGCGTTCAGGAGCGTGAAGAGGATGTCCTGACGATGGCCGCGGGCGAGCAGCGGCCGCCGTTGCGCCGGGCGCACCCTCTCGACGACGAGGAAGACCGCGATGATCACGAGCGTCACGGGCCCGATCACCACGACGCGCAGATCGGTCATCGATGCGGTGAAGTCGGCGCCACCCCAGCGGTTGGCCCATCCGATGCCGACGAGGACGCCGGCGAGAGCCACGATCGAGCACGCCGGTAGGTAGACCCGCGACGCCAGCGCGTGCGCGAGCCCGCTCGCCCTCCCCCTGACTCGCTCCGTCGGCAGCGGTGCGAGTGAGCGAACGGGCTCGACGACGACAGACGTCATGACTACCTCATCCTCTCCGGAGCGGGGGCTAGAACGCGACCCCGCCGGTTCCGGTGTTCGTGCCGGTACCAGAGCCAGAGCCAGAACCCGAGCCGGAGGTCGCCGCCTTGACGGTCACGACATCGGACCAGGTCCCCCAGGTGTCGGCCACATTTCCGTGCACCTGTCCGGCAGCGGTGTCGCCGGAGAACCAGTAGAGCCGCTTACCCGCATAGGTGACCTGCAAGACGCCGCGCGCGAGCTTCACCGTGCCGAGTTTCGCAGCACTCACCCCCGTGCCAGCGACCGCCTTCGTGGCTCCCTTCGGCAGCGTGACCGCCGGCCAGATCTTCAGACAGGAAGCCGTGCAGGCGACCTTGTTCGCCTTCAGGGTGTAGAGCGTCTTGCCGCTCACGAGCAGCGTGCCGCGCGTCTTGTTCTTCACCGTCGAGATGACGACGCTCTTCGTCGTGTGCGTCGTCGCCGCAGCGGCCGCACCCGCAGCAGACGCCGAAAGCCCACCAGCGGCGAACAGTGCAGCGGCGACACGCCCTGCGGGCACCCGATGGGCTGTCGATCGGTCGTGGTTCATGTGCTGCATCTCGTTGCTCTCCTCGGGTCGTCTTGCCGGTCACCGTTGGTACGGGCGGCCACTGTCGGGGGATCACCGCGGCGGTGAGGGCCGTGCGGTGTCCAGCAGTGAATCTGCGCCACCGGTTCCGGCGAAGGCTCGCCGCGGGACGGTTTGACCGAGCGGCTCCAGCAGGCGCGCGCTCCGCGAGGTCGCCTGACGGCTGGGGCCGGGAGGCTCGGGACCGTCGAGGGTGGAAGCTGGCGTGGCTCCCGGCAGGAGCCCGTCGCGGGGCGAGAGGGGGCTGACGGCGCCCGCACCCGCCGGGGCGCCGGGCCACCTCACCGGCCGCCCCTCATCTGGGGCTGTCGATCCGGGAGCGCCTTGCATAGAGTGCGGCCGGATAACCGATCCGCTGAACAAGGGACGACGACCGTGTGGAATTCCTTCAAGACCGACGGGATCGCCGGCGTGGACGCCGAGATCACGACCTACAAGGCCGGTGACGGCGACGAGATCCATGCCTACGTCGCGCGACCGAAGACCGAGGGCCCGCGCCCGGGCATCGTGCTCATCCACCACATGCCGGGATGGGACGAGTTCTACCAGGAGTTCGCCGAGCGCCTCGCCCGCCACGGCTACGACGTGATCTGCCCCGACCTCTACTGCCGCTACGGCCACGGCACCCCCGACGACGTCACGGCGCTCGTGCGCGCCGAGGGCGGCCCCCGCGATGCGAGCGTGATCGCGGACTGCGCGGCGGCGCTCGAGTGGCTGAAGGCACAGCCGGAGAGCAACGGCAAGGTCGGCGTCATCGGCTCGTGCTCGGGCGGGCGCCACGCCTTCCTCGTCGCGACGAACGTGCCGGGCTTCGACGCCGTCGTCGAGCTGTGGGGCGGCAACATCATCATGGCGCCCGAAGCGCTGACCGAGTTCCGCCCGGTGGCGCCGATCGACTACACCGAGAAGCTCAACATCCCGCTCCTCGGCCTGTTCGGCAACGACGACAAGTCACCCTCGCCCGAGCAGGTGGACGCGCACGAGGCGGAGCTGAAGCGCCTCGGCAAGGACTACGAGTTCCACCGCTACGACGGCGCCGGCCACGGCTTCTTCTACCACCACGCGCCGAACTACCGGCAGGAGCAGGCGATGGACGGGTGGAGCAAGGTCTTCCGCTTCTTCGACGACAACCTCCGCTGAGCAGGGCCGCCATGTGCACGATGATCGCGGTCACACGGACGGTGCGCGGCGCCGGTAAGGGCGCCGACGACTGGTTCCCGGTCACCCAGGCGACGGTCGGCTACGACCACGCCACCCACTCCGCGGACGAGCATGCGTTGCTGCTCGACTTCGCCAACTACGAGCTCGGAACGGGGGCGCGCGTCGCCCTCGAGCTCGACCTCGAGTCGGGGCGTGCGCTGATCGCGCAGCTGCAGTCGGCGATCGAGCAGGCCGAGCTGAGCGGGGTCTGACCCCGCTCAGCGAGCGAGCGCCTCGGCGACGGTCTCGCGCACGAGCGCGAGCGGCTCGGCGCGGGCGCGGCGCTCGCCGTAACGGTCGGTGAGCGAGCGCACGTCGACCCGAGCCGCGGCGGCAGGGTCGGCCTCGCCGGCGACCACGAGGAGCGGCACCCCGTGGCGCTCGGCGAGCGCGGCCACGCCGCCCACCACCTTGCCGGTGAACGAGGCGGCGTCGAGGCGCCCTTCGCCGGTCACGACGAGCTCGCTCGCGGCGACGGCCTCCTCGAGGCCGAGGTGCTCGGCGACCACCGTGAAGCCGGAGCGGAGCTGCGCGCCGAGGGCGGCGAGGCCACCGGCGAGGCCACCGGCAGCGCCGCTGAAGGGGCGGGCCGCGAGCTCCACGCCGAACTCCTCCCGGTAGGCGACGGCGAGCGCCTCGAGGCGAGCGCTGAGCGCCGCGACCTGCGCGGGGTGGGCGCCCTTCTGGGGTCCGAACAGGCGCGCCGCCTCGGTGAAGGCGCTCTCCACGTCGCAGGCGACCTCGACGGCGATCCCGAGCTCGCCGAAGGGCCGCCGCCCGAGCGCGTCGAGGGCGCCGGCGCCGCCGTCGGTCGTCGCCGAGCCGCCCACCCCGACGAGGAGGTGTCGCGCGCCGGCGGCGACCGCCTCGAGGATCAGCTCGCCCGTGCCGCGCGTCGTCGCCGCGAGCGGGTCGTTGGCCGCCGCCCCACCGGCGGCAGCGAGGCCCGAGGCCTCGGCCATCTCGATCACCGCCAGCGGCCCGTCGAGCCTCCAGCGGGCGGCGACTGGTCGCCCGAGCGGCCCGGTCACGGTGCTCGTCCGGTTCGCGCCGCCGAAGGCCTCGAGCGTCCCCTCGCCACCGTCGGCGAGGGGGAGCGCGCGCCCCTCACGCCCCGCTGCGCGCGCCCCGGCGACGATCGCGCCGGCGATCGCCGCGGCCGCCGCGGTGCCCTTGAACTTGTCGGGCGCGGCGAGCACCGTCACGGCCGCCGCCCGTCGGCCCCGCTCGCCGAGCGGCCGGCATCGGGTGGCCGCAGCGCGAGAGGCATCCCCCATCATCCTCCGCGCCACCGGGGGAGGCCTCTCAGCCGGCGTTCAGCCGGCTGTCAGCGCAACGCCCGTCGGCGCGGCGACGATGGTCCGCATGCGAGAGGAGCACGCGATGGGGGCTGTCGGGCCGGAGGCAAGGATCCTCGTCGTCGACGACGAACCCTCGATCGTCGATTCGGTGGCGACGGTGCTGCGTTACGAGGGCTTCGAGGTGGAGGTCGCGAGCTCCGGGCGCGCCGCGCTCGCCAAGGCCCAGAGCGAGGCCTTCGACCTCATCGTCCTCGACGTGATGCTCCCCGACCTCGACGGTCTCGAGGTGACGCGGCGGCTGCGTGGCGACGGCCTCGACGTGCCGGTGCTCTTCCTCACGGCCAAGGCCGAGGTCGAGGACCGCATCGCCGGGCTCAGCATCGGCGGTGACGACTACGTCGCGAAGCCCTTCTCGCTCCTCGAGATCGTCGCCCGCGCACGCGCGATCCTCCGCCGGCGGAGCGGCCCGGAGGAGGACCGTCGCCTGCGCTTCGCCGATCTCGTGATGGACGAGGAGAGCCACGAGGTGTGGCGCGCGGCGATGCCCGTGCAGCTCACCGCGACCGAGTTCAACCTGCTGCGCCTCTTCCTCCTCAACCCCCGGCGGGTGCTCTCCAAGGACCAGATCGTCGATCACGTCTGGCACTACGACTTCGGTGGCAACCTGAACATCGTCGAGACCTACGTCCGCTATCTGCGCCGCAAGCTGGACGCCCTCGGCCCCCCGCTGATCCACACCATCCGACTCGTCGGGTACGTGATGCGCGAGGCGCAGTGATCCGGGCGCTCTCGCTCCGGGCCCGCCTCCTCCTCGCCGTCGCAGCGGTGACCCTCGTCGCCCTCGTCCTCGCCGACGTCGCCGTCTACGCCTCACTCCGCAGCTACCTCGTCCACCAGGTCGACGACGCCCTCGTGCACGCGAACGCCCCGATCGCGAGGGCCCTCGCGCGCGGCCGCCCGGGCCCGGGGCCGGACCAGCCCCCGCTGGGGGTCAACCGCCCACCGGGGGGCGCCCGGGCGGGCCAGCTCTGCGAGCTGGCGCTCAACGCCGCGCCCGGCCAGTTCATCGAGGTGCTGACAGCGCGTGGCAGCGTCGCCGGCGGCGGTGCCGACCGCTGCTCGGCCCACCAGCCCGGCGGCTCGGTGAGCGCCAGCCCGCTGCTCCCCGCCAACCTCGTGACGAGGGCGCGCGCCCTGCCCGGCGGCGGGGCGGGCCTGTTGTTCAGCGCGCCCCCGTCGGCCGGCAACGGCCCCTCGTTCCGGGTGCGCGTCTCGCCGCTGCCGGACGGCGGCGCGCTCGTCGTCGCCGCGCCGCTCGGCGACCTCGGCGACACCCTCTCCCAGCTGCTGTGGGTCGAGATCGCGGTGACCGCGGGCGCCCTCCTCACGGCCGCGCTCCTCGGCCTGTGGTCGGTGCGTGTCGGCCTGCGGCCGCTGCGGGACATGGAGCGAACCGCCGAGGCGATCGCGGTGGGCGACCTCATGCACCGGGTGCCGAACAGCAACCCTCGCAGCGAGGTCGGCCACGTCGCCTCGGCACTCAACGTGATGCTCGGGCGCATCGAGGAGACGGTCGACGAGCTCCGTGCGTCCGAGCACCGCCTGCGTCGCTTCGTCGGCGACGCCTCCCACGAGCTGCGCACGCCGATCGCCGCGGTCGCCGCCTACGCGGAGCTGTTCGGGCGCGGCGCCTCGTCGCGCCCCGAGGACCTCGAGCGGGTGATGGGCGGCATCGCGAAGGAGTCGGCGCGCATGGCCAAGCTCGTCGAGGACCTCCTCACGCTCGCGCGCTTCGACGAGCACCACCTCCTCGGCCCCGAGCCGGTCGAGCTCGTCGGCCTCGCCGTCGAGGCGGCCGAGACGGCCCGCACGGTCGGCTCCGAGTGGCCGGTCGCCGTCGTCGCCGACGGGCCGGTCGAGGCGCTCGGCGACCGCGCCGCCCTGCGGCGCGTGATCGACAACCTCCTCGCCAACGTGCGCGCGCACACGCCACCGGGGACCGCGGCGACGCTCACCGTGCGTCGGGTGGGAGCCGAAGCGGTGATCGGGGTCGCCGACGATGGGCCGGGGATCAGCCCGGAGGAGGCACCGCTTGTCTTCGAGCGCTTCTTCCGCGCCGACCCTTCGCGCTCGCGGACCACGGGGGGCGCCGGTCTCGGCCTTGCGATCGTCGCCTCGATCGTCGCCGCGCACGGGGGGCGCGCCGTTGCCGCAGCCCGCGCCGAAGGGGGCACCCTCGTCGAGGTCACCCTCCCGGTGCTCGACGAGGAGCCGCTCGAGTAGTTCGCGGCGACCTCGGACGGGGCGTCCCGCCCGGTGGTGCGGCCCGCTCGCAGGCGCCGGGGCCGGGTCGTGGCGCAGCGTCCGGCGGCCCCGTAGGTTCGCGTGCGTGCGGGAGCGACGATGGCGGTGACCGAGCTCCGCCCACGACGGCCGGGGGAGATCCTCGACACCGCCCTCCGCCTCTGCCGGAGCCGCTACCTCACCCTGATGGGCGTCGTGGCGCTCATCGTCGTGCCGCTGCAGCTCTTCTCCGCCCTCCTGCAGCTCTCGGTGGACCCCGCCCGGCACGGCACGACCGTCCACGGGTGGGGCGCGCTCGCCGCCTCCCTCGGCCCCTCGGTCCTCGGCGGCCTCGCCGCGCAGCTGGCGAGCGCAGCCTGTCTGAAGCCGGTCGCGGCCGGCTTCCTCGACGAGGAGGTCTCCTGGCAGGACGCGCTCGAGTTCGCGTGGAGCCGCACCGGCGATCTGCTGCGGGTGATCGTCGTCGTCTACGTCGTGTCGACGATCGGCCTCATCGTCGTGCTTCCCGGCATCTACCTGTGGATCTCCTGGCTCGTGGTGCTCCCGGTGGTCCTCCTCGAGGGCGGGGCCGGCCTCACGCCGCTGCGCCGCTCACACGAGCTCGTGCGCGGCCGCTGGTGGCCGACCTTCGGCACCTACCTGCTCGCCACGGTCGCGCTCGGGATCATCACCGCCTTCGTGAGCGGCATCCTGCTGCGGGTGACGGGCGAGGCGAACGCCGTATACACCGCCAAGGTGCTGCTCTCGACGATCGTCGGCTCGATCACCGGCGTGCTGACGATGCCCTTCCTCGCCTCGGTGATCGTCGTCATCTACTTCGACCTGCGGACGCGCAAGGAGGGCTTCGACCTGCGCGGCCTCGCCGCCCTCCTCGGTGTCGCCCTCATCCGGGAGCGCCCCGCCGAGCCGCCGTGGTGAACTGCGGCCTGTCCGCGCCGGCCCTCAGCCGCGGCCGATGAAGGGCATCTCGGTCGCCATCACCGTGAGGAACTGCACGTTCGCCCCGAGCGGGAGGCCCGCCATGTAGGAGATCGCCGCGCCGACGTGCGCGACGTCGAAGGTCGCCTCGACGCGCACCGAGCCGTCGGCCTGGGCGATGCCGCCGGCCATGCGCGCCGTCATCTCCGTCGCCGCGTTGCCGATGTCGATCTGGCCGCAGGCGATGTGGTAGCGGCGGCCGTCGAGCGAGGTCGAGCGCGTGAGGCCGGTGATCGCGTGCTTGGTCGCCGTGTAGGGGGCGGAGTGCGGTCGCGGGACGTGGGCCGAGATCGAGCCGTTGTTGATGATCCGGCCACCCTGCGGCTGCTGGTCGCGCATGATCCGGAAGGCGTGCTGGGTGCAGAGGAAGGCCCCCGTGAGGTTGGTGGCGACGACCGCCGACCACTGCTCGTAGGTGAGCTCCTCGAGGGGGACGGCCGGCGCGCCGATGCCGGCGTTGTTGAAGAGCAGGTCGAGGCGGCCGAAGTTGGCCGTCGTGGCGGCGAACAGCGCCGCCACCTGCTCGGGGTCGCCGACGTCGCAGGGGTGCGCGAGCGCCGCGGCGCCGCCGAGCGCGGCGGCGCACTCCTCGAGCGGCTCGAGGCGTCGGCCGGCGAGCACGAGGGCGTAGCCGTCGGCTGCGAGCGCCTCTGCGGCGGCGCGGCCGACGCCGGAGCCAGCGCCGGTGACGAGGGCGACGCGCCCCGCTGCGGCCACCTCAGCCCCGACTGCCCGCGGCGCGGCTCACGCCGGCCGCCGCCCGCCGTAGATCACGTAGTCGAGGTGTTTCCAGTAGACGTCGACGGCCTCGAAGCCGGCCTCGCGCAGGTAGCCGAGCTGGGGCTCGAGCGGGATCATGTAGCGGACGTGGTTCTCGTGGCGGGCCTGCGCCTCGGGGCTGAGGTGCCGGGCCTTCTCCGCCGCCTCGGGGTCCTGGCGCTCGTTGGCCCGCTGCCAGGCCGCGTCGACGACGGGGTCGTCAGAGGTCACGGGGTCGTAGTTGAGGTACCAGCCGCCGGGGGCGAGGCGGGCGAAGAGCTCGGCGAAGAGGCTGGCCTTGCGCTCGTCGGAGAGGTGGTGGACGCACTGCGAGGTGACCACCGCGTCGAGAGCGGTGGGGATCTCCTCGGGCCAGGGCGCGCCGCCCATGTCGAACTCGACGTAGCGGGCGCGCTCACCGAAGCGCGCCATCGCCTCGGTGCCCGCGGCGATCATCGGCGGCGAGTACTCCCCGAGCACGGCGTGCGCGTGCGGGTAGCACTCGAGGAGCACCTGCGCGGCAGCGCCCATCCCGGCCCCGAGGTCGAGGAAGGTGAAGTCCTCGTCCTCGCGATAGGGGAGGAGCTGGGCCATCAGCTCCCACTGCGCACGGCGACGCGCCTCGCGGTCGCCCACCTGGGCGGCCCAGTTCGCGACGACGGCGTCGGACTTCCAGAGATCGGCGTTGGTGTCTTCACCCTCGGTCATCCCCGAGTTCTACACCGAGTCGGGTGCTCCTCCCCGCTCGCGCTCGGTACCGTGGGCGGGTGCGGGGGAGGCGACGACGGTGAGCATCCCCGACGCCGCGCCCTTCTCGGTCGAGCTGGCCCGGAGCGGCCTCGTCCTCGAGGTGCCCGCACACCGCACGCTCCTCTCGGTGATCCGCGACGTGCTGCCGGACGCCCCCTCGTCGTGCGGGATGGGCACCTGCGGGAGCTGTGCCACCCGCGTCCTCGCCGGCCTCCCTGACCACCGGGACGGCGTCCTCTCGCCCGAGGAGCGGGCACTGGGCCAGGTGATGATGGTCTGCGTCGGGCGGGCCCGCTCCGAGCGCCTCGTCCTCGACCTCTGACGGCTGGCCCGGGGGCCGCTCGGCCCCGCGCCACCGCCCGTGGCACGATGCAGGCGAGGGCCCCCTTCGGCGAACGAGGTGAACGATGGCGAGCAGCGGGCTCCGGGAACGCCCGGCGTGGCGTGCGCTCGAGCAGCACCACCGCCAGATAGCGGGCCGCCATCTGCGCGAGCTCTTCGCCGAGGACCCGGGACGGGGCGAGCGCCTCACCGCCACGGCCGCCGGGCTGTATCTCGACTACTCGAAGAACCGCGTCACCGACGAGACCCTAGGGCTGCTCCTCGCGCTCGCCGAGGAGTGCGGCGTCGCCGAGCGCCGGGAGGCGATGTTCCGTGGCGAGCGGATCAACGTCTCCGAGCACCGCTCCGTGCTGCACGTCGCGCTGCGCATGCCCGAAGGGGCGAGCCTCGTCGTCGACGGCGTGGACGTCGTCCACGAGGTCCACGAGGTCCTCGGCCGCATGGCCCGCTTCGCCGCCTCGGTGCGCGCCGGTGAGTGGAAGGGATTCACCGGAAGGCCGATCCGCAACCTCGTGAACGTCGGCATCGGCGGCTCTGACCTCGGCCCGGTGATGGCCTACGAGGCCCTCCGCCACTACTCGGCGCGCGAGCTCACCTTCCGCTTCGTCTCCAACGTCGACGCCACGGATTTCGTCGAGGCGACGCGCGACCTCGATCCCGCGGAGACCCTCTTCATCATCTCCTCGAAGACCTTCACCACCCTCGAGACCCTCACCAACGCCCGCTCGGCGCGCGACTGGGTCGTCGGCGCGCTCGGCGACGAACACGCGGTGGCCTCCCACTTCGTCGCGCTCTCGACGAACACCGAGGGCGTCACCGCCTTCGGCATCGACGCGGCGAACATGTTCGGCTTCTGGGACTGGGTCGGCGGGCGCTACTCCATGGACTCGGCGATCGGCCTCTCGACGATGGTCGCCATCGGCACCGAGCACTTCCGCGAGCTGCTCGCCGGCTTTCACGAGATGGACGAGCACTTCCGCAGCGCCCCGGCGGCCGAGAACCTGCCGGTGCTCCTCGGCCTGCTGGCGGTCTGGTACGGCGACTTCTTCGGTGCCCAGACCCAGGGGGTGATGCCCTACGAGCAGTACCTGAAGCGCTTCCCCGCCTACCTCCAGCAGCTGGCGATGGAGTCCAACGGCAAGCACGTCACGCTGAGCGGAGAGCCGGTCGAGGGCGAGACAGGCGCCGTCTACTGGGGGGAGCCCGGCACCAACGGGCAGCACAGCTTCTACCAACTGATCCACCAGGGGACCAAGCTCATCCCCGTCGACCTGATCGGCTTCGCGAACAGCCTGAACCCGCTCGGCGAGCACCAGGACATCCTCCAGTCGAACGTCTTCGCGCAGGCCGAGGCGCTCGCCTTCGGGCGCACCGAGGAGGAGGTGCGCGCCGACGGCACCCCTGACGCGGTCGTCCCCCACAAGGTGATGGAGGGCAACCGGCCGACCAACGTGCTGCTCGCCGAGCGCCTCACGCCGCGCCTGCTCGGCGCGCTCGTCGCCCTCTACGAGCACAGCGTCTTCGTCCAGGGGACGATCTTCGGCGTGGACTCCTTCGACCAGTGGGGGGTCGAGCTCGGGAAGGTGCTCGCGGCGCGCATCATCCCCGAGCTCACCGCCGTCGACGAGCCCCCGCTCGCCCACGACTCGTCGACCAACGCGCTGATCCGCCGCTACCGCGCCCTCAAGGACTGACCCGCACCGGGCCCCACCTGGGGCTCGCGACCGAGCAAGAGGAGACCCACGATGGCAACCGACCACCCAATGCAGCTCGGCATGATCGGCCTCGGGCGGATGGGGGCCAACCTCGTCCGTCGGCTGCTGCGTGACGGCCACCGCTGCGTCGTCTACGACGTGAACGCCGCCGCGGTGAAGGAGCTCGCCGGAGAGGGGGCGGTCGGCACCTCGAGCCTCGCCGAGTTCGTCGCCGCGCTGGAGACGCCGCGTGCCGTCTGGGTGATGCTCCCCGCGGCGATCGTGCAGCGCACCGTTGACGAGCTGCAGGGGCTGATGGCGGCCGACGACGTGATCATCGACGGCGGCAACTCCTACTACCGCGACGACATCGCCCGCGCCGCGCAGCTGCTCCCGACGGGCATCCACTACGTCGACTGCGGGACGAGCGGTGGCGTGTGGGGTCTCGAGCGCGGCTACTGCCTGATGATCGGCGGCGAGGAGGCCGTCGTCACGCGCCTCGACCCGCTCTTCAGGACGATCGCCCCGGGCGTGGGGAGCGCGGAGCCGACGCCGAGCCGCACGCGCACCGACGGCACCGCTCCCGACGGCTACCTCCGCTGCGGTCCGGCCGGCGCCGGCCACTTCGTGAAGATGGTCCACAACGGGATCGAGTACGGGATGATGGCCGCGATCGCCGAGGGCCTCTCGGTGATCCGCCACGCCGACATCGGCCTCTCGAGCCGCGAGGCCGACGCGGAGACGGCACCGCTGCGCGACCCCGAGGCCTACCGCTACGAGATCGACGTCGCCGAGGTGGCCGAGGTGTGGCGGCGCGGCTCGGTGGTCGGCTCCTGGCTCGTCGACCTCATCGCCGACGCCTTCGCCAAGTCGCCGCAGCTCGACGACTTCGCCGGGCGCGTCTCGGACTCGGGCGAGGGGCGCTGGACCGTGCAGGCGGCGGTCGAGACGGGCGTCCCCGCGTCGGTGATCACCGCCGCCCTCTACCAGCGCTTCGAGTCACAGGGGAGCGGCGACTTCACCGACAAGATCCTCTCCGCGATGCGCGCCGAGTTCGGCGGCCACGTCGAGAAGAAGGCCTGACTCCGCCACTGGGCGAGCGCGGCCTCCCAGGTGGGTCCGACGATCGATCGCTCGCCGGCGGCCCTTCGCCGTCGCGCTGCTCAGTGGGCGAGGTGGACGAGGTCGACGACGAGCAGGCTCGTCACGAGCGCCATCACCGCGAGGTAGACGGCGGTCATCGGCCGCCGGTAGCGGTGGTCGGCGAGCCAGAAGCGGCGCACGCCGATCACGTCGAAGACGAGCGCGACGAGCGAGAGCGGGACTCCGATCCAGGGGCCGGCACCGGTCGCGAGGCCGAGGGCCGGGCTCACCACCGGGAGGAAGACGTAGGTCAGCAGGCAGCGCAGCCCCGAGAGCACCATCCCGGTGCTGAAGGTCCGGTAGACGGCCTCGCCGCGCACCCGGCGCCGTACCTCGGGGACGCGCAGCAGCCGGCGCATCGCCGCGTCGAAGCCGTCCTCGTGGGCCCAGCGGGCGCCCCGGCCCGTCGCGAGCGGGGCCGGCGCCATACCGCTCGTCGAGGTGCTCACCGCGAAAAGCATCCCCCATGGCACCCGCCTCCGCCAGCCGGGGCGGGCGGCGCAGCCCCTTGCTACCCCGGGTGGCGTTCTGTTGGAATCAGGGTCGAGCCCGAGGTGGGGCGTGCGGCCCCGCCCGGAGGGAGGCAGTCGTGAACGCAGAGATCAAAGGGACGACCCTGCCGGTGCTCGAGGTCACCCTCGACGCCGGCGAAGAGGTGATCTCCACCCACGGCGAGCTCTCGTGGATGACGACGAACATCGAGATGAGCCAGACGGCGAACACCGGTGGCGGCGGCGGCCTGATGGCCGGGCTGAAGCGGATGGCGGGCGGCGGGGGGCTCTTCCTCACCCGCTACCGCTCGACGGGCGGGCAGGGCTCGGTGAGCTTCGCGGCGAAGATGCCGGGGCGGATCTTCCCCGTCGAGATCAACGCGCAGGGCGGCTACCTGGTGCACCGCCACGGGTGGCTCTGCGGGACCTCGGGGATCACCCCGACGGTCGGGCTGCAGCAGAGCTTCCGCGGCGGGCTGTGGGGCGGGGACGGCTTCGTGCTCGAGCGCCTCGAGGGCAACGGCACCGCCTGGGTCGAGCTCGCCGGCGAGATCATCAGCTACGACCTCGCCGCCGGACAGTCCCTCCTCGTCCACCCCGGCCACGTCGGCGTCTTCCAGGACTCGGTCTCGTTCCAGATCACGCGTGTCCCGGGGATCGCCAACAAGCTCTTCGGCGGCGACGGCTATCACCTCGTCGCCCTCACCGGCCCTGGGACGATCTGGCTGCAGAGCATGCCGCTGCCGATCCTCGCGCACTCCCTCTCGCCCTACCTCGGTGGCGAGGTCGGGACGGACGCGGCCGTCGGCGGTGGCCTCGGCGGGATCATCGGCGGGGTGCTCGGCCGCAACGTGTGACCGCGTCACGCCGGCGCAGCCCTCCCGCCCTTTCGGGCAGACCTCGTCACGGGGTCTCACGCGACCTCGTGCAAGGACGCGCCCTCTCGGCACCGGGGGAGTGCGTCGTCTGCCACTGAAGGTCATCGTCATGCCGCGAAATGGCGAGAAAATGCCGTAGCAAGGTAATTAACGCGCCGCACATACATTCAGGAGGAAGTGGGAAACGGGCAGTTGGACGGTGCTCCCGCAGCGGCCCCAGAGAGGGCGCCGCGGGGGTGACCGAGCGAGGGGGCCCCAATGTCACATGTCTTCGTCCTCCCCGAAGCGGGGCGCCCCCACACCCCGACGCTGCGGCCGGCCGTCCATCGCCGGGCCCTGCTCGTCGCCGCGGCGATCGCCGCCGGTGCCGCGGTCTTCGGCAGCTACAACCTCGAGCACCGTGCCCTCCCGGTGCCGCAGAGCAGTTGTGGCCACGTCGTCGGCGCCTTCGGCCCGTACGGCATCGCCGACGGCGGCGGGCAGACGGCGAGCGGCCCCGGCTGCACCGCGGCGCCGTAGTCCGCGCGGGCGTCGACACCTCCACCACTGGTGGGGCATACTCCGGGGATGGCCGGACTCCGCTGCATGATGATGCGGGGTGGGACCTCCAAGGGCGCCTACTTCCTGGCGGAGGACCTCCCCGATGACCCTGACGTCCGCGACGACCTGCTGCTCAGGCTGATGGGGTCCCCAGACCCCCGCCAGATCGATGGCATCGGCGGCGCGCACCCCCTCACGAGCAAGGTCGCGGTGATCAGCAAGTCGCCCGACGCCGAGGCGGACATCGACTACCTCTTCCTCCAGACCGGCGTCGACGAGGCCTTCGTCACCGATCAGCAGAACTGCGGCAACATCCTCGCCGGCGTCGCCCCCTTCGCCCTCGAGCGCGGCCTGCTCTCGTTCTCGGACGGTGAGGCGCAGGTGCGCATCCGCATGCTGAACACCGACTCGATCGCGACGGCGACCTTCCCGGTGCGCGACGGCGAGCCGGTCTACGATGGTGACGCGGCGATCGCCGGGGTCCCCGGCACCGCAGCGGAGATCCGCATCGACTTCGAGGCCACCGCCGGTGCGAGCTGCGGCGCGCTGCTGCCCACCGGCAACGTCGTCGACAAGTTCAGTGGCATCGCGGTGACCTGCATCGACAACGGCATGCCGGTGATCGTGATGCGCGCCGAGGACGTCGGGATCACCGGCTACGAGGCCCCCGTCGAGCTCGAGGCGAACGCCCCGCTGCGCAAGCTCCTCGAGCAGATCCGCCTCGAGGCGGGGCCGCTCATGAACCTCGGCGACGTGGCGAAGACCTCGGTCCCCAAGCTCACGATGGTCGCGCCGGCGGTCGAGGGCGGCTCGTTCAGCACGCGCACCTTCATCCCCCACCGCTGCCACGACGCAATTGGCGTCCTCGGCGCGGTCTCGGTCGCCACCGCGGCCTTCATGGCAGAGTCGCCGGCGGCGAGCGTGCTCACCCCCGGCGACCACGGCGGGGTGCTCGTCGTCGAGCACCCGACCGGCACCTTCGACGTCGCCATCGAGCTCGACGCGAGCGGGCCGGTGCCCGTCGTCACCCGCTCGGGGATCCTGCGCACCGCCCGAAAGCTCTTCGACGGCGCCGTCTTCCCTCGCGAGTACTGAGATGACCGCCGAGCTCGAGCGCACCATCCCGCCGCCCCACCCGGACCCGCACGCCCCGCGCACCTTCACCCCGCCGCCCGGCGCCTGTGACGCGCACTGTCACATCTTCGGCCCCGCGGCGCGCTTCCCCTTCTCCGACGACCGCGCCTACACGCCGCCCGACTCGGGCCTCGAGGACTTCGAGCGACTGCAGGAGCGCCTCGGCCTCTCGCGCGCCGTCTTCGTGCAGGCGAGCTGCCACGGCCTCGACAACGCGGCGATGGTCGACGCGCTGCGCCGCGGCAAGGGCCGCTACGCGGGGGTCGCGATGGTCGACGAATCCTTCACCGACGCGCAGCTCGCCGAGCTGCACGAGGCGGGGGTGCGCGGCACCCGGTTCAACTTCGTCGCCCACCTCGGCGGGGCGCCGGAGATGGACGAGTTCTGGCGCATCGTCGAGCGGGTCGCGAAGTTCGACTGGCACGTCGTGCTGCACTTCGACGCGAAGGACCTGCCGCAGTACGCGGCGATGCTCGACGCGATGCCCGTCCCCTACCTGATCGACCACATGGCCCGTGTCGACGCGAGCAAGGGCCTCGAGCAGGAGCCCTTCCAGTACCTGCTCGAGCTGCTGAAGGACGAGCGGGCGTGGGTGAAGATCTCCGGTGCGGAGCGCATCACCAAGGACGGGGTCCCCCCCTACGACGACGTCGTCCCCTACGTGCAGGCGCTCATCGCGGCGGCGCCCGAGCGCACGCTGTGGGGCACCGACTGGCCGCACCCGAACGTGCGCGCCGTGCCCGACGACGGCGACCTCGTCGACCTGCTCACGAGCTTCGCGCCCGACGAGGAGGCGCGGAACCGCATCCTCGTCGAGAACCCGACCCGCCTCTACGACTTCTCGTAGCCGCCGCGGCGGCTGGTGCCGTCGGTCCGGGCTGCTCTCGGCGCGCGGCCGGCTACTGGGTGCGCTGACGCTCCGGCGTGATCTTCAGGATCACCCGCTCGGACTGGATCGCGTTCTGGTAGGGGTGACCGAGGTACTTCTCGGAGAGCTCGTCGATGTGGCGGCGGGCCGCCTCGCCGCGCACGACCTCGGTCACCCTGCCGCGCACCTCCGCGTAGTGGTACGGGTTGGCGGCGTCGACGATCGTCACCGTGGCGCGCGGGTCGTGCTCGATGTTGTGGAACTTCTGCCGGTGCAGCTCGGTGTTGATGAGGACGTCGTCGTCGTCGGCGTGCACCCACATCACCTGGGACTGCGGCTGGCCGCTCGGGAGCAGCGTCGTGAGGACGGCAAAGTTCTTGCCCTGGGCGAGTGCGCGGACCGCTTCGTCGAGCATGGGCCAGACGCTAACAAGCGGGCCGGGGGCGGTGCCCCGCGAGGAGCTCGACCGCATCTTCTCGCTCTTCCCGGTGCTCGCCGAGCGCCGCAAGCAGGACGGCGGGACCCTGTCGGGCGGCGAGCAGCAGATGCTCGCCATCGGGCGGTCGCTCATGAGCAAGCCGCAGCTCCTGCTCCTCGATGAGCCGTCGATGGGGCTCGCCCCGCTCATCGTGCAGCGGATCTTCGCGATCATCGAGGAGATCCGTGCCGCGGGGACGACGATCCTCCTCGTCGAGCAGAACGCCGCCCAGGCGCTGCGCCTCGCGGACCGCGCCTACGTCCTCGAGACGGGGTCGATCGTGATGCAGGGGGAGGCCTCGGCGCTCCTCGCCGACGAGCGGGTGCGCGCCGCCTACCTCGGTGAGGGCGCGGCCTGAGCCTTGGTTCAGCGGGCCCAGCGCGGGACGTGGCGCCAGGCGGCGGCGAGCTCCGCGCGCCGCAGGTCGAGCTCGGGCACGGCGGCCGAGAGCAGCGCCCAGAAGCGGGGCGAGTGGTTCAGCTCCTCGAGGTGGCAGAGCTCGTGGAGGAGCACCGTGGCGACGAGCGGCGGCGGCAGGAAGGCGAGGTTGCGGTTGAGGCTCACCCGCCCCGTGGCGGAGCAGCTCGCCCAGCGGGTGCGCTGCGCGCGCACGCTCACCGCCTGCACCTCGGCGCCGCGCGCCGCGGCGAGCGCAGCGAGCTCGGCGGCGAGGCCGACGCGGGCGCGGCGCGTCACGAAGCGCCGGAGCGCCTCGGCCGCGCCCTCCTCGTCCGGCGCGGCGACCCGCACGCGCCCCTCGCGGAGCGCGGCGCGGGCGGTGCTGCCCGCCGGGAGGTACTCGACGGCGTAGGACTCTCCGAGGCCGGGCAGCGCGAGGTGGTGGGGGAGGGCCTCCTCCTCGTCCGCGATCCCGACGCGCTCGAGGGCACGGGCGATCCACGCGGCGCGCGCCGCGAGCAGCTCGGGGAGGCGGGAGCGGTCAAAGCGCCGGGGGACGACGACGACGAGGCCCTCGCGGGGACGGACCTGCAGACGGACGTGGCGCGCCCGGTCGCTCACCCGCAGCCGGTAGGGGGGCGGGCCGACCGCCCCGGAGAGGTCCATGGGCCACGGTAGAGCGGCTGGGCGCTCTCGTCGGGGCAGCGCGATGGCGGCGGTGCCGCCGGCGCGCCAGAGTGGGTCACCGCAACGAGGAGGTCTCCCATGCCAGCGATCTCGAGCCTCGGCCACGTGGGGCTGTACTGCAGCGACCTCAGCGCGCAGATCGAGTTCTACACCGGGCTCCTCGGGCTCACCAAGACCGACGAGGACCTGGAGAACGGCCTCGTCTTCCTCTCCGCGCAGCCCGAGGAGGAGCACCACGAGCTGCTCCTCGTCGCCGGGCGCAACGCCGGGCGCGAGGCGCGCGTCGTGCAGCAGATCTCGTTCCGCTGCGGCTCGCTCGAGGACGTCACCGGCTACTACCGGCGCTTCGTGGAGCACGAGGTGCCGCTCGACATGGTCGTCTCGCACGGCAACGCCGTCGGCGTCTACTTCTTCGACCCCGAGGGCAACCGCTGCGAGGTCTACTGGCAGACGGGCTTGTCCGCCCGCCAGCCCTACGTGCAGGCGGTCGACCTCGACGACGACCCGGCGGCGATCGTCGCCGCCATCGAGGCCTCGGTCGTCCGCTACGGCGAGACCGGGATCGTCGACCGAGAGGTCCTCGCCCGCCAGGACATCGGGAGAGCCCCCTGAGCCGCAGCGCCTCGCCCCGCCCGCGGCCGAGCCGGGAGGAGCTCGCCGCCGCGGTCGGTGCCTGCGTCCCCGACGTCCTCGCCCCCGGCCTCGACGTCGTCTTCTGCGGGATCAACCCGGGCCTGTACTCCGGAGCGGTCGGCCACCACTTTGCCCGCCCGGGGAACCGCTTCTGGCCGGTCCTCCACCGCTCGGGCTTCACCGAGCGGGAGTGGCTGCCCGAAGAGGACCTCCACCTCCCCACGGTCGGCCTCGGGATCACCAACATCGTCGACCGGGTGAGCGCCCGCGCCGACGAGCTCTCCCGCGCCGAGCTGCGGGCGGGCGCCGCGGCGCTCGCCGACAAGCTCGACGCGCTCGCGCCGGCGGTGGTCGCCGTCCTCGGCATCGGCGCCTACAACGCCGCCTTCGGCGCGCACGCGGCGATCGGCGAGCAGCCCGAGCGCCTCGGCCCCGCCCGCCTGTGGGTGCTCCCCAACCCGAGCGGACTGCAGGCCCGCTACCAACTCCCCGAGCTGGCCGAGATTTTCTCCGCCCTGCGGGCGGCGGCGCGCCCCGCGGCCGGGAGCCGCTGACTACCGTCTCGTCCCGAGGAGGAGAGATGGCCTGGTCGGCACCGCTGTATCGCGTCTACGAGCGCCGCATCGCCGGTCACCTCGGTCGCGACGTGCTGCCCCGCCACATCGGCGTGATCCTTGACGGCCACCGGCGCTACGCGCGCGCCGAGGGGCTCCTCGAGTACCGCGAGAGCTACGAGATCGGGATGGCCAAGCTGAGCGAGTTCCTCGGCTGGTGCGCGCAGCTGCAGGCCCCGGCGGTGACCGCCTGGGTGCTGTCGATCGACAACCTCACTCGCCCCGCCGACGAGCTCGAGCCCTACTTCGCCGTCCTCATCGACCTCCTGCAGCACCTCCCCGAGCTCGGGCGGCGCCTCGGCTTCTCCCTGCAGATCATCGGCAGCCTCGACCTCCTGCCCCGCCACCTCGCCGCGGCGGCCAAGGAGGCCGAGCAGCGGTGCGCGCCGGGGGGCTGGCACTTCAACCTCGCCCTCGGCTACGGAGGCCGCCAGGAGATCGTCGACGCCTGCCGCTCGCTCGTCACCGAGCTCAGCGCGACCGGCCTCTCCGGCGAGGCGCTCGCCGAGGGGATCGACGCCGCGGCGCTCTCGGCCCACCTCTACACCGCCGACCTCCCCGACCCCGACCTCGTGATCCGCACGAGCGGCGAGGCCCGCCTCTCGGGCTTCTTGCTCTGGCAGTCGGCCTACGCGGAGTGCGTCTTCGTCGACCCCTACTGGCCGGCCTTCCGCAAGGTCGACTTCCTGCGGGCGCTCCGTGACTACGCGCGCCGGGAGCGCCGATT
>Ga0307373_10000762_pt1 | contig 61848 bp, 54 predicted proteins | sample OX2MG_FD_202534 | JGI IMG/M metagenome (GOLD analysis project Ga0307373, IMG submission 202534) | Soil microbial communities from Risofladan, Vaasa, Finland - OX-2 | ecosystem: Environmental > Terrestrial > Soil > Coastal area > Acid sulfate soil | place: Finland: Risofladan, Vaasa | collected... | reverse complement strand
CCAAGGATTCCGCCGCGATGCGGTTGATGCCCTGAATGAGGGCCTCTATCCTATCCCGCGACTGCTGCTTCAGGATGACGCGCTCGCTCCGAATCACGGTAAACGCGATGGAAGCCACGCTCAAGGCCGTGAGCGCCACGGCCATCAAAGCCACCTGGGTCCTGATGCTCAAGGATTTCATTGGGCTTTTAACTCCTCCAGGACCCGCTCCAGGGCTTTGCGGGCTTCCTGATTGGTCGGATCGGCGTCCAAAATCTTGCGGAAGTCCTCGGCCGCCTGCTGGAAGTCGCGTCGGGTGTAGGCGTCGATGCCTTGGTCAAAGAGCGAGTCGATTTCATCCTTCGATAGAGACGGCTGCGGCGCGGCGTTCCCTTGCCAGACCGCGCCGTTGAGTCGGCGGATGGAATCGATGTAGTTATTGATGACCGCCCGCATGGAGGGGCTCTTCTCCAAGTCATACGCCTTATTCCAGGCCCGCAGGGAATCGTCGAAGCGGCGCAGGCCCAAGTAAGCGATGCCCGCGTCCTCCCAGGCTTCCAAGTTATTCGGCTGGGAGACCAGGACCTTGTTGGCCAAATCCAGCGCCAAGCGGTATTGCCGGCTCCGGATGGCCGTGTCGGCCCGGGTCAGCGCCGCGGCCATATCCTGCGACTCGGCCGGCGCCGCATGAACGACCTCGGTGATGCCGGTCAAGCGCTGGAGTTCCTCGAAGAACACCCGCAGCCCTTGATCGTCGGGCCGGATGGCCAGCGCGCGGGACACGTCCTCGATGGCGGTGCGGTCGTCGCCGCCCACGTAGGCCAGCACTCCCTGATGGAGCTCAGCCTGCTCGGGGTCGGCCTTGTAATCGGGAAGAACGGGATAGAGTTGGGCCACAAAATGCAGCCGCCCGAACTCGCGCAGCAGATTCGGATCCGACGGCGCGATGGCCATGGCTTGGCTGAGCGTGTCGACGGCCTTCTTATACTCGGCCGAAGCCTCCGCTTGGCGGGCCTGCGCGAGCAGATCGTTAAGTCGGGCTTGGTCTTCCGCGCTCAAGCCCGAAGTCGACGACGCGGTCAGGATGGCGCTCTTGCCTTGGCGCAGGCGCTCCATCGCTTCCAAGACCATCTCGACCGACTCCTCTTCCTCTGAGGGCTTGCCGAACCGGAAAGTCATCGCGATGCGCTGATCGCCGGCCGTGCCCGAGACGCTGTTGATGGGCATGTCGAACGCGTAGTCTACTTCGAATCGCGTCGTGCGGTAGGAGATGCCGGCCGCGAACTGGGTGAAGCTCGGGCTGCCCAAGCTCAGGGCGCCGCGAATGCCGAAATCGCCGAAGAATTGGACCGGGAACCAGCGCTCGGCCGCCAACGTGCCGATTGATTCCCGCGTGAAATAAGGCGACGCCTCGTTGTCGTATTCCACGACGACGTTGGAGATAAGGCTGCGGTAGTCCACGCCCATCTTCCACGCCATGGGCAAGGTTTCCGGGTTGCTCGGGTCGTAGGCGACGTTGGGCTGATTGATGTTGGTCGCCTCCACGCCGAAGGAGTAGTGCCGCGCGAAATTATAAAGAGCGCCCAAATCGCCCGAAAAAGCGCTTTGCACGTTGGTGCCGTTCAATACCGAGTTCTGCGAAGTGAGGGTCCCGCCGCTATCAAGAAGGTTCGCACCGAAGCTGCCGAAAGAGCTGCGCAGATACTTGAGGCTGCCGCCCAAATAAAGATCTCCCCCGAAGGGATAATAAGGAAGCTGGCGCCCGTAGGACAAATAAAAACTGTCTTCGCGGTAGAGCGAATTATTCAGAGAGAACGAATTCCAAGCCAAACCCAGAGTTCCCTCGCTGGCTTTTTTCCACGCCAACGGCTGGGCGTAGCCCAGAAATGAGGTGCCCAAGTTGGAGCCGTCGGTCAGGCCCACGTCCAAAAGAGAATAAGACGCGCCCAAACTCGGCCGGCTCAGCGTGGCCAATCCCGCCGGGTTGTAGTAAATGTCATAGACGTCGTCAGCCACGGCCACAAAAGCTCCTCCCATGCCCGGCGCGCGCGCGCCCGCGCCCAGATCCTCGAACGCAGCCATGGCCGCGGCCGGGCCCACGGCCGCCAAGCCTAATGCCAAGAGCGCGCTTCGCAGGCCTCGCATGGTTTTCATTAGCGGATCACCACCACGGTGCCGGTCCAGGTCTCCCCGCCGACCTTAATCTCATAAATATAAACGCCGCGGGCCACGATTTCCCCGTTGGAGCCGCGGCCGTCCCAAGTCAGGCACACATTAAACGTGCCGGGGCCGCCTCCATTGGAGCAACCCGTCTCGCCCATATCCGCTACGTGGAAACCGCGCACGTCAAACACCTCGCCCGAATAGTTTAGGTCCTGCGGGTTCCCGAAATTAAATTCCACGTGATCGTCGCAGCCGTGCTCGGAACTATTGGAACGCCAGGAGCAGCTCGCCACGGTCGGCGTGATGACCTTGGTGGACATATCGGAGCTGGGATCAAACGACGCCTGCGCCGGCGCCACGTAGGACTGCAGGCGAAAATCCCCAAGCATGCCCACTTGGCCGGTCACCTCTTGATTGACGGTGTCCACGGTCCCGTCGGCGTTGACGTTCTGCTGCCCGTTGTACCAGAAAAGCCCGACCGGAGCATTAGACTCGGACAACGGCACGGCGCGGGAAATGCCATCGGCCACGATTTGCCCGTTCTGGACCTTATAGCCAAGAGCCAAATCGAACATGGCATTGGAAGGCAGCGTCAAGTTCGCGATTTTCTCATTGGACGGCGCCTCGTAGGGCTCAAAGGCCACGGACTTGAATATATAAGGAGAGGCCACCACATCCTGAGGCTGATCCACCGCTCGGATTAAAAGCGGCTCTCCCGAAGAATTCCCGTTGGGCTGAACCATGCCGGCCATGGTCGCGGGAATCTCGATGCGCGTGATGTTGTCGGAATCAAGGGCGTAGAGATTGCCCTGGGTATCCACGGCCATGGCCGCGTCCGTCGTCTCGCCGGGGAAAGAATCCTGCGAGACGACTTTGTAGTAGTACACCATTCCCGGGCCCGCCATCGCTTCCTTGTCGCTGACGGCATCGGCCGGCAAAGTCGAAACCAAGACCCACGTGGGCCGGATAAGCCCGGTCGAGCGGTAGACGTCGTAGCCGCTCATTTCCCATCCGTCCGGAGCCGAAGGATCAGGAAACGCCGTCCCGTCGGTCTTGGATTTCACCTGGGCCCAGGTGATGGTCATGGAGCTGGCGCTGGGATTGATGGTCGCGGCCAAGCCCGCCGGCGCCAGGGGCGGCAAATCAAGCGCCGCCGAGGTCGTCACCCCGATGGAGTAAGCGTTCAACGTGTTCTCGCTGAAAATGCCGAAATATTCCGTCGTATCGAGCGTCAGGCCCGCTTGCACAAAAGACGGCGTCGAGAGCAGAACGCCGGAAACGACGCCCGTCTGCGTGGAAGCCACCACCGAACCGTCCGGAAGCTTCTGTCCGGGACTGTAGGCCGTTCCGTTAACCAAATCCGTCGCGCTGATGACCATGCTGCTTACGAGAACCACTGCCCCGTTCTGATTGGGCGGCGTCGGATTAAACCACGTCCAGGTCAAGGTGATGGTCCGCGCCAGCGGCGCCGAAGAAACCGACACCAGGGTCACAGGTTGGATGCTTTCCGGCAGCGTCACGGTTTCGATAACGGTCTCGAAATTCGTCAACCCCTGCCAGTTAAGGCTGGCGAGGTTAAAGTAATAAGTCCCGCCCGGCAACAGGCCATTTACGGTCAGCTGCAAAGTGCCCCCATTGGACGTCATTGCGGAATTGACGACGGGCCCGCTGTATCCTTGAGCTGTCAGGCTGGCGGCGGTCACCTCGAACCCCGCGGCGGTTCCAGACGCGGCGGGGAAAGACCAGGTGAAGGTCGCGCTGGTGTAGGACACGCCTGTCAGCACAGGAGAGACGGGCAGGTTAGCCAAAGTCGAATAGGACGCGGTGGATGAAGTTTCGGCGAAAAACTTGGTCTCATCCCCAAGGTAAACCCTGGCATAATAGGTCGTGTTGGGAGAGAGATTTTGCAGGGTGTAGGACTGCGTTGAACCCTGAACGGTTGTCGTCGGAAACTGCACGACGAAGGCGTAGCTGGTCGTCGCGGTCGGATCGAAAAGCGCCGCCTGGGCCGGATCCGAGGAATAGTCGATGCGGTAGTAGCCGCTCTCAAGAGTTGTGGGAGCCTCGCCATCGAAGCCCGGCGCGGTCCAATTGAGCGTCAGGGTGCCGGTCGAAGTGGAGAGAGCCGCCGTGGAAATCGCCGTCACGCTGCCGGGCTGGGCGAAAATATTTTCCAACCCTGGCTCGAACGAGTAATTGGCGGAGGAGGAGTAAGAATAGGTGGAAACGCCGAATTCTCCCACGGAACTGTCGAGAGAGTAGGACCCGCCGGAAGAAACTCCTCCCGCGTTGGCCACGAGATTGCGCGGAATGTCCTCGCTCGAGCCGAGCATTTTCTGCCCGGCGCGCGCGGGCAGCGCCCCAAAAGCCGCGGCCAGAACCGCGAAAGCGAAAACGGAAAAAACGCCCTTCCCCGCCTCGAAAAGCAGGCCGGAAAAAGATTTCCCGTTTCCGCGCTGGTTCATTTAGCTGGGCCTCAAGGACACCTTGAGAATCGAGCGGATGCGGGCGACCAGGACCCGAGGGCTCACCGGCTTGAAGAGATAATCCTCGGCGCCGACGTCCAAGCCCCGCACCCGCTCGGTCACGTCCCGGGCGTGCCCGGTCAGGATGATGACGGGCACGCTTTTCGCGATCGGGTCCGCCTTCAATCCGCGGCACACGTCGAACCCGCTCATGTCCGGCAGGTTGACGTCTAGGAGAATCAAATCAGGACGGCACGTCTTGACCTCCCGAAGTCCGGAAGTTCCATCGGGACAAAGAAAAACCTCGAACCCGTCCGCTTTGAGCACGTCGCGGAACGTTTGCCTTAGAATCTCGTCGTCCTCAACCACCATGATCCGGTACATGCGGCCTCCTCGAAGCTGCGGCTTATTTGAACCTCTATATATATAGATGCTTTTGGTTGCACCACAATTTCATGGCAGAAACTAATTTGTAACATTTTGATTTTAAAATAATGATTATAAATAGTTGATATATTTAAATTTTTATTCTAATTAATAAATCATATAGTCCTTGAATATCCGATATTTTAACGGTATGATTTTTACGTCATGAGCCGACACCTGCTGTTGATCGGATTGACTTCGGAGGATCAGGAGCTTGGCCGCGCCGCGGCCACGGCGGCGGGCTATTCCGCGGCCGCGTGTCTCACCGGCGTTGAAGCCGCGAAAATCATGCTGGAAAAAGCCGCGGCCGATCACTCCGGAGTGGAGTTGGCGCTGCTGGAAAAAGATCTTCCCGACATGTCCGCGCCCGCCTGGATTTCCATGATCCGCAAGACCCGCTTCGCGGAAAACCTCCCGGTCGTGGTTTTGAGCCGGCAGAACTGCCCCGAGAGCCGCATCGTGGAGATGTTCGAGGCGGGCGCCGACGATTTCATCCAAACGCCGTGCGCGCCGCAGGAACTGGCCGCCCGCATCCGCGCGGTCGTGCGCCGAAGAGCCGCGCGCGGCGAGGAAAGCCCGGTCCTGGAGATCGGACCCATTCTCCTCGATCCGGGCGCCCGGCAATGCCGCGTGCGCGGGAAAATCGCTTCCCTGCGCCCCCGCGAGTTTGAACTGCTTGACCTGCTGATGAGGAAAGCGGGCCGCACGCTCAGCCGTCCCTATCTGCTGGAGACGATTTGGGGCATGGACAAAACCGCGAACACCCGCGCCATCGACGTCGGGGTGAGCCGCCTGCGCCAAGCCTTGGGCGCGCGTGCGGGCCGCTGGATTGAGACGGTCGAGCGCTACGGCTACCGCTTCAAGCTTCCCGAAAGCTGAAGCCTAGTCGTCGGCTCCGCCGGAGGGCAACGGATGCCGGCCCGCGAAACCTTCCTCAATTGCGTGGTAGTAGCCGATTTTCTTTTCTCCCCCGCTCCAGCACAAATAAACTTCTTTGCGCCCTAAGCGGAAGGGAAAATCGACGAGCGGAGGGTTATAGCCCTTGGGAAGAGCTCCCGTATCCGCTACTTTTTGAAACAGAGCGTCAATCTGCGCGGCTAGAAAGCGGATTTGGGCCTTTTCGATTTCAAGATCAGCCGCCCGACCCTGGGATTGCTCGAGACGTCCGGCCAATTCGGCCTTCGCCTCGGCGCGATCCGCCAGGGCCGCGATATCCGAGAAAATATTCTCCAATTCCGGAATCAAAGCTTCCGCTTGCTTAAGAGTAAAATATTTCATGTCGGGAAACCCGCGTATTTCATCGCGGCTTTTCGGCGGTGGCGCGCCTTGCGCCGTTTCTGGCGCGCGATATCCTGAAGACGACGCGAAGTTTCCGGGGAAAGCCGCATTTCAATCCGGTCCACCAGCTCCCGGAGCGCCAAAAAACGGTTTAGGGCGCGGCTGCGCTCCCGCTGTACTCGAACGTTTATTTCCAGCGGCGCGTAAGCCAGACGGACGCAGCTGGACGTCTTGTTGATTTTCTGTCCGCCGGGCCCGCCGCCGCGGGTGAAGCTCTCATCAACAGCCTTGGGATCCACCCCCAAGCGCCGCATGCGGGAAAGGATTTCCTGAAGCTTAGCCGGAGTCACGCCGAAGTTTTCCCGCAGCTCCATGTGGCAGGAAAAATCTAGTTGTCGCCTGGTTCTAAATGGTCGGAAAAGAAGAGAGCGGCGCGCGCGTACTCGCGGTTTAAGCGCGCGATATTGGACACGCTGATGCCCTTGGGGCAGGCCGCTTCGCACTCGTACTCATTGGAGCAATTCCCAAACCCTTCGGCGTCCATGACTTTGCGCATGGCTAAAACGCGCCTTTCTCTCTCCGGCAAGCCTTGCGGCAAAAGCGCCAAGTGGGAAACCTTGGCCGCGACGAAGAGCATGGCTGCCGCGTTGGGGCAGGCCGCGACGCAGGCGCCGCAGCCGATGCAGGCCGCCGCGTCCATCGACGCCTCCGCCTTGGGCTTGGCTACGGGAACCGAGTTGGCCTCCGGCGCCGAGCCCGTGTTGGTCGAGATAAAGCCGCCCGCGGCCATGATGCGGTCGAAGGCCGAACGGTCCACCGTCAAGTCCCGAATAGCGGGGAAGGCTCGCGCGCGAAAAGGCTCAACGACAATGGTCTCCCCGCTCTTGAAGCACCGCATGTAGAGTTGGCAGGTGGTGGTGTTTTTCTCGGGGCCGTGCGCCTGGCCGTTGATGACCAGGCTGCACATGCCGCAGATGCCTTCCCGGCAGTCGTGATCGAAGGCGACCGGCTCTTCGCCTTTGGCGATGAGACCCTCGTTAAGAAGATCGAGCATTTCCAAAAAAGACATGTCGCCCGAGACGCCCGAAACCTCATAAGACACGAAGCGGCCCGCGTCCTTGGCGTTTTTTTGCCGCCACACTTTGAGGGTAAAATTCATCGCCTCGCCGCTCGCGCTCATACATAGCTCCTTTGCGCCAGATGGACGTTCTCGAAAGCCAACGGCTCCTTGCAGAGCTCGGGCTCGGCGCCGGCGCCTTGGTAGCGCCACGCGGCGACATGGGAGAAGTTCGCGTCGTCGCGCTTGGCCTCGTTGTCCGGCGTTTGGCATTCCTCTCGGAAATGCCCGCCGCAGGACTCCCGGCGCTCCAGGGCGTCCTTGACCACCAACTCGGAAAACTCCAAGAAATCGGCGACCCGGCCCGCCCGCTCCAGGTTTTGGTTGAATTCCTCGCCTCCGCCGGGCACCGAAACGCTCCTCCAGAACTCATCGCGCAGCTTGGGAATCTCGGCCAAGGCTTTGCGCAGGCCCGTCTCGCTGCGGGACATGCCGCAGTAGTCCCACATGATGGCGCCTAATCTCTTATGGAACGATCCGGGGCTGCTCTTGCCGCCGACGGCCAGGATTTTATCGATGCGGCCGCGGGCGTCGTTCTCCGCCTGGCGAAACGCGGGGTGGTCCGTGCCCGTTTTAGGCAAGGAACCTTGCGCCAGATAGCCTCCCAAAGTGTAGGGAATGACGAAGTAGCCGTCGGCCAGCCCCTGCATCAAGGCCGACGCGCCGAGGCGGTTGGACCCGTGGTCCGAGAAATTGGCTTCGCCCAGGCAGAAAAGCCCCGGGACGGTCGTCATCAGGTTGTAGTCCACCCAAAGGCCGCCCATGGTGTAGTGGACCGCCGGATAGATGCGCATGGGCGTTTTGTAGGGATTTTCGCCCGTGATGTGCTGGTACATGTCGAAAAGGTTCCCATACTTTTCCCGGATGGCGTTCTCGCCCATCCGCTTGATGGCGTCGGCAAAATCCAAATAGACCGCGAGCTTGGTCGTGCCGACGCCGCGCCCCTCGTCGATGACCTGCTTGGCGTTGCGCGAGGCCACGTCGCGGGGAACCAAGTTTCCAAAGCTGGGGTATTTGCGCTCCAAATAGTAGTCGCGCTCGGCCTCGGGAATGGACTCCGGCGAGCGCGCATCGCCCTTTTTCTTGGGCACCCAAACCCGGCCGTCGTTGCGCAGGCTTTCGCTCATCAGCGTCAGCTTTGACTGGTGCTCGCCGGTGACCGGGATGCAGGTGGGGTGAATCTGGGTAAAGCAGGGATTGGCGAAGAACGCGCCGCGCTTGTAGGCGCGCCACGTCGCGGTCACGTTGCCGGAGGCCGCGTTGGTGGATAAGTAGAACATGTTGCCGTAGCCGCCCGTGCAGAGAAGCACGGCGTGCCCGGCGTAGGACTCAAGCTCCCCGGTGACGAGATTGCGGCAGATGATGCCTCGGGCGGCGCCGTCCGCGACCACCAAATCGAGCATCTCCCGGCGCGTGAACATCTGGACCTTTCCCAGACCGACCTGGCGCATGAGCGCGGAGTAGGCGCCCAGCAACAACTGCTGGCCGGTCTGCCCACGGGCGTAAAATGTGCGCGACACCTGGGCGCCGCCAAAAGAACGGTTAGCCAAAAGCCCGCCGTATTCGCGGGCGAAGGGAACGCCCAAGGCCACGCATTGGTCGATGATGGAAGAACTAATCTGCGCCAGACGGTAGACGTTGGCCTCGCGGGATCTAAAATCCCCGCCCTTGACCGTATCGTAAAAAAGCCGCCAGACGCTGTCGCCGTCGTTAGGATAATTCTTCGCGGCGTTGATGCCGCCCTGGGCCGCGATGGAGTGCGCCCGTCGCGGGCTGTCCTGCAGGCAGAAGACCTTGACGTTGTAGCCCAACTGAGCCAACGTCGCCGCGGCCGAGCTTCCGGCCAAGCCGGTTCCCACGACCAAGATATCGAACTTGCGCTTGTTCGCGGGGTTGACCAGCTTTAAATCAAAGCGGTGCTTGTCCCATTTTTTCTCTATGGGACCCGAAGGAACTTTGGAGTCTAGAGTCATCGCGCGCCTCCCGTGACCAGGGCCCACACGGGCAGAAAAGCGAATCCAACCGCAAGCACGATGGCGACGGCCACGCCCGCCCGCTTAATCCACGGCGTGTAGCGCGGGTGGCTTATCCCGAACGTCTGGAAGGCGCTTTGGATGCCGTGGCTTAAATGAAGCGCCAGGGCGCCCATGGCCAGGACGTAAAAGCCTACGTAATATTTGTTCTGGAAATCCTTCATCACCAGCGCATAGAGATCGCTTCGGTCCGCGGCGAAGCGGAATGATTTCAAATGGACGATCAGAAACGCGAGGAGCAGCAGTGCCGTCGCCGTCATGCTTCGGGATCCCCACGTCCGTCCGCCTTTGGCCCGCTGGTTTTGGTAGCCTTCGGGCCGCGCCTTGCTGTTTTGCGTCCGGGCCACGAGGGCCGCCGCGATGTGCCACATAAAGAGCGCGGCCAGGAGAATCTCCGCCGCGGGCAGAATGGGATTATCCGCTAAATGCTTAGCGTAGCCGTTGAAGGCCTGCGGGCCCGCGAGAAGGAAAAGGTTGCCGGCGAGATGGATGGCGAGAAATCCCACCAGCAGAATCCCTGCCAAGGCGACGCTTATTTTTTTGGCGATGGACGACTGCAGCACTTCCAGGAAACAACGCATGTCAATTCTCCCGAATTTAGAAAGAGCGGCGATGCCGCCGCGCGCGGCGCGTCCGGCACGGCGTCATTCTACCATTTTGGTTATAATTCAAGCACCATGGACGCTAAAAAACTTCGGCCGTTCCTGCGGCGCTCGCCGCCGGGCTCCGGGATTTTCACTCATCACAAGGATCGCTACGAGCGCGGCAACGTCATTGGGATACTAGAAGGCGGTCGCCACGCCTTCGACGTTATGCTCGGAGCGATAGAATCGGCCACAAAAACGGTCCACCTTGAGTCCTATATTTTCGATGGAAAGACGGCCCGGCGATTCGCCGACTGCCTTGCCGCCGCGGCCCGGCGCCAAGTCTCCGTTCGCCTCATCTACGATTCCCTGGGCTCCCTGGATATGGACCGTGCCGTCCTCGGCAAGATGCACCGCGCCGGCGTTCAAATCCTGGAGTACCACCCCGTCGCTCCCTGGCGCGCGCGTTGGTCCTGGTGGCGCCGGGACCACCGCAAAATACTGGTTGTCGATGGCTGCGTGGCGTTTACCGGCGGGATCAACATTTCCGATGTGAATCTGCCGTCCGACGCTGGCGGCGCCGGCTGGCGCGATCTGCACTTCCGCATGGAAGGCCCCGCGGTCTACGAACTCGATCGTCTGTTTCGAACCGTTTGGTTTAAGGAAACGGGCTCCTACTTTCCCTTAATAATGCCCGAATATCCAAAACCTCCGGGAAAATCCGCGGTTTGGGTCGCCGCCAATCAGGAATTTCTGCACCGCACCCGCATCCGCAATGCCTACCAGCGCGCGCTTTGGGCGGCGCGGGAGGAGGTCCTTCTTGCCCACTCCTATTTTCTTCCAGGCAGGCGGCTGCGGCGGGCCTTGGCCGCGGCGGCGCGGCGCGGCGTCCGGGTAAAAGTCTTGGTTCCAGGAAAATCAGATATTTCATCCGTCTGGCTCGCGGCCCGCAGCCGCTACGACTACCTGCTCAGCCGCGGCGTCCGACTCTTTGAATGGGACGGCCCCCTGCTTCACGAAAAAGTCGCGGTCGTGGACGGCATTTGGAGCGCGGTCGGCTCCTACAACATGGATCACCAAAGCCTCATGCACAACTTGGAAGTCAACCTGCACATCCTGGATCCGGCCTTTTCCCGCAGGCTCGCGGATATCCTGGCCGCGGACATGGCGGAATCACGTGAAATCAGCCTATCCGATTGGCGGCAGCGCCCTCTTCAAGAGAAAATTCTCGAGCGCTTCTTTTTCCAGCTCCGTTATTTTTTGTAGGCTAGCGGCATGCGCCTTTATCTGTTGCGCCATGGACACGCCTTGACGGCGCAGGAATCCGGGGCCGTCAGCGACGCGGAACGCCCCATTTCGGAAACGGGCCGCGCTGAAATCAAGGCCAGCCTCTCGGAATTGCTGCGCCGAGGCGGGCGCCCGGAGCTCATCCTGCACAGCCCGCTGCGCCGCGCGCGGCAGACGGCGGAAATCGCGGATAAAATCCTCCCCATGCCCCACGAACTTCGCCTTTACGAGCCCTTGGGCAACGTGCTTGCGGCCGAAGAACTCGAACCGCTTTTGAAAAAAGCGGGGATGGAGCGGGAACAAATACTCGCCATCGGGCACCAACCCCAGCTTGGCGATCTCGCGGCGCTGTTTTCCGGCCGAGAGTTTGATATCCGAACCGGAGGCTTGGTCGCGCTTGAGACTAACGAGGCGGGTGCCGCGAAGATGCTATGGAGCTACAATCCCGGCTGACGCGCTCTTGGACCGCAGGAAATCGAGCAGCGTATCCCCATATTTTTCCTTCCTGATAAGCGCGAACTCCTCCGGCGCAAAAACTTCTTCCTTGATGTGATGCTGGCAGACGGCAATCCCCCGGGGCGATAAAAGCCCCGCGCGCGCCACCTGGGCCAGGGCGGGAGAAGAATAGGCCAGCGGCTTTTTTTCCTCGTCCTTATAAGGAGGCCCCAAAAAAACCACATCGAACGCGGCAACGCCGGCGCGAAACGGAATCCACGACAAATCCTCCAGAGCGTTTCCGGGCCAGACTTTAGCCCGGCCCGCGAGACCGGATTTTTCCAGGTTCGCCGCTATAGCGTCGCGGCAAATCTTGTTTTTTTCCACGAAAAAGGCGAACTCGGCGCCGCGGGAAAGGGCTTCGAGCCCCACGGCCCCGCTGCCGGCGAAAAGATCCAAAAACCTCGAGCCGGGGATCACGTCCTTCAAAATATCGAAGAGCGACTTCTTGATGCGGGCCGAAATCGGCCGCAATCCAGGGTGACTCGGGGCGCTCAGATGACGACCCCGCACGGCTCCGGCGATGACTCGCATAATTTAGTGTCGGCCGCAGACGGCCTTAAGTCCAATTATTATAAGATAGAGTCGCATGGCGGGCAAAATCATCATCGTGGACGACGACGACATCGCCGGAGATCTGTCCCGCGCCCTGCTCAAGGACGCCGGCTTCGAAGTGGAACTTCTGACCGAGAGCCGCCTGGCCCTCAACCGCATCCGCCAGGCGCGCCCCGACATCGTCGTGCTCGACATCCTGATGCCGGGAATCGACGGCCTGAGCCTTTGCCGCCAGATCAAGAACGATCCCGACCTCCCCGGAATGAAGGTCGCCATCGTCTCGGCCAAGTCCTTCAGCGCGGATAGGGCAAGGGCCAAGGAGTCCGGCGCGGACATCTTCATTTCAAAACCCTATGACGTAGAAACCTTTTCCGCGCAGATCGGATCCCTTCTGGAGCCGAAAGAGCGCGCGCCCATTCCGGCCCACCCGGAACCCTTGGATGATTCGCCCAATCCGATTTTTCGCGTTTCGATATGGGGAAGCCGGAGCCGTTCCGAAACGGAACAGGCCCCCTCCCGCTATGGCCGCAATACGCCCTGCGTCGGCGTCGAAGCCGAGGATCACATGCTTCTTTTCGACGCCGGAACCGGCGCCGCCGCCGCGGGGCGGGAACTCGAATCTTCAGCCAGGCACAAGGAGATATGGATATTCCTCTCGCACTTTCACGCCGCTCACATCGAGGGTCTCGCCGAGTTTTCGCCTCTGGCTCAGGCCGGCGGCGCCGTGCACCTGTGCGCGGCGCCGGAAACGGGCACGGGCTTGGCCGAGCTTGTGCGCCCAATACTCGAAACGAGCGCCCGCCGCGGCCTGAAAATCCAGGCGAAAACGGATCTCTATGAACTGCGCGGCGAGCGCTATGAAATTTTGCCGGGCGTCGCCATGACGCCCTTTTACGCCAATCATCCCGGCACGACTCTCGGCTTTATACTGGAAGCCGGCGGCCGGAAAATAGCGTACTGCCCTGACGATGAAATAAACGGCGAGAGCGTCCAGGCTCTGCAGGATCACGATGAAAAAATAGCCCGGCTCTACTCGGACGCCGACCTGGTCATCCATGACGCGCGCTACACCCGCGAAGACTACCCGCAATTCGAAGGAAACGGCCACTCCAACTTTCTAAATACGGTCGATCTGGCCGGAAAATGCCGTGTAAAAAGGCTCGTCTTGTTCCATCAAGACGCGCGCTATTCCGACCAGGAACTCGATGAGATGGGCGCCGAGGCCGCCAAGAGGGCGCAGGAAAAAGGATATCCCACCAAAATCGCCGTCGCCAGCGAAGGCTTGCGCGTCGCGGTTTAGCGTCCGGCCGCGCTCCGCTTAGACAGCCCGCGCACGTACGCCAAGTTCCGGCCGTCTGCCCCGGACTCCTTGGGCGTCTCCAGAATCGCGGCGACATTTTCATAGCCCGAACGCGACAAGAGGGCCGCGATCCCCGTTCCCTCTGAAAGACGGCCTTGGCCCCAATGCCAATGATTCTCCAAATGGGACCCCAACGGAGCCCGAGTATCGTTGAGATGAAAAAGGCGTATGACCGCGGCGCCCACCAAGCTTTCGGCATGGTCCATAAAACTAGCAAGGCCACCGGCCGAGGCAAGATCGTATCCCGCGGCCCAAGCGTGCGCCGTATCCAGGCAAAGCCCGCAGGAGATGGAAAGCCGCTGGAGCGATTCGAGAATCCGCGCCAACTCCTCGAGCGTGGCCCCCATCCGGCGTCCCCCGCCGGGCACGTTCTCTAGAAGGATAGGCAACGCCGATTCCGCCGTCAGGACGGCCTCGCGGATGGCCTGGGTCAAGAGGCTTTCGGCCGAGGCGGAGTCATCGCCGGGAGAGTAGGCGCCGGCATGAAGCACGTAGGATTCCGCGCCCAGCGCCGCGGCGATGGCCAGTTCCCGGCTTAAAAGCTCTACGGATCGGCGGCGACGCTCCGCATCGCGCGAACCCAGGCTGGGCACGAAGCGTGAATGGACGATAAGCCGGGAAATGGCGGTTCTCTTCCTGGCTTCTCGAAAGCGGGCAAGCTCCTCTTGGCCCGGAATATGATGGCGCTGGTATGGAAGAATCTGCACGGCCTTGACGCCCAAAGGCCCGGCTTCGGACAAAGACTCTAAAAGGCCGCGTCGGACCGAGGCATGAACGCCAAGAATCACCGCGCTACCGGGGACGCAAACCGCGGCCAAGCAGGGAAAGGAGCCGCGCCTTCCACGGCGCGGATGGAAAGTACCACACATCGGAGGCGTCGCGCGGCCACTCATGGACGAGAACCGACTGCGGCCAGCAAAACTGCCTGAGCCCTTCCTCGGAATGGCGCCGGCCCAAGCCGCTGGACTTGATGCCCGCGAAAGGCAGCGACGGCACCGCGTAATGGATCATCGTCTCGTTGATGCCCACAAGACCCGCCTCCAGCGCCGCGCCCAATTTTTCAGCCTGCCTTAAATCCCGGCTCCAAACGCTGGCCGCGAGCCCGAAGCGACCGCGGTTAATCAAGGCGGCCGCCTCCGCGCCGCTTTTCACCCGCGCCAAGGCCAGCACGGGACCGAAAATTTCCTCGGTCATGGCCCGCATGCCGGGTTTGGCCTCCAAAATGACGGCCGGGCGGACCAATCCCGAATCCTCGTCAAGCAGCTCGCCGCCGAAGACTTGCCCGCCCGAGTTGGCCGCTTCCTCCAGGACTTCGCGAATGGTTCGCGCGTATAGCGGCGGAGTCAGCCGGCCGAAATCGGCCTTGTACTTTTCCTGAAGATCCTTTAACTCCGCGAGCAAGCCGCTGGAAAACGCCTCGTAGATTTCGTCCTCGACAAAGATTCGCCCGGCGCCGGTGCAAACCTGGCCGCAGTTGGAAAAGCCGCTCCAGATGGCGGCCCGGATCGCCCGTTTAAGCGGAGCGTCCCTTAGCACGATCATGGCCTGCTTGCCGCCCAACTCCAGGACCGCGGGTTTAAGCGACTGCGCGCAGGCGGCCGCCACCCGCCGCCCATTTTCCGGCGAACCCGTGAAAACCACCATGTCCGAGGCGCGCACGACGTCCTGTGCGGCGCGCTCTCCGCCGGTGACGACGGAGAAAAGACCTTTGGGCAAAAGACCGACGGCATCAATCAGGCGTTCTAGCCTCAGCGCCGCGCGCGAAGCCCGCTCCGAGGGCTTGAGCAGGACGGCGTTGCCCGCCAGCAGAGCGGGGGCGGCGTCGCCCCAAGGGATTAACAGCGGCATGTTCCATGGAGAGATAATCCCGATGACGCCGCGGGGATTATAGCGGACGTAGGCGCGCTTATTACCTAGAAACCACGGACGCGGCGCCGGATCGTCGCCCAAAATCCGACGGGCGTTGGCCGTGAAATAGGAAACGACGGCGTCCAGCGCCGGCATCTCCATCGCCTCCACTTCTGCGGCGGGCTTGCCTGTCTCCTCGTGGATAATCCGCGCGAATTCCGGGCTCTTGGCCCGGATTTCCCGCCAAATTCTGGCGATGATTTCGGAGCGCTCACGGATGGAATGGCCGCGCCAGCGCAAAAAAGCCTCGCGGCAAGCTCCGGCAGCCTGCGCGATGTCCTCGGTGGAGCTTTCCTGAATTAAAATCGAAGAATCGTCCATGGCGAATGGCCCGAACGCCATTATATCATCCGCTTGAGGCCTTTCCAAAAAAAGGGCTATACTGCTCACCGTGAGGCTCGTCACTTTCGAGGTTAAAACTCCGCTGGGGCCCTTCGAGCGCCTGGGCGCTCTTTGGAAGGGATCAATTGTTGACCTCAACTCGGCTTACGCCCTTTTCCTGAGAGAAAGCGGCAAAAGCTCCCCTAAAAAAATCGCAGACGCGCTAACACCTCCGGACATGCTGGAATTTCTCGATTTGGGCGAAACCTCCCGCGCCGCGGCCCAAGACGCCTTAAATTTCCTTGATGGTGACGGCGGCACCCAAATGCTCGGCGTTCGCGGGGAACGCATCCTATATAAGGAAGACGAAGTCCGCCTCTTAGCGCCCATGCCGCGGCCGCGCGCGCTGCGCGATTTCTTCGCCTTCGAGGACCACGCGCTGCAAGGCTCCAAACGCCGCGGGGAATCGCTCTCGGAGGCCTGGTACGATCAGCCCGTCTACTATAAAGGAAACCCGCGCGAAATCTATGGGCCGGGGGAAACGGTGCCTTGGCCCAGCTACACGCGCCGGTTCGACTTCGAGATGGAAATCGCCTGCATCGTGGGGGCCAAAGGCCGCGATTTGACGCCGCAGGAGGCGGCCAGGCACATCGCCGGCTACTGCATCCTGAACGATTTTTCAGCGCGAGACATCCAAAAAAACGAGATGATCTGCCGCATGGGCCCGGCTAAAGGCAAAGATTTCGCCACGGGGCTGGGGCCCTGCCTGGTCACCGCGGACGAGCTGCCCAATCCCGACAACCTCGCCATGGCCGTTTTCGTCAACGGGGAGAAATGGAGCGAGGGAAACTCTTCCGGCCGCTACTGGAGCTTCCCCGTCATGCTCTCGCACGTGTCCCAAGAGGAAACCGTCTATCCCGGCGACGTGCTGGGATCCGGGACCTACTACCGGGGCTGCGGGCTCGACTTGGATCGCTGGGTCAAGCCCGGCGACATCATCGAATTGGAAGTGGAGAAGCTCGGGCGGCTGCGGCACGTCGTCGGCGCTCCGAAATCCCAAAAGCACTTGAAATACTCGAAAACCGAGGCCCGAACCGATGGCGCTCATCCTTAAGCGGGGCGAAGTTCCCAAGACGCCCCACACCGAGTTTTACGTCAAGCCGGGCGTTTTGGCGCTCGAGGAAATCCACGGCAGCTACGGATTTTCCGGCGCCTACTCCCGGAAAATGCACGTGCGGCGCTACCCCACGGAGATTCTCGTCCAGCCGGCGACGGCGGCCTTCAATCTGTCTCCCCGAATCGCGCGGCCAGCCCCGCTCCAACCCTATCACATCAGAACAGGACGACTACCCTATGGCGGAGATTTCGTCCGATCACGAAAAGTTCTGTTGTGGGGCCCCACCACGTCTGTTGCGGCGGCTAAACCGACGCGCTCCATGCCGGAAAAAGAATTTTTCCGCAACGGAGACGGTCATGAAGCGGTGTTCGTCCAGGAAGGCTCCGGCATCCTCGCCACGGAATACGGTGAAGTCCCCTTCGGCCCCGAAGACTATCTCATCATCCCCAAAGGCACGACCGTGCAGTGGCGGCTTCAAAGTTCCCGCGCGTTTTTCCTTATCATGGAATCCGTCTATCCCATCCACTTCGCGCCGCACTACGTGAATCCTCACGGCCAAGCCACGCTCATGGCTCCGATCGTGGAAACGGAAATCACCGCGCCCCGGTTTGCGCCGCCCATAGACAAGCAGGGACGCTATACGATTTGGACCAAGCACGGCAGCGGACGCGTGACCAAATTCGTTCTCGGCCACCACCCGTTCGATTTGGCCGGATGGGAAGGCGCGCTCTATCCCTTCGCCTTTTCAAGCGCCTCGCACCACTCCATCGCGCGGGAAATCCACACAGCGCCGCCCGCGCGGCAGACGTTCCAGGCCGGGCAAGCCCCCTACGGCGGATTCTCGGTGTGCACGTTTCGCGCCCAAGTGGAGGGCTGGCACCCCAAGGATATTCCCGCGCCCTACGCCCACTACAACACGGACTGCGACGAGGCCATGTTTTTCTCCAACACGGCCTACGGCGCCCGGCGCGGCGTCATCGAGCCAGGCTCGCTGACCTTTCATCCAGGAGCCATTCCTCATAGCCCACAGGGCAACGCCGCCCTGGAATCCCGAAAAGCCCGCGGCAAGCTGTCTTCCTATCTGGCGGTCATGCTGGACACCTATTTCGAAAACCTACGGCCGACGCAGGACGCCGTGGCCGTGAGTGATAAGAGCTATCCCATCAGCTGGGCGCGCCTGGCAGCCGCTTCGCGCGCGGAGACGCCATCGGCCTAGGAACGCCATGAATATAGATCCAAAAACACTCTCCGCGCGCGAGCGCTACGCCCTGCTGATTCAAACCATCGTCCCAAGGCCCATCGCCTGGGTTTCCACCGTCAATGCCCAGGGCGCCTTGAACCTAGCTCCTTTCAGCTTCTTCACCGGCATCGCGGCCGAGCCCATGAGCGTGTGCTTCGCCCCGGTCAACAACCGCCACGGCGCCGAAAAAGACACGCTGATTAATGTCCGGCAAACGGGGGAATTCGTCATCAACTCCGTCACCGAGGAAAACGCCGCGCGCATGAACGAAACATCGGCCGAATATCCTTACGGCGTGAGCGAGTTCGAGAAAGCGGGCTTAACGCCCCTGCCCAGCGTGGCGGTCAAGCCGCCCCGGGTTAAGGAATCCCCGCTCCAAATGGAATGCCGCCTCCTGCAGATCGTGACGCTGAGTTCTGGGCCATTGGGCGGGCACCTAGTCATCGGCGAGGTCGTCCATTTCCACGCGGCCGAACCGCCCTGGGACGGCCAAGAAATTGCCCCGGAAAAATTCAAGGCGATAGGCCGCATGGGCGGAACCCGGTACGCCCGCACCAGGGACTGCTTTGAGATGAAACGCCCGGAGGCTCCGCGATGAAAAAACCGTTTCAAAACCTCGTCGTCGATCACATGACTTTTTTGGTCGAGCCGCGTTTCTACAAAGTCGCCTACGCCCTGTTCCGGATCATCTTCGGCGTCGATTCCCGGGACATTCTTTACGAGAAGCGGCGGCGCTGGCCGGGCGCGGCGAAGGAAGAGTCCATGACTTTCGCCGCGCGCATCGGCGAGGCGGAAAAAAACCGCGGTTTGGGCCAGAGCATCATCGCCGTGGTCCAGCCCAGCGAGCCCAAAGGCCAAAAATCCCACGTCCGCGACATGCTTAAAAATCGCGGCGGCAGCGCCCATTGGCAGCATATCGCCCTGCGCACACCCGATCTCCTGGCCTTCCATCGCCACGCCGCGGAGCGGGGCGTCAACTTCATCACGCCCATCTTGAAGGACGCCGAGGAGGACCTCATCCAGGTCTTCAGCGGCGAATGGATTCTGCCCGGCCGGCCGCCGTCCGGAATTTTCTTCGAGTTCGTCCAAAGAAACCCCGGCCGCGGCCTGCTTAAAAAATTGGCCGCCGCCAACCGGCAATCCTGGTTTCGCGACAAGACTTTTTTAGGCCTTTACCAGGAAAAAGAAACCGAGTACCGCGGCGGGAAGGTCGTTCCCTTCATCGCTCCGGAGCTTTTTTCCCGCATCGAGAAAATCCTGACGCCCAAGGCGCTTTGGGAGATTACTGAAAAAGACATCGCTCGCGTCGAAAAGGTGATGAAAAACTTCGCCCGCGGGCACGGCCGCGGAGCCTAGACCGACATGGACGAGCAAAACCCGGAATCCGCCGATTCCCCCAAACGCCGAACTCACGGCGCCGCCGTCGCGACCGCGGCCCTTGTCGCTTTGGCTGCGGCCGCCTCTTTTCTGGTCTACTACCGCTACCGCCAGGAAGTCAAAAGCTCCTCAACGACAAATCTGAGCGGGTTTGACATCACGCAAAACCAAGCCCCCGCCGCGCCGCAAGAGCCCGTTTCTCCCGCGCCCGAAACGGCGCCTCAGCCGGCCGATGGCGGGCTATCCCTGATCCGCGGAGGATTTTCGCAGCCCGCCCAAAACCCGGCCGCGTCACCCGCGCAGCAAGCCGCCCTGTCGCTCACCGCCGCCTGCCGCGCCCATGAGAGAGAAGTCCAGGCCCTGGCCGCCGCCTACACGCGCAAATACCCCATCATCGCCCAATACGGCCGCGACTGGATGCGCTATCCGGATCTGCGGCGGCTCGACCTGGAGTACGCGGAAAACCACGACCCGGTCGCGTTCATCAAAGGGGTCGCGGCATCCCCTAATTTCCGCATCCTGGTGCGCAAGTACGCCACCCAGCCCGCGATTCAATCTTTCGCAAAAGACGTGGTAACCCACGCGCCGGCCGACGTGCTCGCCGCCGCGTCAAGCTACCTCAACAACAACCAAAACATGACGTCTCTGGCCGACACGATATTGACGGCCCTGGGGCTTCCTCCGGGGATTATCGGCACGAACGGCTCGGGCAATCCCCAAATCAACGCGGGAGCGATGATTCAATCCCTGCTTAACAACCCGCCGAGCCAGCCGCAGCAACAGCAGAACGGGGCGCCGACCCTGTCGCCTCCCTAACTTGGGCTACTGATTCGCGGAACAGGGCCCGTTCGCCGGCATGTTTGGATTCGAATTGCAGGTCCATTGGCACGTGCTTTGGCTTTGGCAGGGAACCGTGTGCTGCTGCGTGCATTGGTTGACGATGGATTGCGAGGGGGCGGATGACGCGCTGCTTGATCCGAAACTGCAGGAAGGACATCCCGCGGACGCGCCGCATCCGGCGATTCCCGTCGTCATGCCCAGGCAGGCCAGACCCAGTAAAAACGCGAAGGTGCTCCCCATCAAAGCCGCTTTTTTGACGTTCATAAAATCTCTCCTTCCGTTCCGTCAGCCATTAGTTTATGGCCGCTCGGCCTGATTGTCAACCCTCGCTGCCGCTTTTATCCGACTTTTTACCCAGTTTAGGCGCTGCCTTAAAGATTCTTTAGGAACTTGTCCGCCACATAGCGCGGCAGCCAGAAAAGATTGATGATGGACGAATAATGTCCAAAAGGCACCCACTCTTGGCGGCTGTCCGGAAAAGCATACTTAAGCTTGCGGGCATAAGCCCGCGGAATAATGTGATCGAACCATCCGTTCATCAAAAAAACTTTCTTGCCGCTGTTTTGCGCGCGGTAATCGATGGGGTCGAGCCCCGGCCAAGCCTTGGCCATCTCCTGCGGGGTCACCTTGAGCTTACGGATGAACGCCGCGGTCATGGCGCTGTGCTCAATTAATTGCGGAAAATCAGCCCCGCCCAAAAGAAACACCGCGTATTTTGGAGTCGGATCCACGGAATAAACCGCCGCGCCGACCAAAGAGCCCAGGCTGATGCCAAAGAGGCCGATGCGGCGCGAATCCACGGAAGGGTTTTTTCGGATCCACGCCAAAGTCCTTCGGGCGTCCAGAACTGACTCCCTAAAATTAAAAGCCAGCTCGTGCGCGCTGTGAGCCAGAAACACCTGTCCGCTGGGAACCAGCGGCGCCGGGCGGCGGTGGAATTGATAGGGCATCTCGATCCACATGACGGCGAAGCCGTCCTTGCGGAAGCGCTTCATGAACTGATTCTCGATCCAAATATTTGGTTCGGCCATGCCCGGCAGGACCAGGATGCACGGGTAGCGTTTGCCGGCGGGGCCGTTGGGGACGAAGAAATGGCCCCAGACCGTGTTGTTCGCGCGGAAGAGACTCTTAAGCGCCGTGTGGTATTTCACCAGGTATTCCGTGTCGCTAGGCCCGCGCTTGACCACCGCGACGGTCGCCGAAAACGGCTTGTCCTGATAATCCAGGGGTCCGGCCCAACCCCGGGAATTGAGCGCTCCCAGCGCCGCCAGAATCAAAAAGACTTTTTTCAATTAGAACCCCACCACGAACGACAAGGCCGTTTGATAAACGTTGACGCGGCCAAGCGAGTTAGGCAAAACGGAATTGTTCTCAAAGCTCGAGGACGCCCCCGGATAGACATTGCCGTCCGTGGCGCGCCCAAGAACCCAGTAAGACCACTCCAACTTAATCCAAAAATTATTGGAAACTTGGTAGTTGAGAGCCGCCGTGTATTTGTCCATCTGCGTGGTGGCTCGCGGCCTCGAGGGATTGAGCGCATCCAAGGATGAGTATTGCGTGCCGTTTAATGTTTGGTCAAAAAACAAATCCTCAGCCGGACCGCGGCGCCACATCTGATTAAGCACTAAAACGCCGGTCAATTGCTTGCCCATGGGCGGCTTTTTCATCACCGGAAACGAAGCTTGAACATAATAGCCTTGATTGATCTCATAATCCTGGGCCAACGTGACGTTCGAAGCATTGGAGAACGCTCCCGGCGATGTTTCCAACGGGGCCAAAAACTGGTTCAAGCTATAAACATACTCGCTCGCAAAGTTTATTCCTTTATATTCAAACGTCAAATCCGCGTCGTATATCTGGTAGTTCAGGTTGCCCTCCAGGTTGTATTCGCCGCCCATGGCGGAAAGACCCAGATTGACGCCGTTTAAATCTGAAATCTTTTCCGGAATGGGCCAGGGCAGGCGCAAATCGCCCAAGGCGAAAATCACGCGCGCCCCGGGAGACTTGGCGTTGTTGTTGTCCGCCAAATTGTTGTTCTGATGGCCGAAATCGATGTTCGTGCCGTTGCCGGGAATGGGCGGAACGCCTAAATTGTCCGTGTTGGGAAAAGTGCGCAGGCGGTTGGTCTCCTCGCCCAAGCCGTTGACCACGAAAAACGTGATTTCATCCGGAATGAGCGGATTATCGATGGTGGGATAATAGCTCACCCGGGCGCCAACGTCAGTGTAGCCCACGGTCAAGGGAGGCCGCGGGGAATTGAGGCGCACGACCAAGTCCAAGCTGTCCGGCGACGAAAACAAGAGCGGGCGCGTGACCGTCAAAAAATCGTCGGGACGATAAAGTTCGTTGTAGCGGCCGAAGGGGACCAGGAATTTTCCCGCCTCAATGCGGGTATTCTTCAGGCGATCGTACTCGACGTTAAGCTGGCTTAGCTGGATTTGCCCTTCATTCGACGTCGGCGCGTTCCACTCCATCAAAAAAGGCATGCCGTCGGCGATCGGCCCTCCCAAGCCGAAATACATGTCGGCCAGATACAGCTCGTCCTGGATCTGAGCTTCGTACTGGGGATAGCGCGGTCCCACGTTGCGCCAATTCAAGGACGCGCTTCCCTCCAAATCCAGCTGCGAAAGCCGTCTGAAAAAAGACGCCAGCTTGGGATGAGATGACACCTCGTTGGCAAACCCGCCCATGGAAAAACCGGCGGAGGAAACGCCGACTTCGGGCGCCGCGGCGGAAGATAAACGCGGAAGAAACGCCGCGCACAGGAGGGCCAAGCCCGCGCATTGACAGGATCGGGCAAAAAAGCTAGCATTCATGCGCAGCCGCATTTTAGCACTTTTACCGAAGGGAGAACGGCGAAAAATGGCTTACGTTATCACGGATAAATGCCTCGGCGAAGTCTACGCCGACTGCGTGGAAGTCTGCCCGGTTGAATGCATCCACCCCGGCGATTACAAGAACGAAGGCTTCATGATCATCGATCCGGAGGTCTGCATCGACTGCGGCGTCTGCCTGCCGGAATGCCCCATCGGCGCCATCGTGGGCTCCACGGACGAAAGCCCGGAGTGGGCCAAAATCAACGCGGAATTGGCCCCCAATTTCAAGAACAATCCGAAAGTCACGCCCAGGCCGGCCAACGACCCGCCGCGAAAATCCGAAAACAAGCTCGTCCGTTAGGGCGCCTTTGCGGCGCGCTGATTGTTTTCCGGCTCCTGACGCTGCCGGCAGGCTCGGGGTTTTGCATGTCCTACACCATCGTCCATAGGACTCCTCTTGACGTCTTAGCCGATCGCGCCGCGGGGCTTAAGCCCGTCCCTTTTTCGGAAGGCCTTTTCAAAACTACCGGCACGGCGGCAGAACTCGTTTCTCCCGTCCTGGAGACTCCGGCGCCCTTCAATCGCCTGGTCGGTTCGTGGAACGCGAGCCTTCCATCCTCGGGAACGCTCATTCTGCAGGCGAAAATCCTGCCTGCCGCGCCGAAAGCGTCCTGGTCGCCTTGGTTCGAACTAGGCCGTCAAGACGGCGGCCGTTTTTTCTCGCCTGACCGGCAGGAAAACGCCTACGGTTTCGTGGACACGGACACATTGACGCTCAAAAAGCCCGCGGCGGCTTTCCGCTATCGAATTATCCTCCGGCAGCCCGGCGCGGCACGCGCGGTTCTAAGGCTCGTCGCCATGAGCGTCTCGGATGGAAAAATCCGCCCGGCGCGCGCCTTCGCGCCGGGGCCCTGGATTCGGGAAATCCGGGTCGCGCCGCGCTCCCAAATGACGGTGCAGTCCAAGTACCGCCGCGACATCTGCAGCCCGACGTCCCTGTCCATGGCGCTTTCTTTATGGGGACGAGTCTTGCCGACGACCAAGGTCGCCGAGAGCGTGCAGGATCAAACCTCCGAAATTTACGGGGACTGGACGTTCAATACGGCGTTCGCGGGCACGGACGGCCTCATGAGCTACTTCTCCTATTTGGACTCCCTGCGGGCGTTGGAGCGCGAAATCGCCGCGGGCCGGCCCGTCGTGGCGAGCGTCTCATTCGGGCCCGGCGAGCTCTCCGGTGCGCCCATCAAAAAAACCAAGGGCCACCTGATGCTGGTCGTGGGGTTCACGCGCGCCGGAGACGTTATCGTCCTGGATCCGGCCGCCCCGACCGCGAAAACCGCGCGCAGGATTTACCGCCGCAAAGAGTTTCGCGAGGTCTGGCTCGTCCACAAGAGAGGGGCCGCCTACCTGATTGGCCCGCTGGAAAACCGCGTCATGACGGTGGGCGTAACGGACGCCGATCTCCTGGCCGAGCCTTCGGTCCGCTCGAACCACAGCCGGCATGATCCCAATCTTTTGTCCCAGGTCCTTTACGGCGAGCCCGTCCTGGTACGGGCCGCGCGCGGCGATTGGGCGCGCGTCGAGGCCGAGGACCAACCGCATTTTTCCAAAAACGGCTGGAGCGGGTACCCTGGATGGATCCGCGCGGAGAACCTCGCCTGCGCCCTGCCACCGCCGACGAACCGCGTCGTGAAGCTCAAGGCCGCCCGGGCCATCTCCGGCGGCAATACTATTTTATTCTCGCTGGGAACTCGCCTCGACACGGTGGGAAGCGCGGCGGGTAAAACCGTCGTCCGGCTGGTGGATTCGCGGACAGCCGCGATCTCGCCCGGCGCCCTGGAGACTCTTTCTCCCGCGAAGAGCGCGCTCAAACGCCGGCGCATCCTGGATTCGGCCGCCCTTTTCATGGGATTTCGCTACGTCTGGGGCGGGCGCTCCGGCGTCCAAGCCCGACCCTCCTGGGGCGTGGATTGCTCCGGCCTCGCCAGTCTGGCCTACCGCACCGCCGGCCTATCGATTCCCCGCAACGCCGCGGATCAAAAACGGCGGGCGCGGCCCATGGCGCCGCGGGAAATGAAGCCGGGAGACTTGGTTTTTTTAAGCGCCGCGAATGGATCGCCGCGCATCACCCACGTGATGATTTACGCCGGGCAAGACTCGTTCATCGAAAGCCGCCACAGCGTAGGCGCGCACCGTGGAAGCTTCCAGGCGCGCTTCGGCGTCCCGCTCGCAAGATTAAAGCCGGGGCAAACCGTTTTAGATCGCGCCTTCTCCCCCCCACGCAAGCGGCGCATTTATTTCGGCGCCTATCTCTGAGGCGCGGCCTCGTTAGATTTCCTTAAATAAAGAGGTAAAATCAATCGGTGATTATCTCGCTGCTTTTTCTTACCGCCTTCTCCCAAACAACTTCCGCCGCTCCTTTTAGTTTTCCCACTCCGGCGCGCTCGACCGCGCCCATCAACGTCATCTACCCCACTGAAGGCCTCGATTTGCCGCAAATGGACCATGAGTTCCTCATCGGCTTCGTTTCGGATCCCTCCGGCAAGCTCGCCATCAACGGCCAAACCGTCCCGGTTTATAAAGACGGGGCGTTCGCGACTTGGCTGCCGGTCGAGCCGGGAAACTTCACCTTTCACTGCGAACTTTCCCTGTCCAGCGCCGCCATCGCCTATGACAGGCACGTCGTGTTCGCGGTTCCTCCCAAGCCCTTGCCGCTTTCGCCCCTGGCCATCGTCCCCTCGTCCTTGTATCCCGGCGAGAACGAAGTCCTGCGGCCGGGAGACTGGCTCGTGGCCCGCATGCAGGCCACGCCGCGCCAAAAAGCGCAGTTCTGGGTCCCCACGGCGGGCTGGCTGCCCATGAACGATGCGGGCGGCAACGGTTTTTACGAAGGAGCTTATCAAGTGCGGCCCGGAGACCGCTCGCCCCCTTTCGCCGTCAAATTCCGCGTCGGCGGCTGGTGGGGCGTCTCGGCCTTGTCCGCAGCCAAGATCTCGTTCACCGAGTCCTCGCCCCGAATCGCCGTGGCCACGGACAGCGCGGACGTCATCGTGAAGACCGGTCCGGAACAGGGCAATCTTTTTTCCGTCCTCAAGGGGATGCCCTTTGTCATTGTTGGGCGCGAGGGAGGCTGGGACAAAATTTGGCTCTCTCCAAATGAGACTGGGTGGCTCGAGGCCGACAACCTGCAAACCTTGCCCGCGGGCGCTCCGCCGCCCAACGCAGAGCTCAGCGCCATTTCCACGCGCCCCTCGGATGAAGGAACCTCCGTGCTCTTCGCCATGGACCAGCGCGTTCCTTTCCGCCTGACGGAGTCGGACGATTTGCGGACCATTACCGTGCGGCTTTATTACACCCGCTCCCATGACAATTGGATCATCTACCGCCCCAAAGACGCCCTGGTCTCATCCATCAGCTTCAGCCAGGACGCCTCCGACGCGGTGGACGTCCGGATCAACCTCAAGAAGAGCGCGATTTTATGGGGATACCGCGCGAGCTACGAGGACGACTCGGTCCGAATCGACCTGCGCCAAGCTCCCCATCTCGCCGCGGCCCCACGCTCGCCGCTCTACGGCCTGCGCGTGTTCCTCGACCCCGGGCACATGCCGTCCAAGCCCGGAGCCCTGGGCTGCCTGGGAACCCGCGAGATGGACGTCAATTACGCCATCGCCCTGGAAACCGAAGCCCTGCTCAAAAAACAGGGAGCCGTCCCCCTCATCAGCCGGCCCAACGATCAAAGCGAGGTGGGTCTGGTGGCGCGGCCCGAAGCCGCCGCGGCCGAGCATGCCGATTTGTTCGTAAGCATCCACAACAACAACACCTCGGACGGCCAAAATCCGTACGACTCCCCGCACGGCTACTCGATGTTTTATTACCACCCGCACAGCCTGGCCTTGGCCCGGGCGATTTACGCCTCCGAAGAGAAAATATTGCCCATCCCGGGGGAAGACGTGCGCTTTGGCAACCTCTTGGTCACCCGCATGACGACGTACATGCCGGCAGTCTTAAGCGAATCGGCCTACATGACCCTGCCCGAGCAGGAAGCCCTGCTCCTGACTCCGGCGTTTCGCGAAAAAATCGCCGAGAGCCTGGTCGCGGGCATGCGCTCGTTTCTTGATTCCGTGCGGGACCAAGAGGCCGCCGCTCGCTCCCGCCGAGATTCGACGGCGCGGCGCCAGCCCCGCGTTCCGCAAAAACCGCAGAAACAAAAAATAAAGCCGAGGAGAAAACAATGGACACGGCATCGAAGCCGCCGGCGCCGCCGATGAGCGCGGCCCCCCGTTTCCTGCCCGCGCTCTACGACATCCTGGATTTTCTCTCCCAAATCAAGGATTCCGACGACGACTCGAAAATTTGGGGCCGCATCGCGGACAAGCTCTGCGTGGCGCTGGACGCCGAAGCCGCCACCTACTACAGCTACCTGCCGGCCAAGCGCCAGCTTCTGCCGCGCTACAGCCTGGGCGTGGCGGCCCAAGATCTGCGCGGCACGGCCGTGGACCTGCGCACGGGGCTCTGCGGCTGGACGGCTCTGCACCGCGAGCCGCTCATCGTGGACGACGCCTATAAAGACCCCCGTTTTTTGAAGGAAGTCGACGCGCTGACTGGATTTAAGACCGCGACGGTCATGGCCCTGCCGCTCATCGATCGGCTGGATTTGCTCGGCGTGCTGGAAATCATCAACAAGCGCGGCGGGACGTTTTCCGCGGAGGATCTCAAGTTCGCGCAGGCCGCCTGCCGGGCCGCCGTGACCGCGCTGCGGGCCGCGTGGCTCGAAGCCCGGGTCGACCGCATGGCGGCCAAGAACGCCAGCATCATCGAGAACCTGGGCGGAGGTTTTTTGGCCGTGGACACCAAGGGCTGCGTCATGCTCTGCAACCCCGCCGCCCGGCGCATCCTAAGCCTGTCCCCCGAGATGCCGCTGCACCTGCCGGTCGAGGAGGCCATCGGCCACGTCCCGAAAATCACCGAAATTCTCCTGGAGACCCTGGCCATGCGGCGCACCGTCGCGCGCCAGGAATTCAAGGCCGTCATCGGCGGACGCGATCGCCTGCTGGGCTACAGCACTATCATCATCCAGGACCCGCAAGGCGAGATGACCGGCGCCGGCATCACTTTCCAAGACATCACCGACGCGAGGAAACCCTCATGAATCTCGGCGACGCCGCCCCCGACTTTTCCCTCAAAGGCACGGACGAAAAAACATATTCCCTGGCCGACTTCAAGGACGCGAAAATTCTGATCCTGGTCTTTTCCTGCAACCATTGCCCCTACGTCCAAGCCTACGAGGACCGGCTCATCGCGGTCCAAAAAGACTACCAGGAGCGCGGCGTGCGCCTGGCCGCCGTCAACGCCAACGACGCCCAGAACTATCCGGAGGACGGCTTTGAAGAGATGAAGAAGCGCGCGGCGCAGAAAAAATTCAACTTTCCTTATCTGCGTGACGAGTCGCAGGACACGGCCCGCGCCTACGACGCCACCCACACGCCGCATCTCTTCGTTTTCGACGCCGGCCGGCGCCTGGCCTACACCGGAAAAATCGACGACAACTGGCAGGACGCCGCCGCGGTCCAAAGACGCTATCTGCGCGATGCTTTGGATGATCTCCTTGCCGGCAAAACCCCCGCGACGGCGCAGACCCACGCCATCGGCTGCACCATCAAGTGGAAAAAATGAAGTCCTTGACCGAATACCTGTTTTTCCACACGCCCAAACGCCGCGAGCTCGTCAACATCACCCAGAAAATCGCGGATCTGGTCTCCAAAAGCAAGGTGCGCGAGGGCCTCTGCCTGGTCAGCGCCATGCACATCACCGCCGGCATCTGGGTCAACGACGAGGAGTCCGGGCTCAAGCAGGACTTCATGGAGCTCTTAGACCGCTTGGCGCCCGAGGGCGACTACCGCCACCACCAGACCGGCGAGGACAACGGGGACGCGCACTTAAAGCGCACTTTGGTCGGCCACCAGACGACCTTTCCCGTCACCGAAGGCCGGCTGGACCTGGGCCCTTGGGAACAGATTTTCTACGCGGAATTCGACGGCCGCCGGCAAAAACGAGTAGTGGTCAAAATCATCGGAGAATAAACGCCATGAATTTCAAATCCCTGGACAGCTTCAAGACCAAGACGACTCTGGACGTCGGGAAGCACCGCTACGAAATTTACAGCTTAAAAGCCCTGGCCCAGGCTCTGGGGCCCCAAAGCCGAATCGGGAAGATGCCCTTTTCCTTGCGGATTTTTCTGGAGAATCTGCTGCGCCGCGAGGACGGCGCCTTGGTCAAGAAGTCGGACATCGAAGCGCTGGCCGCCTCAGTGGGCAAAAAACCCGAGGAGCGCGAGCTTTTCTTCATGCCGGCGCGCGTCTTGATGCAGGATTTCACCGGCGTGCCGGCCGTGGTGGACCTGGCCGCCATGCGCGACGCCATCAAGAACGCGGGCGGACGCGCGGACGAGATTAATCCCCTTGTCCCCGTGGACCTGGTGGTGGATCATTCCGTCCAAGTCGACGTTTACGGCGCGGCGGACGCCTTCAAGCGCAACGCGGACATCGAGTTCGATCGCAACCGCGAGCGCTACGCGTTCCTCAAGTGGGGCCAAAAGGCGTTCCGCGACTTCCAGGTGGTTCCCCCGGACACCGGCATCGTCCACCAAGTCAATTTGGAATACCTGGCGCGCGTGGTGTGGAGCGAAGGCGACGGGCTCAAGGCTCCGGCCTTGGCCTACCCGGACACCTTGGTCGGCACGGACTCGCACACGACCATGATCAACGGCCTGGGCGTCCTGGGCTGGGGCGTGGGCGGCATCGAGGCCGAGGCCGCCATGCTGGGCCAAGCCATGCCCATGCTCATCCCCGAGGTGGTCGGCTTCAAGCTCACGGGCCGCCTGCCCGAGGGCGCCACCGCCACGGACGCGGTCCTGACCGTGACCCAGATGCTGCGCAAAAAAGGGGTGGTGGGCAAGTTCGTCGAGTTCTACGGGGCCGGCGCGGCGGAGCTCTCGCTGGCCGACCGGGCCACCATCGCCAATATGGCGCCGGAGTACGGCGCCACGGCGGGTTTTTTCCCGGTCGACGCCAAAACGCTCGACTACCTGCGCCTGACCGGCCGTCCCGAGGAGCGCATTGCTCTCGCGGAAGCCTACTGCAAGGCTCAGGGACTTTTCCAGGACGGGACCATCGAGCCGGAGTTTTACGATTCGTTGGAGCTCAATTTGGCGGACGTCAAGCCGTCCTTGGCCGGGCCCAAGCGGCCGCAGGACCGCATCGTGCTCTCCGACGCCAAGGCGGCCTGGGAAAAACAGCTGCCGGAACTGCTCAAGGAGAAGGACAAAAAGGGCCGCCTGCCGGCTCCCGCCGGAGAAAAAGTCCCGGTGGAACTCGCGGGAAACTCGTTCTCCCTTTCGCACGGCTCGGTCGTCATCGCGGCCATCACCTCGTGCACCAATACGTCCAACCCTTCCGTCATGATCGGCGCGGGGCTTCTGGCCCAAAAGGCCGCGGCCAAAGGCCTGCGGACAAAGCCCTGGGTCAAGACCAGCCTGGCGCCCGGCTCCCAGACGGTCATGGACTACCTCAAGGCCGCGGGCTTGGTCGAGCCCTTGGAAAAGCTTAATTTTCACTTGGTCGGCTACGGCTGCACCACCTGCATCGGAAATTCGGGACCTTTGCCGGAGCCCGTGGCCCAGGCCGTGTCCGACAAGAACCTCATCGCGGCGGCCGTGCTCTCCGGCAACCGCAACTTCGAGGGCCGCGTCAATCCCCTGGTCAAGGCCAATTACTTGGCCTCTCCGCCGCTGGTGGTGGCCTACGCGCTGGCCGGACGCATGGACATCGATTTGATGCGCGAGCCGTTGGGAACCGGGAAGGACGGACAGCCGGTTTATCTCAAGGATATTTGGCCCTCGAACCAGGAAGTCTCCGCCGCCGTGGCGCGCAGCGTCCAGCGCGGCATGTTCTCCGCGCGCTACGCCGAGGTGTTCCGCGGCGACAAGAACTGGGCGTCGCTCGAAGCCGCGGCGGCGGAACTCTACGCCTGGGAGCCGGACTCGACCTACGTGCGCCTGCCGCCCTACTTCGAGGACATGCCCTTGAACCCGCCGCCGCTCCAAGACGTCCGCGGCGCGCGCGCGCTGGCCGTGTTCGGCGACTCCGTCACCACGGATCATATTTCTCCCGCGGGGAACATCCCCAAGGACGGCCCGGCCGGAATTTATCTGCAGGAGCGCGGCGTCAAGCCCGAGAACTTCAACTCCTTCGGCTCGCGGCGCGGCAACCACGAGGTCATGATGCGCGGCACCTTCGCCAACATCCGCATCAAGAACCTCATGCTGGACATTTCCGGAGGATACACCCTGCACCTACCGGAAAAAACCCAAATGCCGATTTTCGACGCGGCTCAAAAATACCGGGCCGCGGGCGTGCCGACGGTGATTCTGGCCGGCAAAGAGTACGGCTCGGGCTCGTCGCGCGACTGGGCGGCCAAGGGCCCGGCGCTTTTGGGCGTCAAGGCCGTCATCGCGGAGAGCTTCGAGCGCATCCACCGCTCGAACTTGGTCGGCATGGGCGTCTTGCCGCTGCAGTTCCTGCCGGGCGAAAGCCGCCAAAGCCTGGGACTAACGGGCCTTGAGACCTTCGAGATTTCGGGAGTCGCCGCGGGCTTGAAGCCCCGGCAGCAGATGCTCGTCAAGGCCGCGGCCCAAGGCGGCCCGGCCAAGACTTTCCAAGTCACTGCCCGCATCGACACGGCCATCGAGCTGGAGTACTACCGCTACGGAGGCGTGCTGCGCTACGTGCTGTGCCGGATGATTTCCGGCCCGGCCCGGAAAAGCGTCAGCGTTTAAAAGCGGGAAATCCGGAAGCGCTGCAGGTTGATGTCCGGCTTGCGGTCCTGGGCCAAATCCGCCAGCGCCTTGCCGAGGACGGGACCCATCCCGAAGCCCTTGCCGGAAAATCCGCAGGCGACTAGGGCGTTCGGCGCCCCAGGCAGGCGATCGACGATGAAATCCCCGTCCTTGCCGGAAACATAATACCCAATCGAGCTTTCGCTTTCCGTGAAGCGTTCGAGTTCGGGAATGAAGCGCCCCAAAAATTTCCGGCATTTTTTCTCGAATGCCGTGCCCGCGTCCTTAGCGACGGCCGGATCCGGGTTTTTCTCCAGCGTCCCGGGACGGTCATCCACGAATTTTAAGAAGCCATGGATGTGCAGGGGGAACCCGTAGAAGCCCGCGCTTTTAACCGAGAAAACGGGGAAATGCTGGGGGCGGTAGCGGCCCGAATTGAGCAACGGCCGGACGTAAATCTGCGCCTGGCGCGTGACGCGCACGGGCAAGCGCCACTGGGCCAGGAGCTTCGGGGTCCAGCAGCCGCCGGTAAAAAGGAAGCGGTCTCCCTCCCAGAGATGGCCCGCGGAATCGCGCAGGCCGCGGATGCCGTTTTTATCTTTGATGATTTGCGCGATGCGGACATGCGGCCTGACTTTGGCGCCCTGCTTCTGGGCCAAGGAGGCCAGTGCCTGGACCGCGCGAAACGCCCAAATGATGCCTCCGTCCTTGTGGAAAAGGCCCCAGCGGACGGCCCGCGTGTTGATCATCGGGTAGAGCTTGGCGATCTGTTTTTTCTCCAGGCGCTGCGCCGGGATGCGCATGTCCTTGAGGACCTTGAGGCTCTCCTCTTCATAGCCGTGCTCGGTCTCGGCCAAGTCCAGCATCCCATGCGGGCAGAACACGTCCGCTCCGTTTTCCTTGTTCAACTCCCGCCAAAACGCGAGCGCCTTGGCCGCCATCTCGGAGTAAAACGCGTCCCGGCCGTGCGTCAGGCCGAAAAGCTGCAGGTGATCGCCGGAAGCGGACCAGCGGTTGGGAACCTCGTATTGATCCAGCAAGGTGACGGGCACGCGGTTCTTGGACAGCCAATAGGCCGCGGAAACGCCCACGATGCCCCCGCCCACGATGACCACGCCCTGCTTCGCCATGAGAGGATAGTCTATCTAATTTGCATGAAGTTGCGGGAATATCCGGCCCCCGTATCATCCGCCGCGCCAATTCCCTATTTGAGGCCCTTGACAGGTCAAGGCTCCGTCTTTACACTCGGGAAGAGGGCATTTTATGCGAATACCTCTGGCATCGGCCGCCGTCAGCCTGCTCCTGGCCCGCGCCGCGTTCGGGCAGGACATGAAAGCGGCCGACCCGGTGGAAGAAGCCTCCTTTCCCGCCGGTGTTTCCGAGGCTTTTTCCGCCATCAACACGAGCCTGCCCGGCCTGGGGCAGGCCCCGGCTTTTGACTCCTTCACGGGCGATTTGCGGACCTTCGAAAATGAAATCCCCGCGATTAAGCCCCAAAACCGCTTAGCCGTGCTGCGCACGATGTCGGCGAGCCTGGGCGGAGAGGCGCGCGCGGCCCAGGACGCCACAGGGGAAACCGCCGCGGCCCTGGACCAGGGCCTGGCGGACCTGGACAACGCGGTCGGCAACTGGTCGGGCGCGGACGATTTCTCCCGGAGAGTTCTGCGGACCAATCCCGAGGATCCGGCCGCCTGGCTGAGCGTCTCGCAGGCGGACATGGGCGCAGGGCATGCGCCCCAAGCCCTTGCGGCCGCGCGAAAATCAACGTCTTTTGCCCCCAAAAATCCAGCCGCCTGGAGAAGCGAAGCGTTGGCCTACGCGGCCCTGGGGAAAAAATCCCTCGCCGCGGGCGCGGCCCGGCGCGCCTTGTCCCTTAATCCCGCCGACGCGGCCGCAAAGGCTCTTCTGCAGATTTTAAGCGAGAAAAACCCCCGCTTCCACCTGGGCAAAATCACGACCGGCTGGGACAATCCCGCCGCGGGCGCCTTTCCCGAGCCGGCCGGCTCCCTCGCAACTCCGGGCTCCGCCGCGGCGCCCGTTTTTGCCCCGCCCAAAGCCGCAAGGCCGGCCGCCGGCTCAGGGCTCGCGGCGCCCTCTCCGGCGCCGTCGAGCATCAACGGGCTTTTGCGCGACGCGGCGGATAAAATCGCCGTGGCGGATTACGCCTCGGCCTTGGCGGACGCGGCCCGGGCCGCGGAGATGAATCCCCAAAATCCGGCGGCCTATTACTACCAAGCCGCCGCGGACAATCTGCGCGGCCGATATCAATCCGCCGTCGCCAAGGCCACGCGCGGCCTGGCCGTCGACCCGGCGGACGTCTTGCTGCGCGACGAGCGCGCTTGGTCGTTCAACCGCCTGGGCCGGGTGGAGGACGCCGTCGCCGACGCGAATTCCGCCCTGGAGAGCAACCCGCAAGACCCCTACGCCTACGCCAATCTTGGCCGGGCCAACGAGCAGGAAGGGGACATCCGCTCCGCCTTGGCTGATTTGGGGCGGGCGGCCGCGATAAATCCGGACTTTACGGCGCCTTACCAAGAGGCCCTGCGCCGCTACGGGCTCCTGCCGAAAAAAACCGGACAGGTTCCGCCGGCTCCCTGGAAAAGCAGCCGCGACAAGACTTTCCTTTTGGTCCTGGCTAGCTCCCTGGTCGGCGGAACGCTTCTTGCCCTGGGCGTCCTGGGGCTGGTCCGCCCGACGCAGGCCGCGTCTGCCCGGAAATTCCGGGCTTAAGCCGCCGCGAAGGCCCGGCGAAAGGCCCTCAGAGTTTTCTCGCGCGTCGGCGCGTCATGAGCCGTGGACAAGAAAGCGGCCTCGAATTGAGCGGGCGGAAAATAAACCCCTCGCTCCAGAAGCCGGTTAAAGAAACGCGCGAAGCTGCGCGTGTCCGCATTTTTGGCATCGGCGAAATTGCGCACCGGGCCGGCGGTAAAGAAAAGCGTGAACATCGAGCCTGCAGCGTTGGCGCGGAGCGGAATCCCGGATTTCTGAGCAAATTCCAGAGCGCCGGCGACGATTTCCTTGGTCGCCTCTTCGAGCGCGGGATAGGGGTTGGTCTGGCGCAAAAGATCCAGGCATTTTCTTCCCGCGGCCACCGCGACCGGATTTCCCGAGAGGGTGCCGGCTTGATAGACCGGGCCCAATGGAGCAAGGAGTTCCATAATCTCGCGCCGCCCGCCGAAAGCCGCCAAAGGGAATCCGCCGCCCACAATTTTTCCCAGGCACGTTAAATCGGGTTTGATGCCGTAGATTTTTTGCGCGCCGCCAAAACCGAGGCGAAAACCCGTGATGACCTCGTCGAAAATCAAAAGGGCCTTGTGCTTGCGTGTCTCCGTCCGCAGCGTCTCCAAAAATCCGTCGGCGGGCAGGACCACGCCCATGTTGCCGGCCACGGGTTCTACGATGACGGCCGCGATGCCATGGCCCCACTTTGCAAAAGCGTCCTTGACCGCCCGCGCGTCGTTGTAGGGAAGGACAATCGTGGTCTTGGCCCACGCCGCCGGCACGCCCGCCGAATCGGGAATGCCCAGCGTGGCGGCGGCGGAGCCGGCGCCGACCAACAGGCTGTCCACGTGGCCGTGGTAGCAGCCGGAAAACTTCACGACAAGAGAGCGGCCGGTGTAGGCCCGGACCAAGCGCAGGGCCGAGCAGACAGCCTCCGTGCCCGAACTGGTCAGCCGCGCGGATTCGATGGACGGAAAGGCTTTTTTGACGGCCTCGATTAAAAGCGCCTCGGCCTCGGTCGCGGCGCCGAAGGTCGTGCCCTTGTCCATCGCGCTTTTTGCCGCGGCGAGAATTTCCCGCCGGGCATGCCCGAAAATCAAGGGGCCCCAGGACAGGCAGTAATCCACGTAGCGGCGCCCGTCCGCATCGAAAAGATTGGCGCCCGCGCCGCGCGCGGCGAAAATCGGGGTTCCGCCGACGGCCCTAAACGCGCGGACCGGAGAGTTGACGCCGCCCGGCATCGCGCGCAATGCCCGGCTGAAGAGCCGCCGGGATTTTACGCCAGCCAACGCGCGGCCTCCAAAGCGTGGTAGGTCACGATAAAGTCCGCTCCGGCCCGCTTAATCGCGGTCAAGGCTTCCAAGGCCGCTTTTTTTCCGTCTATCCACCCCGCCTTGGCCGCGGCCTTGATCATGGAAAATTCGCCCGAGACGTTGTAGGCCGCGACCGGAACTGGGCATTTTTGCCGCACGGCGGACAAAACGTCCAGGTAGGGCAGCGCGGGCTTGACCATTATGACGTCCGCGCCTTCTTCGATGTCCAGAGCCGCTTCGCGCAGGGCTTCCCGGAAATTGGCCGGGTCCATCTGATAGGACGAGCGGTCGCCGAACTTGGGCGGAGACTCGGCCGCGTCGCGAAAGGGACCATAGAAAGCGCTGGCGTACTTGGCGGCATAGGCGAGAATGGGAGTTTCTGAAAAACCCTCCGCGTCCAGGCCCCGGCGGATGGCCGCGACTTGGCCGTCCATCATGCCGCTGGGCGCCACGACGTCTACGCCGGAACGGGCTTGGGACGCCGCGGTCCGCGCGTAAAACTCCAAAGTCTCGTCGTTGGCGACGCGTCCTTTGCGGATGATTCCGCAGTGGCCGTGATCGGTATACTCGCAGAAGCACAAGTCCGCGATGACGACCAGGTCCGGAAACTTCGCCTTGGCCGCGGACGCGGCGCGCTGCACGATGCCGTCCTTGGCCCAGGCGCCCGAGCCGCGCGCGTCTTTCTTTTCAGGAATGCCGAAGAGGATAATCGCGGGAACGCCGGCGGAAACGACGGCGGGAAGCGCCTTTAAGAATTCGTCGCAGGAATACTGAAAATGCCCTGGCATGGAGGTGATGGGCCTCTTTTGGCCGCGGCCAGGACGGATAAAAAACGGCAGGACGAAATCCTCGGGCGACAACGAGGTTTCCCGGACCAGGCGGCGCAGGCCCGGGCTTTGCCGCAAGCGGCGGGGACGCTCAGCTGGAAACGCCATCGGTTTTTCTCAAATCAGAGGAGGCGGCCTGTACCCCGAATTCTGTCTGGCCCCGCCGCTTGCGCGGACGCGGAGCGAGGGAATCATTTCTCTGATGCGGCCACCGGGCGGCCGCCTCGTCTATCACCCGAGGTTGCGCGGGCCGCGCGAACCGCCCTACTGCCTTGCTCCCGGCGGGGTTTGCCTGGACCCGCTGCCTCGCGGCAGCGGCGGTGAGCTCTTGCCTCGCCTTTTCACCCTTGCCCGCCCCGGCAAAGCCGGGACCGGCGGTTTGTTTCTGTGGCACTTTCCATCGCCCGGGCCTTTCGCCCCGGGCGTCCCGCCTTTCGGCGGGCGCCGCGCCCTGTGGAGTTCGGAGGTTCCTCTCCGCCGCCTTAAAAGACGGCGAAGCGACTCCCCGGCCGCCTCCAAAATTCATGATTTCGCCCCCGCGTTCCGGCGTTTTAGGCGGTTTGCGCCGTCAAAGATTCCGGGCGGTAAAGGATTCGCTGGCAGTTCTCGCAGGCCACCACTTGGTTTGCCCGGGTCAAATTGACGATGACCTGCGGCGCCAAAGCGATGCGGCAGGCCCCGCAGTGCGCCCCGTCCACCGCGACGACGGCGTCGAGCTTGCCGCGGGCCCGGATATGCTCGTAAAGCTTAACCGCCTCGCCGTCCGCTCCGCCGGCGGCGGACTCGTTGCGCTGCGCCAGAGCCGATTCAAATGTTCCCTTGACTTCGGCCAATCGCGCCTCGGCCCGCGCGATCTCGCCGTTGAGGCCTTTTTCCACCGCCGCGATGTCCCCGGCCATGGCCTTTTCCTCGCGGCGCGCCTGGTCGATTTGCTCCATGATCTCCAAAATCCGGGTTTCGATCTCGCCGGCGGCGGCCTTGTCCTTGTCGATCTCCGATTGCAGGGCCTTGAAAGCCTCGTTGGTTTTGACCGCGTTCAATTCTCGGCCGTGCTTTTGCGCCGACTCTTCCTTTTGCGCCAACTCAAGTTCTTTTTCTTTCTTTTTCTTTTCCAGATCGAGAGTTTTCGTCTTCGCCGCGGCGGCCCGGGATTTTTCCGTCTCGATTTTTGCCCGCAACCCGGCGATTTCTTCGGGGATACCGGCCATGTCGGCCTTCAGAGCGTCGAGAACTTTGTCGCGCTCTTGAAGCGCGATGAGACCCTTGAGGGACTCCTTGGAGAGAAGCATCTTTTTATTATTATACAATTAAAATGCCGACGATGAAACAACCGATTTTTTCCACTCGCGCGCAAGACCGCTGAAGCGCCATGCCCCCGTCCAACGAAGCCTTCGAGAGCCTTTTTGAAATCGGGCGGCTGTTGTCCTCGAAACTGGACCTGGACGACCTCCTGCGGACCATCCTGGAGGCGGCCGCGCGCGTAGTCGGCTCCCAAAGCGCCTCGCTTCTCCTGCAAGACGAAGAAACGCAGGAGCTCTACTTTCACGTGGCCCTGGGCCTGGGGGAAGCGGCCGCGCGCGTACGCTTGAAGCCCGGCCAGGGAATCGCGGGGTCCGTGGCCCAGAGCCGCAAAGGCGAGATCATTTCCGATGTCCGCAAGGACGCGCGCTGGTCGCCGGAGACGGACGCGCGCTCCGGTTTTGTCACCCGCTCCATCCTGGCCGTGCCGCTGGTCATCCGCGGACGCCTATTGGGCGTGCTTGAAGCCATCAACAAAATAGACGGCGCCTTCGCAGACGACGATCTGCGCGGATTCGAGTCCTTCGCGTCCCAGGCGAGCGTGGCCATCGAGAACGCGCGGCTTTTTTCCTCTCTCAGGGAGGAAAAAGCCAAGCTGGAGCTGGTTTTTGCCGAGATGACCGACGGCGTTATTCTCTCCGATCCGGCGGGCCGCGTCCTGCTCGCCAATCCCGCGGCAAAAAGGCTTTTGGGGCTGACCTCTTTGAGCGTGCCGCTGGCCGCGGCATGGGGAGGGTTCACGTTTTCCCTTCCGCTTGAGACCCTGCTCGCCTCCTCGGCCCACGCGCCTTTTGAGGCGCGCCGCGACGCCCCCAAAACCCTCATTCTGGGCGGGACCGCGGGACCCTTTGGCGCGGCGGGCACGGGGACAGTCTCCGCCGCGGACGGACGCCTGCCCCGGCTCTGGATATTCCGGGACGAAACCGAGGAGCGGCAGAAAGACAGGCTCAAGCGCACGTTCTTGTCCCTGATTTCCCATAAGCTTCGCACGCCCCTGACCGCCGTCATCGGCTACTCGGAGATACTCCTGCGCGACCTGGAAGCCGAAAAATCGGATCCGGATCAGCAAAAGGCCCTTGAGGCCATCACCCTCCAAGGGCGCAAGCTCGCGGATTTGGTCGATCGCTTGATGCGCTACGTAACCCTGGAGAGCCCCGAGGGCGCGCCGCGCCCGGACGCGCCCTGTTCGCTCGATGCGGCCGTCTCAGAAGCCATAGGCGCCCTCGCCGAACGGATGCCCGCCGGAGTCGCTCTTGACTACCGAAAACCCGTCCAAGACCCGCGCGTGCTGGGAAGCCGGGAGCAAATCGTGGAAGCGGTAAAAAATTTGGTGGACAACGCCGTCAAGTTCAACGCCAAGCCCGCGAAGCGCGTCGAAATCGGAATCGAACGAAAAAACGGCTGGGCGGCGCTCGTCGTTTCCGACGACGGCCCGGGAATTCCGCCGGAGGAGCAGGAAAAAATATTCAGCCAGTTCCACCAGGTGGAAGCGTCCTTCACCGGGCAGGTGGAGGGCTGGGGATTGGGGCTGCCTTTTGTCAAGAAAGTCGCCGAAATTCACGGCGGCCGAGTGGAGCTTGATTCGCGCCTGGGCCGGGGCACGCGCGTCAGCGTCATCCTGCCGGCTCTTAAAGAGGAGACATCATGAGGCTATTGGACATTCCCCGAACCGCGGACTACGCCCCCCTGCTCTCCGGGCCCGGCTACGGTGAGTTTTTCCTGGAGGCCACCGAGAATCTCTCCATCCTTTTCGAGGACTCCAAGGTCGAGGCCGTCGGCCAAGGCTCCGACTCCGGCATGTCCTTGCGCTTCCTGCGGAGCGAAGGAGGCGCAGTCCAGACCTTGATGTCGAGCGCCAAGGGCACAGACGCCGCGGCGGCGGCACGGCTTCGAAAAAATCTTCTGGACGGGCAGGCGCCGGGAAAATCCGTTTCCCTGGAACCCTGGTCTTTTTTTCGTCCTCCCATCCGCATCGCGCCGGAAGAAAAATCCTTGGATGAAAAAATAGCGCTGCTGCGCTCCCTGGACGCGCTTATCCGCGCGGAGTTTCCCCGCATCCGCCAAGTCAGCCTCAGCTACGGCGAAGGCCGCCGAAATCTGGCGATTCTAAACTCCGACGGACACTGCCGCTTCCAAGAGCGCACGGCCGTCATTTTTTCCGTCTCGGTCGTGGCGGAGAAAGACGGCGTGCTGCAGACCGGCCGCGAGGTCGCGGGCGCTCTCAAGGGCTACGAAATTTTGGAGGATCAGGATCCCCGGACGCTCGCGCGCCAAGCCGCGCGCCGAGCCTTGGCTAAATTGGAGGCGCCCAAGGCCAAGGCCGGAGAGATGCCCGTCATCCTCGCCAGTTCGGCCGGCGGAACATTCATTCACGAGGCCATCGGGCATTCCCTGGAGGCGGATCACGTCCAAGAGGGCAGCTCCCCCGCCTATAAAGGAAAAGTCGGAAAAACTATCGCGCCCGAAAACCTTTCGGTCATCGACGACCCGACCATCCCCTTCGCCCGCGGCAGCTTCGGCTTCGACGATGAAGGCATCGCGGCCGCGCCGACCGTTCTGGTGAAAAACGGCGTGCTCCAAGGCTACCTCCACAGCCGGGCGACCGCCATGGAGGAAGGACTGGCCTCCAATGGGCACGGCCGCCGCGAGTCTTACGCCTGCGCGCCGATTCCGCGAATGTCCAACCTCTACATCGCTCCCGGCCCCGATAATCCGGCCGGCATTCTCAAGGGCCTCAAGGCCGGGCTTCTGGTCACCCGCATGGGCGGCGGAGAGGTCAACACGGCCACCGGAGATTTCGTCTTTGAAGTGGACGAGGGCTATTGGATCGAGAACGGCGTCAGAAAGCATTTGGTGCGGGACGCGAATCTTCTGGGCGTGGGCCCGGAAACGCTTAGATCCATCGACCAGATCGGCTGGGACATCGGCTGGGGCATCGGAACCTGCGGCAAAAGCGGGCAAGGCGTCCCTGTCTCGGATGCCCAGCCCACCATCCGCATCCCCAAGCTGCTGGTGGGAGGCGCGCATGAATAAAGCCTTGGCCGTCTTTTTCGCGGCGGCGCTCTCTCCCGCCGGAGCGCGGGCCATGGGCCGCAAGCCGCCGGAATTTGCCGCGCAGACCCTGGCGCCCGTGGCCCGGTGGCAGGGCGCTTTTTGCTCCGTCGTCAAGCCCGAGGAAGACATTGTTTTAAACGCGGATCAATGGGCCGCCCTGTGGAAAAAAATCGGCGCGCCCGCGCCGAGCGTGAATCTCTCGACAAATTTCGCGGCGGCGGTTTTCCTGGGAACCCGCCCCACCGGCGGATACGGCGTCGTATTCCTGGACGCCTCCGTTGTTAGGGGGACTCTCATCATCCCCTATCGAGAAAAAAAGCCCGCAGGCATGGTGTTCGAGGCGCTCACCCAACCCTACGCCGTGCAGCTCTATCCCAAAACAACCCTGCCCGTCCGCTTGGAAAACGCGGCGCAGCGCGGCCGCGAAAAGAACCCATGAGGCGCGCGGCCGTTTTTCTGGCCTTGGCTAGCGCGCTGGCCGGCGCGGCGTTCGCGCAAAACGGCCCGCAAGGCCAGAATTCTTCCCCCGATTTATGGGGCATGGACTCCAGGCACAAAGCCGTGGTCGACAGAGCGACCGGCATTTACAAGGACGGCAAAACCGCCGCGGGCCTTAACGGCGGCATCCGCCCCGAGGAGCAGGCGGAAATTCTCAGCACCATGTTCGAGGGGCAAAGCGCCGACATCCGCAAAATCATCACTCCCCAGACCTCGCCCGCGGGAGCCGCGGCCGCCTCGGAACCGCAGGCCGCCGGATACCTCGATCGACTGAGCCTCTCTCATCTGACCGGCTACTCCCCCAAAATACAGGCCCTGCAAAGCCGATTGAACGCCCAGGCCGCCGGAATTCCCGGCACGCCGCGCCTCGCCGAAACGGGCAAGCTCGATTACCCGACGCTGAGCTACCCCCGCTATGTGCTCTACTATGATTTGTCGCGAATGAAGGCTCGTCTCCGCGCGGAAAAGATTTCCGAGGTCGGGAATTTTTTCGCCGATCCCGCGGCCCAAAAGCAAGCGGCAGTCCTGGGGCGCGCCGAATCGGCCATCGCGAGCTTTGATCAAGCGACCCAAGCCGCGAAAAATCCCCGGGCAATCACGATCTCTCTTATCCGCGCTCTCAGCGGCAAGCAAAAAGAAGCTTCCCGCTGGATATCCGAGGCTGCGCTGCTGCAGCAAAAATCCCGCGCGGAGCGACGGCAGGCGCTTTTTAGTCCGGCGCTTTATTCGCTGGTCTTGGCGGCGCCCGTGAATGACGGTGTTAAAAGGGCCTACATCGCGCGCGGGAAGGGCTTTTTTTCAGTTCTGAAGGAAATCGCGGACGAGGACGGCCGCGCGGCGCAGCTGCTCGAATCCAAATCCTGGGAGGCGTCGCTGCCTTTGGTGGCGCAAATCGAATCGCGCAACGCCGCGCTTAACGGGAGTCTTTCCCGCTACCTGCCGGATTACGTCAAAACTCCCTATCTTCTCGACTCCGTGTCCAAGCAAAACCCCGCGCCCGGGTTGTGGGACAAGATATCGGCTTGGATTTATCCCGCCGGCGCTCCAGCCAGGAATGCGGCCCAGCAAGCCGCCGAGCTCGGCCGGCTGAGCTCGGCTTTTAGGGACATCGCCGCCGGCAATCTGGAGGCTGCCCACACCATACTGGAACTCGTCAGTTCCTCCGGCTCTTAGCGCCCGATTTCCGAAACGGCCCTGACCGCGGCCCGGCGCACTTCCGGCGACGAATCGCCGCTCTCCATCCGGATCAGAAGGGGAACGAATTTCTTGCGCGCCTGCAGCGCGGGGTAGGTCGCGATTGATAAATCGGCGACGGCCGAGAGGCGCACCTCCCGGTCCGGATCTAAAAGGGCCCGGCGCAGAAGGAGAAAAACGCGCGGATCCCAGCTGTGCGCGGCGGCCAGGGACGCGCCCACTTTCTGCGCCCGGCTTCCCGACTCAAGAAGCCGGGAAATCTCCGCAGCCGCGGCCGGCCCCATCTTTCCCAGCGCGAAAGCCGCCGCGACGCGGACCTGGGCGCGCCGGGCGTCCAGGAAGCGGGAAAGTTCGGCCGCGTCGCGGGAATATCCGATGCCGCCCAAAGCCAGAAGCGCCGCGGCGCGCACATTCTGGCTCGGATCCCGCAGAGCGCGCAAAAGCGCCCGGCGGCTGCGCTTTTTTTGAAGGAGCGAGGCGCGGATTTCGTGCTGAAACTCCGGGACGTCCCGCGCTGCCCGCGCGCGGACTTGGCGCGCGAACTCGGCAGCCGCCGGGCCTCCCGCCGAATCGAAGGGGTTGGACGCTTTGAACGCGAGGGACTCTTCGTCCGCCAGCGAAAACGCCGGATCCAATGAAAGGACGGAGTAGTAGTCGCCAATCGTCCGCCTGCCGAGTTCGTCGGCCTCCAGGGCGGTCAGCGGTCCGGTGGAAATCGCGACTTCCCGCGCCAAGCGCAAAAGCCCCAGGCGGCCCATTTCGTTGCCCGGCTCCTCATCCAGCCAATGCCCCAAAACAACGGCGGCCTGAGCCCGCGCCCGCCAATCCGGATCGGTCTTGAGCGTCCTAAAAACGGCCGCCCACGCGGGCTCGGACGGCGCGAACCCAAGCAAATCCAGAAGCAGAACCTTCTTGAGTCCCCGCGCGCCGCGCAAAGCCCGCAAGTCCTCGGCGGCCAGCCGCTTTCCCTGGGCCTCGGCGGCCAGCCGAATCCAAAGAAGTTCGTCGAAATTCTCCGGCGAAAGAAGGGCCGGAAGCCGCGCCGCTTCCCGCGGACCGAACGACAAGAGCCGGAGCATCGCGCGCGCGGCCGCAGTCCCGTCGAGATTGGCTGAAGCCAGAACAAAGAGGCAATCCTTCAACGCGTCAGGATGGGACTCGCCCGCGCCGGCCAGAATTTTCTCAGCCGCGATCCTCTCCCGATCCGCGGACCGCGCGCGCAACGCCGGGTTCTCCGGCCAGATCGGAGCAGCGTGCGCCGTACCCGGACCTATGATTAAATTTCCCGAAACGATGGCCGCTCCCCACGGCCCAAAGCGAAGCGCCGCACTTCCGCGAACCGTTCCCGGGGTCCATGATTCCTGCAGAACGTTGCCCTCGCCGGCAATATCCGCCAAAACATAGCTCGGCCCATCGCGCCCGGCCGCCCCGAACCCGAAATCAGGGAGTTCAAGAACGTTGCCGTTGCCCGAGACTTTGACGAGGGCCTCCCCGTTGACCTGCGCGCTGGCCGAGGCCCATTGCGAATAGAGCGTATTGGAATCACCCTCGACCAAAAGGTTCCCAATGCCCCGATCCCAGCCGAAAGCAGGCCCGACGCCCCAGTTTTCGACCGTATTGCCGCTTCCTTTTATAGACAGGCTGCCCACGGCCATGTGAATCCCGGAGCCTTGGCCGTAGCGCCTGGCCAAAAGATGGTTTTCGTTCCCAAAAATTGCAAGCTCCCCGAACCCGTGCCAGTACCCGCTTCCCTGCGCGTTGTAGCTAGAATCCAGCCGCGCGCCGCTGCCGTCAAGAACCGCCAGCCCGACGCCGCCCGCCGCGAAAGCCCTCGGACCGTACCCGACGCCCTGGCACAGGCTCAAAAACGCCTTGTCCTCATGGCCGTCCGGCTCGGCGAATCCGCAGGAAAGGCGCGCGCCGTCTCCCCGCAGGCGAAAAAGCCCCGCGCCATTGGAGAACCCGAAACCCTGCGCGGCGAAGTCGGCGGACAAATCCGAACCGGCGCCGCTGGAAAGGAACACTCCGGCGCCGAAGGCTCCCGCGCCCTGGGAAAAGCTTCCGCTCTTGATTTTTAGAGAACCGCCTTCGACCTCAAGGGCTCCGACTCCGAACAAGCCGGCCCCGGCTGAAAAATCTCCCGCTGAAATCGTCACGCGCCCGGAGGCGGGCAGGAACATCATGCCGACGCCCAGGACTCCGCTTCCCGCGGCCGCGCCCGAGCTATCCACGACGGCGTTTTTTCCCAAATCAATGATGACGCGAATTTGGCCGGGTCCCGCGGCCGCCGCGGGGCCGCGATAAACATCGCCGTTTCCGAAATCAATGATCAAGGCTGCGGCCGACAAATCCGCCGGGCCGTACTTGTCCGAGGCCGCGCCGGAAAGGACCAGCGCCCCTTCCGGCAAATCCCAACGCATCCTGGGAAACTTCCGCATACGGTCCGCCTCTTCTTGCAGAACAGGGATTTCCCGTTCAACGTTCTCGGCCACGCCCGCGGCCGCGGTAAAAAGCGCCGCCCGGTCGAACTTGGCCGCGGCGGCGTAATAAGCGGGTTGCGGCCGCACGGCCGGCCGATCGGTCAAAACGGCCTTGAAAAAATCCAGAGCCGCGGCGCGATCGGCGGGCGGCAGCGAATCGACGGTTTCGTTGATGAGAACCTGCGCCGTCGCGACAGCGTCATAAATTCGGCCGAGCGCTTCCAAGAGGCGGGGAGACGCGCCGCGGCGCGAAACCCGGCGAATGACGCCTTCCGGCAAGGACGACTCGACGCGAACTGCCGCCGGCTGGGCCGAAACGCTCAAAAGTCGCCGCGCCGTGCCCAAAGCGGCATAAACGCTCTCATCCGCATCGAGCGCGCCGCCCCAGGAACGCGAGCGAGCGGGAATCTCTAGAGGATGGGAGAGCAGCATCTCGATTTCCGGCGCGGCCATGGGCGCGGGCCATCGCGAAGGAATCTCGTCCCAATCGGACCGGGAAACGCCCAGAGCGGCCAGGCCCCGCGCCATGGCGGCCCGCGATTGGTCCTGTTTTTTTTCCAAGGCAGCGCTCGATCCCAAGGCAAGGACCGCAAGAAGCGCGGCCGCCAGAGGCGCGGATTTCATTCCGGGATGACGGGGCTCGCCAAGCGCAGAGGGACTTGGCACGAATCCGCGAAAAAAGGCAGCAGCGACTTTACTTTCGGCATATACTGCTCGGCCGCGCGCTCTCCGGCTTCGATGAGAGCTTTGGCTTTTTCCAACTGCGTCCATGAAAAACCGGCCAATTCCGGCCGTATGACGACGTCCGCCAGGCCTAACCGCGCCTGGGCCACCCAGTTTTCCATGGTGAAGAACATCTGGGAAAAGGTCCGGAACATGGAGGGCGCCTTGAACGCTCCCGGCAGCGGCAGGCTTTCTAAAAGGGCGGCTCCGGCCGCCGCGACGCCGTCTTCCTTCGCGGCGAAAACGCCGCCCGAGGAGCCGTTAATCGGCCCGATGACCTCGGAGGCGATGAAGATGTCGGCTCCCAGCGACGGCAGGACGCTGACGGGAACGGGATTAACCAAGCCGCCATCGACCAAATAGCGCCCGGAGAGGCGATACGGGGAAAAAATCATGGGAATCCCGCAGCTGGCCCGGACGGCCTCGGCCACCCGACCTTCCTTCAGGACAATCTCTTCCCCGTTTTGGATATCGGTGGCCACGCAGGCGAAAGGCGTCCCCAGGTCCCGGAATTCCTTGGAGCCGAAATAGGAGCGCAAAAGACGCAGGAGAGTTTCCCCCGCGAAAAAACCCGACCGCGGCACGGTCAAATCCCAGAGGAGATTCTCATAAACCCAGCCGCGGTCGATGGAGCAGGCGATGTCCTCCATCTCTTCCGGCTCTATTCCCAAGGCGAACATGCCGCCCAAAAAAGATCCCATGGACGAGCCGGAAACCGCGTCGATGGGAATCCCGTGTTTTTTGAAGATTTTGAGGATCCCTATGTGCGCGAAGCCGAAAGCCGCGCCGGAACCAAGCGCCAAACCCACCCGCAACCCGGAAAGCCCGCGGGCCAGACGCCCGATGGCGCGCTTGGCGCCCGGACAGGCGTCCAGAGCGGCGTAGGGCGACTTGGTCCTTGCGTATTCGGCGGCGATCGCGCCGGGCCAGGGAAAAACCTGCGGGCTCACGCCGGCGGGGGCGGCCGCGTCCTCCGGTTCCATCTCCCCCAGCCAAATCCGCGTCACCCTCCGGACATCGGCCGCGGGAAACACCTGGCCCTCCAATTGGCGGTATTGCGGCTTGTACAAGGAGGACCCCGCCAGCAGCACCACGTCGGCCTCGGACAAAACGGCTTTTTGCGCCGAGCTGGGGTTGGCGCCCGAACAGATCAGGACGTAGTCGTGCGACTCGCGCAGAATATTCAGGAAAAGATAAATCGCCTGCTCCCTGAACTCGTCGAAAACGCCCGCCGGAAGATTGAGCACTTTTAATCCCGACACATGCTGCTGAATCATGGTCTTGATGAGCCTGGGATCGCGGAAATTGGCCTCCAAAAGCATGCCGCGGCTGACCAAGACCGGGGTCAACCCCAGAGCCCGCGCGATGCCGCCCGCCTCGGAGGACATGTCGACCACGAGGACGCTGCGCCGGCTTTGCTCCAAGAGTTCCAAGGCCAGGTGCAGGCAGAAAAGAAGACGGTCCTCGGCGCCCAGGGCCGCGTTCAAGGACACCAGCTGGCTGTGAGCCTTGGCGAGATCCTTGTCGGCGCCGCCGGCCGGCACCAGCCGCCGCGCCAGAACGCGGGAAATATGCAGCAGGACCGAGGGCCGATCGCGCAGCATTTGTTCGAAATCCCCGCGCACCATCTTCAGGAACTCGCAGGTCGTCAAAAGCTTGACCGTCATGGACCGGGGCTCCCCGGTCAGAAGGCCTCCCTCGCCGATAATTTCGCCGCGGCCCAAGACCGCGACCATGCTTTCCGAATCGCCGAAGGCGTGGACGATGCCCACCTGCCCCGAGGTGATGATGTAAAAGGCGTCCGCGTCGTCTCCCGGCTTGAAGAGAACGGAGCCCTTGGAAAGCGAGATGGGCTGCAGGCAGGCCGCGATGGAGGTGATATCCTCCGAGGAAAGTCCCGAAAAGAAAGGAATGCGCTTTAAAAAAGGCTCCTGGAGTGAAATTTCCTCGGGAGTCATTTTGATATAATAAAAGGCAAGTCCCAATAGGCGCAGGCCAAGAGCCCAATCACCGTCTTGGAATCCTTTATTTTTCCGGAACGCACCAGCCGCAGAGCTTGGCGGAAGGGAATGATTTCCGCCGCCAAAAACTCGTCGGCGTCGCACGACGGCCTGCCGGCGGAAAGACCGCTGGCCGTAAAAATATGAATAACCTCGTTGGCGAACGCCGGAGTGGGGTAATAGGAAATCAATTTTTTGACGGACTTGGCCCGGTAGCCGGTTTCTTCGGCGAGTTCGCGCCGGACGCAGGCCAGGGGCTTCTCCCCTCGGTCGAGCTTTCCGGCCGGAATTTCCAGCGTCTCTTCCCCCACCGGATAGCGGTATTGGCGCACCAAAACGATGCGCTCCGCATCAATGAAAGGAACGACGGCCCCCGCGCCCGGATGATCCAGATATTGGCGCTCGGCCCGGTGGCCGTCGGGAAGCGCGACGTCGTCCACGCAGAAATCGACGCTGCCGCGGTAGAGGCGGCGCCGGCGGACGCATGTTTCCAGGAAAGAAACGCGCCCCCTGCTGTGTTTTTTCAAATTCGCCCCTTGAACCGGCCGCGGGGCATTATAAAACAATAGTCATGGCGACTTCCACCGCGTCCAAGGCCGAATTCGTCCACCTGCACAACCACTCCGAGTACTCCCTCATGGATGGGCTCATCCGGCTGAGCTCGCGAGACGGCAAGCCCTCGGAGACGCTCAAAAATCTGGCCTCCCGAAAAACCAGGGCCATGGCCCTGACCGATCACGGCAACATGTACGGGGCCGTGGAATTTTACCAGCAGTGCTCCGCGGTCGGCGTCAACCCCATCATCGGCTGCGAAATGTATCTCTCCAAGGGATCGCGGACGGACAGAGGCCATTCCCAAAAGGAAAATTGCCACCTGACCGTCCTGGCGAAGAATTTGGACGGCTACCGCAACCTGATGAAGCTCTCCACCATCGGCTTCATGGAGGGCTATTACTACGATCCCCGCATCGACAAGGACGCGCTGGCCCAATATGGAAAAGGCCTCATCGTCTTGTCCGGCTGCCTCAAGTCTGAAATCAGCCAAGCCATCACCTCCGGCGATTTGGCCCAAGCCGAACGCCTGGCCGTCCGCTTTCGCGACAGCCTGGAGCCCGAGAGCTTTTATCTGGAGATCATGGACCACGGCCTGGAGAAACAGCGGCAGGTCACGGCCGCGCTCTTGGAAATTCACAAAAGGACCGGAATTCCGCTGGTCGCCACCAACGACTGCCATTACGCCCATAAGGACGACTTCGAGGCGCACGACGCGCGCGTGTGCATCTCCACGGGGCGCAAAATCGCGGACGCGGATCGCCTGCGCTTCGAGAGCCACGAGTTCTACCTCAAAACTCCGGAGGAAATGGCCGCGCTCTTTTCCTTCGCGCCCGAGGCCATCTCCCACACGCTCAAGATCGCCGAGATGTGCCACATCCAGATTCCCCTGGATCAAACGATTCTCCCGGACTTCGACGTTCCCAAGGGGCACACCCAGGACTCCTATCTTGAATCGCTCTGCCTGGACGGATTGAAGGACCGCCTGGGCAGCGTGGCGCCCGAGTACCGCGAACGTTTGAGTTACGAGCTTTCCGTCATCAAGCGCATGGGGTTCTCCGCGTACTTTCTCATCGTGTGGGACTTCATCAATTACGCGCGGGCCAACGGCGTCCCGGTCGGACCGGGGCGCGGCTCGGGCGCCGGCTCCTTGGTCGCCTACGCGCTCAAAATCACCAGTCTTGATCCGCTCAAGCACGGCTTGCTCTTCGAGCGCTTCTTGAACCCGGACCGCAAGTCCATGCCCGATCTGGACATCGATTTCGCGGACACCGGCCGCGAGCGGGTCATCGAATACGTCCGCGGCAAGTACGGCGCCGAGAGCGTCGCGCAAATCATCACCTTCGGCTCCTTGGGCGCCAAGCTGGTCGTGCGCGACGTGAGCCGCGTCATGGGACTGCCCATCTCGGACGCGGACCGCATCGCCAAGCTCATTCCCGGCGGGCCCAACGTGAGCCTCTATGAGTCCATGAAAAGCCCGGAGATGCTCGCCGCGGCCAAGGACCCGCGCATCAAGAAGCTGCTGGACTTGTCCTTGCGACTGGAGGGATTAAAGCGCCACACCGGGGTGCACGCGGCCGGCACCGTGATCACCAGGGACCCGGTCGCCAACCACGCGCCCCTGGCCAAGAGCGCGCGCTCGGACGTGGTCACGACCCAGTACGACGGCGACATCCTGCCCAAGCTGGGCCTCCTTAAAATCGACTTCCTGGGCCTGCGCACTCTCTCCATCATCACCGACGCCGTGGACTATGTGCGCGCGCGCCAAGACCCCGCCTTCGACATCGAAAAAGTTCCCATGGACGACGCGAAGACCTTCGAACTCCTGCGCTCGGCCAAGGCCTTGGCGGTCTTTCAGCTCGACAGCCAGGGCATGCGCGACCTGCTTTTTCGCATGCAACCCTCGGCCTTCAGCGACATCGTCTCCCTCATCGCGCTGTTCCGCCCCGGCCCCATGCAGTCGGGCATGCTCGACATGTTCGTCGAGCGCAAGCACGGCAAGAAAAAAGTCGCCTACGATCACGCGCTGTTGGAGCCCATCCTCAAGGACACCTACGGCTGCATCGTCTTCCAGGAACAGGTCATGGAAATCTCCAAGACCTTGGCGGGATTCACGCCCGGACAAGCCGACGGCCTGCGCAAGGCCATGGGCAAGAAAATTCCCGAAGAGCTGGAAAAAATGCGCGACACCTTCGTCAAGGGCGCCGGCGAGCGCAAGATTTCCGCCAAGCTCGCCAACAAAATTTACGATCAGATGGTGCAGTTCGGGGGCTACGGCTTCAACAAGTCCCACTCCGCGGCCTACGGCGTCCTGGCCTACCAGACCGCGTACTTGAAGGCTAACTTCCCGGTCGAGTTCATGACCGCGGTCCTCTCCTCGGAAATCGGCCACTCCGCCGTGGACGTCGAGGGCAAAGAGAACAAAATGGTGACCTATCTTGAAGAATCCAAGAGCATGGGCATCCCCATTTTGCCGCCCGACGTCCAAAAATCGGAGGCGCGCTTCTCCATCGAGGATTCCGGAGCCATCCGCTTCGGCCTCGTGGCCGTCAAGAACGTCGGCGCGGGCGCGGCGCAGTCCATCATCGAGGCCAGGAAGCAGGGCGCGTTCAAAAGCCTGGACGACTTCTGCGAGCGCATCGACGTTCACGCCGCCAACCGCAAGGCGATAGAATCGCTCATTAAGGCCGGCGCCCTGGACTGCCTCCTGCCCGGCCAGCCGGCCGGCGCGGCCCGCGGCCGCCTTTTATCCGCGGTCGAGTCCGTTCTGGAGCGCTCGGCGCGCCGCCGGCAGGACATCGAGTCGGGCCAAGGCCTCCTTTTCGAGGCTTTCGGGCCCGAGGCGCCCGCCGAGGCGCTCCCGGAAGGCAAGCCCCTGAATGATTCGGAGATTTTAAAGAATGAAAAAGAGGTCCTTGGGTTCTACTTCTCGGGCCACCCCCTTTTGAGCGTCAAGGACAAATTGTCCTGCGCGGCGACCCACGAAATCGCCAAGCTGGGCCAGGACATTTCCGGCCCCGTGCGCTTGGCCGGCCTTCTGGTCCATGTCAAGCGCATGGTCACCAAATCCAAGGGCGAAAACATGGCCAAAGCCACGCTCGAAGATCTCTCGGGCGAAATCGATCTCCTTATTTTCCCCAAGGCGTACGCTTCGGGCCTGGGCGACCGCTTGAAGGTCGGAGAATTCGTCGCGGTTTCGGGACGCCTGAGCTTTCGCGGCGAGGGGCCCGGCGGCAAATCGGAGAGCCCGTCTCCCGAGGGATCCGCCGAAATTATCGTAGACGACATCATGCCTCTGGACACCGCGATCGTGCGCTTCAGCCGCCGCTTGAAGCTCTTTCCGGGCGCCAAGGCAGACGACGCGGCGGCCTTGGAGGAGCTTAAAGCCGTGCTGGAAACCGCGCACGGCTCGTGCCACGTTCTCCTGGAGCAGCGCACGACCGAAGGCTTGGCCTGGCTGGAAACGGATTATTGGGTGCGGCCGGAGCAAAATTTGCTAAAATCCATCGAAAGAATTCTTGGGGAAAAATCATGGCGGATAGAAAGCGCATCCTAGTCGCGGACGACGATCCGGATCTTTTGGAGCTTCTCCAGACCTACCTGACCCATCAGGGCTACGACGTCATCGCCGCGGCCAACGGCAAGGACGCGCTCAATCTGGCGCTCAGCGAATCCGTGGACCTCATCATGCTCGACGTCATGATGCCCTACATCGACGGATACCACGTGGCCTACGAGGTGAGCAACAAGCTGGGAGACAAAGCGCCCCGCATCGTCATCGTGACCAGCCGCAACACCAGCCGCGAGCAGGGCATCGCCTTGATGAGCGGCGCCTATGAAATCATCCAAAAGCCGTTCGACATGAACCAGCTCTCCACGCGCGTGGCCCAAATCATCGCCGGCTCCGGCGCGGCCAAGTAAAACCACATGGGCCGCTCGCGCGCCTTAGCGCTTTTTTTGGTCTTGGGACTCTGCGCCGGCGCGCGCGCCCAGTCCGACGCCGCCGCCCCGGCCCCCGCAAATGCGCCGAAGCCCTACATCCCCATCCGCCCGCTTAATCCCGGGCAAGACCAGAACGCGGGCGAGGAAGAGGCCAATCCGTCTTTGGACGTCATCGACGCTCCGACGGCCGCCACTCTTGACCAAGGCTCCTTTTACAGCCGCAGCCGCTTTTATTCCGCCGGCGGAATCCTGCAGTACCTTTCGTTCGGCGTCTTCGATGGATTGAACATCGGGGCTTCGGTGTCCCTCGATAGCCTCATCGGGCGGCAAAGCCCCATCCGCGTGCGTGCGCCGGAGGCCCAAATCAAGTACCGCTTTTACGACGGCGGGCGCTTCGTTCCCGCCATGGCCGTCGGCTACGACGGGCAGGGCTACGACTACGATCAAATCACGAAGAACTACAACGAAAACCGCCGCGGCATCTACTGGGTGGCCAGCCAGGAGCTTGGAATTCCCGGCCTGGAGGTGCACCCTTCCGTGAACCTCTCCGATTTTAACTCAAGCTCCTTCGGCGGCGCCATTCCCATTACCTACACCTACCAGGATCGCGTCGCCGCCATGCTTGAATGGGACAACATCAACAGCCTCATGTCCCAGAGCCGCTTGAACGCGGGCGTGCGGTTTTTCGTGACGCCCGCCCTGCATATCGATTTTGCCGTGCGCGGCATCGGCCAAAGCGGCCGGTTCCCGGACGGGACCCACCGCGGCACGGAGCGGGTCATCCAGCTGGTCTATACTGGTTCTTTTTAAGCCGCGGCAAAAGCCGCGCAAGGAGGAATATTTATGGCGCAGACGACCACGGAAAAACCAACCGGTTCACGGAGCCACTTCCAAAGCTTGTCCGCGGGCAAGCTCATGGGCCTAAGGCAAATCACGGACCCTGAGGGGCGCTTTCGGGTCCTCGCCATGGACCAGTCCAACTCGTTTAAAAAGGCGCTGCGCGCCATGCATGAGCGCGCGGGGCATCCCGCCGAGCCGACCTACGAGGAAATACGGGACGCCAAGCTGGAGATGGCGCGCATCCTGAGCCCTTTGGCCAGCGCGGTCCTGCTTGACGTCAACTACGGGGCGCGGCAAGTCGTCAACTCCTTCGCCCTGCCCAAGAACATCGGTCTCATCGTGCGCGTGGAAGCGTCCAAGGACGCCGGAACGCCGTCCGAATACGAGCCCGGCTGGTCGGTCGAGCAAATCAAAAGAATGGGCGCCTCGGCCGTCAAGCTTCTGGTCTATCTCGACACGGAGGACGCGGCCAACGTCAAGGCTCAGCTCGGATTCGCCGAGCAGGTCGCGCAAGAATGCCGCCGCCACGACATCCTGCTCATGACCGAAGAGCTTTCTTTTCCCAGGAAAGGCGAGGAGAAGACTTCACCGGCCTACAAGGCCCGCAAGGTCGCCAACATCTTCAAGGCCGCCGAACTTCTGGGGCCGCTCACGGACATCCTCAAGCTGGAATTCCCGGGAGACATCCGCAACGACCCCGAAAACCGGCTCAAGGACAATCTGGCCAAACTCGACGCCGTCGCCATCCGGCCTTGGGTGCTTTTGTCCGCCGGGGAGAAGTTCGATCTTTTCTCGAAGCAGGCGGAGACCGCAATGGCCGCCGGATGCTCCGGCTACATGGCCGGACGCGCCATCTTCAACGAGTATTTCGAGCAGCCCACGCCGCAGGCCCGGCACGCGTTCCTGGAAAAAACCGGCTCCGAGCGCATGCGCACGCTCAACGCCATCGTCGAGAGCAAGGCCCGGGGCTGGATGAAGCGCTACGAGCTTAAGGCTTCCGATTTGGCCGCGGCGGTCGCGCCGGATTGGTACGCCGCGGGAAAGATCAAGAAGGCCGCCGCGTCTTCCTCCGGAGATTATTAAGATGTCCAAGCGGGTCGGCCTGTTGACCGGGGGCGGCGACTGCCCGGGGCTCAACCCCGCCATCCGCGCGGCGGTCATACGGGCCTTGGGGCTCGGCTGGGAGTGCGTCGCCATCCCCGAGGGCTGGAAGGGACTCCTGGAAGCGCAATCCTGGCCGCTACGCCTGGAAGCCGTCGAGGATATCGTTGGCCGCGGCGGCACCATCTTGGGAACCTCCCGGACCAACCCGTACAAGAAAGAGGGCGGACCTCAAGCCGCGATGGCCGCGTTTAAAACCTTGGGCCTTGACGCTCTCATCGCCATGGGCGGCGAGGACACCTTGGGCGTGGCCGCCAAGCTCCACCGTGACTTCAAGGCGCCGGTCGTGGGCGTGCCCAAGACCATGGACAACGACCTCTCCGCCACCGACTACACTTTCGGCTTCGACACCTCCGTGACCATCGCCATGGACGCGGCCCAGCGCCTTCTGGACACCGGGCGCAGCCATCGGCGCATCATGGTCCTGGAGGTCATGGGGCGCCACGCGGGCTGGGTGGCCCTTTACACCGGAATCGCGGCCGGGGCGGACGCCGTGTGTCTGCCAGAACGCCCAGTGGACGCAAAAAATCTCTCGGAGACTCTTAAAGCCGCGCACCGCCGCAAGGGCGTGGCTTTGGTGGTGACCTCCGAAGCGGTCGAATTTTCCGGCGAGGACAAGAAGGCCGAGGCTCTGGACGAGTTTGGGCACATGATTTTAAAGGAGCGGGGGGTGGGCGAGAAACTCGCCGGGCTCATCCAGAAGCATACCGGCGTCGAGACCCGCGCGGCGGTCATCGGGCACATCCAGCGCGGCGGCCCGCCGACGCTTTTTGATCGGATGCTGGCGACCCGCGCGGGCTTAAAAGCCATGGATTTGGCGCACGTGGGCCGCTTTGGGCTCATGGCGGCCCTGCGCGGAAACGACATGACCGCGGTGCCGCTTGAGGAGGCGACGGCCAAGCTTAAAACCGTGACCCCTGAGTGGCTCTCCCTGCTTGACCAGCTTTGCCCGGCCCTAACCCATGAGGCCGCGCCGGCCGGAAGGCCTTCATGACGGAAACCACCCAGAAATTCCAGCGCCGCAAGGTGTTGGTCAAGCATTGGCTTCAGTTCCGCTACATGTCCCTGGTGTTCTTCAGCGTGCTCCTTCTTTGCGCCATCGTCTGGATGGACGCCTACTACACCATGCTGCGCATGGCCCTGGCGAGCAACCCGGGCCTGGGCCCGCTTTTGTTCCAATTCAATAAAATCCTCATCGCCAAGATGTTCATCTACCTGGCCATGATCCTGCTCATTTCCCTCTATATTTCCCACCGGTTCGCGGGGCCCATCTACCGGTTCGAGAAAAGCACGGACATCGTGGCCTCGGGGGATTTGACCCACCGGGTCACCCTGCGCACCGGGGACGAGCTCAAGGAGCTTCAGGACAAGTTCAACGCCATGCTGGCGGCGCTCCAGGCTTTGGTACTCAAGGACAGGAGCCTCGCCCGGCATCTCTCGGAACGATTGGCCGCGGCGGCGCAGCGGCTTCCCAAAACTCCCGAGGCCGAGGCCGCGCGGACGGAGATATCCTCCCTTGGCCAGGACCTCGGTCGCCTAACCGAGTCGTTCAAGGCTTGACGCCATGGCGGATAACATCGCTCTCCGCGCCGGTCTTTTTCTGGCGCTGTGCGCCGCCCTGCCGGCTGCGGCGCAGACTCCGCTTGAAAAATCGTTTTCCTTGGAAGACGCCGTGCGGCTCGCCGAGCTCAACAACGCGGATCTGCTTTCCGCGCGCCAGGGCGAGATCATCGCCGAGGAGCGCGTCAAGGAGGCTGAATATCTCTTCCTGCCCGAAGTCGGGCTGCAGGCCACGGCCACCCACTACGACGCCCGCTATCCCTTCGCGCCAACGGGCAACGACATCATCCTATTCCCCAACCAGTTTTTAAACCAGCCCGGAATCGAGGGCGTTCCCACCGGCAACATCTATTCGGGCTACGGCTACTTGACCATGTCCCTCTATGAGGGAGGTCGCACCCTCAACACCCTGCGCATGGCGGAAGCCGCGGAAAAGCAGGCGTTTAACAACGAGGAATCGGCCAAAATGCGCGTCATCCTCGAGACAAAGAAGGTCTTCTACCATCTCCTGTTGGCCCAGGAAACGGCGGCCGCGTGGGCGGATTATGCGGCGCGGACGGAAAACTTCGCGGATAGAACGCCCAAAGCCTCCTGGAGAAGCCTGGAGGCCCAGGCGGACCTCGAGTATGCCCGGATACAGGCTGCGTCCGCCGAACACGACTTGGCCCTGGCCCGATTGACCTTCCTTAAAAATCTCAACCTGGAGATGGACACATCGTTCACCGTGAAAGGCTCCCTGGAAGCCAAGCCCGTCTCCATGGACATAGAGCGCGCCGTGCTTTGGGCGCTTGAGCTTCGCCCGGAGCTGCAAGCCCAGACCTACCAAGCCCAGATGGACGCGATTTCGGTCAACCTCGCTCTGGCCCGCCGCAGCCCGACCGTGTTCGTCGCCGGAGACTACGGCGTCACCGGCTTTGATTTTCCCCTTCAACTCAATAATTGGGACACGACCATAGGAGTGCGCATCCCCTTCACCTACGACTACTGGAGCCAAATTAAGGAGAAGCAGGCGGAGCAGCGCCAGGGAGAAATCCAGCGCTCCGAACTCCAGGATCAAGTCCGCGTCGAGGTCCGGAAGGCTTATGAAACCCTTCAGTACTGGCAGAAAGAATATCCCATCCGAAAGGACGAATACCTCAAATTTCAGACGCTTTACTCCCGCCTAAAAAAAGAAAACCCGCAGAACGCCCTGGACCGCATCGACGCCCTCAAGAGCCTCACTGAAATGCGTCTCTCCTACTTGGATGCCGTAACCCGCCACATCCTGGCCAAAGCGGAGCTTGAACGCGCCGTGGGCCGGTCCATCACGCCGTGAGGCGCCGGGCCGCGGCATCATTTTCTTGTGCGGCCCGGCACTGCTTGCCTCCCGGTTCGCGGCGCCGGCTCCTCGGCATCGCCCTGGGAGCGCTTTTTTTGTGCGCCGGTCCCTGCCGCGCGGCACTGGATCTCTCGCAGGATGGCTTGCTGCGCGATCATCTTTGGAACGAATTTTTAGCCCTTCCCCAAAGCCGGCGGCCGGTCGTGGGCGTGGCCCTGTCCGCGGGCTCCGCGCGCGGCCTGGCCCACGTCGGGGTCCTCCAAGCGCTCGACGACGCCGGATTCCCCATAGACGTCGTCGCCGGAACCTCCATAGGTTCCGTCATAGGCGCCCTCTATGCATCGGGAATTCCCGCGGCGAAGGAGAAAAAACTCCTGGAAAACGTTGATCTGGGGTCCATCGCGAATCTGGGGACGTTTAGCCTTCTGCGCCTGGTGATCTCGGACAGACTTATCTCCTCGCGCGGCGTCGCCGCGGCGCTCAACCGTTATTTGGCCGGCAAGCAGTTCGAGGATCTTCCCAAGCGCTTCGCCTGCGTCTCCATGGATCTCGATTCCGGCGAAGCCATCTTGTTCCGGCAGGGAAACGTCGGCGATGCGGTGCGGGCGAGCATGAACCTTCCCGGGGTCTTCGCTCCGGTGGAGTACCGGCAGCGCTATCTGGTCGACGGCGGCGTCGTGGACTATATTCCCGTGGACGCCGCGCGGATTCTGGGCGCGCAATGGGTTCTCGCCTCGGTGACGGAACCGGACTATACGCTCGCCCGCCCCAAAAGCGCGCTGCAAAATCTCGATCAAGTCATCGATATCCGCAGCTCTCTCATGGCCGACGCCCAGGAAAAAATCGCGAATTTCGTCATTGCCTCCGGCTCCGACGGCATCGGCACGTTCCAGTTTGACCGGGCATCCGAGGCCGCCGACACGGGCATCGTGACGGCGCACAAGCGCATCGGCGACGCCGAGGAGAACCTCATTCTTTTCGCCCTTAACGACATCATGCCGGATTTGTCCGCGAAACGGCCGCGCCCATGAGATTCTCGCTCCTTATGCTCGCTGCTTTGACGGCCGCCGCGCCTGCCAAGGCTTGGTGGTTCGGCCGGCAGGGGCCCGACCCATATAAAAAAACCGCGGCAGCCTACGAAAGCGGCCGCTATGCGGAAGTCATCCAGGACCTTTCCTCCGATTCTCTGCAGCTGGTTTCGCCAAGGCACCTTGCCCGCGCCTACGAATATCTGGCCGAGAGCTACGCGCGCACCGGGCGCTTGACCGATGCTCTAGGCACCTACCAGCTGGGCGTCAAGCTTTTTCCCAAAGACGCCCGTCTGTTGGCGGGATTTGGCGAATTGCTGCATCAAGCGGGCTTAAATGAACAGGCCAAACCCTTGTTCGATGAGGCCCTGGCCCTCAACCCGAACAATCCGCAGGCGAATCTCGGCGTGGCCGAAATCGACGCTGCGCTGGGCTTTTACCGCCGCGGCCGGACGCATTATTTTAAGGCGCTCGAAACCATGAACAACAACCCGGCGGTTTGGGCCGAATACGCCGAGGTCCTCTGGCGCTTGAAGGACTATCCCACGGCCGAGGATGCCGCGCAGGAATCCCTCTCTCTTTCCTCGTCGACCCAGACCGAAGTTCTCCTGGCTTTCATCCAACGCTCCGATGGCCGCCTGCGGCAAGCCCTCGGCACTCTCGGCCGAGCCGCCGCGCAAAGCCCAGAGCGCACGGACATCGCCCTGGCTCGGGCGCTGTGGATGATGGAAGCCCGGCAATGGAACAAAAGCCTGGCCGTAGACCAGGCCGTGCTGGACCAATTCCCGCAGAACCCCTTGGGGCTTTGGATCCGGGCTTCCATTCTGCTCCAGAAGGGACGGCGCCGCGAGGCCACGGCCGATCTCACGGCCGCGGCGCAAGCCCAGGAAGAGTCTCCCTTCGTGGCGGCGGTCGCCGCGAAGATGCTTGCGCGCCTTGGAACTCCGGCGGCTCAGTAATGCGCCTTCCCTTTTTCAAAATGGCCGGCGCCGGCAATGATTTCATCCTGCTGGAGCGGACGCCCGGAATTCCAAGCGGCAAGCGCCTGGCCGTCCGTCTCTGCGATCGCCGCAGCGGAATCGGCGCGGACGGCCTCCTGATAGTGGACGCGCGTGCCCGCACGCCGCATATGAAAGATTATGCTGCGGCCCGATACTTCAACGCCGACGGCTCCGAGGCTTTCTGCGGCAACGGAACCCGCTGCGCCGCCTGGTGGCTTTACCGCCGCGGAAAAATTAGCGGCCGACGCTTCGTTCTGGAAACATCGGCCGGACCCGTGCGGGCGAGGATCACCGGGAAGAAGCGCGCCGCCATCCTCATGCCGGCCCCGAGCCGACCCCGATTGGGACTCAAGCTCCGCGCCGATGGAAGCGTCCACAGGGTTCATTGGATCCGCGCGGGAGTCCCTCACGCCCTCGTCGAAACGAAAGATCCCGCGTCGGCGCCCTTAGAGCGCCTCGGACCCCTGCTGCGGCGCCACCGCGCCTTTGGCCGCGCGGGTGCCAACGTCGATTTCGTCCGCTTCGAGAAAGACCGCGTGGTTCTGCGCACCTTCGAGCGCGGCGTCGAGGCCGAGACCCTGGCCTGCGGCACGGGAGCCGTTGCCGCGGCCTGCGTGGGCCGCGCCCTAGGTCGCTTGCGCGGCGCTTCGGTGCGCGTGCTCACGGCCGGCGGAGACCTGCTGCGCGTTGATTTCAAGTCTTCACGCAACGGCGGCCGAAGCGGAGCGGGCCCCGACATATGGCTGGAAGGCCCCGCCGCGGAGATATTCTCGGGAGAAATCGATTTATGAAAATTAAATTTTCCGGATGCTACACCGCCCTCGTCACGCCTTTTCGCAGCGACCTGAGCCTGGACGAGGCCGCGTTGCGGCGCTTGGTCCGCGCGCAAATCGCGGGCGGGGTCTCCGGCCTTGTTCCCTGCGGCTCCACCGGCGAGGCCAGCGCCCTTGAGCACGCGGAATGGCGGCGCGTGCTGGCGATTGCCATCGAAGAGGCCGCGGGGCGGCTGCCGGTTGTCGCGGGAATCAGCGCCAACGCAACCGCCAAAGCATCAAGCCTGGCCCGGGAAGCCCAGGCCCTGGGGGCGGACGCGCTTTTGGTCGTGTGCCCCTACTACAACAAGCCGACGCAGGAGGGTCTCTACCGCCATTTCAGCGCGGTAGCCAAGGCCGCGGGCATCCCTTTGATCCTTTATAACATCCCCGGCCGGACGGCCGTCAACTTGGCGCCCAGCACCGCGCTCCGGCTCGCGCGTGATTATCCGAGCATCCGCGCGATCAAGGAAGCCTCCGGCAGCCTGGATCAGGCCTCGGAAATATTGGCCGGAGCCCCGCGCGGCTTTGCGGTGCTCTCCGGGGACGACAGCCTGACCCTGCCCATGATGGCCGCGGGCGCGGCGGGCGTGGTCTCGGTGCTTTCCAACGTGGCCCCAAAAAAAGTTGCTGCGCTTTGCCGCGACGCGGCCGCGGAGCGCTCGGCGGCCGCGCGGCGCGCTCACTTAGGCCTTTTTGGGCTGACCAAGGCTCTTTTCGCCGAAACCAACCCCATCCCGGTCAAGGCGGCCTTGTCCATGATGGGGCTCTGCCGCGACCTTCCGCGCCCGCCGCTAACGCGGTTAAGCGCCAAACCTCGGGCCGCTCTGCGCCGCGCCCTGCAAAACGCCGGACTTATCTAGCGGAACGGCAAGCCGCCGCGCCGGGGTGACCGGCGCAGACCAGGGATTTTAGGCTCTCCAGATTTTCCCGCAAGGCCGTGTTCTGCCGGAGAATGTCGCGGTTCTGTTTCTGGAGGTCTCCGATGTCCTTCATGTAAGCCTCTTGGTTGCCCCCGGCGTGAACGAAGCAGAGAATATTTCCGGTCTCTCCGTTTTCCCCCATCGCCCCGCTCTTCGTTCCGAAATTCTCCAGCGCGATGCCCACCGTCGGCCCCGGCCCAGCCGCCTTCATCGCGTAGCCGGGACGGGACGAGGACGTCAAGTAGTCCCCGATTTTAATCGGTCCGCCCTCCAGGTCCACCTTCACCGGCACGCGCCCCGCCAGCACCAACGGCTTTCCCGGATAGCTCTTGTCCAGGCTCATCACGTGCGACTCGATCTCGAAGCTGCTCGAGCCGTCCGATATCACGCCCAACAGCCCCGATTGAT
>Ga0307373_10000761_pt1 | contig 61949 bp, 59 predicted proteins | sample OX2MG_FD_202534 | JGI IMG/M metagenome (GOLD analysis project Ga0307373, IMG submission 202534) | Soil microbial communities from Risofladan, Vaasa, Finland - OX-2 | ecosystem: Environmental > Terrestrial > Soil > Coastal area > Acid sulfate soil | place: Finland: Risofladan, Vaasa | collected... | reverse complement strand
GTCTTCCACCAGGGCCGCTGTCTGGCCACTGCGGCCGACTCCCACACCGGACCACTCCGTCTACACAGCTTCACCGCGCCACCACGCCCACTGCCGACACCAAAGCCGGCTCGCCAGCAACGGCCGCTCCGCTCCGCTCCCTGGAAGCCCGCCCCCAACCATCCCTGGAAGGCACCCTGGAAACAGACCGGATGACAAATTCCCTGAGCTGTTACGCGGACACAGTCCCTGAGCCACTACAGGTTGATCTCAGACCGGTAGTGGGTCAGTTTGAATTTGACCAATCTGAGATCGCCTGTAGACTAGACCTATGCCTAAGCGCTCACGGAAGCCAGCCGACTTCAACCAGATGGGCTTCGCCATCATACGAGAGGCCACCGACCCCGACTATGACCCCTATGAAGGCAAGAACCCGGCTGCCGTAGAGCTGGGGAAGTTGGGGGGCAAGAAGGGCGGGAAGGCCCGAGCGGCCAAGCTCACCTCAGAAGAACGGTCAGCGAGCGCCAAGAAGGCGGCAGCGGCTAGATGGGGTAAAGAAACCACCCCGAAATAACCTCACTTCTCGGCACGCATTGACACCGTATCCCTATGGCCGTATGCTTGCCAGCATGGAAGTTGAAGAGCTGACGTTGACCGGCGACGCGCGCGGTAGCACATCCTCGCTTGGGGGACAGGCGCGGGCGGCGAAGTTGACCCCCGAGGAGCGGCGCGAAAGCGCCAAGAAGGCGGCAGCGGCTAGATGGCGTGCTCTCCCTGAGGGGGTGGCAGCGGCCGACATCGCCCAGGCGGAGCACACCGGGACTCTCCATATCGGAGAGATCGCAATACCGTGCGCCGTTCTCGGCGATGGGACTAGACTCCTCTCCGAGCGCGTGGTAGCCGCGGCGCTGGGTGGCAAGCGCGGGGGACGTGACTGGCAGCGGCGGCGCGAGGCAGATGTGCCCGTATTCTTGTCGGCCGCCAACATCCAGCCCTTCGTGCCTGCGGCGCTGTCGGTGGCGCTCGCGCAGCCGCAGATCTATCGCAACCGGCCGGGAAGCGCGGTCGGACGCGGCGTCGAGGCTCGCCTGCTTCCCGAAGTCTGCGATGTGTGGCTAAAGGCCAGGGACGCCGGCGCACTACTCCCCTCGCAGATCCAAGTGGCTCGGCGGGCCGACATCCTTATGAGGGGGCTGGCGCAGGTTGGCATCATCGCCCTAGTCGATGAGGCGACTGGCTACCAGGTTTACCGCGACCGCGACGAGCTGAGTCGGATTCTTACCGCCTACATATCGAAGGAGCTGCTTCCCTGGACTAAGCGGTTCCCCGATGAGTTCTACGAACAGCTATTTCGCCTGCGCGGCTGGAGTTACCGGCCGCTGTCGGTCAAGCGCCCCAAGTACGTCGCAAAGCTCACCAGCGACCTCGTCTATAAGCAACTCCCCGAGGGTGTCCTAGAGGAGCTGCAGCAACGCAACCCCGTTGTAGACGGAGACATGCGTCGGCGGCATAGGCACCATCAGTATTTGACGCCCGAGGTCGGGAATGTCCATCTAGAGCATCAGCTCGTGGCCGTGACCACACTTATGAAGGTCTCCCCCACCTGGGCTGCGTTCCGACGGATGTTTGATAAGGCATTCCCTCCGGCCGGGGCGATCCAGCAGGAAATCTTCGACGACGCCGATGACCCCGACTGATCGCCGTGGGACTGACCGAAGTGCTTGTGCGGCACGCATTTGATCTCATTGCCGGCGCTTGACAATGCCTGAGCGCTAGCGTATTATAGTCAGTATGAACCGACTCCCCCAAGCCAAGCGGGTCCAGGTGGTCAAGGCACTCGTCGAGGGCAACTCCATCCGGTCCACCGTCCGTATGACCGGCGTAGCCAAGAACACCGTCTCCAAGCTCCTCGTCGAGCTGGCCGACGCCTGCGCTCAGTACCAGGACGACACCCTCCGGGGGCTGACCTGCCGCCGCGTAGAGGCCGACGAAATTTGGGCCTTCTGCTACGCGAAGGAAGCCAACGTCCCCGAGGAGCGCAAGGGGGAGTTCGGGTACGGAGACATATGGACCTGGGTGGCGATGGACGCGGATACCAAGCTCATCATCTACACGCTCGTAGGCGAGCGGGATACCCCGACCGCCATCGAGTTCATGACCGAGGTTCGGGAGCGCGTCGCCAACCGGACCCAGCTCACGACGGACGGCCTGGTTTGCTACCTGACGGCGGTTGAGGAGGCGTTCGGAGCCGACGTGGATTACGGCCAGCTCGTCAAGGTCTACGGGACCAACCCGGACTCTGAGCGCCGCTACAGCCCATCCCGGTTCATCACCGCCGAGCGGCGGATGGTCAGTGGGTCGCCGGACGCGGCTACGGTCACGACGAGCCACGTCGAGCGCCAGAACTTGACCATGCGGATGAGCATGAGGCGGTTCACCCGCTTGACCAACGGCTTCTCTAAGAAGGCCGAGAACCTAGTGGCGTCCGTCAATCTCCACCAGATGCACTACAACTTCGCACGCCCCCACAAGAGCCTGGCGGACCCTTATCCTCGGAGCCCGGCGATGGCTGCCAAGGTGGCGGACCATGTCTGGAAGGTGGAAGAGATCGTCGGGCTGCTCAGCTAGGAGGGAAGCACTATGACCCCACAGAACACGCTCTTCACCAATGACAACCTGTTCGTGCTCCACGGGCTGAACAGCGCCACCATTGATCTCATCTACCTTGACCCCCCCTTCAACAGCAAGCGGCTGTACTCCGCCCCTATAGGGAGCAAGGCGGCTGGAGTCGCCTTCAAGGACATGTGGACCTGGACCGATGTGGACTCCGCCTATCTGGAGACCCTGGTGGGGGACTACCCAGCGGTTGCCCGGTTCATCCTCTCCGCCCAAGACACAGCCGGCAGTGCCATGTCAGCCTACCTGGCCTACATGGCTCAGAGGTTGATCGAGATGCGTAGGGTGCTGAAGCCGACAGGGAGCATATACCTGCACTGCGACCCGACTGCCAGCCACTACCTCAAGGTGGTGATGGACGGATTATTCTGCTCCCGAAAGCAGGGGGGTGCGTATCGCAACGAGATCGCATGGTGCTACCGCGGCGGCGGGGTACCAAGATCCGCCTTTGCTCGCAAGCACGACATCCTGCTGTTCTACAGCAAGGGAAGTGCTCCGTACTTCCGGCCCCAGTTCGTCCCCTACTCCGAGGCTAGCCAGAAGTTGGTCGCGGGACGCGGGGGGGTCAGTATCGATAATTTGCCCAGAGACCTAGGGCGTGGTGCGCACATGCCGGATTGGTGGGCCGACATCAATTCCCTCCAGACCTGGTCGCCCGAGCGTCTGGGGTATCCGACCCAGAAGCCGGTCGCGCTATTGGAGAGGGTCATTGGCGCCAGCAGTGCCCCTGGCGACGTGGTACTCGACCCCTTCTGCGGCTGTGGAACGGCTCTGGTCGCTGCTCAGCGCATGGGGCGCCGATGGGTTGGCATCGACATTGAGAAGCGCGCCATCGATGTGCTCATTGGGCGCCTAAGCGACGATGCGGGCCTGTTCAACGACCTCATTCACCGCACTGATGTTCCGCAGCGCACTGATGTCACCCTGGAACCGATGTCTCTCTCGGCCAAACAGCGCCTCTTTAAGCAACAGGGTGCCCTGTGCAATGGTTGCAAGACCGCCTTCGAGGCACGCAACCTCGAGATCGACCACGTTGTCCCCAGAACGAAGGGCGGCGGTGACTACTATGAGAACTATCAGCTGCTTTGCGGGAATTGCAACCGCGTCAAGGGGAACCGCCCCATGGAGTACTTGCTGAGCAAGCTGCGCGCCGTGGACTCAGTCCTGAGCCGGTCCACCTTCGGGCCGGCGCGGGGATAGACACCCCACCAACGCCCCTCCATCCCACTCGCCCCGAAGCATAGGCGCGCTCGGCCCGTTACAAAAAGGTCACTCCTGGCCTTCCGGCCGAAGTCAAGCGAAGTGACTTTCAAACTGACCCACTACCCTCAGACCGGTAGTGGGTCAGACTCGAGTGGACGGTCGGAGCTCCCATCTGATAGCTGCTCGGCAACCCCAGCCGTCCAGTCCAATCGATAAGGAGATGCCTCCGGGCCAGAACCCGCTGCATCGGTCGCGGCGTGGCGTGGCCTTCCGACTGCCGGGATTTGGTCCGTCCGCTGCCCCATAGGCAGCTCCTGCCGACGACGGTGGTCATCTCGGCCGCAGGCAGGCGTCCTGTCAGTGGCGGCGTTCACTCCGCACGATTGGCGGCGATGAGCCGCCTGCCCAGGGCCCGCAAGTGCCGCCGCAGCTCGGCGGGCTCCTTGACCACGAAGGGAAACTCCAGGTCGATCAGAAAGGCGGCAGTCCAATTCAACCGGTCCGCGCCGAAGGTGAGCCGGGTCCGCGCTCCCGCTGGCTCGACTACGGAGGTGCTCGCTGAGACCAACCTGGACACCACGTCGGCGGGGCCGGCAAGCTCAACCACCACCCGGTAACGGTAGGGGGCGACGGTCACCGCCTGCGCCACCAGGCGGGCGGGGTCGGCCAACTCCCGGGGGATGAAGGTGTGGCCGGATCGCTCCAGCTCGCTGATACGGTCGACACGGAAGGTGCGCCAGTCGGCCCGGTCCAGATCATGGGCCACGAGGTACCAGTTTTGCTCGGTGGCAACCAGGCGGTAGGGTTCGGCCCGGCGCCCTCCGCTGGTGCCGTCGCCGGTCTGGTAACGGAAGTGCACCTTCTCCCGGATGTGGCAGCACTCCGCCAGGGCCACCAGACGCTCGGAGGGGACTGTCGGCCGAGAATGGTCGAGGGAGAGCGTGGTATCTCGCAGGGTGGTCACCTGTCGTCGCAGGTGGGCTGGCAGCAGACGGTCCAGCTTGGCCAAGGAGGCGATGGCGGCCGTCTCGCTACCTGCGACCCCGGTCTGCGCCGGAGTCCCCAGTGCGACCGCCAACGCTCTCGTCTCCGCGTCGTCGAGGGCGAGCGGCGGTAACGAGGCGCCGCTGCCCAATCGGTACCCCCCTCCGCTTGGTCCCGGCGCCGCGGCGATGGCGTATCCCAGGGAGCGGAGCCGGTCCACGTCTCGGCGCAAGGTGCGTTCGGTAACCTCGAGCACCCCAGCCAGCTCCCGGCCGGACAGTCCCGGCCGACGCTGTAGGAGACCGAGCAGACGCAGGAGGCGGACTGAGGCGTCGGCCATGAGGCCATCATCGGCCCTATGCGGACAGCCTGTGTCCGCATAGGTGTCTACCGTGAACGACACCCGCCAGCCGCAGCAGGAGACTAGCCATGTCCGACGTGATCCTGTTCCACCATGCCCAGGGCCTCACCGAAGGGGTGCGCCAGTTTGCCGAGGACCTCCGCGCCGCCGGCCATCGCGTGACCGTACCCGACCTCTACGAGGGCCAGACCTTCCCGACGGTCGCCGAGGGCGTCGCCCACGCGCAGGAGATCGGCTTCGACACCATCTTGGAGCGTGGACGGCTGGCGGTCGAGGGGCTGCCCGAGAAGCTTGTTTATGCCGGGTTCTCCCTAGGCGTCATGCCAGCGCAGATGTTGGCCCAGACCAGGGCAGGAGCCAACGGAGCGCTCTTTCTCCACGGATGCGTACCGCCTTCCGAGTTCGGCGACGGGTCCTGGCCCAGAGGAGTTCCGCTCCAGATTCACGCCATGGACCGGGACCCCTACTTCGTCGACTCGGGTGACCTGGATGCCGCCCGCGAGCTCGTCGGCAAGGTCCAGGGGGCTAGTCTCTTCCTCTACCCCGGGGACCAGCACCTCTTCGCTGACAGCAGCCTGCCCTCCTACGAAGAAGGGGCGGCCCGGCTTCTCCTCCAACGGGTGCTGGCCTTCCTGGCTCTGGTCGGCCGCCAGGAGCCGGAGCACGAGGGCGGCGAGCTGAAGTTGCTGGAACAGTTCCTCGACCTCCAGCGGCAGACGATGCTGGCCAAGACCGCGGGGCTGGACCAGGCCGCGATGGCCCAGCGCCTGCCGAGCTCAACCCTGACCCTGGGCGGGCTCCTCTATCACGTGGCCCTGGTGGAGGAGAGCTGGATGGAGGTCCACTTCCTCGGGGGCGAGCTGCTGGAGCCCTGGTCCGAGGTGGACTTTGGCGCCGACCCGGAATGGGAGTTCCGCACCGGGGGCGAGCTCGATCCGGAGGCGGTTCGGCAACGCTACCGCGAGGCCTGCGAACGAAGCCGCCAGGTGGTGACCCAAGCCAGCGGCCCAGACCAGCTCTCGGCCACGCCGCACATGGATGGCCGACCCTTCTCGCTACGCTGGGTTCTGCTGCACCTCATCGAGGAGACGGCCCGGCACATCGGCCACGCCGACCTGCTACGCGAGGCTATCGACGGCAGCGTCGGGGAATAGCCGGCGCTAGTCGAGGTCGATCAGCGTTCGATGTAGAAGCTGGCGGCCGGGCGCCAGTTGCTGGCCGGCCCCGTGGTAGGTGGACTCCGAGGAGAAGGCTCGGGGGCATGGGGATCCAATGCGCCGATCCTGTCCGGACCTGCCCGAGCCCGCCCAGTCGTAGCGCGCGCGACCGGGTAGCAGTCGTCGGGCCGGACGATCGCTTCCGTTCTGGCCGCGACAGCGGTCGCGGGCCAACTCCCGGACACGGGTCGCGACGCGAAAGCAGGCGCTTATCTCGTCGTTACCCAAAACGCGGAAGTTGTCGAAAGCGGCTCAGTCCGGCTCAATGCCAAAGTGGCCCACTTTTCAGTCGGCGGTCAGCTATCGCAGCCCTGATAGACGTGAAGATGGGACTGGCGACGCACCTCGCTCCCGCTCAGACCCCGAAGACGGCCGTGACTCCCTGGTCGGTGCCGACGAACGCCCGGCTTCCCACCAAAGTTGGGCTGCTGAAGTGGGGCACGCTTCCGATCGCGACTCGTTCGATCGTCGCTCCGGTGACTCGGTCCAGGGCATAGAGGACGCCCGAATCCGTGTCGACGCTCCAGACGCATCCGCCCCCCAACACGGGTGGCCCATTAGCCCCGGTCGAGGTCTGCCACAGAACCGAGAAGCTGCCGGAACTGGCAACCGCGATGGCCTCGACCCCGTTTTGGCAGGGCAGATAAACCGTGTCTGAGTAGAATGACGTGCCCCCGAAGGCCATCTCACCGCCGCAAGTCGGGCCGCTGGCCAGTTCTCCGCCCACTCCGCCAAGAGCGGTTTGGCGGAGCACGTACCCGGTTCCCCCCTTGCCGGCGATGAACACTTCACCATCCGGTAGCAAGGTGGGCGCCACCGAGCCCAAATCTAAATCGTGCTGATTGTCGAAGGCCCAGCTGGAGGGTGCGAACGCCGAGATCAGGCCGAGCGTGGGTGACAGTTCCAGTACCGAATCGCTATGGTCCCAGGGATTGGCGGTGGCGGCTCCGTTGCCGGTAGAAACGAACACGGTGCCGCCCGGACCCACCACCGGGCCCCCGGTGGCCCACACGGCACCTTCTCGGGTCGTCGGCACCACGTACTGCAACGTTGGTCCACTGTCAGTGGTGGGCACGGCCACCACCGCACCACGGTACTGCGCGCAATCGCCGTCCAGCCCCCCGAACCCGATGTACACGTAACCGTTAGCCACCGCCAGCGCCGGCCGCTGCTGCACCGCGGCGGGGTTCTCCGAGGCGATTTGGATGTCCACCCGTCGGGACCACCGGACGGCGCCAGTGGCGGCGTCTAAGGCATAGAGAACGTGAACTGGTCCCGATTCTTCAGCCACCGCAAAGACTGTCTGACTCACCGGATCGAAAGCCGGAGTGCCCGTGATTCCCAAGGGGAAGATGTCACCGCAGGGCAAGTCGCCCTGGGGCACGGGAGTCCCGACATGAGTCCTCCAGAGCACCGACCCGCTGCCCGGATCTAGGGCGTAAACGCTATCGTTCTCGGTGGCCACTATCACCATTCCGCCGACATCCAACGGCTCCCCGTAGACCGAACCGTCGAGGACCTTCTGCCAGGCCACCTCCGGGGAAGTCGGGCGCGGCGTGTCGGGGGAGGCGCCGGTGCGGCGAGTGTTCAGGTGGTACGTCGGCCAGGCGGCGGTGAGCCCCGTAGCCTTCGACGGGCTGGGGGAGTAAGACCCGGTCCCAGGAGCTCTTGGCGAAGGCGAAGCTCGGCCGGTCGACCCGGGGCCACCGCAGGCGGCCAGCGCCGCTCCCAGGGTCAGGATCGCCAAGGCCATCCAAAGGCCCCGCCGATGGGGGCAATCCGCCGCCGGGAGCGGCCCGCGCCGGGCACCTAGCGAGCCCAGAGCCGGTACCAAAAGCAAATCGCCTGAAACGGAACCAGAACCCTCAGAGGGTAGCCGCTCAGACGGGGTCCCAGCGGCTCAGGGCCTTCAAGATCGCCCCCCGAGGCTGGGCGCACCGAGACTTCGGACCAGCTCGGCCTGGCCGCGAGCAGTCGCTGCATCAGAGGCCCAGCGTGGCCGAGGTCGGCCACACCCACCCGCATGCCCACCTTCCCCCGGGGTTCCCCAGAGCTAACACGGCTCCCTGATCGAGGAGCGCGCCGGCCCCTTGATCAGCATCTCACAGGATCCGGCGGCGACTCGGGCTACCTCTGGGTCGCCTGCAATCCGTCCCGGCATCGTCCGCGAGGGAATCGCAGGCGTGCACTTGTGGGGGTTGTACGCCCTGCTCGACGGAGAGCGCGCAGGCGCGGTCCGGGGCGCCGATGGCAGTCTGGCAGGGGTCTGGCCGGCGGCTTAGACTCGGTCCGGTGGTCGAGCCACAAACTCAGTCCCACAGCTGGTATCGCCGTCGGTGGTGGCGCTGGCCACGGTCGTGGCCGAGGCGGCTGCGCGGCTGCTGCAGCTGCTGCTCCGGTTGCCTGCTCATCTTCTTGGTCGTGTGTCTGGCGCTGCTGGCGTTCGCCCTCACTCCCAACTTCTATCCTGCCTACCCCAGCTCGGCCCGGAACCTGCCGGCGGAGGCCAGCACGGTCTCCGGTCATGGGCTGCCCTGGCTGCACAGCAACGGGAAGGTAATTCTCGACAGCCAGGGGCGACAGGTGCTGCTCCGGGGGATGAACGTGACTGGCCTGCAGCAGGCCAAAGACATGAAGCCGGGCGCGGTACCGGGCGCGCAGGACTTCGCCAAGATGAGCGCAGATGGTTTCGACGTGATCAGGCTGCCGATCAATTGGTCCCGCCTGGAGCCTAGCCCGGGCCATATCTCAGCGTCCTATCTGGATCTGGTGCGTTCGGTGGTCAACGATGCCGCGGCTCACGGGATCTACACCATCCTGGACCTGCACAACATCGACTGGAGCATCTACTACGGCGGTGACGGTTCCCCCAGCTGGGCCACCGCCGGAGGCCTGCCCCGAAGCTTCCCGCTGGGATCGCCCTGGAACCGGCACCTCGCCCCCGGAGTGCTGGCCAGCTACGGGGTCTTCTGGGCCGACCTAGGCGGCTGGCAGCAGGACGTGACCGAGGTCTGGAGCTACGTCGCCCAAGCGTTTCGCGGCGACTCGGCGGTGGCTGGCTTCGACCTCTGGAACGAGCCTCATCCGTTCCCCATCCCCTCGGGGTTGTTCGAGAAGAAGTATCTGCTTCCCTTCGAGGCCCACGTGATCACCCAGCTGGCCAGCATCGCGCCGCGCCAGATGTGGATCACCGAGCAGACCCTCGACTTCGGATTGCCCACCTATGTCGGGCCGCTCCCCTACCCCAACCAGGTCTTCTCCAGCCACGTCTTCGCCACCCTGCTGGAGCCCCCCTGGCAGAAGCCGACGCCGCAGTACAAGATCCCCCTCACCCTGCTCGAGGACCAAGCCCAGGAAGCGGGTGCCGCCCCTTGGGTGGGAGAGATCGGGGCTGGCAAGGGCCAAGCCAATCAGGCCTGGGTGGCCCGGGAGATGAATGAGCTCGACCAGTTCCGGCTGGGCTGGGCTTACTGGGACTGGGACGAAGGCGGGAGCTGGGCCTTCAAGGCCATGACCTCGCGGTTGCGGGTGGTGGCCCGGGCCTACCCGCGGGCCACACCCGGCACCCTCAACACTCTGAGCTACGACTATCAGGACGGCCAGCTGGTACTGGAGTTCCAAGGAGTTGCCGAAAGTCACCCTTTGCAGGTCGAGGTGCCCTCCTTCTTCCACACCTTCAGCCTGACCTCCTCAGATCCAGCCCCAGACGTCTCGGCCCACCTGGACTCCCGCGACCACCTGCTGACGATCCGGATCGCCGACCAGCAGGTGAACCACCACTTGGTGATCCACTTGAGCGCCTGATCGGAGGCGAAAGTCCGCCGGAGTGAGGGCGCCGCAGGTTGGCCGCCGCCGCCTGCGGCCCGGCGGGAATGCTGCCCGCCGCCCGACCCCGGCTAGCCCGGAGCGCGCAACCGCGCCGCCTGGGCGGCGGCCGCTTGCTGGGGCGTCCGCACCGACCAGACCATCCAGCCGCCCAGGAAGAGGGCCAGCGCAAAGAAGCTGAAGATCATGGGAAAGCCGGCGTTGTGGTGGAGTCCGTTGCCGAAGTCCAGTAGCGGCCCGGCGATCACGGTGGCCAGGATCCCCGAGCCGGCAGTCGCCAGATTGGAGATCCCCATGAAACGCCCGGACGACTCCGCCGGCACTAGGTCCACCACAAACGCCCAATCCACCGACAGCAGCATCCCGAAGGCGGCCCCGATCAGGAAGCCAACTGCGTAGACGTAGGTCAACGAGTGGGCGAAGATCAGCAGCAGAGTTCCGGCGCCGCCCAGCCAGCAGGCGGCCCGGATGATGACCTTTCGACCGACCCGCTGCGAGAGCCGAGCAGCCGGCAAGGTCACCACTATCGCCAGCAGCACCACCACCGCCAGCAAGGTGGAGGTAGCTCCCGAGGCTCGATTGGCAATGGCGCTGCCCGCTCCCGGGTAGTACGTGGCCTTGATGTAGAGGAGCGCGAAGTCGGTCAGCCCGGTGATTCCCATCAGCGCCAGCAGCCGGGAGGCCAGGAGCCGAGTGAAGTCCGGATTCTCCCGGGGCCGAAAGCTGAAGACCCCCAGAAGAGCCAGCCGGCGACTGGGGAGCGGTTCCTGGGCCGGCGAATCGGGTACGAACAGCTGGGTGACCAGGAGCGCCAGCAGCAACACCACGCCGACACTCAACAAGGCCAGCCGGATGTGGCCGATGGAGATCAGTATTCCCGTCAGCAGGAAGCCGATGGCCGTTCCCACGAACACCGCCATCCCGTAATAGCCGGATGCTCGACCACGCTCCGAGCTGGGAACTTGGTCGGGCAGCAGACCCTGGTAGGCGCCCTCGGCGGTGTTCGAACAGATCTGGAGCGCGCAGTAGGGGATGATCAGGGCCCCGTAGCTCCCAGCCAAAGAGAGTCCCAGCAGGCAGACCAGATCGCCCAGGGTTCCGGCCACCATGAAGGGCTTGCGCCGACCCCAGCGGACCCGGCAGCGGTCGGAGAGGGCACCCGCGGCGGGCTGGACCAGAATCGCGACCACCGCCCCCAACGCCGAGAGCACCGCAAGGGCGGTCCCCCGGTGACCCTCTCGAACCAGGCCCAAGATGAGCCGGGGCAGGATCAGCGCCCCCATTCCCTGCCAGAGGTAGTTGATCGCCAGCCAGTAGATGGACAGCGCGGCCAACCGGGGAGCCGAGAACCGCAGGGACAGGTGGGGACGGGTCGCCGCGGAAACGCTCATGACGGCACCCTCACCCCCACCGCACCCCGCTTGGACCCGGGCCGACTAGGGTCCACCGCCTCCAACCGTGTCGGAGTCTACGCTCGGTACTAAGTTGGTGATTCCCCGGGGAGCGGCGGTGTCGGTAATGCAGTGCCGGTGCCGGCCCAGGAAGCTGACGACCTGCTCCACGGTCCCGCGGAGCAAGACCGGCTTACGAGCGCGCCGGACGGGCACAACCGCTTAGGCCGCGTATCACGAGCTCTTTTAGAAACCGCGGCTAGGCACCGGCAGCTTGTTCCACCGACAATTGCCCGAACCCCGGGAAAGCCCCGGCTAGACCGGCATCCCGGCCCGGAGGCATTGGAGGAGTGTTGGGTGGCCGAGCGGGTGGCCGGCAGGCGGAGCACGCAAGGAGCTCGTCGCCCGGACGATCCGAGATCCCATTGAACTGCCCGGCCACTCGGGAGGAGCCCCCTGCGTTCCCCGGCTGACCCTCCGTCTCTGAGAAGTTGGGGCTGGCTGGACCGGGCGGTCGAACTGGTCCGGCCGGACCAGTGGCCCGCCGTCGCGCTGTTGTTGCTGGTGGCCCTCTGTGGGCCAGTCATCGCCTATTGCGTCGGGGGCGTGCCTCATGTAGGTCGAGTCGGGCTGGCCGCCGCTGATGTCGTGAACTATCACCGGGTGGCCACTCGGCTATTGGCCGGCGTCGTGCCCTACAGCGCCACCTTCCACGGCCAGGTGCCGTTCATCTACCCGCCCGGGATCTTCTCCTTCATCGTGCTACCGATGGTCGCCGGTGGCCACTACACCTTGGCCTTTGCCGCCGAAATGCTGCTCCTAGTTCTGATCGGCGCAGCCTGGCTAGCCAGGTCGGGACGCCGCACCTTCGGCGCGAATCAAGGAATCGCTTGGGCGACCCTGGCCCTCCTCGCCGCCGCCGGCCCACTGACATTGCTCCGTCCGGATCCCGCCATCGGGATGCTCTTGGCCGGGTCCGTGCTCGCCTGGCACCGCCGCCACCGCCCGCTGGCGTTCTTGCTGATCGCCCTGGCAGGACTGATCAAGGACTACGGCTGGGTGGCGTCGATCCCCATGGTGGCACTCCAGTTGGGGGAGGCCAACCTGCTCCGCTTGACCGTAGCCGCCCAGATCCGCCGCGTGCTGCGCTCGGCGATTCCCGCGATCGCTTTAGTGGTGGTGGTCGCCGTCGTATTCGAGGTCTGGTCGCACGGGGGGCTAATCCAATCCCAGCTGCGCAACGGCTCCCGGGGCGTGGAGATTGAGAGCCTGGCAGCCAGTCTGCTGCTGGCACTGAACTTCGGCCGCCACCTGATCGTCTTTCGGGGTCAGCTGGGCAACCTGCTGCTGGGCGGCCCCCACCTGCACATCGAAGTGGCGGTCATTCTCTGCGTCGCTCTGGGCGCCGCGGTGACGCTGTGGGTTGGCTGGCGGGCTTATCACCAGCAGATGGGACCGGGAGCCGCGGTGGCAGCCGTGGTCACCGCCGCCCTCATCGCGACCCCGGTACTGTCACCGCAGTACCTTGAGGCGCTTCTTCCCTGCCTGGTGGTGGCAGCGGCGGAGCTGAGCTACCCACAGCGGGGCCGACTTCTTTGTATTGGACTGGTGCTGGCCCTGCTCACCCAGCTGGAGTTCCCCTACCTGTGGCTGAGCATCGCGGCGCTCCACTCCGCCCCCCTCGCGGTCCTGCAGCTGCGCAACCTCATGCTGCTACTTTGCCTGGGCGTACTCATCGGCTGGCGCCAGCGTTCGCCCGCCGTCGGCGACCGGTCGAACCCGACTCTCCCGACACCTTTGGGCACCACCCTTCCCTGAGCTGCCCGGCGACCGGGCAAGATCGGGCGCGCGCTGCCCGAGGGGAGGCTCAGAAGTAGTGGCGTCGGCCTCCCACCGCGTGGCCGACACTGCCCATGATCCAGAGGGCAAGTCCGATCAAAAGCAAAATCACCCCGATCGTCCACAGCAGGGGAATCGATAGCACGAAACCGATTATCAGCAAGATGACGCCAAATACGATCATGCGCACTCTCCAGATCAAAGCCGTCTGCCGTCTTGGTGGCGCTGCCTAGGGCAGGCCACGCCGCCGTCTGCTCTCTTAAGCGGTCCCGGGTCCCCGTAGTTACACGGATGCCGGCACCGGCAGGCGCCTGACCCACTGGCCCGCAACGGAAAGCGTCAGGGGATACCGGAGCGCCGACCAGGCGTCCTAGGGCACTTCCGATTGAACATTTAGGGGGGTTGGCCCGTATCACCCGGATGCCGCCGACCCCCGCCTGCGGCGACCATTTAGGCCCCCCTGGGGCCGGAGGAGGAAAGTGCCAGTGATTGCCACCATCAAGCAGTGCCCACGATCTCTGACTCGCGCCCTGGGCTTGGGCGCCTTGGCGCTGGCGACTTCGGTGACCGTGGCGGCCTGTGGCAGCAGCCCGGCCGCCTCCAGCACCCCGACCCCGACCAAGTCGCCCACCAGCAAGGCCTCGCCTACTAAAAGCCCGGCCCAGTCGGCCGGGTTGACCGTCAAGACGGCCACAGTCGCGGGCTTCGGGTCAGTTCTGGTCAACGCCCAGGACAGAACCCTGTACATGCTCACCTCCGAGAGCGGCGGCCAGCTCACCTGCACCGTGGCCAGCGGCTGTACCCAGTACTGGCGGGAAGTGGACCTGCCGGCGGGGGTCACGGCGGCCACCGCCGCAACCGGGGCCGAGTCCTCAATGCTGGGGACCGAGACTGGCGCCTCCGGGACCGTGGTCACCTACAACGGCTGGCCCCTGTACACCTTCTCCGGGGATTCGGCGGTCAACCAAGCCAACGGCGAGGGGCTGAAGAGCTATGGCGGCACCTGGTACGTCCTGGGGGCATCGGGCACTCCGGTCAAGTCGAAGACATCGAGCTCGCCCAGCTCCAGCCCGGGGGGCTACTCGTATTGATCAACCAGCGCCCGGCCGGCGCGGCTTGAACGCCGGTCGGGGCCGCACCGCTGGAGTACTGCGGGGCGGGCATGACTAGTCGTGCCTACAGTGGCTCCATGACTCGGGGAGCAGAGCTCAATCTGGAGCCCAGCCAGGAACCTCGGGCGGGCGTGGGTGAGACTCCGGATCACGAGCAGCTGGGCATCGCCTTCTTGACCCATCGAGGAGAACTGCTCGGCTTCGCCCGGCGCTCTCTGGCAGACGAACCGCTGGCCGAGGAGGCGGTCCAGGAAACTTTCGTGCGTGCGCTCCGGGCCCGGCACGGCTTCGACCCCCAGCTGGGAGCGATGCGGACCTGGTTATTTGCCATCGAGCGCCGGGTTATCGTCGATCTGGCGCGAGCCCGCAGGGCTCACCCGGCGCAGGCGCTTGACCCGGACTCTCTCTCTGGGGCGGACCAGATCGAGGCCACGATGCGGACCTGGAATGTCGAAGAGGCCCTGCGCCGGCTGGGTCCGGAGCACCGGCTGGTGGTGCTGGAAATCTATTACCGCGGCCGCCCCAGTCGGGATCTGGCCCGAGAGCTGGGCGTTCCGGAAGGCACCGTGCGCAGTCGGCTCTACTACGCCTTGCGCGCGCTGCGGATCACGCTCGACGAGATGGGATGGTCGGAATGACCCCGCTCGACTGCGAGTTCTGGCGGGGGGAGTTGGCGATGGCCGCCCTGGGCCGGCTCCCGGCCCCCGAACGGCTCGCGCTGGATGGCCATCTCGCGGCTTGCGCCAGCTGCCGTGGCGATCTGGCCGAGCTGACCTCCGTCAACCAGGCACTGGAGCTAGCCGATCCCGCCGTGGTCCAGCCGGACTGGCCGGGGCCGACCGGGTCCCGGCCGGCGGCGGGGCCTGCCCCAGCCCTGGCTGGGAGCTGGCGGTCGCGCCTGCGGCGGCGGTGGGCGCTGGGGGGTTTAGCGGTGGTCGCCGCCTTGGCCGGCGCCACTCTGTTCGGGCTGAGACCCATGCCGCCGCCCGGGATCACCGTCGCGCTGCACGGGACCCAGGGAGTTCAGGCAAGCGCGGTGCTCACCGCCGAGCACTGGGGGACCGATGTCTCGCTCCAGGTGGCAGGCCAGCCAGCCGGCCGGGTCTATCACGTGTCGATGGAGTCCACCACCGGGGCCTGGTGGCCGGCCGGGAGTTACCGCTCCGAGCAGGGAGGGTTTCACGTTGAGCTGGCCTGCGGGGTAGATCCGACTCAGGTGGAGCGGATCTGGGTCGAGGACACCGCCGGCCAGGTCGTGCTCCGGGCCTACGTCCGCTAAGGCGGCACGCCGACGTTGCGGCAGCTGACTTAGGTAGTGCTGACGAGCGCTTGGACGGGCCGGTGGGCCCTCCGGACCCGGTTGCGCCCGGCGCGCTTGGCCAGGTACATGGCGGCGTCCGCCGCCGCCAGCAAGGACGCGCCATCCAGCGACGCGGTGGCCGAGCCGGCGACGCCGATGGACACCGTGACCCGGCGCGGGCCCGGAGCCCTCTCGATCCGCTGCCGGAGGTCCGCCGCCACCTGGACCGCCGACGCGATGTCGGTGTCCGGCAGCAGCACGACGAACTCGTCGCCCCCGTAGCGGGCCGCCAGGTCCCCCCGCCGCAGCCGCTGGCGAAGTACCGCGGCCACCTGCTGCAGGATCTGGTCCCCGGTGGCGTGGTCCCATTGGTCGTTGACTTCCTTGAAGTGGTCGAGGTCGCAGAACAGGACGGCGCAGGGCTGGCCACTGCGCTCAGCGCGCAGCAGCTCCCGGGACAGGGCATCCTCGAGGACATGGCGGTTGTGCAGGCCGGTCAAGGAATCGGTCATCGCCAACTGCTCCAGCTGCTGGTGGAGCTGGACCCGGGAGATGGCGGCGGCGCACTGGTCGGCGAATAGCTCCAGCGCCTGCACCGTCGCAAGGGCGGGATACTCGTGATCGACTGGCTCATCTAGGGAGAGCAAGCCCAACCGGGTCTGCCCGTCGTCGAGGGGGATGGTGAGTGAGTCCAGCGGGTGCCAGAGCCCCGGGCGCCAGGTCGGAGCGAGCTTGGGCACACTGAGGGAGGCGTCCAGGATCGAGTTCTTGGGTAGCTGGTGGCGGCGATGGTCGAACAGGTAGGAGCGGCTGATTAACATCTCCGGTCGCATCAGCGGCAACATCCCCTCCATCGGGAAGGGATTGGCCCGCATCCGCGCGACGTCAACGTCGCTAACCCCGACCGTGGCCCGGGGATTCAACAGGCCGCTGTTGTGGTCGAGCATGTAGACGGCGACCCCGGCGAAGCCGCCGGCGGCCGAAAGGATGTTGGCGATCCTCCCCAGCACCTCGTCCAGGCCCAGCGCCTCGTGCATGCTGGCGCCGGCTTCCAGCAATCCGCGGAGGAGGCGCCGCTCGCGCTCCCGGGCCACTTCGTCCGGAGCCCGGTCGGCGGAGGCGACCGGCGCCCCGGTCGGAACTGCCATCCGGCGGGTGGTCAGCACTACCGGACCAGCCGGCAAGCGGGGGGCTGGGGGGGGCGTGGGGGCGCGTAAGTCCATCCCCCCTCCCGACGGAGGGCGCACCACTCCCACTTGCTCACTGAATGACCTTAGGACCTGGCCGCGACCTGGGCCGGGGGTGAACGAAGCTGGTGCGGACGAGTAACCCGCGCGTGACGCGAGCGAAAGGCGACCCTGGGCTTCCTGCTGGTCGGCTCGGCCGGAGCATGCCGGACAGCGCGCCCGCCGCCTCCATATCTGTCATAACGGCTGTCAATGGACAGTGCCGGTCCGGGGGCCGAGGGGGGAGTCCCGCTAGTCGTCATCCCGGGGGCCAGAGTGACAGTGCTGCAGTGACCGCGTATCTGGGGAAGCAGCGGCCACTGGTACTATCGCCGCCTGCCTCGCCCGGACCTCCCTGGTCCGGCGACTCGGTACCGCAGTTCACCCTCCCAGCCCTCAGAGCGGGAGAACAAGGACCCGCAAATGCCGCCTCCGGCCGACCGCCCAGCTCCCGAGTCCGCACCGGGAGTCCCGCCGAGTCACCCCGAGGGAGTCACCCCGGATTCGGGGTCGACGGCCGGGGACCGCTGGCAGCAGCTGATCAAGGCGACGCCGCTGCGTTACTCGGTCGACGCGGTCCAGTACGGGGTCGCGCTGGTGCTACTGGTGATCGCGGTTGTCGTGCTGGTCCGCACCGCCGCCAGCTTCCTCACCTCGCAGGCGAGCTACCCCCAGAGCCTGATCAGTGCCATCGACGGCGTCCTGATCGTGATCATCGTGGTCGACGTCCTGCGCACCGTGCTCACCCACTTCGAGGGTTCCGGCTTCCCTCTCCGGCCGTTCCTGATCATCGGCATCATCTCGGCGGTGCGGGACATCCTCTCCGTCTCCGCCCGGCTGGCCCTGCAAGGCCCCCTCACCGGCGCCGGCTTCGAGCGCTTGGCGATCGAGCTGGGGGTCAGCAGTGCCGTGGCCCTGGCCCTGGCCGGAGCTTTGGTCCTCACCCGGGACACTGAGGTGGGGGGCTTGGCGGCTGAGTAACCGGCGCCATCACCCGGCGGGTGAGCTCGCCTGGGTCATCCTCCGGGCGGCTCGCTCCGATCCTGGATCTCCCAGGCATGGTCCAGCAGGTGCCAGGCGGCCCGTCTGGCCTAGTAGCGCGGCGGCCACCCCTGAGCTCCCGGGTTGAGCGAAGCGGGCGCCGGAAGTGTCCCTAGCACGGCCGCTCGGAGATCGGCCACCGCGCTTCGGTCAGCGACCAAAGCGGGGAACTTCAGCCCGAGCTTGCGGGCGTACACGAAGTCCGCCCCCCGGACATGGTCAATCACCTGGTCGCGGTCCCGGCCACCACCTCGAGGGCCCTTGCGCAGTTCCGCGGGTGCCCGGGTGGCCACCCTGTCGAACAAGTCCCAAGTGGCGGCCAGGAGGGCCGCCAGTCGTCGGCCAGCTTCGGGTGATAGCGACAATAAGTCGGCGGCGGCAATCGCTCCCGGGGCCCCGAAGTCGGTGGTCGTGGAGCCCGCCAGCCGCTCCTCCACGGCGAATTCTCCCACCGCGCCGGCGGGCAGGATCTCTCCGGCGGCGACCGCCACCGGAAGGTAGCGGGGAGCGTAGGCCGCCAAAGTCGCCAGCGCCTCCGCCTCACTCCGGCCGGGTCGGCACCACCCCGGCCAGTCCGTCACCCAAGCGAATGACCGGCTCCGGCCCAGCTCAACTCCCACTGGAATTGGTAGCGCCACAAACCGAAGCATGCCAGGGTCGGTCGCCCAGGTTCCGGCCGCTGGGCTAGCTGGCATAACCGCCCGGGCGGAGCGGGTCGGCGGCCGCCTGGCACCACTACGATCTCTGGATGGCAGGATTCGCCGACTTCGCGACCGAGATCTACCTGGCCGGCGCCGGTGGTACGGTCCCCGACCTGCCGCTGACCGCCACTGGGCTGGAGCAGGCGGCGGCCGCGGTGATGGCTCCCGAGGTCTACAGCTATGTCGTCGGGTCGGCCGGAACCGAATCAACGGCCCGGGCCAATCGAGAGGCTTTCCAGAGGTGGGAGATCGTGCCCCGGCACCTGCGGGGAGTTCCCGAGCGCGAATTGACCGTCGAACTCCTCGGCACCACCCTGCCCACGCCGGTGCTGCTGGCACCGGTCGGAGCGCTGGGGGCGATCCAGCCCAAAGCCGAGCTGGAGGTGGCCCGAGCCGCGGCCCGCATGGGAGTCCCGATGACCCTCTCGACCTTGTCGAGTACGACTATGGAGGAGGTGGCGGCCGAGCTCGGCCGCCAGCGCAATGGGACGGGAGCGACCGGGATCGGGTGGTTCCAGCTCTACTGGCCGAGGGATCGCGAGATCGCGCTGAGCCTGGTCCAGCGCGCCGAGCGGGCGGGCTTCCAAACGCTGGTGGTGACCCTGGACACCTGGGCTTTAGCGTGGCGACCCCGCGACCTGGCGCTGGGCTACCTGCCCTTCCACCACGGACAGGGCCTCGCCAACTACTTCTCCGACCCGGTCTTCCGATCCCGGCTGCCGAGCTCACCGGAGGACGACCCCTCGGCGGCGATCAGACTCTGGTCCCAGATCTTCGGGAATCCGGCTCTGCGCTGGTCCGACCTGGCCTGGCTGCGCGAGCAGACTCGCCTGCCCATCCTGGTCAAGGGAATCTGTCACCCGGATGACGCGCGCACAGCGGCGGCGACCGGTCTCGACGGGCTGATCGTCTCGAACCACGGCGGGCGGCAGATCGACGGGGCGCGGGCGGCGCTCGACTGTCTGCCTGAGGTGGTCAGCGCCAGCGGGCAGCTGCCCGTCCTCTTCGACTCGGGAATCAGAACCGGTGCAGATGTGGTCAAGGCGCTGGCCCTGGGGGCCCGCGCGGTCTTGCTCGGCCGCCCCTACGTCTTTGGCCTGGCCCTGGCCGGCAGCCGGGGGGTGGAGCACGCGCTGCGCTGCCTGCTGGCGGAACTCGACCTGACAGTAGGTTTGAGCGGCCACTCGGGAGTCGCCTCGCTGACCCCCGAGATGCTGGTCCGGGCCCCCTCCTAACCGCCCCCGAAAGTATCGGAATCAGGCAATCGGCGGGGTCTCCACTACCAGTGGGGGACGGTTCCTCACCACGCCCTTCGGCTCGGCCGCCGCAACCCAGGGATCGGGGACGTGGCGGAAGACCCGGAGCCCGGCGACGAGGAGCACTGCCACCGCGACCGGAGTCAGGGCCACCGGCAGGAGCGGCAGGTTGTCGGTGACCGGCAAGGTGGCCAGCAGCAGGATGGCCGCGGCCGTCCACCCCCTGCCTACCTGGCAGGCGTCCGGGCCGAGCACCAGGACTAGCAGCGGCAGCAGCAGCAGGTCGTCGTTGGGATGGGCGTAGGGGGTGACCAAAAGCCAGATCCCGAGCGCCAGCGACGGTGCCCAAACCAGTCTTCGCTCCTGGCTCAGGCTCGTCCAGCGGCGGGAGGTGACGACTGCATGACCGAGCCAGGTCAGCGACGCCACGGCCACCAGCATGATGAACCAGACCAGCGGCGAGGAGAGGCCGGAACCAAGGTGCCAGTCGGCGGGCAGCGCGTCAACCCAGGCCGACAATCCAGCCAAATTGGGCTGGTTCGGAAGGTTGCCCCCGAAGCCGATCAAAGCGTGCAGCCAAGCGGGTAGGAGCTGCGCTCCAACCCCCAGCAGCACCACCGAAGCGGCGGCCACACCGAGCACGTAGCGGGCGACCGCCCGCCGGTTCGGCCAGAGCGCGAGTCCCAGGAAGAGGACCGCCGGCCAGAGCAAGTCGGGCTTCAGCCAGGCCAGTCCGATCAGCATTCCGGCCAGCAAGGGATGGCCGTTCCGGGCCGCCAGCAGCGAGCCCAGGAGGGCCGCCAGCAAAATCGCATCGAGTTGGCCCCAGCACAGTCCTTGGAAGCCAATCCAAGAGACGAAGACCGCCGCCGCCAGCACCCCTCCGCGCTTCCAGCCACAGCTGCGAGCAAAGATCACGATGGCCGTACTCGCAGCACCGAGGCTGACGGCCACGAAGATGCCATAGGCGACTGGCAGGGGCAAGGCGGCCATCGGCTCCAGGGCGAAGGCCAGCACCGGGGGGCTTACGAACTTGGGGATAGCGCCGGGAGCGACGTGATACGGGTCCAGTCCGGCGGCGACCAGGTGGGCGGCCGAGTAGAACGCCGAGAAGTCGACCCCCAGCATGATCAGCGCTGGCGAAAAGGTAGCCAAGAGGAACCAGAGCGAGATCCCCGGTCCGATGCCGACGGCGGCGATTAACGCCAGCTTGCCGCGATCGAAATTCATGGTCGCGCCCGGCGGCGCGCGACCCGCTTCTTGCAGACCTCACTGCAAAACACGCGCGTCCGGCGCTGGATCTCGACCGGGCGTCGGCAGTTCCGACACAACACCACCAGCTGCGGTCGGTGCGGGTCCAGCGGCGGGAGCCTCGGCAGCGGACCTTCGGTGCGCACATTGGGGACCATAAGCCAGCGCCATAACGGGACCAATGACTATCAATGGACCGTTACAACGGTGACCTGGGAGCATCGGTGGGAGTTCTCCGGAGTGTTTGCGGGCCAGGGCTCAGTGCGCTTGGCCACCGGAGCGCGACCGACCCCGGTCTGCTCGGCGGCGGAGGCCAACTCACGCCCCGGTGGGGAGCGCACCGCGGCCGCCGGTCAGGTCAGCGGAACAGAATGCCGAGCGCTAGTCCAAGCGCGGCCGACCAAGGCGGGCGCTTCGGCCGCGGGCGGCTGGGCCACCATCTAAAGCCAGTGGGCGCTACCGCCGCGGCACCTCCACGTTGGGGTCCACTCCGGCCGGTCAGAGTGGCTGGCGCCCCGAGAACGCCCGCGCCACGGTTCTCTCGTCGGCATAGGCCAGCTCCCCACCCACCGGCAGACCGTGGGCCAGCCGGGTCACCTTGACGCTACTGGGCTCCAAGCGGCGGTGCAGGTAGCTGGCGGTCGCCTCGCCCTCGATGTCGGAGTCGGTCGCGAGGATCACCTCTCCAACTTCGCCCTCCGCCACTCGAGCCACGAGCTCATCGGCATGGATTTCTCCCGGACCCACCCCGTCCAAAGGTGACAAGGCCGATCCGAGCACGTGGTAGAGCCCGCGGTACTCCCCGCTGCGCTCGATGGCCAACACGTCGCTGGGGTCCTCGACGACGCAGAGCAGGGACTGATCGCGGCCCGGCTGGCCGCAAATGCCGCACAGCTCACCACGCAGGGAGAGAAAGAAGCAGCGGGAACAGCTGCCCACGGTCTGGACTACCTCGGCGGCCGCCGCCGAGAGCGCCAGACCGTGGGCCGGGGCCATCCGCACCGCGTGAAAGGCCAGTCTCTGGGCGGTCTTGGACCCGATCCCGGGGAACCGGGCGAACTCCTCCGCCAACCGCTCGACTGGCGGCGGCAACAGCCCCACTAGCCTTGCCCTCGGCTGGCTGCTGAGGTCAGCGCAACCCGGGCGGCAGCAGGCCCGGGGGCAGCAGGGACTCCATCGACCGGGCGGCTAGCTCCCGGGACCGATCCAAGGCGTCGTTGACTGCCGCTAGGACCAAATCGCCGAGCAGCTCGGCACCCTCCTGGAGCACCTCGGGCTCGATGTTGACGGCGGTGATCCGCTGCTGGCCGTTGGCGCGCGCGGTCACGGCGCCACCGCCGGCGCTCCCCTCGACCTCCTGGGTGGCCAGGTTGCCCTGGGCTTCTTCTAGCTGACGCAGCATGTTGTGCTGCATCTGGCGTATCTGCTTGGGATTCGGCTGCGGCACTGATGGAGGCTCCTGTGACTTCGTCGGGCTAATTCTAGGCCGGGCCGCGCGGCTCCCTACCGCTTGTCGGCGGTGCCGAGGCGGGTCACCCGGCTGCCGGGAAAGACGCTCATGGCCTGACCCAAGGCCGAGCTGGAGCCACTTCCCGCCTGGGGATCTGGGTCCCCGCCTTCCGCCCCCGGAGCCTCAGCGGTACTTGACTTGACCACCACCTCCACCGCTTCCCCAAGTACCTCGAGGCAGGCCCGCTGGAGGAGCTCCCGGTTGACCGGAGACCCCAGTTCGCGCACGTGGAAACTGAACTTCTGGTCAAACTCGATGGTCAGAACTCCGTCGCGATGGCTCGCCGCCTGACCCGAACTCAAGAGCGCCTTCACCGGCATGTTGTCCCGAGCGACCCAGGCCAGGATCTCCGGCCAGCGGGCCACCGCCTCGCCAACCTCCCCGGCTGCCGGCTTCGCCAGGGGCGGCCCACCGTCCGGCGGCCGCTCGGCGCTGGCGGGCGGGAGGAGGGGGTTCTCCGCCATCAGTTGGGAATCTTCCAGATTGAAAGATGCCCCTTCCTCCGATTCCGCAGGCGATCCGGGCCCCTCCCTCACCGTCCCCGCAGCGGCCGCCCGCGGGGCCCCGGCAACCGCCCGGGGGGGTGGCTGGGGGTCGGCCCCGTCAAGTCCTGAGCCGGACTGGCAGAGCCGGAGCAGCAGGGCCTCCAAAGCCATCCAGGGATCGTCGGCTCGGCGCAGCTCCGAACCGGCCGCGGCGGCGGTCGCCATCAGCTCCAGCCAGAACCCCGGGGGCGCCGGCAGCACCTCCAGGTCGGCCGGGCCAGCTCCGCCACCCAGCTCCTGCCAGAGGTAGAGCTTGGCCAGCGCCCCCAGCGAGCGCATCATCTGCCGGGGTTCCACCCCGGCCGACTGGAGCTGGTGCAGCTCCCCCCAGGCGGCACCCATCTCCCCGCGCGCCAACTCGGCCGCGAGCCGGACCAAAGCTCGGGGGTCGGCCATACCCAGGCCGGCCTGGACCGCGTCGAGGTCCAGCTCACCCGGGGCCAGGCCCAGCAGCCGGTCCAGCAGGGAGAGGGCGTCACGCAAGGAGCCGGCACCAGCTTCCGCCACCAGGGCCAGTGCTTCCTTGGTCGCCCGAACTCCCTCTTGTTCGCAGACCTGGGCCAGGTGGGCGGCCATGGCCTCGACCGGGATCCGCCGGAAGTCATATCGCTGACAACGGGAGACCACGGTGTCGGCCAGCTTTTGCGGTTCGGTGGTGGCCAGGATGAAGCAGGCGTGCTCGGGCGGCTCCTCCAGGGTCTTGAGGAACGCGTTGCTAGCTTCCAGGGTCAACATGTGGGCCTCGTCGATGATGTAGACCTTGGTTTTGAACTGGCTGGGCAGGAACTGGGCCCGCTCGCGCAGGTCGCGGATCTCGTCGATGCCACGGTTGGTGGCAGCGTCGATCTCAATCACGTCGAGGCTGCGACGCTCGGCGATCGATTGGCAAGCTAGGCACCTCCCGCAGGGCTCGCCGTCCTCAACCGCCTCGCAGTTGATGGCCCGGGCCAGGATCCGGGCGGCGCTGGTCTTGCCGGTGCCCCGGATCCCGGTGAACAAGTAGGCGTGACTGACCCGGCCCTCGCGCACCGAGTTGCGCAGAGTCTGGGCCACCACCTCCTGACCCACCAGGTCAGCGAAGCGCTGGGGCCGGTACTTCAGGTAGAGCGTCTGTCGGACCGAGTTCACGCCGCTCAAGATGATCGCGCACCCCTCTTCGATGAGGCATCCCCGACGCTGGCCGACCACAGGGCTCGAGCCGGGGAGCCCGGCGGCACTCCAGATGTTCCGCGTACCGCTGCTTCCTTCCGGACCTGACGGGGTTGGCGGTCGCTGGTTGCGCCGGACCCGGCCGTCAACGCCCGGGTGGTCGGGGCTGACCCGATGACACCTCCCCTCGGAGGGGAGTTCGACCCCGCTGTAGCGGATTGCGGGTACAGGGCACCGCTAACTCCCCGTCTAGCGCGATCAGGCCGATTCTAGCTCTCCTAGTCCGCCAGCGGGCCGACTGGGGCGGCCTTGATCTGGTCGCCCAGCCGATGCTCCTCGCCCCGGCGCAAGCGGTCGAGGTTTTCCCGGTGCCGGTAGAAGAGGAAGCCCAGGGCGAAGAGACAGAACACCGGCGCCTTGCGGGGGCGCCCGGCGGCTCTCAGCAGGGCGGCCGTGGTGGCCACCCCCAGGCCGGTGAGGGCACCCAGGGAGACGTATTTGGTGGTGGCGGCGGTGGTGATCCCGGCGGCAGCGGCGGCCGCGGCCGCGGGCGCGTCCATCGCCAGCAAGGAGCCCCAGCAGGTCAGCACCGATCGGCCCCCCTGGAATTCTGCGAACACCGGCCAGCTGTGCCCCAAAGCGGCTCCCACCGCCGCCGCCACGGCTCCTTCATCGCCGGCCACTCCCTCCCCCATCCGCGCGGCCAGGTAGCCCTTGGCGGTGTCCAAGCTAAAGGTGGCCGCGGCGGCGGCCGGGCCTGCCGTCCGCAGGACATTGGTGGCCCCGCTGACCCGACTGCCGTACTTGCGCACGTCGACCCCGGCCGTGAGCCGACCCAACATCACCCCCATCGGGATCGAACCCACCAGGTAGCCCGCTCCGGCGGCGACCCCGACCCGGCCCCATTTCATACCCACGGTCGTCGAGTTTACGAAGCGCACGCCCACCCCGAGCCGGGAATCAGGAGATGGCGACGCCCACGAACTGGGAGCTGGAGTCGTGGGTCAGCGCGGTCACCTGGCCGCTGGCCGGGTCGACCAGCACCACCGCCGAGAGCGGGGCGCTGCCGGGCCGCGCGGCGTGCAGCTGGGTGTACTGGGTGGCCACGATCTGCCCGGTGGGAAGCCAGGCGTCCGGGACCAGCCCCGGCGCCCCCAACGCCTGCAGCGCCCCGGAATCGGTGTCGAGGACCTCCATCCGGCTGCCGAGGTAGGCGGCGCTGGGGCTCGCCGCGCAGCCCGGACAGTCAGCGAACAGGATTCGGCTGGCAGCCGGGTCGAAGACGGCAGCGCCGTAGCCGTTCCCGGCGGCGAGCGACCAGGCGCCGGTGATGATCCCCGCCGCTCCGGTGACCAGCTCGGTCGCCTGGCCCCCACCCTGCTGGAAGCACAAATAGCCACCGCCCGCGGCGAGCGCACTGACCGGGCAGTTCGGAGAGTTGCTGAGCACGGTCTGCGTCCCCGTCTGGGGGTTCACCAGCGATACCTCCAAAGCTGCGGTGGCGAAGGAGTCGGCACCCGAGGCAACCTGCGCCACTACCAGCGAGCCGCCCGCCCAGCCCAGCAGCCGGTAGCTCCAGCCGGCGGGAAACTCCGACGACGGCGGGCCGACATTTTGGCCTGAGCTGACCAACAACCTGGGGCGGCGATGGGCCTCACCGAGCCAGACCTGATTGGTCTGACTGCCCCCGCCGCCGACGGTCTGCAGATAGGCCCACTCGGTCCCCCCGGGCGCCACCGCCAGGGCGCCCAGCTGCGGATCCGGGCTGACCGAAGGCTCGCGGCCTGTGGGGGCCAGCGCCACCTTCCCCACGGGGGTGGTAGCGCCGTCGGCGCCCAGCCGCAGCAGCTGGTAGCCCAGCACGAAATAGACTCCTGCCGGCCCGGCGTCGAGCACGGGTTGGACTCCGGCAGCCAGGGTGACCGATCCCAAAGGGATACCGCCCACCGAGATCAGATGGAGGGTCGAGCACCGGCAGGTCCCCGTGGTCACGGTGGCCACCCCGAGGACCGTCGGGTTGGCCGAAGGGGTCTGGGTCGCGGCCACTCCCGAGGTGGGCGAAGGGCTCACCCCCGCTTTGGGTGCGGGCACCGCGGCGCAGGCGGCCAGCACGGTCACCCCGAGGACCAGCCCCGCCACCCTCCCCAGCACCGTCTCTTCGACCTCCTCTCCCACCGTCCCGGGTGGTCGACCGAATCAATCGAACCTAGCGCCGGCGAGCAGGGCACGCCCCCTCCAGGAGCGGGGCTAGCGGGCCGGTTTGGTCGCCCGCAGAGAGTAGACCAAAGGGACGCGCGGGGTGCCCGCGGGGGCGGTCCAGATGCCCGCTGCCGCCTCCTCCAGGTAAGGCGGCGGAAAGCGGGCGAAATAGGTTTCACACCGCTCCTCCAGGAACTCGATCCGCAGCCCGCTCTGGGCCAACTTGGTCACTACCTCGCCCAGCGGATGGCACCACTCGTGGGAGCGGTTGTGCTGGGTCACCGCGTCCGGAACGGCGTAGTCCCCGGCCTCGTCGTAGAAGGACTTGGCTCCTGCCAGGTAATCCCCTTGGAACTCGGGGGACCGTTCGCCCATGATCTCGACCAGGGGGTGGAACTCGACCAGGTAGAGGCATCCCCCGGGTCGCAGCAACCGGGCCACCACATCGGCCCAGCGGCCGAGATCGGGCAACCAGAGGAGCGCGCCCTTGCCGGTGTAGACCACGTCGAACTGCCGACCCAGCACCTCGGGAGCTCGCTCGAGCTCGCCGTAGACGAAGTTGGCATCGAGGCCCAGCTCCTGAGCCAGCTGGCGCGCCGCCTCGAGGGCGGGTCGGGAGAAGTCGAATCCGGTGACCCGGGCCCCGAGCCGGGCCCAGGAGAGAGTGTCGAGCCCAACGTGGCACTGCAGATGAAGCAGCTCCAGGCCGGCGACCGATCCCAGCTCTTGGGGTTCGTAGGCGGCCAGATTGCTACGGCCCGCCCGAAACCCCGGCAGGTCGTAGAGCGACGACTCCAGATGAATCGGCACCCGCTCATCCCACCAAGCGCGGTTTTCCTCCAAGGCCCGGTTGACCACCCTCTGATGGTATCGGGAGGTGGCCCGAGTTCAGATTTCCAGCCGCCGCAGCCGGGCGTAGCCCAGCCCCAAGGTGGTCGCTCCCGCGATCCCAGCACAGACGGCGCAGGCGGCGATGGCCACCAGTTCAGACCCGAGCGTTCCCAGCTGGGTGATCACCAGGGGCACGGTCAGAGCGACCATGCAAGCTGCGATGTAGGCGGAACCGACCACCAAAAAGACCACCGACAGCCAGATCCCGGTCGCGCGCCGCGGGTCGGCCCAATCGAGCCGAGGCCAGATGGCGCCCAAGCCGGTAGCCAGGGCGGCCAAACCGCTGACGCAGAGCACCAGCAGGACCGCCGAGAAGCCCATCTGGCCCAAGGAGGCGCCCACCCGAAGCTCAGCTGACCACATCAGGATGAGGCTGGCCCCGACCGCCACCAAGACCGGCAGCGCCAGCTTGCCCAGCAGCAGGTCCCGGAGCCCCAGCGGAGCGGAGCGGAGGCACCAGAAGTGCCGGCCCTCCGTCCCCACCGCGCGCAGGCCGAGCCCACTGGCCACGAAAAGGGCCGCGAAGGCCGACGTCGTCAGCGGTCCGTACCAGAGGGGGAAGTCCCGGAAGAGCAGCTGGGTGCTGCCGCTGGACTGGGGCGCCAGCAAGTAGATCGCGAAGAGGGCCAGGGGCAGCATCAGCTGGCTGAGTTGGACCGGGTCCCGGCGCAGGTTCCGGCTGTCCTTGCGCAGCAGGGCCAGGACCACGGGCCGCCGACCCCAACCGACGGCCGCACGGGGCCGCCGGCAAGGCGCGATCTGAGCCCGGGCCCACCCTTCGCGGTGGAGCGGCCCGCTGATCCAGAGCACCGTGGAGACCACCAGCGCGGCCAGCAGCAACAGCGGAACCAGCCAGGCCAGAGCACCCAACCACTCACCCCGCCAGGCGAAGGTGACCACTCGCGCCGCCCAGGCCGGAGGGAGCCAGGCCGAGTGCAGCCAGCCCGAGCCCAGCGGGTTGATGGCGCCCGCCCAGCGCAGGCCGCCGCCGGTGTGGTGCCGGGTGATGCCGACCGCCGCCATCGATAGGCCCACCAGGCAGATCAGCGCGGCGGTCCCGTCCCGGACTCGGCTGGCGGGGATGAGCCGCACCACCAACACCACCAAAAAGAGCCCGAGCGCGACCGGGGCCGCGAGCAGGGCGACCAGCCCCATGACGGCCAGGGGCAGCAGATCCAAAGTGCCGGTGTGGATCCCGGCCGCCAGCAAGATGGGGCCCAGCAGGGCCCCGCCCACGGCGATCCCCAGGATCAGTTGGGAGGCCAGCCGATGCGCCAGCAGGCTCCGCGCGGAGACGGGGACCGTCAGCAGCCACTCCAGGTCCTTGGCGAAGTAGGCGGAGGCCACCGCGAAGCTGACCGAGGTGACCAGGGTGAAGCCGCTGAGCAGCACCAGGCCTCCGGTCACAGTGGTCAGCAGGCGGGTCGGCGGGGCCCCCAGCGAGCCCTTGAGGAAGAGCCCGACCACCGGGATCGCCGCCAGCCACAGCAAGCTGGCCAGCGCCACGCCCACCAGCAGGCCCAGCCGGCGCTGCCGGCCCCGGTGCCAGGCCGCGTTCCAGAGAGAACGCCGATTGGCGGTGAGCAGGGCGCCCACCTGGCGCGACCCGGCGGGCAGACCCTGGCCCCGGGCGCTGGGCCAGCTGGGAGCCGTCAACTTCGCAGGGCCGCGAGCAGCTCTGAGGACTCTCCGTCTTGGGCCCCGGTGACCGTCATGAAGGCGTCCTCCAGACCGCCTTCGCTCGGTTTTCCGCGCCTCCCCTCCGCCTCCAACTCCGCGACCGTGCCACAGGCGGCCAACCGGCCGTCACTGAAGATCCCGACCCGGTCGCAGAGGGCGGCGGCGATCTCCAAAGCGTGGGTGCTGAGGAAGACGGTGTGCCCGCTGTCGCAGAGGGTGCGCAGCATCAGCTTCAACTGGCGGGCCCCTTTTGGGTCCAGCCCCACTGTCGGTTCGTCCAGGAAGAGCACTTCCGGGTCGTGCACCAGGGCGGCGCAGAGCGCGAGCTTCTGGCGCATGCCCCGGGAATAGCCCATGATCAGCTGCCCCTGGGCGTCGGTCAGGTCGAAGGCCGCGAGCAAGGCGGGGATGCGCCGCCGGCGTCGCTCCGAAGAGACCCCTTGCAAATCGGCCGCCAGCTGGAGCATCTCGGATCCGGTCAGCCGGTCGTAGAGCGCGGCGCTGTCCGGGACGTAGCCGAGATGGCGGCGTGATTCCCGACCATCGCTCTGCACGTCGTGGCCGCAGACGAGAATCCGACCCGCCGAGGGGCGCAGCAGCCCGACCGCCAGCTTGATGGTGGTGGTCTTGCCAGCCCCGTTAGGCCCGATCAGACCGAATAGCTCGCCCGGGGCCACCAGGAGGTCGAGTTCGCGCACCGCGAACTGCTCCCCAAAGCTCTTGGAAACCGCCTCGAAGCTGAGCTGGCTGGCACGGCTGGCAGACTGGGCCATCCGCCGGATTATCCCCAGCGCCGGGCCGCCCACCTAGTGCCGATGCGACGTTGTAACCTCGGGCCATGAGCATTAGCCAACCCAGCACCGGCTCCGTCACCGCCTCCCCGCCCCACCGGGCCACCCTCGACGACCTCAATCTGCCCCAGGGCAAGCGAGCCCGCCTGCACACCCTTCTCTATGAGCACGGCCCGGCCAACGGCACCCTCCTGATGCTGCCGCTGGACCAGGGGCTGGAGCACGGCCCGGTCGACTTTTTCGCCAACCCGCCAGCCTTGGACCCGGAATTCGAGGTGCGCCTGGCGCTGCAGGGCAACTACTCCGGGATCGCCCTGCAGATCGGGCTGGCCACCCGCTACCTGACCCCCCAGGCGGGCCGGCTGCCGCTGGTGCTCAAGGTCAACGGGCGGACCGCCCCGCCCGGCTTCGACGAGGCCTTCTCCCCGCTCACCTCTTCAGTGGAGGATGCGGTGCGCCTGGGGGCGGCGGCGGTGGGCTACACCTGCTATGTCGGCTCACCCGCCCAGGACCGCGACCTGCGCCAAATGAACGAAGTCCGCCAAGCCTGTGACCGCTATGGCATGCCGCTCTTCTGCTGGGCTTACCCGCGGGGTTCGGCAATCGCCAAAAAAGGCGGGCAGGATAGTCTCTACGCCATCGACTACGCCGCCCGAGTGGCCGCCGAAATGGGCGCCGATGTGATCAAGCTGAACATCCCTCGGGAGCACTCCGAGGCGGATGCCGCCTCCCCCGCCCCCTACGACACCCTGGTCGAAGACCGGCGCCAGATGCTGGCCCGGGTGATCCGATCCGCCGGCCGGGCACTGGTGATCTTCGCCGGCGGCAGCAAGCTGGCCGACGAGGAGCTGCTGGGGCGGATCGACGACTGCATGGCGGCCGGCGCCACCGGCTTCATCTTCGGGCGCAACATGTGGCAGCGGCCGATCGACCAAGCGCTGGACATGAGCCAGCGGGTCCACCAAGTCCTAGCGCGCTACGGCCACCCGGCCTAGCCGCCGGCGAGGGTCTTTCTCCCGGCCGCCACCGGGCCTAGGTGGGTGACTCGGCACTGGCTGGGCCGCCTGAACAACCGCTCCCCGACCAGCCCGACGCGGTCAGTTGGCTTCACCGCCAGGCGATTCCCGCCCCGAGCCTGGCGTTTCCCGCGGACGCAGACCTCGGCGCCCTCGCCCGGCGCACCCCGGCCAGGGGGTGTCCTAAATCTACTCCAGGAGTATTACCTGGTGGAGAATCTCTGAGTCGAGATACTATGGTGGAGTGAAAGAAGACGAAATCGACCGCATCGTCCGGGAGTGGAATCGGGAGCGGCCTGAACTCGACGTCTCGGCCACCCAGGTGCTGCAACGGATTACCCGGATCTATCTCCTGCAGTCGAGCAGCTTCGCCGAGGTTTTCGGCCGCTTCGACCTGACTTTCGGCGAGTACGAGGTGCTGGCCGCCTTAGTGCGCTCCGGTCCGCCGCACCAGCTGAGCCCCAGCCAGTTGGTCGGCGCCCTGGTGCTCTCGTCCGGGGCAATGACCAATCGCATCGACCGCGTCGAGGCGGCCGGGCTGGTCCGGCGGCTCCCCGACCCAGATGATCGACGAGGCACTTTGGTGACGCTGACTGACCGCGGCCGTCAGGTCGTGGACGCGGCGGTTCTGGCCCACCTGAAGAACGAGGAGAAACTGCTCTCCGCGCTCTCGGGCGGCGAACGGCGCAAGCTCGCGGACCTGCTGCGCAAGCTGCTCCTGTCGGATGGCTTCGCGGCCCTGGCTCCGGGCCACTCCGACGGGCGTGATGTCCGTTCCTCGGAGCAACCGACGCGCCGGCGGAGGCGCGTCCGCCGCTAAGTGCAGCACCCGGATCCCAGGCCGGGCGGAGCGGGACGCAACCTGTCCTCGCCATGGCGACCGGACGCCGAGCCAGGCCACCAGAACCGCCAGCAGGGCGACGGCGGCGGCGGCCAACAGCGCCGCGCGGTCAGCGGAGATTGAGGTGAGCACGCCCGAGCCCCGGGACCCCATCTCGGCGACCGCGAGCAGCACGGCGGCTCCGAGCGCGGCTCCGATCTGGCGGCTCATGTTGACCAGGCCCCCGGCCAACCCCTGCTCGGCGTCCTTCACCCCGTTGCTCGCGCCCACGGTGGCGGCGAAGACGGTGCCCGCGGTGCCGAAGCCCACCAGGGAGATCGCCGCGAGCATGATCGGGTAGGTCGCCACCGCGGTGGCGACGGCGAGCAGCAACAGCCCGAAGGTGGTCATCGTCGCCGTCAGCATCAGCAGCCGCCGGAGGCCGAGCCGCCCCACCAGGCGGGCACCGGCCAGCCCGGTGACGAGCCCGACCAGACCCTGGGGCGCGATGGCCAGGCCCGCCAGGAGCGGCGAGTAGTGGAGTCCCTCCTGGAGATACAGCGTCATGACGATCATCTCCCCTCCGCTCCACACTCCGAGGAGCAGGGTGATCGTGTTGGCCGCGCGCAAGGTCGGGAGCCGCAGGACCCCAAACCGCACCAACGGCCGCGGGTGATGGAGCTCGAGGACGATGAAGCCGGCGAGCGCGGCGACGCAGAGGAGCGCAGCCAGGAGGACGTCCGGCGCGTCGAACCCCACCGTGGGCGCCTCGGAGACCGCGTATACCAAGGCGGCGATGCTCGCTGTGATCAGCAGCCCGCCGCCCACGTCGAGCGCGCCGGTGGCAGCTCGCGGGGCTACTTTGGGTAGATGGCGCACGCCGAGCCCGGCGGCGACCAGTCCCACGGGAACATTTACTAAGAATACCGAACGCCAGCCCAAAAGCTGCACCAGCAACCCGCCCAGCACCAGGCCCCCGACGAAGCCGACCGAGGCGGTCGCCCCGTAGAGCCCGAGGGCGCGGTTGCGGGGCCCGCCTTCTCGGAAACCGCTCGTGATCAGAGCGAGCGCCGCTGGGGCCACGATTGCCGCACCGATCCCCTGCGCCGCCCGGGCGGCCACCAGCAAATCGGGCCCGCTCGCCAGACCGCCGACCAAGGAGGTGGCGGTGAACAAGAGCAATCCACTGACGAACATGCGGCGGCGGCCGAAGCGATCCGCCAGTCCGCCACCCAGAATCAGGAACCCGCCAAACGTGATCGCATAGGCGGTCACCACCCACTGCAGCGAAGTGGCGGAAAAGCCGAGCTCGCGCTGGATCGAGGCCAGCGCCAGGTTCACGATGCTGAAGTCGAGCACGACGACGAACGCGGCGACCAGAACCAGAGCCAGAGCTACCTGGCCCATTCCTTCGGCCGCCGCCGGGGCCCGCACCACCGGGGGCGGTGCGGGCGCGCCGCCCGCGCCCCCGCCCTCAACCGGCAGCGCGGCGGCGGTCATGCCGCACTTCCGAGTCGGGCCTGGCGGCCGTCGGCCGCCACGGCGGCGCGGCCATACCGCTCGATCACGGCGGTGACGTCAAGATCGCCCGCTATCTCCGCCGCCTCGGTGACCAAGCCCCGCACCAAGGTGGTCAGCGGGGCCCGCGCCGTCGAGCGATGAAACAGCTGCAGCGCCAGATCTAGGTCCTTGCCTAGGTCCCGCAGGGCGAAGAGGGTGGGTTCGTGGCGGCCTTCGAGATAGCCGGCCCGCCGCGCTTCGAGCCCGGGGGCCAAGCGCGCCAGCGCCCAGAACACCTCGTTCTCGTCGAGTCCCGCGGCCTCTCCGGCCACCTGGAGCTCGGCGGCAGCCACGGTGATCGCCGCCAGCATGCTGTTCGCCACCAATTTCAGGCGCGCCCCGCTGCCCAGGGGCCCGATGGATCGCACTTCGCCCAGCAGCTCCAACACCGGTCGGGCGCGTTGCTGATCGGCAGTCGCACCGCCCATCAGGATCGCGGCCCGGCCCTGGCGGACCACCACCGGAGACCCCAGGATGGGAGCGTCGATCAGGCTGGATCCGCGCTCGCGCAACTGGGGCTCAATCTCCTCCAGAAACTCCGTCCCCGAAGTACTCATCTCGATGAACAGCTGTCCATGGGCGGCTGCCAGGGCACCTTCGGGACCACCAAACGCGTTCCGGAGAGCGTCCGGACCGGTCAGCGAGGTGATGACGATGTCAGCGTCTCGAACGGCGGCTGCGGGAGTGGCCGCGACCCAACCCACGCCGACCTGCTCCGCCCGGGCCCGGGAGCGGTTCCAGAGCGCTGGATCGAGCTGGGCCAGCCGCCGCGCGAAGGCTGAGCCCATCCGACCGGTTCCGAGAATCGCCACTCGGGGACTCACAGCGTCACCCCATCGACCGGTCCGACCGGCCCTGAGCCGGCCTCGGTCCGGCCCAGGGCCTCGGTGATCTCGGCCAGGTCCTCGGCGGCCAACTGGAGTGAGCCGGCATCGATCCAGCCCTCCACCTGGGCCGCGTCGCGGGCCCCGACGATGGCGCCGGTCACACCCGGCCAGGCAATCGTCCAGGCCACCGCCACCGCGGACACCGTCGTCCCGAGGCGCTCGGCGATCGGCCGCAAAGCATCGCGCAGGGCGAGGTTGCGGGAGAGGTGCGGCTCGAGGAAGGGTTCGGAGCGCCGCCGCCAGTCGTCGTCCGCCATTCTCGCCAGGCGGTCGGCTGAGAAGGTGTCGGTCAAGAGGCCTGACTGCATCGGGCTGTAGACGATGACCCCGGTGCCGTGGGCGGCCGCCCAGGGGATGACGTCGGCCCCGGCCTCGCGTCGGATCAGGGAGAAGGGGGGCTGGAGGGAGTCCACCTCGCGGATCGCCCCAGCTCGCTCCAGCAGGCCGACGTCGAAGTTGGACACCCCCGCCGCGCGGATCTTGCCGGTCTCGACGAGGCGGGTCATCTCGTTCCAGGAGTCCTCGATCCGAGTCCCGATTTGGTCGGGCCAGTGAAACTGATACAGGTCAATGCGCTCGACCTGGAGCCGGCGCAGCGATGCCTCCACCTCGCGCCGGATCGAGTTCGGCTCCAGGTTGCGCTGCGGCTCCTGGTAGGGCTTGGAGGGGTCCGGGATCATGCCTCCCTTGGTGAAGATGAAGGGACGATCAGCGGGTGGAATCCCCGCGATGGCGCGCCCGACGACCTCCTCGGAATGGCCCAGCCCGTAGATGGCGGCCGTGTCGACCCAGTTCACCCCGAGATCGACGGCGTGGCGGATGGCCGCGATCGAACTCTCGTCGTCCTGCGGACCCCAGCCGTAGCTCCAGCCGCCGCCACCGATGGCCCACGCCCCGAATCCCACCTTGGTGATCTCCAGGTCGGTGGAGCCGAGTCGTCGCTTGTCGCTAGTCAGGTCAATCGTTGTCATGGCGAAGCTCCCGATTCTCCGTTTACTCTCTTGACCTCAAGATACTCTAGGTCATATCACTATGTCAAGAGACTTGACGCCGAGACACTATGGCCACCGCGCATCCTCCGCCCCAGCGACTTACCCGGGCGGCGGCGGCTTCCATCCGTTAGCCGCGGCGCGTCTTCCCGCGGTCAGCGATCCCACCGGAACTTCCCCAAGCAGCCCTGCAGAGAGCTGTCGCGACCGCGGCCGCGCGCGATGGAGTGCTGGCTGCAGCGGTCTCGTGGGACTACTCCCCCCAGGCCGACGGCTGGGCAGGACACCGAGCCGCCCCTCGCCGGCCCCTCCCGATCGCCGCTGGGCGGCTGCGCCTACACAGGCCTCAGGGGCCGATCAGCGGCGGCAGGGCGCCCCGGGTCGCGATGGCAAAGAGCGGCCCCACCAGCAGCCCAAAGCTGAGCACCGCCCCGGTGCAGAGCACCACGCCGATCACCGTGGTGCGCTGCGGCAGGGCGAGCTCAGGCCCGTCCACCCGGGCGTCAAAGATGGTCAGCAGCCAGCGGAAGACCACCAACGCGCTGAGCACCGCCGAGAGCAGCTCTAACCAGGCCAGCCAGCCCAGGCCCGCCTGGAGGGCCGAGTCGACGGTCATCAGGCGGGCGACAAAGCCGGCCAGTGGGGGCAGCCCAGCCAGCCCGGCCAGGAGCACGGCCAGCCCTCCCGCCAAGACGGGGGACCGGGCCCAGAGGCCGCGCAGATCGGCGGTGGTGGTCCCCTCCCCCGCCGCAGTGATCCACCCGAGCAGCCCCAGCAGCCCGGCGGCCAGCGGTACCACCCCCAGCAGCAGGTAGAGGACGGTCGCCGTCCCTAGCTTCGAGACTTCCGGCAGCGTGGCGGGCACCAAGGCCAGCTGGGCGATTAAGAGGTAGACCACCGCCGGGGTGAGACGCCGCTGCCGCCAGGCTAGGCAGGGCGCGAGCACCAAGGTGACCCCAGCCAAGACCGCCGCCGCCAAAGTCCAGGTGGCCGGCGCGGCCCCGAGCGCCCCGGGAAGCAGCCGGAGCAGGGCGGCGGTCCCAGCCAGCGACCCGAGCACCGTGGCGGCCACGAAGGGCAGGGTGGGCAGCCGCGCCCCCAAGCCGGCGCGCCACCCGAGGTAGGGGAACAGCCCGATCTGGGCCCCGGCGCCCAGGAGCAGGAGGATGGCTCCCACCACCAGGAGCGGGTCCAGGTGCTCCAGACCCGCGGGAATGGCCCGGAGGGTGGTACTGCCCGCCAGCCCCGCCAGGACCGCCGCGCCCGCCAGAAAGAGGATCAGGGAGAAGCCGCTCAGCGAAAGGGCGCGGGCCGCGGTCCTGACCGAGCTCGCGTCAGTTTTGCGCAAGCCCTGGGCGAGGGCCATGGGCAGCACCGCCAAGGCCAGGCCGGCACCCATGGAGACTAGGTCGGAGGAGGAGGCGGTGAAGAGGACCCCGGCGCAGCTCATCAAGAGCAGCACATGGAAGACGCCCCGATGCGGGTCCAGTTCGCTCTCGGCCTCGGCGCCGCAGAGCACCACCGCCCCCGCCGCCGCCAGGGTGATGGCATAGAAGAAGAGGGCGAAGCGGTCGATGACCAGGCTGCCGTGCTCGATGTCCGGGGGAGCCGGGCCGAAGGAGGAGTGCCAGAAGCCGATGCTGGCTGCGAAGGCCAGCAGGAGCGTCGCCAAGGTCACCCAACGAGTGCGCTGGGGAGCGCTGCCGCGGCTGTCGAAGGAGCGCAGGTCCAGGGCCGCACAGCCCACCGCCCCCAACAAGAGAATCCCGATGGGCCCGAAGTCCTGGAGGAAGGCCAAGTTCATCACTTGGCCTTGGCGTGAACGATGGGCGCGACCGCGGAGATCCGGGCCGCGACCAAGGAGGTGGCCTGGACGGTGTAAGGGACGAAGTAGCCGGCGAAGATGCCGAACAGGATCGCGGCCGCCGCCAGCACCCAGCCCGAGTAGTACTCGGAGCCCTTGGCGTCGCTGAGCTCCACCACCTCGGCCTGGTCCGGATTGGCGGTGAAGACCCGATGCCCGAGCCGCCACCAGGCCGCGGTCAGGAGCAGCAGCCCCAGCAGAGCGAAGGCGGTGATGAAATGGTGCACCGCCAGCCCCGCGACCACGATCTCAAAGATGGCCGGGAACCCCACCAGTAAGGGCACGCCGGTGAGACTCGCGGCCGCCACCATGAAGAACAGGCGCAGCCGGGGAGAGGTCGCCGCCGCCCCGGCCAACGGCTGGATCTTGGCCAGCAGGGTGCGATCGCAGATGGCACCCACCACCAGCAGGAGCAAGGGGGCGGCGAACAGGTAACCGAAGCAGAGATAGAGGGCGCCGCTGAGCGAGGTCTCGGAGAAGGTGGCGACCCCCAGGATCACCAGCCCCCCGATCGCCACCAGCCAGTTGGCCGCGATCCGGCGAAGCTGCTCGGCGGACCGCGAACTGAGACCGCCCCAGAAGAGGGTGATCAGCGCCAGCACCAAGAGCGGGGTCAGCAATTGCAGCGCCCCGTTGGGCTCCATCCCCGCGGCGATCCGCACCAAGGCGTAGCCGCCCACCGGCAGCGAGCTGACCGCCAGCAGCATCCCCACCGGGGTGCTGGCCTCGGCTACTCCGTCGACCAGCCAGCGGTGGAAGGGGAAGGCCCCCATCCGGATCAGAAAGGCGGCCAGGAACAAGCTTTCGACGATCAGCCCCGACGTGCCGCTGGCGGACTTGACGGTGCTCAGGGTGACGAAGTTGAGGGTGCTGTTGCCGGTCTGCAAGAGGAGCAGCAGCGTTCCCGCCGCCAACGCGGCCATCGAGAGGGACTGGGTCACCAGCAACCGGCGGGCCGCCGTGCGCGATTTGGGGGTGGCCCCGATCGCCACCAGCAGCGCCAAAGGCACGATCGGCAGTCCGAAAAAGATGATGAACATCCCCAGGTCCTGAGTCGCGAAGGCACCGGTGATCCCTACCTCCGCTAGCAGCAAAAGCGAGAAGTAGGTGCGGTAGCGCTCGCGCTGCCGCCAGCTGGCCAGAACCAGCGCCGGGAAGATCACCGTGGTGGCCACCAGCAGGAGCAGGTTCAACCCGTCGGTCCCCAGGTGGTAGTCGAGTTGGAAGAAGAAGCCGCGCAGCCAGGGGGCGTCGATGGTGGGCTGGAGGATCGAGCCCTGACCCACGTTGCCCACCTCCCCGAGCAGATCGAAGATCGCGAAGACCAAGGGGATCGCAGTGGCGAAGAGGGCGGTGGTGCGCACCCGGAACCGGTGCAGTTCATGCTGCACCGGCATCGAAAGCACGATCAGCGCACCCACCAAAGGGGTGAAGACGATGAAGGTCAGGCTGAGATCGGTAGGCATCTAAGGCAGCCCCAATCCGGCGTGGCTTCCGGTCACCGCCCAGATCACCAGCGCGATGGTCAAAGCCACCCCGGCAAGCGCCGCCAGGCCGCTCCCCACCCCCCAGCTGAACCAACCCCTAGTCGTCGGCGGTTCCAGGCGGGACAGTTCGGCCACCACGCTGGCGGCGGCATCGCCCGCCGGGCTGAGCGTCCGGCTCTGGACGAATTCGACCACCCGCGCCGGGATGCCGAACCCCCAGGTGTCGGCGGAGCTCGCCAGCCGAGTGCCGTCCACCCAGCCGACCCAGGCTGGATCCTCCGCGTTGATGATGCGCAGCTGGCGCCGGCGGGCGGCCACCGCCACCACCGCCAGGAGCGGCACGATCAGCACCACCAGCAGCGCGGTACCCTGCCAGGGCAGCGCGCTAGCGCCGGCCCGAGAGCTCAGGAATCCACCCATGCCGAAGCTGATTCCGGGCAGGCTGACCAGTCCGCTGACCAGCGCCAGCGCGGTCGCCGCCCAGCTCGGCCACAGCGGCCGAAGTCCCCGCCCCTGCGCCAGCTGCCGCCGCACCAGGCGAGCCTCGCGAGGGTCGGCAGACTCCTCGCCCCGCATGGCGATCAGGGCGACTCGGGCGGCCGCCGCGGCCAAGAGCAGCATGGCCACGATCTCGCCTCCGGCGGCGATCGCGGAGAAGAGCGCGGGGGGGGTGGGCACCCCGTGGCCGGCGGCGCCGAAGGCAACCGCCAGGACCGCGACGTGACCGAAGAAGGTCCCCAGCCCGACCACCCCGGTGATGGCCGCCAGCGCCGCCAGCAGGAGGAGCACGGTCGGCCGCGCCAGGCGCCAGGCCGCCCCCAGCTGGTCGATCGACTCCACGCGCTGGTCCCGGCCTAGGCTGCTCACCACCCCCATCAGGGCCGCCGTGGCCAGCGCCGAGGAGGTCAACACCGCGAGCGCCGCCGCCGGCGAACCCAGCCCGATCCCGGCCAGCGCCCACGCCGTCTGGCTCAGTGCCAACCAGGCCGCCAGGCGGCGGAGCCGGTGTTCGCGGAGGGCCAGGACCGCGGCCGCCAGGCTGGTCAGGGTCGCCAGCACCACCAAGGCCGGCAGCACGCCGGACGCCCAGCGCAGCAGGGTGAAGGTCTGCAGCAGCAGTCCGGTGCCGACCACCCCGCCCGCCACCGCGAGCACCAGTCCGGCGGCCGCCCCCGGAGCGCTGCTCAGGGCGCGCCCCAGGCCGTGGCCGGGCAACTGGCCGCAGGCACAAACGGCGGCCACCAAAATCAGGACCGCCGCCAGGGTGAGAGAACGTCCGCCCACCCCGTGGACCAGCCCCTTGGTCGCGGCCACCCAGATCCGATCGAGGGCCGTCAGATTGAGACCGTCAGGAGTGGGGAGAACGACCTTGTGCTTGGCGGCGGCCGTGGTCGCGGCTAAGCCGGCCGTCGCCACCGAGCCGGAGAATTTGACGTAGATGAAAGCCACCCCCAACAGCAGCGAGAGGGCACCCGCCCGCCAGATCAGGTAGCCGCTGCGGGCCGCGCCACCGGCCCGCCCTCCCAGGGCGGAACCAACCAGGAGAGCCGCCGCCAGACCGCAGATCTCGAACCCGACCAGCACCTGGAAGAGCTCCGCGGCCAGCACTACCAGGAGAGCACCCCAGCCCAGCAGGTTGCAGAGGCGGATCAGCTGGCCTAAGCGCGGGTCACGGCGGAACTGGATCAGCAGCTGGAGCTCGCAGAGCAGGGTGACCAGCGCCACCAGCAAGGCCAGCACCGCCGTCATGGGATTGGCCGCGTAGCCCATGCCGACGGCGAACGTTTCGGCGAGGGAGGTGCCGGCGGCGGCATGCAACGGGGTTTGACTGACCGCAAAAGACCAGAAGGTGAGCGTCTCCGAGTGCGCGACCCGGCCCCCGGCGACCACCGCGCCCAGCAGCACCAGGGCCGCCGCTAGCCCCAACCACGACGTGAAGAGCACCGCGCTGGCGACGCCTCTCCTGGTCTCAGCCAGGTAGCTGAGGCCCAACCCCGCCGGGGGTAGCAGGAGGACAGCCAAGGCGACCGCGAACACCGTCAGCTCTCCTCGTTCACTTCGACCGCCGGGTCGGCATCGGACTCCGCCTCCGCGACCGGCTCGACCACCTCGTCCTCCGGGACCGCTTCCGCCTGGTCCCCGCCTGGCTCTGGCCCCGGTGCCTGCCGCGGCCCGGCCAGCGCCAGCTCCAAGAGGTCGCGGCCCCCGGTGCGGCGTCGCAAGAGGGCCGCCAGCGCCACGCCCGCCGCCGCGAAGAGCGCTCCGAGCACCTCGACCACGATCGCGAAGGACTGCAGCTGGGCCGCCTCGACCCGATCGGGGGCGAGCCCGGCGAAGCCGACCAGCGCGCAGGCCACGGCATCAAAGCCCAGCACCACCGCCAGGGTCGCCCCCAGGGCATCACGGCGGTGGCTGAGCGCGAAAAGCCCCAGCCCGAACAGGCAGGCCGCCGCCACCAGGAGGGTCGTCGAGGTCTGGCTCACCGGCTGCTCCGGCGCCGGGCCGCCCGGGCGGCGGCTCGGGCCTCCTCGCGCTGGGCCTGCCGCCGCCGCTGCAGCTCGAGCCGGCGCCGCCGGGCCTGCTGCAGCTGCTCCTCAGCCGCCTCCCGGGGGTCTCGCTGGATCAGCGCCGCGCCCCCGACCACCGTGGTCGCGGCCAGCAGGGCCACCACCAGCACCGCGATCCCGGTGCCCATGACCAGCTGGTGGCCGATTTGGGCCAGGGTGGGTTGGGCGGGCAGGCCGCTGGCCAGCTCCCCTCGACTGGCCCAGCCGGCTCCGATCAGAACCCCCACGGCCGCCAGGGCCGCCAGCGCCGAGATCCCGATCGCTCCCCAGTGCCGAGGCTCCTTTCGCGCGCCCGGGTCCTCAGCCTCGACCTGGGCTCTGGCGGAGGGGGCCAGCAGGACCACCTCGGCCAGAGTTCCGAGGAGCAGGTCGCCCAGGGCCGGCAGGGGCGCCCCGGCCAGGAGGAAGGCGCCGGCGAGCGCCAGCGACAGCAAGCCCAGGGCCGCCAGCTGAAAGGGACGGTCCCGGCGGACGAGCAGGCCCAGGGCCGCGCCGACCGCGACTCCCGAGCAGGCGGCTACCCCGACCATGGGCCCCCGGGGGTTCGGAGCTCGGCCACGGGGGACGCCTTAGCCAGAGCAGCCGGGAGCCGGGACGGGGGAGCCACGGCCGGTCATTTTATGGGAGCGCGATCAAGCTCCCCCCGCCGGCCCGAATTCAGCTGTCTCGCAGGGTGAGCCGATCGGCGAACTGCTCGAGCCGCGCTCGCGGCTGAGCCCCCAGTGGCGCCAGGCAGGCCACCGCCTCCATGCTCCACCGGTCGGCCAGGCTGCGGGCTGTCGCCAGAGCTCCGCTTTCGCGCACCAGCGCCACCACCTCATCGCGGAGGATCAGGTTCCGGGCCGGCTCCGCCGAGCTCATCTGGGCCAGCCGCTCCCGGACCGCCTGGCGTCGCGGACCGCGCAAGGCGCACAGGACCGGAAGCCCGCAAATGCCCTGGAGCAGGTCGGTCCCAATCGGCTTGCCAGTGCGCTCCGGATCGGTGAAGTCGAGGCAGTCGTCGATCCCCTGGAAGGCCAGGCCCAGCCTTCGTGCAAAGCGGGTCACCGCCTCCCGCTGCTCCCGGGGGGCGCCGCTCAAGCGGGCCCCGGTGACGGCACAGGCCGCCAGCAGAGCTCCAGTTTTTCCCTGAGCCACCTGGACATAGGGAGCCAGCTGGCCCGACCAGACCCAGCGGCGGTCGAGCTCCCGAAGCTGGCCGTCGGCGATCTCCACCAAAGCTTGGGACACGCTTCGGGAGATCTTGGGGTCGCCCAGCCGGGCGACGATCCCCGCCGACCGGCCCAGGTAGTGGTCGCCCACTCCCAGCGCCGTCAGCGGCCCCGCCAGCGCGGCGACGGTGGGAGCGCCCCGGCGGGAGGCGGCCCCGTCGACCACGTCGTCATGGCAGAGGGTGGCGGCATGGAGCAGCTCCATGGCCGCCGCGGCCCGGAGGGCGGCGTCGGGTCGGTAGTGGGGGCCGAGCTCGGCGGCGAGGAGCACCAGCCTGGCGCGGATCCGCTTGCCGCCGGCGCTCTGCATGCGGGCCATCGGCGCCGCCACCAGGGCGGGATCGGCGGCCAGCACCTGAGCCAGCTGGCGCTCGACCGGATCCTCGGCCCGGGCCAGCTGGCTCAGCGGGCCTTCCCCGGCCAGAGTCGGCTCCTGGACCTCTCCCGCCAGCCGGCGACCGAGCCGCCACCAGCGAGCCTGACGACTGGCGGACAGCCGGGCGGCGCTGGCCCCGGCCAGGCCGCAGGCGGGCAGGATCTGGCGGGCGGCGCGGTCGGCGTTCCCGGTCCGAACCAGCTCAAAGCCGGCGCCGGCCAGCCCATCAGCGAAGGCGGCCTCCACCTCGACGTTGGCGTAACGGGAGAGCGCTTCCGCGGCCTGAGCCAGGCAGTAGTCACCCGCCAGGATGGCCAGCCCCAGAGGCTCTTCCCCGAAGGCGGCCGACCGGTGCCATTGCAAGGCCCGCTCGGTCAGCTCGGCCGCCGCCGCGACGTGCACCGCCCGAGCCCCTTCGGGGCCGGCGGGACCGGCGGCGCGCAGGGTGAAGCGGGCGGGCAGCCCCAGGGGTGAGCGCGACCCGGCCAAAGGCCTGCCCCAGGCCAGGTTGGCGACCACTTCGGCGGTCTGATGCTGGGCCTGGGCGAGGCGGGGACGAGATCCCGTCGGCTGAGCGCGCCACTCTCGTTCCTCCAGCGCCGCCCCCGAGAGTGGCGCCTCGGTCACGAGAAGCTCCGAGCCCGGCTCCAGGCCCAGACGCAGGCCAGCAGCAGCGGTAGCCCGACCCCCAGCACCACCAGCACCGCGAAGGGGTGGGACTCCGAGGTGGATAGACCCGCCACCACCCCAACCCAGAGCGGCAGCGCGGTGGCCCCGGCCAGAACCCACCAGCGCCGCGGGCCCCGACCCAGCTGCAGCACCCACGGCAGGAGGTCACCCACCGGCGGGGCCAGGACGAACCCAGCGGTCACGCCCAGCAGCAGCACCACGCTGACCGCGATCCCGGCAATGGTCATCAGGCTTCGCTGTCGGGATTGCCGGCCGGCCCGGTCAGCCGGGCGATCGGCTGGGGTTCAAACTCAGGAGGCGGGGGGGTCAGCAGGTAAAAGGCGAAGGCCGCCAGGGCGATCCCCCCGGAGAAAAGGGCGACCACCCCCAGGCCACCGACGCTGCCCCCCAGGGCCGAGCCGTTGAGAGCCGCCACCTCGGCGACCAGGCTGGCCAATATGGCCACGGCCACCAGCGCCAGCGGTCGGCTGCGCTGGGCCCAGGCCACCTGGGCGGCGGCACAGGCAAACCAGCACCCCGCCAGGGAGGCCAGGAGGAGGATCGCGGCAATCGGCCAGGCCATCAGGCGAACTCCGGTTCTTCCGAGGGGGCGATCTCACCGCCCGCCAGGACTTTGTCCCCATCGTAAAGAACCAAGGACTGACCGGGCGCTATCCCCACTTGAGGCTCGGCGAAGCGGACGGTGGCGCGGACAGGTCCGTCCGCCAGCCACCGAGCCTCCACCGGCTGGCCGTGGGCGCGCAGCTGGGCCTGCCCCGACCGCTCTTGCCCGGGCGGCAGGCCGTCCAGGAAGACGCAGTCTGAGACCTGGCACTGGGCCTGGAGCAAAGTCCTCCAGGGGCCTACCACCAAGGTGTTGCGGGTCCGGTCTAGCTGCACCACGTAGTGCGGCTCGGTGGCCGCCTGGCGCACCGCCAGCCCCAATCCCTGGCGCTGGCCCACCGTGTAAAAGGGCAGCCCCCGGTGGCGGCCGACCTCCACGCCGGCGAGATTTAGAATTGGCCCGGACTGGAACTCACCCGCCAGCTCCTGCTCCAGCACCGCCCGATGGTCGCCGCCACCGACGAAGCAGAGCTCCTGAGAGTCCGGCTTCTGCGCGACCCCCAGCTCGAGCGCCTCCGCCACTGCGCGCACCGACGACTTCTGCAGTTGGCCGAGCGGCAGGAGCAGCCGGGCCAGGACCGCCTGGCCGCTGCGGTACAGGGTGTAGGACTGGTCCTTGCGCCGATCCTCGCCGCGGTGCAGGGTGCACCAGCCCGCGGCTCCCTCCCGAGTCTGGGCGTAGTGGCCACTGGCGATGTGGGTCGCGCCCACCGCGCCCACCCGCCGCCAGAGCTCGGAGAACTTGACCTTCTCGTTGCAGCGGATGCAGGGATTAGGGGTGCGACCCGCCGCGTATTGGCTGAGGAAATCGCCCACCACCGACGCTCGGAAGTGCTCGGCCAGGTTGAGCACATAGTGGGGAATCCCCAGCCGGCTGCAGACCCGGCGCGCGTCCTCGACGGCGTCGATGGAACAGCAGCCCCCCTCGCCGCGCTCCATCTCCTCGGTGCCCCAGAGCCGCATGGTGACCCCGACCGTGTCCACTCCGGAAGCAGCCGCCAGCGCCGCGGCGACCGAGCTGTCCACCCCTCCGCTCATGGCGACCGCCACCACGGTGCCCGGCGGCAAGCTCCGCCCACCCAGAGCTGAGGGTTCGATGGGGACGATGCTGCTGACCCGCTGGGCCAGCTCCTCGGCCCGGCTGGCGCCGGAGCTAGGCACCGCCGGCGACCGCAGGCACGATGCTGAGCTGGTCGCCGGCAGCCAGGGTCGCCTGCAGCCCCCCGGAAGTGCGAATGTCGTCGTCGTTGCGGTACAGGTTCACGAAGTGGCGCAGCTCACCGGCCGGCTCGAAGATCCGCGGCTGGAAGCCCGGATACCGCCGCTCCAGGTCGCGGAGGGCCTCGGCCACGGTGACTCCGTCGACCTCCACCTCGGAGGCGCCCCCGGTCAGCTGTCGCAGCGGACTGGGTACCCGCACCTTGACGCTCACTTAGCTTCGCTCCTCACGGATTTCAGTATAGGCAACGGGGGGCTGGCTCGACCGCCCTGCGCCCGGGCTGGTCGCGCCTTGCGCCCGGGAGATTGCTGCCCCACTGCCACTCCGGAAGCCGCCGGTTTAGGCTCTAGCCGGTCGGGCTGGGCGGAGCGGCCGGGCTGACATCCTGGCCTTCGGGGACGATGACCACCGCGGTGCCGTAGGCAATGATTTCGCTGACTCCGGCCGCCAACTCGTTGGAGTCGTAGCGCATCGCAATCACCGCGTTGCCGCCGCAGGCGGCGGCGTGCTGGATCATCAGCTCGTAGGCCTCCTGGCGGGCATGGTCGCTCATCTTCATGAAGACCGTCTGGCGTCCGCCGACCAGCTGCTGCAGGCCGGCCCCGACGTTGCCTACGATCGAGCGGGAGCGAATCATCAATCCCCGCACCACCCCCAGCTGACGGATCACTTTGTAGCCGTCGAAGTTGGTCCCGGTGGTGACCCAAAGCGGCGGTGTTTCGCGCCCGGTTTCCGGGGGCGGTTGGTAACTCACGAACTCGAGTCTATCAGTCGCTCGGGGCCTCCGCGAAGGACCGCGGCAGCGTCAGCAAGAGGCCGTCGGCGACCCCGTCGAGGCTGCCTCGGAGCAGCGCGTCGTAAACGAATTGCGACCACGTTTCCATCTCCAAGTAATAGACGCCCAGCTCGTCCACTGGCGCCATCCGGCCCTGCAGCTTGTCCCGCTCCCGGACCGCCACCGCGGCAGCCGCGGCGTCCACCAGAACCAGCACCCCTAAATGGACCTGGCCGACCGCGCCGGCATCGTCCTTGAGCAGTCCCACCGCCCGCCCCGACAGCTCCCGGTCGCAGACCACTTCCTCCTGCCACTCCCTAAGACACCCGGCCAGCCAGGCCGCTGGCGGATCTCCGTCGCCGGCGTTGATGTGCCCCCCCACCCCCAAGGTGACCTGGCCGCGCAGGCGGGGCTCGCTGCCGGCCCGCAGCCGGCGCATGGTCAGGATCCGGGAGCCGTCCTGGACCACCAGGTGGGGGATGACCTGCTGCCACTCCGGCTGCCCTTCAACCTCGGAGCGAGGGCGGAACTCTCCCCAGTCGGCGACCACCTGGAGCAGCTCCCCCACCCCGCCCAGCTTGAGCCCGTGCCAGGATCCGTCCGGCAGGGCCCGCTCCCGGGGCACCACCAGCACCAGCTCGCGGCCCGCCCCACGGGCCACCGCCGACGCCGCGGCTCCGGGGGCAGGCATGGGGGAAGGATAGGTCGGCCCGGGTAGGCTGGGCGAGATGCCCAGCCCGACCTTCTGCATCGCCGGCGCCGGCCTGACCGGCGGCCGGGCGGCCGCTGCCCTGCGGGAGCGCGGCTTCGACGGCCGGCTGGTCCTGGTCGGGGCGGAGTCCGAACCCCCCTACGAGCGGCCGCCGCTCTCCAAAGCCTACCTGCGGGGTGAGCTGCCCCTGGCCAAGCTGCTCCTGCGGTCGCCCCAGTCCTACTCGGAGCTGGCGATCGAGTGGCACCCCCAGACGACGGCGTCAGCGATCGATCTGCACCAGCGCAAGCTCCGTTTGGCCAACGGCGAACCGCTCGCTTTCGACCGCCTGCTGCTGGCGACCGGGGCTCGGCCCCGGAACCTGGACATTCCCGGGTCTGGCCTGGCCGGAGTCGTCACCTATCGGACGCTGGCCGATGCCGACTCGCTGCGGCAGGAGCTGGAACGGCGCCCCCAGGTGGTGGTGGTGGGCGGCGGATTTCTGGGGACCGAGCTGGCGGTGGCGGCCCGGCGGCGGGGCTGCCAGGTGACCGTTTTGGAGGCGGGTGACGCACTGGTCGCCCCGCTGGGCCCCTTGGTGAGCAGCTATTGCTTAGACCTCCACCGGGAAGCCGGAGTGGAGGTGATCCTGCAGCAGACCGCGATCCGCTTCCGGGGGGAATCGCGAGTGGAGGCGGTCGAACTCAGCGGCGGCCACTGGCTGCCTTGCGACCTAGCGCTGATCTGCGTCGGGGCCGAGCCCAACTCCCAGCTGGCCCAGAAGGCCGGCCTGGCCACCGATCCCGGGGTGCTGGTGGGAGACCGGTGCCAGACCTCCAGCGAGGCGGTCTTCGCCGCCGGCGACGTGGCCTCCTGGTGGAGCCCACGCTGGCAGCGGCGGCTGCGGGTGGAGCACTACGACAACGCCCACCAGCAGGGACTCTTCGCGGCCGGGGCCATGCTGGGGGTCGCCGCCGCCTACGACCCGGTCCCCTACTTCTGGACTGAGCAGTACGAGGCCCTAATCCAGCAGGTGGGGATCGTCGGCGGACCGACGGAGGCGCTGCTCCGGGGCGACCCCCAGAGCGGCCAGTTCACCGTCTTTTACCTGGCGGAGGGGATGCTCAGCGGCTGCGTCGCGGTCAACCGGTTTCCCGACCTGGCCGCGGCCCGGCGGCTGATCACGGCCCGGGTCGGCGTCAGCCGAGAACTCCTGGCAGACCCTCAGCTCGACCTCCGGGCGTGGTCCCTGGAGGCGGCCGAGGCCGCGGGCGGCGCCTAAGCCGAGCCGGGCGCCGGCTCCAGTCCCAACCTCCGTCGGGTGATGGCGATCGCCGCCGGATTGTCATCCACCAGCAAATAGCGCCGACCGAGCGCCTGGGCGACGACCCCGGTGGTCCCGCTGCCGCAGAAGAAGTCCGCCACCAGATCGCCCTCCCGGCTGGAGGCCCGGACGATCCGCCGCACCAGCGCCAGCGGCTTCTGGGTCGGGTAGCCGGTGCGCTCAGCGCCGGTGGTGGGCACGATGGTCAGCCACCAGGTGTCGGTGGGCAGCTTGCCCCGGGCCGCCTTCTCGGGTCCCACCAGGCCCGGGGCCAGATAGGGGATGCGGTCGATCTCGGAGCGCTGGAAGATCCAGTGATCGGACTTGGCGTACCACAAGATGGTGTCGTGCTTGCGGGGCCAGCGGTCGCGCGGGCGGCCGCCGTAGTCGTAGGCCCAGATGATCTCGTTGAGGAATCGCTCGGGCCCGAAGATCTCGTCCAGGAGCAGGCGGGTGTAGTGGGCAGTGCGGAAGTCCAAGTGCAGGTAGAGCGATCCGTGGGACCCCAGCACCCGGTGGATCTCAACTAGGCGCTTGTGAAGGAACTCCAGGTGGGCATCCCGCCCCAGGTCATCACGATAGCTGTGCCGGGAGACAACTTGGAACTGGTACTCCCGCTCCCCGAAGCCCCGCCGCCGCCCCTCGCCGCGACCGGTCCGGATCGAATTGAGCCGCCGGACCTGGCCGGTCCCGAAGGGCGGATCAATGTAGACGAGGTCCACGCAGCCGCTGGGCAGCGACTGGAGCACCGCCAGGCTGTCGGCGAGGACCACCCGACTGGTCAGGGAACCGCCCTCCCCCTCCGGCTTCTCGGCCGCCGGCAAACCGGGGCCCCCTAATCTTGCCAATGCCCCGCCATGATCTCACCGCCAGGGGAGTGGGCAGCGGGTCTCTGCCCAGAGGCCTCGCCCTGGAGAATTAGGACACTATGTCCAAGGTTCTGGGGGAGTAGTTATTCTCCGGGGCCGATGTTATCCGCACAATTTGTCCGTAAGATTAGGCCCAGTGAGCGACAACGGTCAGGCGCGGGTGCGGGTGGCGATTACCGGCATGGGACTGGTCACCCCCATCGGCACGGGAATCGAGGAGGTCTGGGACAGCCTGACCCAGGGCCGATCCGGGATCGGAACCATCACCCAGTTCGACGCTTCCGCCTACCCCACCCGGATCGCGGCTGAGGTCCAGGACTTCAACCCCGAGCTCTACATGGACCGCAAAACGGCCCGCCACGTGGCCCGCTACTGCCGCCTGGGACTGGCCGCCGCCCGGATGGCGCTGGCCGATTCCGGCCTCAAGCCAGAGGAGATGGGACCCGACGACGTCGGAGTGGTGGTGAGTTCCGGGGCCGGGGGGATGGAGGAGATCGAGCGAGGCCATCAGGTGCTGATCGATCGGGGCATCGGCCGGATCAGCCCGTTCATGGTCCCGATGATGATCACCGACATCGCTTCCGGGCTGATCGCCATCGAGCTCCGCTGTGGCGGCCCCAACTACGCGGTGGTGAGCGCCTGCGCCTCCAGCGGTCACGCCCTGGGCGATGCCGCCGAGGTGATCCGCCGAGGAGATGCGATCGCGATGATCGCCGGCGGGGCGGAGGCCGCCATAACCCCTTTGTTGATGGGCGCCTTCTGTCAGTTGGGGGCGATGAGCAAACGCAACGACGACCCCGCCGGCTCCTCCCGCCCCTTCGACCTCAGCCGGGATGGATTCATCATGGGCGAGGGCTCAGTGATCATGGTTTTGGAGGAGATGGAGCACGCTCGGAGCCGGGGAGCTCGGATCTGGGCGGAAGTGCTGGGCTGCGGCTCCACCGCCGACATGTATCACTTCACCGCCCCTGATCCGCGGGGTAACGGTGCCGCTCGCGCCATGCAGAAGGTCTTGCGCAAGGCCGGGCTCGCGCCCGAGGACGTCGACTACGTCAACGCCCATGGCACCTCGACCCCGCTCGGCGACCTGGCCGAAACCCTGGCGATCAAGCAGGCGCTGGGAGATCGGGCGACCCAGATCCCGATCAGCTCGACCAAGTCCATGAGCGGGCATCTGCTGGGGGCGGCCGGGGCCTTGGAGGCGGCCGCCTGCGTGCTGGCCATCGCCCGGGACGTGGTGCCCCCGACCATCAACCTCGAGCTTCCCGACCCCGACTGCGACCTCGACTATGTGCCCAACCAAGCCCGGCCGGCCCGGATCGACGTCGCCCTTTCCAACTCTTTCGGCTTCGGCGGGCACAACGCGTGCCTGGCGCTGGGCCGAGTTGCGGCCTAGCCAGACTCAGGAGATCAGATAGTGAGCGAACCGACCGCCGACAACGCCCCCCAGACCACCCTGGACTTCGCCGAGCTGCAGAAGCTGGCCGCCGACATTCTGGGAGTGGACCCGGACCAGGTCCAGCTGGACGTCAGCTTCGCCAAGGACCTGGCGGCGGACTCCCTGGACATCGTCGAGCTGATCATGGCCATCGAGGACCGCTACCACGTCTCCTTGCCCGAGGAGGAGCTGGAGCACATGAAGAAGGTCGGGGACCTCTGGACCTTCCTCTTGGCCCACCCCGGCAGCGCCGACTGATGACCGCCAGCAGCCTGGCGCTCAAGCCGCCTTCGATCAAGCTCAGCCGGCCGGTGGGACTGCTCTTCCCTGGTCAGGGGGTCCAACACGCTGGGATGGGCCGCCAGCTAGCGGCGCTCTCCGGCGTCGCGGACAAGATCATCACCCGGGCCCAGGACATCCTGGAGATGCCGGTCCGGCGGCTCTGCTTCGAAGGCCCTGACCTAGAGCTCCGCCGCACCGAGAACCTCCAGCCCTGCCTGATGGCCGTCTGCTGGTCCGCCTTCGAGGCCTACCGCGAACGGTTCGGCCTGGAGGGGGTGGAGGTGGTGGCTGGCCACAGCATGGGCGAGATCACCGCCTGCGCCGCCGCCGAGGCCATCTCCTGGGAGGCGGCGCTGCTGCTGGTACGGGAGCGGGGCCGGCTGATGGCGGACGCCGCCCTGTCCACCCCCGGCAAGATGCTGGCCATCGTCGGGCTGCTGGAGCCCGAGGTGGAGCAGATCCGGGTGGTCGCCAGCGGCGCGGGCGGGATCTGGTTGGCCAATTTCAACGCCCCGGACCAGTTCATTCTCAGCGGCGAGGCCCCGGCGGTCGCCGTGGCCGAGCGCCTGGCCAACCAGGCCGGCGCTCGGCGGGTCCTGCTCCTGGAGGTCCCCCTGGCCGCCCACTCCCCGCTGATGGCCCGGGCCTCGGCCCGGCTCAGTGAGGCCGTCCGGGCTTTGCCGCTGAGGGCCCCCCGGATCCCCCTGGTCGGCAACGGCACCGGGCTGGTGATCCACTCCGTGCGCTCGTTGCGCGCCGAGCTGAGCGGACACCTCCTCCGACCGGTTCACTGGGCCCGCACCATGACCTCCATCCAGGCGCTCAAGGTCGGCACCGTGGTGGAGCTGGGCCCGGGCCGGGTGCTGGCCAGCCTGGCCGCCAAGCACATGCCCGGGGTGGCGACCTGGAACGCCGACGAGCTCCTGGTCGAGGGCGCCGAATAGGGTGGAGCTGGACCTCTCCGGCCACTCGGCCTTGGTCACCGGGGGCGGCAAGGGGATCGGCGCCGCCATCTCCCGCGAACTCTCCCAGATGGGGGCCCGGGTAGTGATCAACTACCGGTCCGACCAGGGGGCGGCGGAGGCCACCGCCCAGTCGCTCCAGAACGCCACCGCCTTCGGCGCCGACGTCGGCGATCCCCAGCAGGTCGCCCAGCTGGTGGCCGAGGCCGGACCCTTCGACGTGGTGGTCAACAACGCCGGGCTGCTGCGCGACCGTTTGCTGCTGCGGATGACCCTGGACGACTGGGACCAGGTGCTGCGCACCGACCTCTCGGCGGCGTTCCACGTGACCAAGGCGGCGGTGCCCCACATGCTCAAGGGCCGCTGGGGCCGGATCGTCAACATCAGCTCGATCGTGGGCCTGGGCGGCAATCCGGGCCAGGTCAACTACGCCGCCGCCAAGGCCGGGCTGGTGGGGCTGACCAAGTCGGTCGCCAAGGAGCTCGGTTCCCGCAACATCACCTGCAACGTGGTCGCGCCCGGGTACGTGCATACCGAGCTGACCGCCTCCTCGATCACCGAGGCCATGCTGGCCGAGCTGATCAAGATGACCCCGCTGCGGCGCCAGGGCCAAGCGGAGGAGATCGCCGCCGCGGTCGCCTTCCTATGCAGCCCGGCGGCCTCCTTCATCACCGGCGCGGTGCTGGTGGTCGACGGCGGCCTGGCCGCCTGAAGCACGGACCGCTCAAGCGCGCCCCCGCGGGGCGCTCCCGACCAGGACCGTCCGACGTGGAAGCGCCGGCGGCTGGGCGGAATGACGCCGCCCGATTGGTGCCAGACCCCGGCGGGACCAAAGCCGTAACGTCGGCGCCCTGGCAAGCTCCTTCACGGCCGGACGCGACTTCATCTACCGGCAGGGGCAGGTCCTAGAGCGCCGCCTGTTCGCGACTCGCTTCGAAGGTGCCCCGGCCAGAGGGGTCATCGATGCCCTCCGCGCCTCCCAGAACGACGACGGTGGCTTCGGCCACGGATTGGAGCCCGACAAGCGCTGCCCGGAGAGCCTGCCAATCGATGTGGAAACGGCATTCCTGGCCATGGTCATGGCGGGCATAGGAGACGCCGAGATGCTCCACCGCGCTTGCGACTACCTCGCCCAGGTGGCCAGCGCCGGGGCGGCAGACGGCAGCGTTCCCCTAGCCGGTCCGGTGATCGAGGGATATCCCAGGGCGGAGCACTGGACCGACTGGACCTACCGTCCCGGGCACAATCCCACGGCCGGCTTGGTGGGGCTGCTCCGCCGGCTCGGGGTCGAGCACCCGTGGGTGGGCGAAGGCTCGGGCTACTGCTGGGCGCAGCTGGAGTCGGGGGAGCTTCCCGAGGGGGCGTACACCTTGGCTGAAGGCCTGATCTTCCTGGATCACAACCCCGAGCGCGAGCGCGCCGACCGGCTGGCCCAGGCGGTGGCGGCGCGACTGCCGAAGGCCCGGCAGTTCCGTTGGGAGCCGCTCGGCCACGACTACGGGCTCACCCCGCTGCACCTGGCCCCCAAGCCCGATAGCCGCTGGCGCTCGCTCTTCACCGACGCCCTGATCAAAGGACACCTGGACCGGCTGGAAGCGGACCAGGAGTCCGATGGCGGCTGGCCCCTGACCTGGGAGCCGCCCAGCGAGGCGTCGACCTGGGAGTGGCGGGGAAGCGGTACGTTGCGGGCTTTGGTCACCCTTTCGGCCTACGGTCGGATGGCGGCGGGGGTCTGAGGCCAGTCGGGCGGCGCCGGTAACCAGAATTGGGAGTGGCCCTGCCGCCATGGGGCCGGCCCGACGTTGGACTAGGCCGGGTAACGCTCAGGTGGAGTCGTAACGGCGCAAGCCCGGCAACACGGCCATGACTCGGTTGAAATCGCCGTCCCAACTCCACAACTGGGCTCCCTCGGTCGCCGCCGCCACCCCGATCTCCAAATCGGTCAATGACACCGTCTGACCCCGTTCGCGCAAGCGCGCCGCTAACTCGCCCACCTGCTGCCACTCTCGCCGCCCCAGATCGGCCCACGGCAACTCGCTAAGTAAGGCCCACAACTCAGCACGCTGGGCAGCCCGTGCCCCGGCCAGGATCTCGGCGACGACCGGGCCACAAGCAACCACCTCCTGACCGGCCAGAAGCCCGTCGAGGGCGGCCGCCCTCCCGCGGGTACCTTCCCGGAGAAAGGACACCCAGACCGAGGTGTCGGGGAGGACGCTCACCCTGTCCGGTCGGTCGCACGCAGGGCCGGAGAGCAGTCCTCAAGATCCAGGGTGCCTGCCAGCTGCCGGAGCCGAAGGCCAGCGGCATCGCGAAGCGAACTCCGAACCGCCCGCTCGATCGCCTCGGTCTTCGAGACCCCGGGGTACCTCGCCAGCAGGGCATCCATCAGAGAGTCGTCAAGGTCGAGCGTGGTTCGCATATGCCAGACTATATGCCAGATCGGTTAGTAGAGTGCCGGCCCGAAATCGCCGTCCGTGTTGAGCTGGCCACTCTCGCCGCCCCAGATCCGCCTTCGGGTGGACGCTCACTTTGCCATGCCCAGTCGGGTCGCGCCGGGCCGCCGCTTGCCATCTCTGTTGGGGATAGTCCCCTCAGGAAACCGGTCCAAATACACCCAGCTCGACGATGGGAGCCTCGTCTGTCACCACAAAGCTGGTCACTTCGGCCGCAGCTGGGCCACGTTGCAGCAGCGCCATAAACTCCGCCATCGGCGCTGCGGACCCCTCGGCGAGGACCTCGACTTGGCCGCTCGGTAAATTGCGCACCCAGCCCCGCAGGCCCAAGCGCTGCGCGTGAACGGTCGCAAACATGCGGAATCCGACCATCTGGACGCGCCCGCCGATCTGGTAGCGACGGCGCACGGTCGAGTGAGTCATGCGGGACTGACTACTCCCTAATCGCGTCCGCCAGCGGCGCGCAGACGCTTAGTTGGGGGGTACCGGACGGCGGGCTGAACGAGCTGCGAAGACCGGAGGAGCTTAGCTGACGGCCAATCGGCCCCCGCCCCAGCGCGGCCTGAACCAGAGAAGCAGCTATGAGTCGGACTAGGTCCAAGGCCCCAGGAGTCGGGAACGTTGGGTAGCCGAGGTCCGCCGGCCAAGGCGCGGCGGACCTCGGGTCGGGTCAGATCTGGCGAGCGGACGCGAGCATGCCGTCGCGGGCCTGCTCAGGAGTTGGGGGCGTTTGCCCGGCGTGCCGCTGGGCCATGTGCCCCTTGAGCATCTCCGGCGTCATGGTGCCCATAAAGGCATCAACGGCCGCCTCTTTGGTCTCCCCTTCTGCCTGGTACGCATCACCACAAGTGCAGGTCATCTCGTACTTTGCCACGTGAGCTCCTTCGCGGTTCCGTCCGGGGCCACTGAACCCCTTCTCCCTATACGACGAACAGCCGGCCTGCCAATCCGACACCCCGCGAGTTGGACTGGCTCATTGGTCCGGCTGATCTGCCGGGGGACTTCGGGGGGTAGCCAGTCCGCCGGCCGTCAGTCGGTCGCTTCACGGGCTCCCCGGGCGCCTCTTGGGGCCAATGCCGGTTGGGCGGCCACTTCCGGCAGCTTCGAGCCTCAGCGAAGAAGACCCAACCCTGGGTAGCCCGCTGCCGATCGCCAGCGGCTCGACGATAGGTCTCCAGATCAACAACCGCCCCGGGGACCGCTCCGCACCGGCGCCTATTTGGGGACCGTGCGGCCCGCCTCCTCCTGCCGCGCCAGCATGAAGAGCAGGTCCGAAAGCCGGTTGAGGTAGCGGAGGACCTCGGGGTTCTCGAGGTCTCCCTGGCGCTGGAGGGTGACCGCCCGGCGCTCGGCCCGCCGCACCAAAGTGCGCCCCAGGTCGAGCGCCGCCGCCCCCGGGCTACCGCCCGGGATCACGAAACCGTCCGGGAGTCCGACGGTCGCCTCCAGCTGGTGGACCTCGGCCTCCAGGGCGTCGACCGCCTCCCCCTGGAGGGTCGGGAAGTGCGCCTCCAGTTTGGGGCGCTGGCCCTTACCGGTGGCCAGCTCGGCGCCCACCGTGAAGCACTCCCGCTGCAATTCCAGGATCCGCTCCTGAACTCCCGGCTGGGTGCAGAGGGAGCGGGCCAGCCCCAAAGCCGAGATGGCCTCATCCAACGCTCCGTAGGCTTCGGTGCGAAGGTCGTCCTTGGCAACCCGACCCCCGTAGAGCAGGCTGGTCTCGCCGGTGTCGCCGCCTTTGGTGACGATGCTGGAAGGGGCCAAGGGTCAGCCGCCCCCCACCGTGACCGGGACCTCGCCGTGGGCGGCGGCTCGCTCCTCCTCCACCTTTTTGGTGGCGGCCACGGCCGCCGTGGTGGCATCCCCGACTGCGGTCGTCACCTGGCGGGTGAGCTGGGAGCGGACATCCCCGGCCGCGTAGATGCCCGGCACCGAGGTCATCATGTTGGCGTCGGTCAGGTAGTAGCCCTGGTCGTCGTGGTCGGCATGGACGGACAGCAGGTTCGTGTTGGGCAGAAATCCGACGAAGATGAACACCCCGCCGACCTTCAACTCCTCCTGGCGACCGGTGGGCAGGTGCCGCAGCACAATCCGCTCGACCCGACCCTGGTCACCTTTGATCTCCTCCACCACCCGATCGAGCAGGAAGTCCAGCTGGCCGTTCTGGCGGGCCCTTTCCACCAGGAGCGGTTGGGCCCGGAAGGCCTCCCGCCGGTGGACCACGGTCACCTCGCTGGCGTAGCGGGTCAGGAAGGTGGCCTCTTCGATGGCGGCGTCGCCGCCCCCGATGACCGCCAGGGGTTGGCCCTTGAAGAAGGCGCCGTCACAGACCGCACAGTACGAAACGCCCCGGCCGGCGAACTCCTCCTCCCCCGGAACGTCCAACTTACGGGGGTGGCCCCCGGCGGTGACGATCACGGCCTCGGCGAAGTAGGGCTCGCCCTCCTCGAGGTCGATCCGCTTCAACCCGTCCGCCTGAGGGGTGATGGCGGTCACCCGGGCGGTGACCAACTCGGCGCCGAAGGTGAGGGCGTGATCGGTCATGGTCTGGGCCAGCAGCGGACCCTTGATCGAAGCGAAACCCGGGTAGTCCTCGACATCCTCGGTGTTGAGCAGCTCCCCGCCGGGGATGCCCGCTTCCAGCAGAATGGTCCGCTTCAGCGCCCGCCCGGCGTAGAGGGCGGCGGTGAGGCCCGCCGGGCCGGCGCCGACGATGGCGATCTCGTACTGGCGCTCGTTCACGGGATTCCTCGGTACAGCCAGGCGGTCGAACTCAAACAAATTCTACCCGGGGCTCCGCCAGCTCAAGCGGCGGCCGGCGCTGGCTCAGACCGCCGCTTTGACCCTGGCGTAGCCGGGCCGCAGCAGCTCGCTGCCGGCCATGGAGGAGCCGCCGTGGTGCGAGTACTTCTTCCAGACCGCATTGCCCCCGGTTTGCCAGTTGACGCTGGGCTTCTCCAGCAGCACCGGATCCACCCGGCTCGTGTACTTACCCACCTTCCCGATCACGGAATCCAGGAGCGTGTTCGCCAGCAGGTGGGGCTTGAGCCCCAGGTCCAGCAGGTGCTGGTGCTTGGCGTTGTAGTAGTGCTCCTCCCGCTCGAAGCGCGGGTTGGGGATGTGAGAGACGGCGGTCTCCAGCCCGTGCTGGGCCCGGGCCGCGGTCACCAGATCGGCCAGTTGGTTGATGCTGAACTGCTCGGTGAACTGGTTGAAGACCCGGCACTCGCTGCGCTCGGCGGGATTCTCCAGGGCCAAGGTGATGCAGGCCATGGTGTCGCGGATGTCGAGGTAGCCCCTGGTCTGGCCGCCTTTGCCGTACACCGTGAGCGGCTGCCCCACCGCCGCCTGGACGCAGAACCGGTTGAGCGCGGTGCCCCAGATCGAGTCGAAGTCGAAGCGGGTGGAGAGGTCGGGATGCAGCGCGGTGTCCTCGGTCTCGACCCCGTAGACCACCCCCTGATTGAGGTCGGTGGCCCGGATCCCCCAGACCCGGCAGGTGAAGTGGATGTTGGCGCTGTCATGCACCTTGGAGAGGTGATAGAAGCTGCCCGCCACCTTGGGGTAGGGCAACCGGTCCCGGCGGCCGTTGTGCTCGATGTCGAGGTAGCCCTCCTCGATGTCGATGTTGGGGGTGCCGTACTCCCCCATGGTCCCGAGCTTGATCAGATGGCAATCGGGCACCCGGTCGTGGATGGCGAAGAGCAGATTCAAAGTGCCCGCCACGTTGTTGACCTGGGTGAAGACAGCATGCTCCCGGTCCACCATCGAAAAGGGCGCGCTGCGCTGCTCGGCGAAGTGAATGACCGCCTCCGGCTTGAACTCGGCGAAGAGCTGGTCCACCGCCGGGAAGTCGGTGAGGTCGACCTTCCGCCACTCGATGACGCGGCCGGTGAGCTGCTGCCAGCGCCGGACGCGCTGGGGCATCGACTTGATCGGCAAAAGGCTGTAAGTGCCCCCCTCGCGGTCCCAGCGGCGCCGGGCCAGGTTGTCGACCGCCACCACCCGGTGACCGAGCCTCGAGAGGTGCATCGCCATCGGCCAGCCGATGTAGCCGTCGGCACCGAGCACCAGAACCGTCAGACCGCCGGGTTTATTTCCACTGGTCATCTGTCGATCTCCCGCCGTTCCGCCGCCCAGCGGGCGCCAGGGGCGTCGTTTGCTTGAGGTGATTTGGAGCGGCGGCCGCTAGGGCCTCCGCCGCGATGTTGCCAGAGGGACCGCGAGAGCGTCAACCAAACTCCCGGCTGGTGCCCGAATTCTAAGTGAGCTCTCAGCCCGCGAGCCAGCTCTGAATCTCCTGGTCGATCTGGGTGATGGGGATGGCGAAGGCTCCGATGCCGTTCTGGGCGGCGAGCGTCAGGATGCCCACGACCTGGCCCTGGGGAGTGATCACCGGCCCCCCGCTGTTGCCCGGGTAGATTTTGGCGGGAATCCGGATCAGCCCGGCGTAGTCCGACAGCTCCCCCGGCTTGGCATTGCTGACCGAGGCGGTCTCGTTGAGGCCGTTGACCTTGGACTCGGTGACCGGGGGATGGCCGGTTGCTCCCTGAGCGGCCAGCACCACCACCGGCTCCCCGATTGGCGGCAGCGTGTCGACGATCGGCAGGGGCTGCTCCCTTAGGTTCCAGACGTGGATCTCGGCCAGGTCCAGCTGGGGGTCGTCGTTGATCACCTCCGCGGCGTACTCCAAACCTGAGGCCAGGTCCACATGAAAGCTCTCGCCCGTGTGCACCACGTGGTCGTTGGTGAGGAAATCCCCGGAGTCGTCGATGGGCCAGGCCGTGCCCAGCTCCTCTGAGGTGGTCCCCACCGCCACCACCATCACGATCTCGGGCAGGTCGCTGGCGGCCACCGCGCCCAGCAGCTGGGCCGAGTCGGTCGGGCTAGCCGTCGGCTGGCTGGGGGTGGGCGAGACCCGGGTGGTGGGGCTCGCCGCATGATGCAGGCTCGACTCGAAGAGGGCAGCTCCCGAGCCGATCAGCAGCCCCATGGCGACTACCACCAGGATGGAGACCGTCCGCTGCACGGGATGCCGACGCCTCGGCTGATCGTCCTCCACCTCGGTCGAGAACGGCTCGTCCGGAGGAAAATTCGGCGGTGGTGGAAAGCCAGCGGGTGGAGCGAGGGAAGGGTCAGGGACGTAGGGCACCCAGGGGAGGGGCGCCCCTCGGCCACCAACGGCCCCGGGCTGGTCGCTCGCTCCTTCTGGGGGGGGCTCCGAGTCCGTACTCACACCTCTCGCTGACCGATGGGATTCGTCCAGGCGGACCCGGCGATCTTCAGCATAGCCGGGCCGGTTCGAGTCGCCGGGTGGCGAGCGCTGAGAGGCAGGCGGCGAGTGAGGAGGAGGTAGCCGGAGTCGACTCGGCGGCTGCCCCGGGTCCGGAGCTGACGGCGCTACGCGGCTAGTGCTTATCCTCTTCACTCAGCAGCGTCGGTGAGCGCTTTGAGGGTCGCGGAAGCCGAAGTCGCACCCTCGGACGCAGGAGTGCGTCAAAGTCGGCTCTCCGAACTCCGATCGGTTGGGTCGGTTCCAGCCGACCGCCGCCGCTGCGGGCCGCTGATGAACTCGCCCGAGACGTGTTCGCCGTCCAGGATGCGGCACGGCTGGCATTGGCGCGGTCGAGCCGGGCTGCCCGTGGGGCGGTCTCGAATGCGGCCGACTGCGGTTACGGGACGCGATCCCCGTTGATGTCACAGTCGGTCTGGATGAGGAAGTCCGATCGGTCGGCGTCGAGCCTGACCACGATCAGAAGTCTGGAGCCGCTCTGTGACTCCCACCTGCGCACACTCCGGGACCCCCGCCAGGAGAGGACTCCAAAGACCAGCATCTGGACGCTGAGAAAGCCCAAGAACTTGGGCTGGACCGTGGCGACGACCAAACTCAGGAGCGCGAACGCCAAGACCAACCAGGCGCCAGGGAACACGACCGCCCGCGACACCGGGCGGGGGGCGAAGCGGGCTGTGGTCGTGGCTGCCCCGGAGACCGCCCACGAGACCCAGCGTCGCAAGACCCAAAGCATGGCGCCAACATAGAAGACGAACATGGCCATAAGCTCGGGCCAATAGATGAGCGGCGGCCTCAACCAGACGGCGGTGGCAATGGCACCGCCAAGCGCCATGATGACCAATAGATAGGCCAGCGCCTCAAAGTATCCGGCGACATCTGTGTGATCGCAACGCTCCCCCGGAGCGCGGCTATCCGCAGCCACCATCGGCCCAATATATATCGCCCATCCCGACCGCGCCGCTCAGGCCACCTCGACCAGCGTTGCTTCTCCCTGCGCCAGCCCGGAGCAGATGGTGGCCCCGCCGATCCCTCCGCCCCGGCGCCTCAACTCCAGGATCAGGCCACCGAGGATGCGCGCGCCGGAGGCGCCGATGGGGTGGCCGATGGCGATCGCCCCGCCGTTGGCGGTTTACCCGGTCCAGCTCCACCTCTAGCATGCGCGAGCTGGTGATCGCGACCGAGGCGACGGCCTCGTTGATCTCCAGCACCTTGAGGTCCTGGGTGGTGAGGGCCCCCTTCTGGCGGTCCAACGCCTGCTGGATCGCCTGCGCGGGAACTGTAGCCAGGTAGGGGTGGCCGGCTCCAGACTTTGACGTAGACCTGCCGCTTACCCGCTGCCGCTTGCTGAGTGAAGGGGATAAGCACTACGCGGCTAGACGGCGATGGCGGCCACCAAAAAGTAACCGACCAGCAGAATCAATATCGTCAGGGAAATCCTGGCTCTCCGATCTCCGTCGAACACTCGGTACTCACGCACGCTCCGGAGTCTCATTTCACCAGCCTATGCCCCATACAAGGATCTTGCCCGTGCGCCGGTCACAACTTCTTGGAGAGTCTGCTCGAGCATGAGGAATCAACGTCAGACTCACGCCCCGCATGACTCGGGTGGCGGATCCTTGAGGCGCCGATCCGTCGAGGGTCTCGCGCCTCATCGCGAAGGTCTGCCAAGAGGGCGAAGTCGGCTTGAAGTACGCCTTGCTTGTGCAGAGACCCCACGTTCAGGCCTGTTTCTGGTCTTCGGCCGTGATGCTGCTGGCTCCGCGATGAGTTTCGGCTTCAGACAGCAATCTGGCTCGATCCCCCTGGCCGCGCACCCGAACGAACCGCAGATGGTCCCAGGCCGGATCCAAGCTGGCCGCCTGATAGGTGGCCTGACAGCGACCATGCTCCACCCAGGCCCAGGCCACCACCGAGCGATCGGGGTCCAAGGACAGAGCGTCGCGCCAGCTCTCCCGGTTGCCGTTCCAAAGCTCCCGTTGAGTGAGCACGCGCCCCAGCGTGCGCCGGCTGACCCTGGTTATCACGGTGCGGCGGGGTAGGTCGAGCCAGACCACCGTGTCAGCCCGAGACCAGACCAGGTCACGGACATCGCGGTAGTTGCCGTCGATCACCCAGGACGACTGGGCCACCAGCTCTCCGACCCGCCGCCTGAATTCCTCTACCTCCAGGTCAACCCAGTCCCGCTGGTGAATCACGGCGTCCAACTCCACGTGGCGGGCGCCCAGGATGACGGCGAGCTCCGCAGCCAGGCGGGACTTGCCGGCGCCGGTATTCCCCACCACGGAAATCCGGCGCATCAAAGCACCCACCCCCAGTTGCGCTTACGTGCCTGGTGCCGGGAGCGGGACTCGAACCCGCACGCAGTGACCTGCACAGCGCCCTGAACGCTGCGTGTCTACCAATTTCACCATCCCGGCCGCAGCTGGGAATCGTAACTGACGCCTCA
>Ga0307373_10000760_pt1 | contig 61968 bp, 55 predicted proteins | sample OX2MG_FD_202534 | JGI IMG/M metagenome (GOLD analysis project Ga0307373, IMG submission 202534) | Soil microbial communities from Risofladan, Vaasa, Finland - OX-2 | ecosystem: Environmental > Terrestrial > Soil > Coastal area > Acid sulfate soil | place: Finland: Risofladan, Vaasa | collected... | reverse complement strand
GCTGGAAGTGCCCCCATAAGTTCACCGACCGGGGAGTCCCAGAGTCGCCCCATACACCGGTACGGAGTGACAGCGCGGGAAGCGCTCTTGGGGACCTTCCCCCGACGCCGGCTCCTTACGACGACGTGTGCCATTTTGACCATATGTGAGCCAGCGCCGTCGCCCGCGGCAACAGCCAGAGCGCGGAAGGACCCGCGGTCCATGTTCCCTTGTGGCTCTGAATGAGGTCGAGCCCCACCAGGATGAACTGCAGTCCGTACAAGTCCTGACGGATCCGACCCGCATCAAGGCCCTGTCCTTGGCTGGTGACCCAACGGTCGCCAAGCAGGGGTAGTAGCCGAGCGGCCAGCTCGTCGGGTCGGCAGGGGCCGTCGACGACGAGGTTGGCGAGGGCGTCGCTGACGAGAATGGGCACGAAACCGTCGCCAGGGCTGAACCACGACTTCAGCCGTCGGATCACCTCGAGGTCGTCGACGGCGGCCCGAGTAGGACCGAGGGTTCCTTTGTTCAAGCGGAGGAGCCCGACGTGCCGCAACAGATCGTGCAGGGCAGCCAGCGGCGGTAGGTCCTCTTCGATGGACGCGGGCCGTTCCGACAAGTTCCAGCTTGGATAGAGCTCCTGGACTTCGCGCACGAAGGCACGGGGCAGGCGACCGCCCGGAGTCAACTTCACTCCATCGGCTGCCAGCCCGAGTACGACTCGAACCGGCGCCGGCACCGCACCAACGGTTTGGCGGACAAGCAGGTCGGTGGCGTCCAGGTCGAAGCCGTCGTTCCAGCTTCCCGCCCAGGTCCGAAACTCTTCGTGCTCACGCTGGTCGGGGTCAGCCATCACCCTGCGGAACTCGGCGTAGCCATGCGGCCCGCCGACATCCTCGGGGGGGCATGCGCCCTCTCCCGCGACGACGCCCGGCCAGTCGCCGCCGAGTCCGACCACGACAACGTCGTGCTCCCAGCCGTCGCCGAAGTCGTAGAGGTAGATGAAGCGATTAGGCAGCGCCCGGAGCGCCACGGCCGACTCGTCACGCTCGTCGTCCGGCCCATCGAGGTCGGGCATCCCGTAGCTGATGTCGCCCGCTACGAACTGATGCAGATGTGAGTCGGTCCACCCGATGGCCGCCTGCAGAAGATCATGCAGCTCGGGAAGGAGAACCACCGCCGGGACATCGAGGACCCGCACTACGGTTGGCTGTACCTCGCTCATCGTGACCTTGAGACGAGTCGTCTTCATGCTGGAGACCCTAGGGGCTACAAGCTGAGGAGACTGCCGGACTTGGACTGCCGATCGACGACAAGCCCTCGCCCTAACGCTCGACTGAACTCCCCCCGAACACTCACCCCTAAAGCGGCCGACTGCCCCCGTTCACGCCGGCCTGGTGGCGATTGTCCTGCTGACGTCGATAGATGTGGGCATACCCAGCACTTACCGGATACGTCGCCGGGATACTGACGGACAGGATGTGGACGCTGCTTCGGGCGGTTGGGGAACGCCAATGGCCCTGTTCGGCTTGGTCAGCGAGACCGTGCCGGTTGTAGCCACCAGCTCCCCGGATCAGGCCGAAGGAAGAGGCGGACCGGGAGATGGAATTCGAGTGGCACCTTCAAACGCGTGGAACCAGTCTCTCGGGTGCAAGTTGACAGCACCGATGAGCGGAGATTCGGCAATTTCGCCGCTCTCTATTCCGTCGAGTCCGGGATCCCATAGCCATTCGACGTCGTAGTCCCAGCAGACAATCGTCTCGATTCGGTTGAGATCGAAGTCGAAGTCGTCGCCGTGGCCGGGCCACTCGTCAAAGTTCGGTGGAACCGCGAGTCCGTCGTTGAGCACCCGTGAGCAGTCGCTCAGGAGAATCCGGAAGGCTACTTCTTCGCTAGTGCACGCGAGCTCGAGATGACCACTCGCCACGCCTGCGGCGAGGTCGGTAAAGGAAGCCGCAAAGCGGGAGAGCCAAGCTGTCGTCCCTAGGCGGCGGGCGATAGGGGGGAGATCGTCGAACCAGTGATCGAGCGCCGGACGATCAGAACTGGACAGGCTCGGGAGCGCGAGACGCTCGTTCCAATTATCGGCGAGGACCTCGGCTGTGGACCACAGGGCATACGCCCCACGGGGCGCCAGGCCTTTGTGACGTTGGCGATCACACCGGTCAGGTTCACATGGCCAAGCGGTGACCAGGTCGGGTACGTCGGAGAAGTCAAAAAGCGAATTAACCCCATCGCTCACTCGGTCAGTCTCGCACCCCGGGGCGCGGTCCTTCTCGCTCCGCGCCGGATTGGTGGACATCCACCGTGGTCTGATCGAAACTCTTACCCATGGCCACAACGGCTCGGAGCAAGCTCGAAGAGCGGGTGGTCAAGGCGGCCGAGGAGGCCCTTGCCGTTCGCCATTTCGTGACGGCGATCGACGTGCTGGTAGGCGTCGGATGGCTGACGACACCCCAGCTCGATCGGTGGCGTCAGGGTCGGGTCGACTATCTCGAGCGCCAGGTCACGGCCAACCTCTCAAAGATCTCGGCCGCTATGGCCGCCTTCCGCCGTTGGGCTCAGAAACAGGGCCTGAACCCCAGCGAGACTGCCTACCTGTCGCGATCGAGGGATCATCGACTATTGCGGTTTTCGAAGAGCGGTGATCCCGCAATCGAAGCCGCCTACAGAACCCATTGGGTCTCCCCGGAGCTTTCCGAGGCCAAGAAGGAACGCCTAGCCGAGAAGCAGGGACGGACTCCGGATCTGGTCGTCATCTCAGCACTCAAGGAGTGGATCTGCACTGAATGCGCCGGCACAGGCGACCTGCTGTTCATGGAGGGCGACGGACCCCTGTGCCTCGTGTGTGCGGATCTCGACCAACTGGTCTTCTTGCCCGCCGGTGACGCGGCGCTCACCCGGCGAGCGAAGAAGGCGAGTGGACTTGGCGCCGTCGTGGTGCGATTCAGTCGCTCGAGGGGCCGCTACGAGCGCCAGGGGGTTCTTGTCGAGGAAGAGGCGCTGGCCCAGGCCGAAGCTGCCTGCTTGGCGGACGAGGAGGCGCGGGCCAGGCGCCGCCTGCGCGAGGCCGAACACCGATCGGTTGAGGACAAATCCTTCACGGACTCGCTGGGCCAAGAGATCATTCGGCTCTTCCCGGGCTGTCCACCCGAGAGAGCCGAAGTGATCGCGGCCCATGCCGGATCTCGGGGGAGCGGACGCGTCGGCCGGAGTGCGGCCGGCCGGGCGCTCGACCCCGACGCCGTGACGCTCGCCGTCGTCGCCTCGGTGCGTCACAGCGATACCAGCTATGACCAACTCCTCATGTCCGGGATCCCACGTGCTGAGGCTCGCGATCGGGTGCGATCTGACATCCAAGATGTTCTCGAAGCGTGGCGCAGACCTGACAAAAGCAGCTGATCGGGTTCCCGAGTTTCGCTAGCGCAAAGCGTTGCGGCTGACGCGACCGGACGACGCGTGCAGTGCTGCACCTCATGGCAGAGGGACTCCGTCCGATTACTTGAGGTGCAGGCGAAAGATCACACGATGACCCTTGACTGGCTGCGCCCATACCCCGGCGGACGGGGCTACTGACATCGTGATATCATGATGTCATGGCAAAGCAGACCACTGTGCGACTTCCCGAGGACTTGGCCGAAGCGGCCGAGGCGGTTGCCCGAGTCAAGGGCACAAGCGTGAATGCGCTCATCATCGAGTCCCTCTCCGCGGAGGTCGCGCGTGTGCGCGCCGACAAGGAGTTCACCACTCGAGCCAACCGGCTCCTCAAGCGAGACAAGGAACTGCTGGACCGACTCGCCCGTTGACCCGGTTCATTTCACTACCCGAGTTCTTCTGGCTTGCCGAACAGGTCACCGGAATCGACGCCGAGGTCCTAGCGAACTCGGGCAGCATCAATCTCGCCGATTCGGCGCTGCACGCGCCCCAAGCCGGCTTCGGCGATCAGGACTTCTATCCCGACCTGATCGACAAGGCCGCCGTGCTCACCTGTCATCTGGCGTGGAATCACCCCCTACCGGACGGAAACAAGAGAGCCAGCTGGGCATGTCTCGTGATGTTCCTCGATCTCAACGGTGTGATTTGGGACCCCGATCCACCTGACGTCGACGAGGCAGAGGAAGCCATCCTCTCGGTGGCCGCACACGAGGTTGACGAAGCATGGTTTGCCAGCTGGCTTCGCCAACGGACCCGTCCTGCTGACGAGTGACTCTCAGCCGGCGGTATGGGGCAGGCAAGGCAGGGGACAGTGGCGTTCCTGGATAGGGTCGTGAAAGACGCATTCCCACCATCCAAGGAGTGACCAATGGCAACGATCGAGGTGAGCCGGAAGAAGTTGCCTCACCCGGTCCGGGACGGAGTTCGGTCCTACAAAGTGGTCCTCGACGGCGAGGAGGTTGCCAAGCTCAAGATGGGTGACACCACCGAGATCTCGTCACATCCCGGTCACCACACATTGTGGATGCGCCTGGACTTCAAAAAAAGCAACACGATTCAGTTTGAACTTGGACCGGACACGACAACACGGTTTGAGTGTGAGCCCGGAGGCCGCTACCTCATGGCACTGGTGGATCTCTTTCGATCCGGCCGTTACATCGCACTCCGACAAATCGAAGACGGGGGAAATGCGCCGTGAGATCCTGAGAGTCCTCGGCCTTCCGATCCCGTCTCACTTACCCGGCGGGTTGGGGCACTCTCAGAAATATGGTGCTCGGATGACGACTCCGTTCTCGACGATCAGACTCAGGCGGTCCAGGCGACGAACCAGATGGTGCCTGGTGACGATCATTCGGTCTACTGATTCCAGCACCCGAATGTCCGTGATGCCATCTCTGCGTGCAGCGGCGACAGCGTCTTCAGGAGCCATTCCGACGTATTGCACTGCATCGGGAGGACGCGGGCGCCTGTCTTGGGCCATATCGCCCATTATCGCCCCGTTACTCGGAACTGGCGTTTTGGGGCAGGTGCGATGGTGGATTTAGGAACTGACTGTGGCGGTCTCCGTTTACGAGCCAATCGTGATCAAGGCCTCGTCAGGCGCTTTCGATCCGGGTAATTGGTGTCAATCGACATGCCACCTATCCTCGGACCTATGGCGCCCATTACCTGGATGGTTATGAGTCGAGACGTCTCGCACGCCGTGCGGGTGGCTGACCAGCCGGTCGTAGTTGCCGCCTTGATCCTCGACGTCGACACCGGCGTTATCCGTGGCCTCTCGGTAGCAGAAGATGTCCGGGACGCCCTGGCCCAGGCGGTGGAGAGGGCATTGAACGAGCCAGCGGGCTCACTTCCTCCGGGGCGCCCTCAGCGAATCCTGGCGGCTGTCGGTCTGAGTGACCTGGTGGCGGCCGAGCTCGGCCGTCGGCCGGGCCTCAACCTCATTCCGCCGGTCGATGAGATCGTGCCGGGCGCCGAGGCCGAGGACATCTTCGACTCCTTCGTCGGATCTATGGCGGGCCGTCGCCAACCGAGCGATCCGCCCACCCCGGCCGACTGGAAGGTCCTTTTCGACCAAGTACAGACCTACGCCGAGGCAGCACCGTGGAAACGCTGGGCTGACGACATCGATTTCGTGGTCGACGTTACGGTCGACGGCGAGCGGCGTCACGTGAAGGCCGTCGTGATGGGCAACGCCGGCATCCAGCCCGGTCTCGCCCTCTTCCCGGGCAAGGTGGTCGAAGCCGACCTCGAGCACCGGGATCCGGCAGCGCCGTGGCCGTACGACCCAGAGACCTTGGCGTGCACCCTCGATAATCCCGCCGGCGTGCCCGTCGAGATCAGGGCCCGGGCGCTTCGCTGCGGCTGGCCTGAAACCGCTCACCTGGTGCCGAGCTTCTTCGGTGTGGATGAGGAAGGCGGCCGTGACTTCTCGACGGCCGATGCGCGCCTCTTTGCGGTCGTCACCGCGGCCGTCCTCTCCCACGACAGCCGTCACCGTCGGCCATTGCCCAAACCGGGACTGCCCACCGAAGGCCATGTGGCGATCCCAAACTCCGGCTCGGCACGCTATTCGGTTTTCCACCAGAAGCGACCCGATTGACGACACCGGGGATGGCGGCCGACCTTGCGGGCGGTCGATGACAGGATCAAGTCGTGGATCGTGGCGACCCACAGAACAACGGGCCAGGCCCAGACGATGAGTGAATGCTCGCCTTCAGCGAAGGTTGATGGTTTCGAGTTCGAGACCGGGCACGTCGCGGAAGATGCTGTCATTGGAGACGAGCGGAATCCCAAGACGGACTGCTGTGGCAGCGATCCAGCGGTCGGCATCATGTTCTCGCTGGGTCAGGGCATGCCCGATTCTCCGACAGTCAACGCGTAGCTGGGCGTAGACGAGAACAAGTTCTGGTCCGCTATGAACAACCTCGGCCACCTCGAGCTTGGCTTGGAGCTTGAGCATGCGCGCCGTACCCCATCCGCGCAGGAGGGCCCCAAAGCGAAGCTCCGCCGCGGTCTGGAACGAGATGAAGGCCGGCCGTCCGACAATGACTGGTTCGTAAAGTTCAGACAGGCGAGATTCGGGCACCAGGTCCGCCCCGAACACATCCGTGTCGATGACGATGGGGCCGCGGACTGGCTGGGCCGTCACGCTTGAAGCGCGGCGAGGAACTCTGCGCCCTCATCAGGCGTGAGATCCTCAATCACCATCTCATCGTGCGGAGGCAACGGCCGCGCGCGTGTGAGCAACACATCCACCGGCAGTTCGAGGCTCTGTTCTCCCGAAGGTTGGGGGTGCGGGTTTGACATCTCAGGGATAAGTGTAGGCGGATGCCCTTCAATGACCACCACCTTGGGCGGCCAGCACTGTCCCCGTAACCCGCCAGGACGCCGGCCAAGGGTGCCCCCAGGGTGCCGGTAGGGGCGTAGCTGCATCGCTACGGTCCGTCGCATGAGGCGATCTCGTTCGAGTCGTCACGACCGGTTGTGGGGAGCGAATCGCGGCGGCTCGCGGGATGGGGCGTTTGGTGGCTGCTTATCGGCCAGCTCTGTAGCGGGGACCGCCAACGAGTCCGAAGGGAGATCGCTCCATGGCCACCAGAACATCGGGTCGCCTCAAGTCTGGTGGAGCGGCAACGCAGGTTCGCGAGATGGTTCCAGCTCCTGCCGACAGACGCGGGATCGCTTCTGATGCCCGCTGGCTCAGCATCCGTCAGATCGCCGGCGACCTTGGTGTGTCCAGTTCGACCGCTTACAAGTGGTCGGCCCGGGGGGTACCGTGGTTCCCCCGCACCATTCGATTGCACAACGGAGATATCCGAGTGAGGCGCGATTGGTACGAACAGTGGCTGGCCGCATTAGAGCAGTGACGGCGACGGCCGATTTCGAGTTATCAGTTGAGAGCAACGACGTCGACGATGACGTCGACCGAGTTGGCTGCGGCGGCCAGAAGCGGTGATGCAGTGGAAACGGCGATCCTCGCACCGAGGACCACGGCGGCAGCAACTGCCTCGGCGGTAAGAAGGTTGAGCTGGCCGGGCAATGCCGCCATGACCGGGACCAGCCGTCGCATGCTCAACAGGCCGATTCCGGCCGGCAGCTGGTCCAAGGCGTGACGCACCCGGCGCTGCTCATCCTCGGAACTCGACGCGAGTGCACGTGAAAGTGCGCCCCGACCAGGCCGAGCCAGGACCCGGGCCAACCGCCAGTACCACGCCCCGGTGGTGAACACTTCGCCATCTTCTGCACCAGTGAGCAAGAGCGCCTCCGATACGCCCTCCTGCTCAGCCAATAGGGCCAGCAACAGGGCGTCGTCGACAATGACCACGTGGGGAATGGTGGGCGTTTAGCCCTGGACCAAGTCGGGGTCCCCCGCGACGGCTTCTCTAACCGCCTGCTGGTAGGCGCCGGACGCCAGGTCCTCACGGATAGCGGCTCGGATTGCCTCGGGGATGTCCGCCGTCACCTTTCCCTCGCGGGCAGGCCGAAGTTCGCCTGCCTCCGCTGCTGCAGCGCGGGCTCGTTCAACCGCTGCGTGTAGATCCCCAGTCGATATAGCCACGATTCAAGGCTACTGCCTCGTCTGAGAAAGGGTGCGTAGAGCAGTGAGAGGGTGGCCTGCGGGTCGGGGGCGGTGAGCCACGCTGGGAGCCGTGAAGATCTCGATTTTTTCCAACCTATATCCAACCTCACAACGCAACGAGTGGCGTATGACGGTGATCAACGGCCACAGTCGTCCACGCGAAATACCGCATTTGAACAGCAATTATGTAGAAAATGGCTGATCGCGCCATTTTGCGCGACAACCCAAGATGGGCATTACAAGTGAAGTGCTCTACCAACTGAGCTACTCGGGCGGCACCCCCATTCTAGGCCTTCTGGCGGTACCACAGGAGGGCCCGGCGCTGGCTCCTGGCGCCCGCTGCTGAGCTCGACGGCGACGATCTCATCGCCGTCGAGGACTACCTGGACCACGCCAGCTTCTTGCCAGCTCGCTTGGCAGGGCAGATCACCGATCGGCAGCGGGCCGGGGAGCTGTGGCTGGAGGCCCACTCGGCTCCCGCCGACTCACTGACCTCGAAGGAGGTTGAGAAGTTCGTCTCACGGATCGAGATGAGCGACCGGAAACCCGGGACGCGGCTGTCGGCGGCGACGTTGACCCGGTACCTCCAACCGCTCAGGGCGGCCTGGAACTGGGCGATCGCCCGAGACGACCTGCCGATCGACCGCAGCCCGTGGGTGGTGGTCCGTGGCCGGCGCAAGGTGAAGGGCAAGTCCATGCTGGCGGCTGGGCGGGCTGGTCTGGCCGTAGATGCCGACATGGTGCTCAGCGTGTCCCAGTCCCTGGCGCTGGCCCAGGCGTGCGTCAGCGAGGGTGCGTGGGGCGGGGTGGTCGAGTGCTTCGTACTGGTCATGGCGCTGTGCGGGCTCCGCCCGGGCAAGGCGGCCGGTCTGGTGAGTGAAGACCTGGAATTGCCGACTGACGATGAGCCCGGATGGCTGGTCGTCCGGCGCACCCACCGTCCGACCCAGGCTCGGTGGCTCGACCCCGACGAGGACCCCGAATGGGGTCCGCTCAAGGACCGGGATCTCACCGAGAGCCGCCGGGTCCCGGTGCCGTCGCTCCTGGTCGCCAAGCTCCGAAGCATCGGGAGCTCTATGGCGAGGGTTCAGGCGGGCTCGTGTTCCACCGCAACGGCAAAGCCTTCGACAAAAGCAGGTTCGCCCTCAGCGTGTGGGAGCCGGCGTGCGTCAAGTTGTTCCCCCGTCGGGCCGACCTCTCACCCGACGACCCCCGCCAATCCAAACTCTCGCGCCTGCGTTGACACCTGCGCCGCCACGACCTGCGCCATGCCGCCTGCTCTTGGTGGCTGCGGGAGGGCGTCGATGCGGTCGTCTGCCAGCGTTGGTCAGGACATCGCACGCTGTCGGTGTTCCTCGACATCTACCAGGGCGTGGCGCCTGGCCGGGAAGACCGGGGTGTCCAACGTCTCGAGCAGAGCCTCCGAGGCGCGGCGTAGGGGCGCCGGCTCATAGATCGACGCCCCGCACGACGTCGATCTGTGGCTCCCAGTCGGTGCGTGCTTGTGCGCTACGAGCCCCGTGGCTGATCGCCAGCGCACGCGTTGCGGCGCGCTCTGCGAGGCGCCGCTGGATCGTCTGTTCGCTGCTCCCGTCGTCGCTCGGGCTGCCAACGGTCTGCTCCCCGGTGACGTGCCAGCGGTCCAGATAGGCCGCCACAGTCGAGACTTCACGCACCCAGCGGGCCCGCCGGGCCGGATCGTCAGGGATAGCTCCAAGGGTCTTCGTCCAGGCGTGTACACCCTCGAGACCTTGAAGTGCCACGACGCGGGCGCGCGCTTCCATGGCCCGGTCCCGTTCGGCGAGCGCCCGGGCCATTTCGGGATCGGTGACACCGCGTGCCCGTGGGATGAGCCCCGCTGACCATGCTGTTTGCCGCAAGCCGTAGGAGGTTTTTCGCCTGGGCGCTCGCCTGAGCGACGCGCACACCCTGTCGGGCCAGGAGATCGACATGGCCACCGACGGAAGCCGCGACAACCACGAAGGTGATCAAAGCGATCAGGTCCACCAGACGTCCGACGCGCAAGCTGAAGAACGGTGGCGCAAAGAAAGAGTCTGAAACGACGAACGCCACACCTGTTGCCAGTACCGCCGGTCGGCTCCCGCCGAGCAGTGCCACGCCGACGACAGCCAGCAGATTGAACAACAATGCCCCCGCCAGTTGCATCGACGATCGCACCGGAATCAGCCCGATCGTGATGATCACGGGTAAGAGCACCGCGGTAGCCCACGCAGCAACTCGGCGCGGGGCGGGGAACAGAACACGTCGGGGGCTTGATGCAGCGTCACCCCGTGGCCGCCTGACTGACTGGGTGGGCCTTCGAGCCGGGATCACGTGCACCTCAATCGGACCGGCTGCATGGATGGCCCAATTGATGACCGATCCGTGCAACAGCTCTTCTTTGCGGGAACGACGTGTCGCCCCCAACACCAGTTGGCGGGCACCTTCGGTTCGGGCAACGTCCAATACCCTCATGGCGACATCGACCCCGGCCAGCTCGCCGTATTGGCCGCCCAGCTCGGTCAACAACCTCCGCTGACCGGCCAACCAGCTTGGCTCCGACCCGACCTTGTCGCTAGGCACCCGCACATACACGCCAATGAGCTCTCTGGAGCGAACCGGCGATGTGCGAGGCGCGCCGAACCAGACTCAGCGAAAACAGGGATCAGGAACTGTGTGAGTACTGAATGTCAGCTGGCAAATGCGATCGCCTGGCGTGCAGTTCTCAGCGGATCGGCCTTGAACAATCCATTACCGCAACCGTGATCGTGGTGGAGAGCGGCGAAGGTCGGGTGTCAGGTGACCCCACCGATGGTGTGTCGATCGCTACCCTGGTCGATCATGCTTGGACGAGGAAGACGAGCGCGCCCGCCCGCCCACTCTCGGCATGGTTGGGGCAGTTCGTTGCCCAACGAGGACCGGTTGCGTTCCCTCGGGGAGCAGATCGTTGAGCGACCCGAACCGGCCATGGGGGGATCCCTCGGAGGGGAGGCCGGGGGGGTTACGAACTCTGGTGGCGTCATTGGAGGAGTGGCCAATGAGGCTGGACTTTCCTCCCTGGGTGAGGAGATCGACCGGTCGAGTCGGGGGCGGTCAGGTCGAGGCCGACCGAGCACCCGGAGCCCACGCCGACGCCGGGTCCGCCGAGGTGCCCTCATCGGGCTGGCCGTGCTGCTCGTCTTGGTGGGGGGCGGGGGAGGATACCTGTACTACATCACCCACGATCTCAACCGGGTCAATGTGCAGGGCCTGAACAGTGCGTTCAAGACGGGGCAGGAAGCCGGCACCGAGAATATCCTGATGGTGGGGTCCACCTCGCGCTGTGCCTTGAAGGTGCAGAATGCGGCATACGGGTTGTGTTCGCAGGGTGTGAACGCAGTGAACAGTGACGTGATCATGATCCTGCATGCCGACCCGACCCATCACCGGCTGGCGCTCCTTTCCATCCCTCGTGACCTGTTCATCCCCAACGCCCGGAGCACCGGCGCCAACAAGGTCGATGCCGGGCTCTACCAGGGCATCAGTCAACTGGTGGCGGCGATCGAAGAGGACTTCGGTATCCCGATCCAACATGCCGTATCGCTCAACTTCGACCAGTTCGCCAACGTGGTGGACGCCCTCGGCGGCATCAACATGTCGTTCCCCATGTCGGTTTTCGACGCTGAGTCCGGGTTGAATGTCCAGGCGGCGGCCTGCGTTCACCTCAATGGCACCCAGGCCCTCCAAGTCGTTCGATCCCGCCACTTGCAGTACAAATCCGCTACCACGACAAGCCCTTACGCGGAGAACTGGCCGCAAGAGGTCCAGAGCGATCTGGCCCGCATCCGACGCGATCACGAGTTTCTCAGGGTGCTGGCCACTGCCGTGGCCAAGCAGGGGCTCGGCAACCCCATCTCCGATCTCAGTCTTATCAACTCGGTGAAGGCCGACCTCACCTTCGACCAGTCCTGGGCGGTAAGTGACATGGCGAATCTCGTGCTTGATTTCCATTCTGTCAGCATCAATTCGGTGCCACAGCTCACCTTGCCGGTGGCCGTCGTAACGGACCCGAACGGGTCCGGTGGGAGCCTCATCTATCAGGGAGGTAACTACGGTGACGTCGAGTTCCCGGCACAGTCACAGGACCAAGCCGCCATTGACCAGGTACTCGGCGTAGGACCGAAGATTGACTCGATGACGGGCGATCCTCTCCCTGCCCCATCGTCGGTCACCGTTTCGGTCATGAACGGAAGCGGCGTCACCAATCAGGCCACCGACACCGCTGCGGCCCTCACTGCCCTCGGTTTCCATACTGTCGGCGTGGGTGACTCCACACCGGTGGGCGACGTGAGCGAGACCGTCGTCTACTACGGCTCCCACGCCTCGGCGACAGAGGCCGCCGCCGAAGCGGTGGCCCGTTCCATGACCGGAGCCGTCATCATGGCCTATGACCCGAGCCTCGTCGCCGACGGCGCGCAGGTAACGGTCGTAACCGGCTCCCAATTCGCTGTCAACGCTCCAGCGACGCCAACGACCGGAGGTTCAACTGCGCCGGCGACCTCGACCCCAACAGTGACCGGCATAGCTGTCCCGTCACCGACGACGTCGAACCTCCAACCTTGGGACCCGAGAACATGCGCCGCGGGCGCAACCCCGACCGCCCCCGTGCCCAACCGGACCTGACTCCGACGTCCCTGGCAGGATCACCATATGGTGATCAGTCACCGCGGACCAGACCAGTTCGAAGTGATTCGTAGCACGTTCGGCTCTCGGTACCCACGGAGCGCTCCTTTCACAAGTCGGCTTCGCTGAAGTAGGAGTGGGCCGATCCCGAGCCGTTGACCGTCGAGGTTTAGCTGCCCGAAGACACGGCGCCGTTTTCACCGGTGCTGGTCGCTTGTGAGGCGCCCTGATTTGACAGGACCACTTGCCGACCGAAGGACGACGAGGACGACGGTCCGTTGGCAAGCGCCAGGCCATTGGCGGTTGGGCACGTGATGGAACCGACAACCGCCCGTGTCGCTCCTTGCATTGTGGGCACCCGGCGAGGCCTTCGCCAGTTGGTGAGGCGCCATCGAGGGTCGGTCAACGCCTATCTCGCTCGTTGTTCTGGTTGATTTGCAAGGCGGTGCAGGTAGTCAGGGTCTGCGAGATCAGCTGCCTGACGCTGCTTGCCTGCCGATCAGGTCACCAAGTACTTGATCCTGTGCGAGGAGGTCACCTTGACGGCGAACCACGCGTTGAACCGGGCCATGGCGTTGCCCCCCGGGAGTTGCCCCGCGACTGTCACCGGTTTGTCGTGCCGAAAGTTCCGGCAGTGGTTCTGGCCGGCGTTGTCATCATCGTGGCGGCGAGCACCGGGAGTCTTCGCCGCTTCGAACGGACCGCGTCGGCGCTTTGTATCGGATCGCTCATCGTGATCCCGCTCTACGTGATAGTTCACCCGCCCGCCGGGGAGGTGGCCCGTAACGTCGCGCTGCGGATGTACTCGGCCTCAAGCATTCCCTTCATCGCTCGTTCCGGCGGGCGAAGGCCTTCTACGCCGTGTTCGCCGGACTCATGATCGCGTCGGGAGCGCTTGTGCTCGCGCCAGGCGTGCCACTTGGAACTGTCACCGAGGGAGTTCAAACACTCGCCGGTGTCCATCTTCCGAGCGCAACGGGTCTTTCTTCTGCTGCTCTGCAATGACAAGGAAGTCCTCGGGCCGTGGGCGAACTCCACGAAAACGAATTACAAGTGAAGTGCTCTACCAACTGAGCTACGCGCGCGGCACACCCATCCTAGGCCCTGGGCAGGGGCCTCACTTAGGTGGCACTGCTACCTTCGCCGGCGACGCACCGCCCGAGCGCGAGGCGCAGAGGTCCAGATCGGCGAAAGGCTTGCGTTGAGGCAGCAGGCACGGCAGGCTGGGCCTTCGATGACCTCTGAATCTCCCCACTCTTCTCCTCGCGGTTCGGGTGGAGGGGCCTCGCACGGCGGGCGTTCGCCCGGCGGGATCGCACCGGTGCGGGCGGCCGTGGTCCTCGTCATCTTCGTGGTGGCTGCCGTCGCGCTGGTGGCTGTCGGCACCCGTCCCACGGTGAGCGGAAACGCCGCCACGCCGCCCGTTACCACCACCACCACCACCACCACGACAAGAGGGACGGCGCCGACGACAACGACCACCACGGTTGCACCTGGCGCGGTCAAGGTGGTGGTGGCCAACGCCACCCAAACGAACAACCTGGCCGGGCACTACACACAAGTGCTCGCCGCCAAGGGGTGGGCCATGCAGTCGGCCCTCGACGCGGCGACCACCCAGCAGAGCTCGACCGTGTACTACGCCGCGTCCTTTCAGGCGGCCGCGGCCTCCATCGCGTCGACGCTCGGTCTCAAGCCGACCGCGGTGCTCCCGTTGACGGCCGCGGTCCCGGTCACCGGCATCACCGGCGACGACGTGGTGGTCGTCGCCGGCGCCGACCTGGTCGCCGGGGCCTGATCACGCCCCGGTCGGTGGGCGCGCTTCCCGAGATCTTCCTGCCGCTCGTTCGAGACCCTCGACAGAGCGCGCTCTGCCTCGATTTCGACGGCACGCTGGCGCCGATAGTGGCGGATCCGGTGGGGGCCCGTCCGCTCCCCGGCGCGCCGGAGCTCTTGGCGCGCTTGGCCGCACGCTTCGCCCTGGTGGCGGTGATCTCCGGCCGGCCGGTTGACTTCCTGGCGCATGCTCTCGGGTCTCCGGCCGGGGTGAGACTCTTCGGCCTCTACGGGTTGGGGCAGGTGGGGCCCGACGCCCGGCCCTGGGCCGGCGCCATCGAGGACGCGGTGGCCGAGGCCCGTGACCTGGCGCCGGTCGGCGTCTACGTCGAGCCCAAGGGCCTGACGGTGACGCTCCACTGGCGCCAGGCTCCCGACGCGGGTCCCTGGGTGACGGCGTTCGCCGCTCGCCAGGAGCAGCAGCGGGGACTGCGGGTCTACCCCGGCCGCCTGTCGCTCGAGCTCAGGCCCCCGCTGGACGTGGACAAGGGGACGGTCCTCCGGTCGCTGACCGGCGGCATGGCGGCGGTGGCCGTCTTCGGCGATGACCTGGGGGATCTTCCGGCCTTCGCGGCCGCGGCGGACATGGTGGCGCACGGTGTGGCCGCCGTCCGGGTGGCGGTGGTCGACGAGGAGACTGCCGCCGAAGTGACGGCCGAGGCGGACGTCGTTGTGCGGGGCCCCGACGGGGCGCTGGCGCTGCTGGAGCAGCTGGCGCAGGCGGCCGGCGTCAGCGTGTGAGCGGCTGCACCGCGGCGAGCTGCTCTTGGAGCCAGTCCGACGCGGTACGGGCCAGCACCAACTCCTTCAAGCGGGCGGCCCGGCTCCGGCGCTCCCCGATTTCCATCGCCAGGGCACGATGCAAGGTGTCGGCCGTGCCGGCGACATCGAAGGGATTGATGCCGAGGGCGGCCCCGGACAGCTCTTCCCAGGCTCCGGCCTCATGGGAAAGGACGAGCACCCCGTCGCCCCCATTGAGGAGGGATCCCTCCTTGGCCACGAGGTTGAGGCCGTCGCGTACCGGGTTGACGAGCAGCACGTCGGAGATGGTCAGGGCGGCCAGCGAGCGCGGGCGGTCGTCTTCGACGTGGAGGACGATGGGCGTCCATGTCGCGGTCCCCCACGCGTGGTTGATCCGCTCGGCGACGTGCGTGACGTCGGCGCCCAGGGCGAGATACTCGGCCAGGCCTTGGCGCGACGGATAGACCAGCGCGACATGCACGACCTCTTCGCGCCACTCGGGGTAGGCGACGACGAGCTCTTCGAAGGCCAGCATGCCGCGCACGATGTTCTTCGACGGCTCGACGCGGTCGACCCGCAGGATGATGCGGCGTCCACCGGTTTCGGCCCGCAGGGTCTCGACCGATCGGGCGCAGGCGGCACTCGAAGCCTCGGCGAGCAGTCCCTCGTGATCGGACGACAGCGAGGAGACGAATGTCGGTGGCGCCGTCCCGACACCGGCGAGGGCTGCGAGCGCGGGATCGGCGTAACAAGCGCGGAACGCCGCCTCCCATCGGCGCGCATGGAAGCCGCAGGCGCCGAAGCCGGCCAGACCGGCCAGCAACTCTCCGGCCGCGTCTTCGGGTAGGACGCGCAGCATGTTCGGATCGGCGAAGGGGATGTGGCAGAAATGCACGGTGCGCAGATCGGGCCGGGCCCGGGCCAGCATCTGCCCGAGGAGGGAGAAGTGATAGTCCTGAACCAACACGGTCGAGTCCGCCTCCGCGTGCGCGCTCACGGTGTCGGCCACCGACTGGTTATAGCGGCGGTAGGCATCCCACGCCTGCCGCCAGTACCGGTCGAATCGGGGCCGGCGGGGCAGATCGAAGAGGTGGTGATGGCAGTACCACAGGGTGGTGTTGGACACGACGTCGTAGGCCGCCCGGTACGTGTCGTCATCGATGACGACCGGGAGCAGCGTGAAGTTCTCGTCCGTCATGCGGCCCTGGGCGACGGCGGCGCGGTCGGCCGCGCCCATCGTCACCGAGACCCAGGTCGCTCCCGTGCCGGCCAGGAGCGGCCCGATGGAGGAGACCAGGCCGCCACCGCCGGGGACCGGGTGGAGCGTACCGTCGTCGTCGAAGCGGAAGGAGAGCGGGCCCCGATTGGAGACGACCAGCACCGGAATCAGCGGGGGGCGCGTGACAGCGCAGCCCGCAGCACGTCGGTGGCCTGGGGACGCAGCTCGTGCAGGGGGCGGTTGCGATGGATGCGCACACCGAGGTCCACTTGGGCCAGGACGCCGGCTCCGAGTTGTTGCGCCACGTCGATGAGCAGCCCTATCTCGACGCCGTAGCCGTCGGCGAAATTCACTTTTTCGAAGACCCAGCGGTGCGCCGCCGTCTCGCCGGCCAGTGGTTGGCGGACATCGGAGAGCGCAGGGAAGAGCAACTCGAGCACCGGGCGCGCCACGAGTTCGGTCACCCGCCCGCCGCCCGTGGGATCGCCGTGCAGGGGCCGGGTGTAGAAGCCCTTCACCAGTGCGATGTCGTCGAAGAACAAGAGCGGACCGAGCATGCCGGTGACGAAGGCGGGCGTCGTGTTGGCCACATCCGCATCGAGGAAGACCACCACGTCGCCGCCCGACGCCGCGAGAGCGGCTGCCATGGCCTGCCCCTTCCCCCCTCCGGCCTCCACGCCGTGCACCACGCGGGCGCCGGCGTCGACGGCCTGGGCCGCCGTGTCGTCGGTCGAGCTGTCGTCGAGGACGATGACCTCGTCCACCAGGCCGTTCCCGCCGGCAGAGGCCAGGAACGGCTGCACCACCGCCCGGACGACCGAGCCCACGGTGGAGCCTTCGTCACGGGCCGGGATGCACACCGAGACCGTGCGGCCGGCCTTGGCCTCGAGCACCTTGGCTGCAGGGAAGTCCGCGTGGTGGAAGGTGCGGGTACTCGGCCCTTCCTGGTCGTGTTCGCCCGACATGCCGAGAGCATCGTACCCGTCGGGCGCCGGATCTACGCAGGGTGGGGGCGGGGCGTTGGCGCACCGGGGGAGCGTAGGGGCTACCATTGTCGGCATCATCCAGAGCGACTGAGGGACGGGCCCGTTGACGTCGCGGCAACCGTTGGACACCCACCAGGGGCCAACAGGTGCCAATGCCCGATCGATGAGGAGGACCGATGGTCGATTTTGTCACTGGGCTGCGGTGTCGGGAATGTGCGCGTTCGTTCCCCGCCGAGGCACTCCACGTCTGCGATTACTGCTTCGGACCGCTCGAGGTCGCCTACGACTACGAGCGTATTGCCGCCACGGTCAGCCGTGAGCGGATTGCCAGTGGCCCGCGCACCATCTGGCGTTACCGGGACCTCTTGCCGGTGAGCGACGACTCGCCGGTCGACCTGGGCGCGGGCTTCACCCCCCTCGTGCGCGCCGACCGCCTGGCGGCCGAGCTCGGATTGGACGAGCTCTGGATCAAGGACGACACGGCCAATCCCACCGGTTCCTTCAAGGACCGGGTGGTGTCGGTGGCGCTGACCAAGGCCCGCCAGCTCGGCTTCAAGGTCGCCGCCTGCGCTTCCACCGGCAACCTGGCCAACTCCGTCGCCGCCCACGCGGCACGCGCCGGCATGGACTCGGTCGTGCTCATCCCCCACGATCTGGAACGGGCCAAGGTGACCATGACCACGATCTACGGGGGGACCGTGATCGCCGTCGAGGGCACCTATGACGACGTCAACCGGTTGTGCGCCGAACTGACCAGCGAGCGTCCGAGCTGGGCCTTCGTCAATGTCAACGTGCGGACGTACTACGCCGAGGGCTCCAAGACCCTCGCCTTCGAGATCGCCGAGCAGCTGGGGTGGAAGGCGCCCGATCATGTCGTGGTCCCGATCGGCTCGGGCAGCCAGCTGACCAAGGTGGCCAAGGGCTTCGCCGAGCTGGGCAAGGTCGGATTGCTCGACGAGGTGCCCCACGTGCGCATTTCGGGAGCCCAGGCCGAGGGGTGCTCTCCGGTGGCCACGGCGTTCGCCCAGGGATCCGACGCCATCCGGCCGGTCAAGCCCAAGACGATCGCCAAGTCGCTGGCCATCGGCAATCCGGCCGACGGGTGGTATGCCCTCCAGACGATGCGTGAGACAGGCGGGTCCTGTGCCTCGGTGACCGACGACGAAGTGGTGGATGCGATCGGTCTGTTGGCCCGCACCGAGGGGATCTTCGCCGAGACGGCAGGGGGCGTGACGATCGCCTCGCTGGCCAAGCTGGTCGGCTCGGGGGCCATCCGGCGGGATGAGCGTGTGGTGGCCATGGTCACCGGGCACGGCCTCAAGACGGTCGAGGCACTGTCGGACTACACCGGGCCGACCGCTACCATCGCGCCCACCCTGGCCGCCTTTGATGCGGCGCTCGAGCCGCACGCGCACTGACCTCACTGAGGAGAGCCACCGATGAGCCTGACCATCCGCATACCCACCCAGCTACGCACCCTCACGGGTGGGGCGGGTGAGGTCGAAGTGGAAGCGACCAGCGTGGGGGAGGCACTCAAGGCGCTCGACGCGGCCAATCCTGGCTTGGGCGACCGTCTCTTCGATGACGCCGGCGAGCTGCGCCGCTTCGTCAATGTCTTCCTGGCCGACGAGGACGTGCGCTTTCTCGATGGGCTTGCAACGCCAGTTGTAGACGGGCAGACCCTCTCCATCGTGCCTGCCGTCGCCGGGGGGTAGGCACTCCGCCGCCCGCTGCTCCCGGGAAGCAATCCCCTGCAACGGGGGATTGAACAGGGCTTCGGACCCCGCTCTTGCGCGCGGGGCCTGGGCGTGGTTTCCTATTAGCACTCGACAGATGAGAGTGCTAATGGTCCTCGATGGGCCAGCAGAACGATGGAGGAACACACCAGATGGCCAAGTTGATCGCCTTCGACGAGGAAGCCCGGCGCAAGCTCGAGACCGGCATGAACAAGCTGGCGGACGCCGTACGCGTCACCCTCGGCCCGAAAGGCCGCAACGTGGTGCTCGACAAGAAGTGGGGCGCCCCGACTATCACCAACGACGGAGTCTCCATCGCCAAGGAGATCGACCTGGAGGACCCCTTCGAGAAGATCGGGGCCGAATTGGTCAAGGAAGTCGCCAAGAAGACCGACGACGTCGCCGGTGACGGAACGACCACCGCCACCGTGCTGGCCTGGGCCATGGTCCACGAGGGTCTGCGCAACGTCGCGGCCGGGGCCAACCCGATGTCGCTGAAGCGGGGAATCGAGGCGGGCGTGGAGACCGCAGTTGCCTCCATTCACGCCATCGCCCGGGAGACCGAGTCCAAGGCGCAGATCGCCCAGGTCGCGTCCATTTCGGCCGCCGACACCGAGATCGGCGAGATGATCTCCGAGGCCATCGACAAGGTGGGCCGCGACGGCGTCATCACCGTCGAGGAGTCCCAGACCTTCGGTATGGACATGGACCTGGTCGAGGGCATGCGCTTCGACAAGGGCTACATCGCCCCCTACTTCGTCACCGACCCCGAGCGCATGGAGGCCGTCCTCGAGGACGCCTACGTCCTCCTCGTCGGCTCCAAGATCACCGCCGTGCGCGACCTGCTGCCGGTACTCGAGAAGGTCATGCAAGGTGGCAAGCCCCTGCTGATCATCGCCGAGGATGTCGAGGGCGAGGCCCTGGCCACCCTGGTGGTCAACAAGATCCGTGGCACCTTCCGCTCGGTTGCCGTCAAGGCCCCCGGCTTCGGAGAGCGCCGCAAGGCGATGTTGCAGGACATCGCCATCCTCACCGGCGGCCAAGTGGTCACCGAAGAGGTCGGCCTCAAGTTGGAGAACGTCACCCTGGACCTGCTGGGCACCGCCCGCAAGGTGGTCATCACCAAGGACGAGACCACCATCGTCGAGGGCGCCGGGAGCGAGAACGACATCAAGGGCCGCATCAACCAGATCAAGGCCGAGATCGAGAACACCGACTCGGACTACGACCGGGAGAAGCTGCAGGAGCGACTGGCCAAGCTCTCCGGCGGTGTGGCCGTGATCAAGGTCGGTGCGGCCACCGAGGTCGAGCTCAAGGAGAAGAAGCACCGCATTGAGGACGCTGTCTCGACGACCAAGGCGGCCATCGAAGAAGGCGTGGTTCCCGGTGGAGGCGTGGCCTTGCTGCGTGCACAGGTGGCCATCCTCGAGCGGGCCGAGAAGCTCGAAGGCGACGAGGCGACCGGGGCCCGCATTGTGGCCAAGGCCGTCGAGGAGCCGCTGAAGCAGATCGCCGTGAACGCCGGCCTCGAAGGTGGCGTCATCGTCGACAAGGTGCGCAACCTCAAGGGTGCCCACGGCCTCAACGCCGCCACCGGCGAGTACGGGGACCTCTTCAAGGACGGTGTCATCGACGCAGCCAAGGTGACCCGTTCGGCGTTGCAGAACGCGGCCTCCATCGCGGCCCTGTTCCTCACGACCGAGGCGGTCATCGTCGACAAGCCCGAAGAGAGCGCCGGCGCCATGCCCGGCGGCGGGATGGACGACTACTAAATCCGGCCGAAGCCGTTCACGCGGGTACGCCTGCGGGAACCAGTACTGCACGCGACAGGGGCGCCCTTCGGGGCGCTTCTGCGCGTCCGGGGGCGGGTCGGTGCCGGCGGACCGGGGCTCGGGGCGGGGAGCCTTCCCGGTTCCCTACACTTGTCCCCGTGGCCGCCGACTCTCCGCTCGTCCCTTCGGTGGGCCAGGCGGTCCTTCACCTGTTCTGCCATGTCCCGGCGGCCAGTGGACTCGACACAGTTTCCCTGGGGCACGAGATCAGGGCGGCTGAGGCGGACGGCTACCAGGTCGTCCCCGTCGCCCTCCTGGGCCACAAGGCGGACCTGGGGCTGATGGTGCTCGGTCCCGACCTGTGGCGCCTGCGGGAGTTCCAGAGCGCGGTCCAGCGCTGCGGTGCCGTGATCGCCTCGTCCTACGTCTCGCTGACCGAAATCTCCGAATACGCGGCCGGGGTGCCCGAGGAGATGCGCCAGGCCCGGCTCTTCCCCCAGTTGCCGCCCGACGGCAAGACCGCCTTTTGCTTCTACCCGATGTCCAAGCGGCGTTCGGCCGAGCACAACTGGTACAGCCTCGACTTCGAGAGCCGCAAGGAACTCATGATGAGTCACGGAAAAGTCGGGCGGACGTTCCACGGCCGCATCCTGCAGGTCATCACCGGTTCCACCGGGCTCGATGCATTCGAGTGGGGCGTGACGTTGTTCGGCGTGCACCCCGACGACCTCAAAGAATGCGTCTACGAGATGCGATTCGACGAGGCATCGGCGCATTACGCCGAATTCGGCCCCTTCTACACGGGCATGGTGGGCCACCTCGAGACGGTGCTGGCGGCGATCACGACCAGTGGCCGGGCCGGGTGACGGCCTCGCTCGAGACCCTACGTGACGAGCTGCGCCAGCTCGGCCGAGTGGTGGTGGCATTCAGCGGCGGGACCGACTCGGCCCTCCTCGCCAAGGTGGCGCAGGACACCCTCGGGCGCCCCCAGGTGTTGTGCGCCACTGCTATCTCGCCCTCGTTGGCGGCGGAGGAAGCCGACGACTGCCGGGCGCTGGCCCACGAATGGGACCTCCGCTGGGTGGGAGTGCCCACCGACGAAATGGATGACCCGACCTACGTGGCGAACGGTGCCGACCGCTGCGCCCGGTGCAAGACGGCGCTGATGTCAGCTCTAGGCCCGCTGGCGCAGGCCGAATCGGCGCACGTCGTGCTCGGCGTCAACGTGAGCGACCTGGGAGATCACCGTCCGGGTCAGGCCGCCGCCGCCGCCGCCGGAGCAACGTTTCCGCTGGTGGTGGCCGGCTTCACCAAGGACGACATCCGCCATTGGTCGAGGGAGCTCGGCCTGCGCACGTGGGACAAGCCCGCGGCCGCCTGCCTGGCCTCCCGCCTGCCCTACGGCACTCCGGTCACGCTCGGCCGCCTCCAGGCGGTGGACGCGGCCGAATCAGCCTTGCGCATGCTCGGGTTCAGCCAGCTCCGGGTCCGTCACCACGGCGTGGCGGCCCGGCTCGAGGTTCCGTCCGACGCGTTCACCACGGTCCTCGCCCGGCGGGCCGAGGTGGTGGCCGCGGTGCGGTCCGCCGGCTTTCGCTTTGTGGCACTGGACCTGGAAGGATTCCGCTCGGGCAGCATGAATCGGATGCTGGACGGCCCGGTGGATCAGCCGCTCCGGGGCGGGACCGAGGAGACCACATGAGTCAAGTTCGGGTGAAGTTGACCTTTCCCGAGTCGGAGGTGCGGCGGGCCGTCCTGGCCACGCTGGTGCGGACGTTCGACGTGGAGCCCAACATCCGTCGAGCGGACGTGGAAGAGCACCGGGGCTGGATCATCTGCGAGCTCGACGGCGAGGCGTTGCAGGTCGAGGCGGCCCTCGACTGGCTGCGCCGGGAGAACATCACGGTCGACCTGCTGGGGGACGTCCTGGAGAGCTGATCCCGTTACCGGGATCGCGGTCCGTCCCCGTCCGGGCGCCGCACCGTCCACCCGGCCTGGGACACCTTGCGGGGTTCGTAGAACACGCAGCCTTCGGGGCAGCCGAAGGGAAGGGGTTCGTTGGCGTCCACCTTGCAGCGCTCCAAGCGGTCGCCCCGGGGAGTCGTCCGCATCACGTAATGGCGGCAATCCTCATTGACGGGCACAGGCCATTCTGGCCCATCGGGCAGGGCGCGGTAGCGTCAGCAGCCGTGGATCGCAATGTTCCCCTCAAAACACTGCTTCGTTGGAGCGAGACGCTCTCGGCCATCGCCCGTACCGGGCTGGGCTTTACCGAGAGCCTGTACGAGCAGGAGCGCTTCGAAGAGATTCTCAAGGTGGCGGCCGATATCCGGTTCGAGCTCGAAGAGGAGTCCGCCGACGCGGATGCAGCCGAGGGTCTCGTGCAGGAATGGATGGAGACCGTCGGCAAGGGCGTGCCCGGCTACGTCACGCCCAAAGTGGCCGTGGGTGCCGCGGTGGGGAACGACAAGGGAGAGCTCCTCCTCATTCAGCGCTCCGACTCGGGGATCTGGCTGTACCCGACCGGATGGTGTGACGTCGGATACTCGGCGGCCGAGGTGGTCGTAAAAGAGGTGGAGGAAGAGACGGGCATCGAGGTTGAGCCGGTACGCCTCATCGCAGTGTTGGACGGCCTGCGCCTCGGCTTCACCAGGGTCCCGCTCTACTCGCTCTTGTTCTACTGCCGCGCCGTGGGTGGCGCCTTGAATCCCCATCCCCTCGAGTGCCGGGACGTGGGTTGGTTCACCCGCGACACCATGCCCACTCCTATTGTGGGTTCGGAGCGTTGGGCCGACACCGTCTTCGCGGCGCTGGCGGGCGAACACCGCGATGTCCTCTACGACAGCGTTCGCCAACCCATGTGGCGGGGCGATTCGCAGGAGATCTGATGGGCGCGCCGCACGGGCACACCATCGTGGTGGCCGGGACGGCGGACACCACGCTGCAGAGCGCGGTGGCACAGCTGCTCCCGCAGCTCTCTTCGTCGTCTCCCCCACCCGATCTCGAGACGCTTCGTCGCATTCTCGAGGACCCGGCAACGACGCTATTGCTGGCCGTGGCTGACGGCCCGGAGGGAAACGGCCAGGTGGTGGGCATGCTCACCTTGGCGACCTTCATGTTGCCCACCGGCGTGCGTGCCTGGATCGAGGACGTCGTCGTCGATGACGCATCACGCGGCGCCGGGGTGGCCGGCGCGCTCGTCCAGGCCGCACTCGAGAGGGCGGGCCAGCTCGGGGCGCGCACCGTGGATCTCACCTCGCGCCCCGAACGGGAGGCGGCCAATCGCCTCTATGTGCGTCTCGGTTTCGCGCATCGTGCGACGAACGTGTACCGGTTCACGCTGGAGCCGTAGCTGGTCATGACACTGGTGCTCAGCCCGACAGGGCGACAATGGGCGCGGCCAGGTCGATGGCCCCCGTCGAGCCCTCGAATGTGGCGTCGCCAAAGGTGAAGACACCTCCGTCGGATGCCACCAGCCAGTAGCCGCCTCCATCGGGCGTGGCCGCCATCCCCACGATGGGCTGGTTGAGGGGGTGGCCCCCCATCGAACCGTAGAAACCGGCGTCACCGAACGCGAAGATGCCCCCATCGGCGGCCACCAACCAGTAGCCGCCTCCATCGGGTGTGGCCGACATCCCGACGATCTTGGCCGCCAGCGGCGTCCCCCCCATGGAACCGAAGAAGGGCTCGCAGAAGGTGAAGACGCCGCCGTCTGCGGCGGCCATCCGGTAGCCCGGAGCAGTGGAACAGGGCACCGAAGCTCCGGTCTGGCGGGCCTGCGCCGAATTGGCGTTGACCATGAGTGACGACTCGTCGACGGCCTCGAAGGCGCTGGCCGGCACCGCCTTGAGCTCACTGATGAGTGCACTGGGCCACGCCGGATCGGCCGTTCCGCCGAAGTACCAGTTCGAACCGTTGTCGGCCAGGATCAAGCCGTAATGCTGCATGGCCCGGAGGACGACCTGGGCTTGGGGCGAGAACGTCGAGATGTCAAAGCTGGCCTTCAGGCGGAACCGGGCACCCATGGGAGGCAGGTTGGGGTTGTCGGCTGCCCCCGCGGCATGGCGGGCCGGCCAGATGAACGCATTGTCCGTGGTTGCGGCGGTCATGCGGATGGCGTGGGTGATGGTGCCGGATTGCACCTCGTCATAGCGCAGCAGCCCGGGCAGGATCGGCAATCCCGCGGCGTCCGCCGACGTCCAGCCGCTGGGGCGAAGGTTGTTCGAGTTGAGGTTCCAGATCGCGCCGGATCCGGCCGTGGAGCCCGATGCGCTGTAGCTGGCGTCGTAGAGCTCGTAGAGCGTGCACGTGATCGGGTTGACCATGAGCGCGTGCCGGTCGCCCGTCGCTTGCGCACCGCCTTCAATGGGTGTGCCAGGGCCGAACGGGTAGGGACCGGGATCGCTCTCGTCGCTGTACTGGAAGGCGATATTGACGAGCGGCTGCGTAGGCGAGACCACGGTGTAGGGCATCCCATAGGGATTGCTCGGATCACCCGAAGGTCCGAAATCTGGGTGCAAGTTGGTGGTGGCGCTGTCCATGCTGGCCATCCACGCCGCACTATGGGGGTCTACGGGTAAGGCCGAGATGTCGGTGTTCCAGACGTTGTCGGCGGGGAACATCGGACAGTTGGGCGCGCCGGGGAGAGGTGAGCCGGCCGAAGCCGTGCCGGGGGTGACGATGGCCAGTCCGCCCCATGTCAGGCCGGCGAGCAAGAAGGTCGCCAGCAGCGCCCTCGGCGAATGGTGCCGGTGCGGTCCCAGGCTGCCGACCGTAGCGCAGCGGACCATCGGCGCACCGTGGCACCACTTCCTACGGTGCGCGACGATGTCCGGACGTTGCGCGAAGCAACGTAGTGAGGGATCGTGATGTCGACTGCCACGGGCACCAAGAGGAACCTTGTCCTTGCGGCCATGATCTTCGCCGTCGCCATGACGTTCATCGATCAGACGATCGTCTCCATCGCGGTCCCGAATATTCAGCGCGAGCTGTCGCTGTCCGCCACCGGCGTCCAATGGGTGGTCAACGGCTACCTGCTCTCACTGGCCGCGTTGTTCGCGCTGGGTGGACGGTTGTCGGACATCTTCGGCCATCGCCGCATGTGCGTGCTGGGTGTGATCATCTTCACCGCCGCGTCGGGGCTGTGTGGGCTGACACCCAAGGGCAGCGCCGCCGAAGCATGGATCGTGGCCTTCCGCGTCGTGCAGGGCGCGGGCGGAGCGCTGATGTTCCCCGCCGCCCTGGCCATCGTGGTGCGAACGTTCCCCCTTCGTGAGCGGGGCAAGGCGCTGGCGATCTTCTTCGGCATCGCCGGCGGCCTGACGGCCATCGGGCCGATCCTCGGGGGATACCTGACCCAGTGGACGTGGCGGGCCATCTTCTGGGTGAACATTCCCGTGGCACTGGTGGCGCTGGTGCTGACGTTCATGGCCAAGCCGGAGAACGAGCCGGTCCCGGCCAGAATCGACTACAGGGGCGCCTTCCTCGTTGCGCTGGGGATCGGGTTGAGCATCTTCGGCCTCCAGCAATCGGCGCTGTGGGGCTGGGGCAACGCGGGGACCTGGGTCTGCATCATCGGAGGGCTGTTCGTGATCGCGATCTTCGTGAGGGTCGAGATGCGCCTCACAACTCCGCTCATCGACGTCACGATCTTTCGCATCCGCGCCTTCGCGGTGGAGAACGTGGTCCTGTTCATCGCCATGTCGGTGTTCATCCCCATCTTCTTCTTCGCCAGTGAGTACGCCCAGATCTCGCTGCACAAGACGGCATCTCAGGCCGGTTTGTTCCTGCTCTACTTCTTCATCGGGTTCGCCGTCGCGGCGCAAATCGGCGGGCGCATTCTCGACCGCGAAGGTGCCAAGCGGGCCGTCGTCATGGGCAGTGCCCTAGCGGCGGTGGGATTCGGGCTCTGGGCGTCCAAGGTGACGCACCTGACGTTCTCGGGTCAGGTCGTGTGGATCATCGTGGCCGGCGCGGGCATGGGGATGATGTTGGGCCCCGCCAACACCGACGCGATCAACCGCGCCTCGAGTGTCTCCTACGGCGAAGCGACCGGCGTCACCCAGACGGTGCGGAACTACGGGGCGAGCCTCGGCTTGGCCGTGTTGGGCACCATTCTGCTCACCGTGCAACGGTCCAAGCTGACGATGTCGCTGACGGCCCTGCACGTGCCCCACGCCGCACAGGTGGCCGCCACGTTCTCACAGTCCCAGGGTGGGCATGCGGTGCGCTCCATCCCTCACTACGTCTCCCTGGACTTTGCCTACGCCACCCAATCGGTCCTCTACGTCATGTGCGGGATCATGGGTTTCGCCGGCCTGGTGGCGTTCGTGGCGCTCAAGCGGGGATTGCAAGAGGCCTTGCCCGAACGCACGGCGGGTGCCCGCACCGAGTGAGCTCCTTCTTCGCCGACGTCCGGGGGACCGTGGCCCCTCAACCGGGAGGTCGCCATGGCCCCCTCCCACCCTTGCTGGTGGCACTGACGTTGGGCGTGCGCTTGGGGCAGCGCGGCCACATGCTCACGGTTGCCGCCTCGCTACAGAGTGCGCTCCTCGCGGTCTCGGTGGTGTTGGCCGCCCTCAGCGGCAGCCCGGTCGGAGCCGGCTATCGCTACCCGCTGATCGTCGCCATGTCGGTGGCGATGGGCGTGCAGAATGCCACAGCCCGCAAACTCGCGGTGCCCGATCTGACGACTACCGTGCTTACCTTGACCATCACCGGGATTGCCGCGGACAGCTCGATCGCCGGCGGCCAAGGGGCGTCGGCCGGCCGTCGCACCATCTCGGTGGTGGCCATGTTCCTGGGCGCGCGCATCGGTGCGGCGTTCGTGCTCCACGTCTCGATCGTGCTTCCCCTGGCACCAGCTCTCGCCGTCCTGTTCGCCGTCTCCGCCACCTCCTACGTCCTTGGTCGAACGGATGCGGCGTGGGTGCGTCCATGACCACGTTCATCACGCGTTACGAGACCTCGGGCAGCGGTGTGCGCCTCGCCGTGAAGGATCTCATCGACATGGAGGCGGAGCTCACCACGGCGGGCTGCCGGGCCGTGGCGGACCGCGCCACACCCGCTCCCCGCGACGCGGCATGCATGGCCGGGGCCCGGGCGGCCGGGGCCCGGATCGTGGGGCGGACCAACCTCCATGAGCTCGCCCTCGGGGTGACCGGCATCAACCCGTGGTATGGGACGCCGGTGAACCCGGTCGATCCCACGCTGGTGCCGGGCGGCTCATCGAGTGGGTCGGCCGTGGCCGTGGCGGTGGGCGACGCCGACGTGGCGTATGGCAGCGACACCGGAGGCTCGATCCGCATTCCGGCCGCATGTTGCGGCACGGCCGGACTCAAGACGACGTGGGGCAGGATCCCGCTCGACGACGTGTGGCCGCTCTCGCCGAGTTTCGACACGGTCGGTCCCATGGCGCGCGACGTGGCGGGTCTGGTCGTCGGCATGGATCTGCTCGAACCGGGCTTTGCCGTGGCCGAGACGACGGGTGTGACGATCGGCCGCCTCCGCCCTCCCGCCGACCCATTGATCGATGCCGCCGTCGACAAGGCCCTGCACGACGCCGAATGGCCCATCGTCGAGATGAACGTTCCCGAGTGGGACAAGGCCACCGGGGATGCCGGCCTCCTCCTCATGGTCGAGGCCTGGGGGTCCAATCAAGCGCTCGTGGCACGCGACCCCGATGGGATAGGCGACCTGGTCCGCGAGCGCCTGGCCATGGGCGCGTCGTTCGACGCGGTCACGATCGCCGCCGCCCTGTCGGGCCAACGGGCCTGGAAGCGCACGTTGGCGGGGCTCTTCGAGCAAGTCGACTTTCTCGTGACGCCGACATTGACGATCTTCCCGCCCGCACTCGACGACGGGAACGATCTCCTCGTGGCGCGCTGCACGATCCCGGTCAACCTGGCGGGCGTGCCCGCCCTCGCCCTTCCGCTGCCGACCCGGGGACACCTGCCGACCAGCATCCAGCTGATCGGTCCGGAACACGGCGAAGAGCGCCTGCTGGCCGCCGGCGCCTGGTTGGAGTCAGCCGTCGCGGCGGGCTGATTCAGCCGTCGGCGCGGGCTCCTTTCCGTCGCCATAGTGCGCCGTCAACGTGCGACCGATGTCGGCCAGGTGGCGCTGGACACCCGGCGGTGAGAGCACGTCGAACCTTCCGCCGAGTCCGGCGAGCTGACGGGCGACCGCCTCCTCTGAGTGCCCGCGAATTTCGGCCTCGATGCGGCCGTCGGCTCCCACAGGGCCCCTGACGAGTCGCGTGCCGAACATGTAGCGCAGGATGTCCAGGGTCTCGGCGTCCGTCCGGACGTGCACCGCCGCCGGCGCGCGGCGTTCGTCCAGTGAGGTGACGATGGCACGCCAGGCCGCCGCAAGATCGAACCCCTGTGGTCGTTGGACGGCGTCGTCGGTGCGCTCGACGGAGCGCACCCGGCTGACGCGGAACGTGCGCTGGCCTTCCGCCGTCCCGGCGACGAGATACCAGACCTGGTTCTTCACCACGAGCCCCAAGGGGTGCACGATCCGCTCCGATCTCTGGCCGTCACGGCGTCCGTAGCCGAGCTTCACCTGCACGGCATCGATGACGGCCTGCTGCAGTGCGTCGAGGTGCCGTGGCGGGGGGAGCCGGCCGTGGTCCCAGTTCGAGGGGTCGAGCACGACGGCACCGGCGGCGGACTCAGCCTCCGAGCGGAACGAGGAGGGGAGCGCCTGGACCAGTTTGCGCAGGGCGGCCTTCACCTGCGGCGTCGCGGCCGAAGGTCCCGTGCGGGCCTCGGCCGCCGTGAGCCCGCTCAAGTCGGTCCGTGATCCCCCCAAGAGTCGCCAGCCACCGCCCCGCCCGGGCTGGGAGTAGACGGGGATACCGGCCATGGCCAGGCCTTCGAGGTCCCGCCGGGCCGTACGGGGGCTGACCTCGAGCTCCAGGGCCAGCTCCCCGGCCGTGACCTGCCCCCGTGACTGCAGGACGAGGAGGGCGGCCACGAGTCTGTCCGCGCGCATCTGTCCAGTTTGATCCGAAAAGTGGCCAGAGGGTGGCCACTTAAGAGGCGCACACTGCAAAGAGCAACGTGACCGATACCCACCCGCCGGCCCGGCCGGCAGAAATGGAGAACCCGCCATGCCTGGACTCGTACCCCCCGTCGTCGACGAGCGCGCCTGTCTCTTGGCCTACCTGGCCCAACAGCGCGACGGCATCCGCTACGCCGCGCACGGCCTCACCGACGAGCAAGCTACGGCCCGTCCCAGCGTGAGCGAGCTCAGCCCGGGTGGTCTGATCAAGCACGCCGCTCTGGTCGAGCAGGCCTGGATCGGCTTCATCCACGACGGGGACTCGTCGATCTTCATGCCCGACTACGACTGGACCGACGGGTTTCGTCTCGTGCCCGGGGAGAGGCTGGCCGACGTGCTGCGATTCTCCGCCGACGTGGCCGAGCACACCGAGAAGACCGTCAACGGGCTGGACGATCTCGGCGCGCCTCTGCCGCCGACCAGGCCGGGCGTCCCATGGATTCCCGCCGGTCTGGTGTGGTCACCCCGTTGGGTCCTGCTCCATCTCATCGAAGAGACAGCGCGTCACGCCGGGCACGCGGACATCGTCCGCGAGTCGTTGGACGGCGCGACGTGCTGGACGCTCATGGCGGCGGCCGAGGGGTGGCCCGGGCAGCCCTGGGCGTAGCCGTGGCCACAAAGCCGGGGAATAGCGTCCCGACTGCCGTGTTGAAGTAGGTGTGCAGATAGAGCTGTGGTCGGATTTCGCGTGTCCGTGGTGCGCCCTCGGGCTGCGCCGTCTCCACGTGGCACGTGAGCAGTTCGCGCACGGTGACGAGATACGGATCGTCCACCGCGCCTTCGAGCTGGACCCGCGTGCACCGGCCCGGCGCCCGCAGACCATGAACGAGATTCTGGCGAGCAAGTACGGCATGAGTCCCGATCAGGTACGCGCCGGCCACGATCGCCTCACGGCGTTGGGCCATGAGGTCGGCCTGACGTTCGACTTCGATCGGATCCAGCTGGGCAGTACCTTCGACGCGCATCGTCTTGCCCGCGCCGCGCGCGGCACGGGCATCGGGGATGCGTTGGTCGCCGGCCTCTTTGCCGCCTATTTCACCGAGGGCGAACTGCTCTCGGACCATCGGGTCCTGTGGCGCGTCGCCATAGCGGCGGGCATGGACGGCGACGTGGCCGCGGGCATGTTGGAGAGCGATGCCCATGCAACTGACGTGCGCGCCGACGAGGCACTGGCGCACGACATGGGAATCACGGGCGTGCCGTACTTCGTGATCAACGGGAGATGGGCCATTCCCGGGGCGCAGGACGTGGAGACGATGGTGCGGGCGTTGGACCGGGCGTGGGAGCGCTCGGATGGCGTGGAGCACGCAGGGATGCCAACGGCCTAAGGTCGCCTCCATGCGGATCGGCAACATGTACGGACCCGATGCCACGTTCGTCGGTGTGCCGGCCGCCGATCTCGCTGATCCATCCAGCTACGCCGGCGCTGCGGCCGTCATCATCGGCGCCCCCTTTGACGGGGGCACCTCGCACCGCCCCGGGTGCCGGTTCGGCCCGCAGGCCATTCGCAGCACCGATTATCTACCGCACGACGGGAGCCGACCGCATCTTGCGCTCGATGTCGATCCCCTGCGGGAGCTCAACGTGGTGGATGTGGGCGATGTCAAGATGCTCCCGGGCGAGACCGACCGGGCCCTGGAACGGCTGGAGGCCGCCGTCGCGCTGATCGCCCGAAGTGGCGCCCTGCCCATCATTCTGGGGGGCGACCACACCATCGCGCTGCCCGACGTGACGGGCGTCGCTCATCACGTGGGATGGGGGCGGGTCTCGGTCATCCATTTCGATGCGCACGCCGACACCGGTGACAGCCAATTCGGCTCGCTACACGGCCACGGGACGCCGATGCGCCGCTTGATCGAGTCGGGCGCGGCCCGCGGTGACCGCTTCCTCCAGGTCGGCCTGCGGGGCTACTGGCCCGAACCAAAGACGCTGGCCTGGATGCGCGAACAGGGCATGCGCAGCTTCGAGATGGCCGAAGTGGTGAGCCGTGGGCTCGACGCCGTCCTCGAAGAGGCCGCCGCCATAGCCCTGGACGATTGTGATGCGGTCTTCCTCTCCGTCGACGTCGACGTGGTCGATCCGGGCATGGCCCCGGGTACGGGTACGCCGGAGCCCGGAGGCTTCACCAGTCGCCAGCTGCTCGACGCCGTACGCCACCTCGCCATGACCCTGCCGCTGGCCGGGGTCGACGTGGTCGAGGTGTCGCCTCCGTACGATCAGGCCGAGGTGACCGCGTACCTGGGGAACCGTGTGGTGCTCGAGGCCCTCTCGGGTATCGCCTGGCGGCGCCGCCAACGGGATGGCGAGCCGGTCCGCCAGCCGGCCGATCCCCTACTCGAGCGCCGCCGCCCGCAACCCTGAGAGCGCTCAGGCCATGGTGTCGAGGATCTGGCGGATCATCTCGACGGTGGTGTTCGGATGGAGGAAGGCGAAACGGGCGACCGTCTCTCCCTCCCATGTGGTGGGGGTCACGAAGCCGATCTGGTCGGTGAGGAGGCGGGCCGACCAGGCCTCGTAGTCGGGCTTGGCCCAGCCCGGTCGGCGGAACAGGACGACGGAGAGCTCGGGTTGCCGCACCAGCTCGGTGTACGGCGTCGCCTCGATCATGGCCGCCCCCTGGCGGGCGATCGCCAGTCCGTCCTCGACGGCGTCGCGGTAGGCGTCGATCCCGTAGACGGCCATGGAGAACCAGATCGGCAGGCCCCGGGCGCGACGGGTCAGGTGGTACGCGTAGTCGCTGGGGTTCCATTCCTCGGGGTTCCCGCTGTGGAGCACGTCGAGGTACGAGGCGTCCTGGGTGTGGACCGCCTTGGCCAGATTGGGTTGGCGGTAGAGGAGCGCGGCACAGTCGAAGGGGGCGAACAGCCACTTGTGCGGATCGATGATGAAGGAGTCGGCCCTCTCGAAACCCGCGAACCTGGCCCGGGCCGAGGGAGCGAACAGAGCCGCCCCGCCATAGGCCCCGTCAATGTGGAACCACAGATTGCGCTCTTGGGCCACGTCGCCCACTCCGGAGAGATCGTCGATGATGCCGGCGTTCGTCGTCCCGGCCGTGGCCACGACGGCCACCACGTCGTCGGTCCGCGGGTGGTGCTCCAACACCGCCCGTAACCGTGCTCCGGTCAGGCGGTGGTCCTCGGTGGGAATGACGAGCGCCTCCACGCCGATGACATGCAGCGCTTTGCCGACCGACGAGTGGGCCTCTTCGCTGATCGCGATGAGCGGACGGGGCGGCCCTTCCCCGCCGCGCCGGTAGCCCGCGGTGTCCCGGGCCACCACGAGTGCGGAGAGGTTTCCCGCGGAGCCTCCGGACACGAAGCAACCGCCCGCCTCGGGCGGCAGGCCGGCCGTGCGCGCGATGACCTCGAGGGCCTGGTTCTCGGCGACCACCACGCCGGCCGCTTCGAGCCATGAGGTCCCGTGCAGGGAAGAGCAGGAGACGAACATGTCGAAGAGGAGCGCTGCCTTGGTCGGCGCGGCGGGGATGAACGAGAGGAAGCGCGGGCTGTCACACGACACGACGGCCGTGGCCAGCTTGTCGACGAACAGCCGCAGGACATCGGCGGCGTCGTTGCCTTCCGGGCGCATCAACCCGGTCAGCACCGAGCCCAACGCGTGCCCCTGACCCCCGAAATCGAGGGGGACCGGGTCAAGGGCTAGACGTTCCTTGCAGTACGTCACCACAAGGTCGGTCATGGCCTCGTCGTACTCGAACATGCCCTTGGCCGTCATGGGTGTTCCAGCCGCCACGCCGCTTCGGCCCGCGAGGCCACGTCGTGGACCGCGGCACCGGTGGCCGACGCGATCGCCGCCACATCTTCGAATTCGGGCTTGGCCCGCCCGTAGCCGACCTTCATGCGCACCACCATGCCATCGACGGACACCTCGTCGAACGTACGGGCGGCCGGCCAGCGCTCGGCGGTCGTGGCGCGCACCCCGAAGGTGCCGGTGGCGGTGTGAAGGACGTGTCGCAGCTCGTCGAGGTGCGTAGCGTCGGTCAGCACGTGCAGGACATGACCCGGGCGTCCCTTCTTCATCGTGACCGAACTGACCCAGGCGTCGAAGGCCCCGGACCCGAGGGCGGCGGACACGGCATAGGCCAGCTGTTCGCCGGTCACGTCGTCGAGATTGGTCTCGAGGACCAGCACCGGTTGCCCCGAACCGATGCCGGCCCGTACGTCGCGCTGCCCGATGACCACCTGCGTGCAATTGGGGAGCCCCTCGAGCTCGCTTTTTCCGCCACCGAACCCGCTACGCGAGATCAGCATGGCCGGCATCGGCCCGAACGAGGTGGAGAGGGCGGCAACGAGGGCAGCGCCGGTCGGGGTCGTGAGCTCCACCGTGGTGGCGCGCCCGTAGGTCGGGACGCCCTGGAGGAGCCGCACGGCGGCTGGTGACGGATTGGGAAGAAGGCCGTGTGACGTGTGGACCATCCCGGTTCCGGTGGCCACGGCCGAGGCGGTGACCTCGTCGACGCCCAGGACTTCGAGCGCAGCGGCGGTGCCCACGATATCGATGATGGCGTCGTGACCGCCGACCTCATGGAAGTGCACCTCCTCGACCGGGCGTCGGTGCAGCGCCGCCTCCGCGTGCGCCAGGCGCCCGAAGACGGCGAGCGCACGCGCCGTCACGCGCGGCGGGAGCGCTGCTTCGGTGATGAGGTGGGCGATATGCGCGTGGGTTCGTACACCGCCGTCCTCGCTCCCCCGAACGACCACACGCGTGCAGGCCACGCCGCCGCGGAGTGCGTCTTCAACCTGGAGCTCCCACCCGGGCAACGACAGGCGGTCGAGCAGGGGGAGGATCTCCTTGAGATCTGCCCCCGCATCGATGAGGGATCCGAGCGCCATGTCACCCGCGATGCCGGCGAAGCAATGGAACCAGGCGACGGTCCCGCTCGGTGGGGCCGTCGGGGGTGTGCTCACTGGAGAAGCCGGGCGATGGCACAGGCGGCGCCGTAGCCGTTGTCGATGCCGACCACGGTCACCCCGGACGCACAGGCGGCGAGCATCGCCAACAGCGCGGTGACCCCCTCGAAGGCGGCGCCATAGCCGGTGCTGGTGGGGACGGCCACCACCGGTGCGGGCGTGAGACCACCGACGACGCTGGCCAGCGCCCCTTCCATGCCGGCGATCACCACGACGGCGTCGGCCATGGCGAGCTGATCGACCTCGGCCAGCAGGCGGTGGAGCCCGGCCACCCCGCAGTCCACCAGCACGGTCGGCTCGAATCCGAGGGCCCGCAGCACGGCCGTGCACTCGTGCGCGATGGGCAGGTCCGCGGTACCGGCCGTCACCACCACCACGTTGCCCGCCCGCGGCGGGGCCGAGCGGAAGGTCATGGTGCACGAGGGTCCGGCCTCCGTGATGTCGCCCGGGCCGTAGCCGAGGCCCTCCGTCAGGGCGGAAACCGCCTTGACCTGCGCTTCCGTAGCCCTTGTCAGTAGCACGGGGCCGGTGCCGGCGCCGAGGAGCTCCTCGACGATGGCGGCGCAGTGCTCGGGGGTCTTCCCGGGGCCATAGACGGCCTCGGGCGTACCCTGGCGCAGGTCACGGTGGTGGTCGATCCGGGCGAACCCCAGATCGGCGTAGGGCAGGCGCCGTAACTGGCGCACGGCGTCGTCGGGCGTGCAGTCTCCCGAGGCCACCCGGTCGATGAGGGCGCGGAGTGAGGAGGGGTCCATATATCTCACTATCCTGCCCGGGAGTGAACCCTCCTGCGACCACGGTCGCCTACCTCGGGCCGGCGGCCACCTTCACCCAGGAGGCGCTGCTCACCCAGCCGGACCTGGCGACCGCCGACCTCCGCCCGCTCTCGACCATCACCGACGTCCTCGACGAGGTGGCCGGGGGCAGGGCCGACGTGGGCTTCGTCCCGATCGAGAACGGCATCGAGGGGACGGTGAGCGCGACCATCGACGGCCTCATCTTCGACGTGGACCTCTACGTCCAGCGCGAAGTCGTCATGGACATCCATCTGCACCTGATGGCCAAGCCGGGTGTCGGCCTCGGCGACATCGGGCGCGTGTCGTCCTATCCCCACGCGCTGGCCCAGTGCCAGAAGTTCCTGGCCGAGCACGTGCCGGAAGCCGAACAGGTGGCAGCCAATTCGACGGCGGACGCGGCGCGCCTCCTGGGTGAATCTGACGCGCGCGATGCCGCCGCCATAGCGCCGCGGCTCGCGGCCGAGCGGTACGGGCTGGCCATCGTGGCCGAGGACGTCGAAGACCATCCAGAGAACCAGACCCGGTTCGTCGCCGTCGCCCGGCCCACCCGCGTGCCCAAGCCCACCGGGCATGACAAGACGAGCATCGTCTGCTTTCAACGGGCCGACCACCCCGGGAGCCTGCACGGCATTCTCGGACAGTTCGCGGCGCGCAACATCAACCTGACCAAGCTCGAGTCGCGCCCGACCAAGCAGAGCCTCGGGGACTACTGCTTCGTCATCGATCTGAGCGGGCACATCGGTGACGAAGTCATCGCGGACTGCCTGCGCGATCTTCATGCCAGCTTGGCAGGCGTGAAGTTCCTCGGGTCGTATCCAGCCGTCGGGAACCATGGTGAGGTCAAGCGCCGGGAGGCCGACGCCGCCTGGCAGGCCGCCGACACGTGGCTGGCCGGGCTCCGATCCTCCATCGGCTGACCTCCTTGCTACTCTGCGGTCCAGGGCCGCCGACCGCGGCGGGCCGCGCACCCTTCGATGGCCACGGGGAGGAGTAACTCGATGAGCGTCGACCTCGAGGCACATGAGCGTGAACGGGAGCGACTGCGTGCGGCGTATCTCGTCGAACCTGCGGCACGCACGCCGGCGAAGGCCGGCGGCGTCCACCACATCGCCCTCATGTGTGCCGACGTGGAGCGCACCATCCGCTTCTACCAGGGGCTGCTCGGATTCCCGCTGATCGAGATCTTCGAGAACCGGGACTACAAGGGCTCGACCCATCTGTTCTTCGACATCGGACACGACAATTCGTTGGCGTTCTTCGACTTTCCGGGCCTCGGACTCGGCCCCTACGCCGAGGTGCTCGGAGGCCTGCACCACGTTGCGATCTCGGTTGCTCCGGCGGCCTGGACGGTAGCTCGCGCCAAGCTCGACGATGCGGGTGTGCCCTACCACATCGACAGCGAGATCTCGATGTACTTCAGCGATCCCGATGGTGTTCGCCTCGAACTGATCGCCGAGGAGCTCGGCTCCCTCTACGGGACGCCGCTGCACTGATGTCCGTCACAGGAATGGCAAATCTTGCGGTCAAGGTCGCCGACCTCGAAGCGGCCTGCGCCTGGTACGTCGGTGCGGGAGCGACGGTCACCGAGCCGATCGAGTGGGAGAACGGCCGCCGGGCCGATGTCGTGTTGGGCTGGCTGAACCTCACGCTGTTCACCAAGGCGATCTATGAGGACGTGTGCGCCCTACCCGAAGAGGGTTTCCTGCATCCGGCCCTCTTTGTGGATGATCTCGACGCGGAACTGGCGCGGCACACGGTGCTCTGGGGTCCCCGCACGGTGTCAGGGTCTTTCGGGGTGCGACGGATCGCCTTCGTCGAGGCCCCGGGTGGCATCCGGCTCGAGTTCATGGAGCAGGTGGAAGATCCCGCCTGACCGGTGCCGCCGCTTATCCCAATGCGGCCATGAACGCCGCCAGGGCGTTAGGGAAGCTGCCACCGGTGATCACCGAATTGACGCCGCCGCTGTTCGCGTTGAAGTAGCTCTCATAGGCCACGTCGTCCGCCGGATACTTCATCCAGGCCAAGAAGTTGGAGATGTAGAGGGGATCGTCGCCCAGCCCGTGCCCGTCGGAGCGGATGGCCGTTCCCCATTCGCAGATGGCGAGTGGCTTGCCTTGGGCGCCCGCGAACTGCTGCGCGGTGGTCAAGGCGGGGAGCAGCGTCACGTTCCAGGCGTTGGCCGCCGTCAGTGGCGTGGCCCAGGACTGGTCATAGGCGTCGAGCCCGATGTCGTTCACATATGCGTTCCCCGGGTACGCCAGTGCGACGTTGTAACCCGGCGTGGTGAACGCGCCGGCGTCGGGATTCCAGACGAACTTGAAGTTGGCCCCTGGTACCGATCGCATGGCGGTCACGATCTGCTGGAAGTAGGCGGCGAAGTTGGCCTCGTTGGCGGGCGTCGTCGCGTTCCAGGCGAACCATCCCCCGTCGAATTCCCACCCGAGACGGAGGTAGGCGTTGGCCTCCCCCCCGCTGATCAAACTTTGGGCGAGCGTCACGAAGTAGGCGTTGTAGGCCCCGGTGGCGCCAGCAGCCAAGGTGCCGACCGGCGCGCCACCCGAAGTAGGAATGATGGGGACGCCGAGCGAGAGCGCGTCCCCGGTGCTGGCCCAAATGTGAGCGAGGGTGGCCACGCCGTTTCCCGACGAGCCGTCCATGACGCCCCAGCCGCCCCCATCAGGAAGGTAGTCGGAGGCCAGGACGACATGCGTTCCCGTTGACGCGTCGAAGGCGGCGATGCCGGCCGGGTTGTCGCCACCCCCGTAGGCGCCTTGGAGGAAGCCCGTAGGTACGACCGCGTTGGCCTTTGGCGCCGTCGTCGTGGTCGTCGTGGGGACGGTCTGCACGATCGTGGTCGTCGTCGTGGTGGGTGTCACCTGCACGGTCGTGGTCGTCGTGGTGGTGGGCGTCGACTTCTTGACCGTGGTGGCCGAGGTGGGACTCGTGTCGTTCGTCGCCGTGGACACCGTGATCACCGTCGTGATCGTGGTCGTCGAGGGTGTGGTCCTGACGGTCGTGGTCGTCGTCCCGTTCGGTGAGACGTACCTCCAGCTGTGCATGCCGGAGCGAGCATGGGAGGACATCGTGATGGTCGACGGTGCGGCGGCCGTGGTCGTCGTCACCGGCTCCGTCGTGTTCGTTCTCGAAGGCGGAGCGGTGACCGGCGTCTCCCGGTTCTCGCCCGTCGTGGGGGCGCTTTGCGTGTTCAGCTTGGCCGGGGCCGAGAGGGGGCCCAGTCCGTTCGAGGGGTTGAGTGCGGTTGCCGCATTGGCCTTGGGGCGATGCCCGCCGCCGACGCCGGCGAGAAGGGCGGCGATGACGGCCCCCACCAATCCGAACGACGCCAAGGGCGTGAGGATGCGTGACCGCAGGGACCGGGTCCGGGCATGCCTGGCCGCCGGCTTGGCGTCCGGCTTCCGCGCCTGTTTGGCGATGTGCACGCGGGGGATCGATGGCAAAGCCGGCTGGGGTGCCGTTGCATCGATCTCGTCAAAACCCATGTGTTCGTTGATCCTCCGCCAAGGTGGATGAACTCCGGTTCGGTGCCTCGAGGTCGTCCCTGCCACGACCTCGAGGACGGCGAATTACCGCCGGAGCGAGTGCATTGTCCGAAAACGCGCGTGCGTCAGAAGCGGTTCACTCTCGAAAGGCCTAGTGGCTCGAAGGGGCCCGACACAAATCGAACCGGGCGGGCCAGGGAGGGGGCCTTTTCGGGGGCCCGACCAAGGGCGGAGGGAGTGGGATTCGAACCCACGGAGGCTTGCGCCTCACAGCTTTTCAAGAGCTGCGCATTTGTCCGCTCTGCCATCCCTCCATCGTCGCATGCTAGGTGAAATCGTGCCTGGGCGATGGGTTGCTTCGGCGCTGCCATTGGTGTTGCAGCCGGGCCCGTACTGACGGGTACGACTATGGGTACTACTGGTATTACCGGTGTTCGGAGGCGTTCTGATCCCGTACGCGTCCCCGGATGCGTCCGCGCTCGGCCTGGGGGAGGATCACTTTGCGGAGCCGGACCACCTTGGGCGTCACCTCGACACATTCGTCGTCGGCGATGAACTCGAGGGCATGTTCCAGGGAGAAATTCATCACCGGAGTCAGCCGCTCGAATTCCTCCGCCGTCGAGGAGCGTATGTTGTTCAGCTTCTTTTCCTTGGTCGGATTGACGTCCATCTCCTCCTGCCGGGCGTTCTCTCCGATGACCATGCCTTCGTAGACATCCTCACCCGGCCCGACGATGAGGGTGCCTCTCTCCTGCAGGTTCATGAGGGCGAATGTCGTCGTGAGCCCGCGGCGGTCCGCCACCATCGATCCGTTGCGCCGCGTCTTGAGCTCGCCGTGCCAGGGCTCCCAGCCGTCGAAGATGTGGTGCAGCACGCCGGTACCTCTGGTCTCGGTGAGGAACTCGGTCCGAAAGCCGATGAGCCCGCGCGCCGGCACCCGGTAATCGAGCCGGACCCAGCCCGTCCCGTGGTTCACCATTTCGGTCATGGTGCCTTTGCGCAGCGCCAGGAGTTGGGTCACGACGCCCAAGTAGTCGTCGGGGACGTCGATGGAGACTCGCTCCACCGGCTCGAGGATCTTGCCATCTTCTTCGCGCGTCACCACTTGAGGCTTGCCGACGGTCAGCTCGAAGCCCTCACGTCGCATGGTCTCCACCAGTACCGCGAGCTGTAGCTCGCCGCGCCCGAGGACCTCCCACAGGTCGGGACGCTCGGTTGGCGCAACGCGGATTGCGACATTGCCCACCAGCTCCGCGTCGAGGCGGTTCTTCAAGAGTCGAGCGGTCAGCTTGGTCCCATCGGCCCCTGAGAGGGGGGAGGTGTTGATGCCGATCGTCATGGCCAGGCTCGGCTCGTCGACCGTGATGGCCGGGAGCGCGATGGGGTTGTCGACGTCGGCCAGCGTCTCACCGATGGTGACCTCGGCCAGGCCGGCGATGGAGACGATCTCGCCCGGCCCCGCCGACTCCGCGGGCACCTGTTCGAGCGACTCGGTGACGTACATCTCGGTGATCTTCGCCTTCTCGATGGTGCCGTCCACCTTGCACCATGCGATGTTGCCGCCCTTTGTGAGTTCGCCGTTATAAACACGGCAAATGGCCAGGCGCCCGACATAGGGCGACGCGCTCAGGTTGCATACGAGAGCCTGCGTGGGCGCGTGCTCGTCGAACTGCGGTGCGGGGACGTGGTCGATGATCGCCTGGAACAGCGGTGCCACGTCGGTGCCTTCGACACCTCGCTCGGTGCTCACCCAGCCGGCACGGGCGTTGGAGTACAGGATGGGGAACGAGATCTGGTGTTCGTCGGCATCGAGGTCCAGGAACAATTCCTCGACCTGGTTGACGACTTCTTCTATCCGTGCGTCGGCCCGGTCGACCTTGTTGATGACGAGGACGACTGGCAGCCGGGCCTCGAGGGCTTTGCGCAGCACGAAGCGAGTCTGGGGGAGGGGGCCTTCGGAGGCGTCAACGAGCAGGAGAACGCCGTCGACCATGGTCAGACCACGCTCCACCTCCCCGCCGAAATCGGCGTGACCTGGGGTGTCGACGATGTTCATCTTCACGCCGCCCCAGCGGACGGCGGTGTTCTTGGCCAGGATGGTGATGCCCTTCTCGCGTTCGAGGTCGCCCGAGTCCATGACGCGGTCGGTCATCTCTTGGTGGGCGCCGAACGCGCCGGTCTGGCGCAACATGGCGTCGACCAGCGTGGTCTTGCCGTGGTCGACGTGGGCCACAATGGCCACATTCCGGATGTCTTCGCGGTTCTTCATGGGGGACTACAACGATAGGCGAGGTCAGGGGGTCTCAGGCCGCAGCCCTCGTGACCACCTCTAAAGGGGCGGGAGCGCCCTCCGTCCGGGCCAGGGTGCGGGCAACTGTGGCCACCCCTTCGGCCACCGAAGTCCGATCGACGTCGACCGTGACCATGTGACCCGAGTCCGGCCACCACCCCACGATGCGACCAGGTGGGAGCGAGCGTGGTGCCTGCAACGCTTCCACCATGGCCACCACGCTCAGTTCGGATCTGACCGTGGCGCGCCGCCGACCACCCAGGACCACCAGGTGGACCGAGAAGGGGTGGCCCTCGCTGTCGTGCGCGACCGAACGAACCTCGGCCCGGCTGCGGATGGCGAGAAGGGAGGAGTGCGGGCTGTTCCACCAACGGTCCCGTCCGATGAGGGGACCCTCCTCGAAGGCAGTCCATTCCAGTGCGCACCACAGGCGGGTGGCCCACGTCACGGCGTCTGCTTCGACCGCGGTTAAACCCGCCGCCGGCAACCCGGCGAGCCATCGGTCCATGGACGCTGCGGATCGCTCCCCGTCTCTCACCGAGCGCAGGGCGTCGGACACCGCGCGCCGAGTCCCGTCCACCGGTGACCTGGCCTCTCCGTCCACGACCGCGCGCACGGCCGCCAACCCGAGGGCACGCCGGGCCGTGCGCGGTGACCAGGCGAAGGGGATCACCGCGGTCGCGTCATCGTGCGGCGCCAGCGCGACGCGCACATGATGGTCGGTCAAACGGAACGAGCTCCCACCGAGTCGCGGCACCGCTAGGTCAGCCAACGCGCGCGGGATGCTCATGGTTGCTTCGATCACCGAGGCTCGGTCGTCGACGATGTGCCTGTCGAGCGGGCCGAGGAGTGCGGCCGTGAGCGTCGGCGCAGGCCAGTTCTCAGCCATCGATCCCTCCCTCACGGCCTTCACGAGCGAGGCTGGTGAGGCGGGCCACGACGTGGGACACGACGGCACGGAGATGCTCTTCGAGAACGTCCTCGACGCCGTAGCGACCAACGGCTGAGTGGAGGAGGGCGACGCGAAACGGTGGGGTGCCGCTCCGCAGCGTCTCGAGCAGAGCGAGGTAGTGCAGCGCCATCCGCGCCTGAGCCCAACGTCCACCGGTCGTGAGGCCCATCGCGCACAGCGTGGCGGTCCCCGGAAGTGGAGCTCCTACCAGCAGATCGAAGACGCCGCACAACACGACCCGGCCACCCGCCAACGGAATGGCCACCCGGTCGTCGGTACGTGGTAACCAACCGGGGGCAAACCGCGGCGTGAGGTTGATCAAGTGGGTGACGTGGGTGGTCAGCGCGGCCGCCAGCGTCGCACGCCGTTCCCCGTCTAACTCCTCGATGTGCCGCACCATGTCGCGACGATTCGGGTCGACGCGCAGCGCGTCGAGTGCGTCGGACATCGGATCCCCGACCCGACCCGTCGTCACCATCTGTCTGAAGAGGGACCGGACCAGACACGACTGGACCAACCGCATCGGATAGGGGTCGGGGTCGCGCCCGGACAGATCGCCCGACGAACCCGCTCCGCTCCACAACAGGCGGGGCCCGAGGAAGAGAGGTGGGGCATCTTCACCGCGGGCGAGGACGAGTTCGCTCGCCCCGTCCTCCAGCCAGGCTCGCAAGCCGCCCGCCAATCCGGGGTGGAAACGTGGCCGCCGCTCCGAGCCCTCCCGCAGCAGGGCCAGGACCTCGTCACGTGCGGCCGTCGTTCCAGCGCCGAACCCGCTGTCGCCGGGCTGGACCGCGCCGAAGCCGGCGTCGCCGTCGCGCGATGACGAGGGCGCACGCGGGATCCGGGGGGCGGGCCCGGTCATGGCTGCCTGTTGGGGTGTGACGAGAACCATCTGAAGAAGTGTGCCGGAGGGGTGTATCGCGCCGGGCGTGGTCCGCACGCGGAGGGGCCGTACCCAAAGCCTCTTCGTCTCCTCTACCCTGACTGGTGCCATGGCTGCTGCCCTCACGCCCCTCACGCTGCACGCCTCACTGCTGGCGTCGAATGTGGCGTTTGGAGTCATTTTCGGGATCTTCGTGGTGGCGCTGGTCGTTCTGATCGTGATCACCCTGACGTGGGCCATCCGCAGGGACCGCATGGGCCGGGCGGCATGGAGGCAGCGTCAGGAAGAAAGGTCAGCTGGCGGAGAAGGTGACATCCCTCCCGCTCCGCAGCCATGAGCGATGACCGCGAGGACTTCGGATTGGTCCGGGACAACGGTTCGGCGGTCTCAGCGGTCACCCCGACCACACCGGCGTCGGTCCCCGGTTCGACGTCCCACTCCTCTTGGTGGAGCCGCGTACGCCCTCATCTCGGAACGGCGCGGGCCCTCCGTTTCCGCAGCGCCGCGCCGCCTCCCGCCCACAAGACGGCGTTCGTCCTGGCGGGGGGTGGGAGCAGGGGCGCGGTCCAAGTCGGCATGTTGGGGGAGCTGGTCGAAAGAGGGGTCCGCGCCGACCGGGTGTTCGGCGCCTCGGTGGGGGCGATCAACGGTGCGGTCTATGCCGGCAACCCCACGCCAGAGGGCATCGAGCGGATGGCGACAATCTGGAGGGGAGTGACGGGGACGGACATCTTCCCCCGTTCCGCGCTGGACGGCCCATGGGCCTTTCTCCAGAAACGGGCGTCGGTCCACTCCAACTCCGGGCTTCGCGCCATCATCGAGGCGGGCATCGACTTCGAGAACCTGCAGGACACCACGATCCCGTTCGAAGTCGTGACCACCTCGTTGACCGATGGACGGGAACGCTGGATCGCCCACGGCCGCGCCGTCGAGGCGATTCTGGCGTCGTCGGCAATTCCGTCCATATTCCCCCCGGTGATCATCGATGGCGATGTCCTCGTTGATGGCGGAGTCGTCAACAATGTGCCGATCAGCCGGGCCATGGCGGCGGGGTGCACAAGGATCTATGTCTTGCTCTGCGGACCCCTGCACTATCACCCACCCTTGCCGAAACGTCCGGCCGAAGCGGCCCTGACGGCGTTCTTCGTGGCGGTGCACGCCCGTTTCGTGCGCGAGTTGTCGATGCTCCCTCTGGGGGTCGAAGTCGTGGTCTTCAGCGGCGGCGGAGAACCGTCGGCCCAATACCGGGACTTCTCGGGCACGGCAGAACTCATCGAGGAGGGACGGTCCGAGGTGGCAGAGGTCCTGGACCGGTATGCCGGGACTTCGCAGGATCTGACCCCTGACCGGGTTGCCGCCCCGACCCCGGGCACAAACACCGCCCCGGCCCCGGGCACAAACACCGCCCCGGCCCCGGGCACCAACACCGCCCCGACCCCGGGCACCAACGCCGCCCCGGCCCCGGGCACCAACGCCGCCCCGACCCGAGCCCGATGACGGAGAACCGTTACCTCCTCTCGAACGCCTCGAACGCCGCGGCCGAACGCTTTGCCGCATTCGTCGAGCTCTTCGACCCGTCCACCTTCGCCCACATCGAGCGACTCGGCATCGCCCCGGGTTGGCGCTGCTGGGAGGTGGGGGCGGGTGGTACCTCGGTGGTGGAGTGGTTGGCCGCAAAAGTGGGCACGCACGGGCACGTCCTGGCCACCGACATCGATGTGACGTGGGCCAGCGGGGCCGCGGACCAGACGAGCCCGCAGGTTGAGGTACGCGCCCACGATGCGGCTCTCGACCCTCCCCCCGAAGGCCAGTTCTACCTGGTGCACGCCCGCCTCGTGCTGGTCCACCTACCGGAGCGGGCGAGGGCGCTGGAGGCCATGGTGGGAGTCCTGCGCCCGGGGGGCTGGCTGTTCGTGGAGGACGCCGACCCGGCGCTGCAGCCGCTCAGCGCCCTGGAGGTGCGGGGACCCGAACAGGAGCTCGCCAACCGGTTGCGGAGCGGCTTCCGGGCGCTCATGGCCGCCCGGGGGGCGGATCTGGCGTACGGGCGCACCTTGCCGCGACTCCTCCGGGAGGCGGGGTTGTCCGACGTCAGGGCCGATGCCTCGTTCCCCGTGGCCCATCCGGCCTGTGCCCGGCTGGAGACGGCAACCATCCACATCATCGCCGGCCAGTTGATCGAGAACGGCATCGCCACACCCGAGGAAATCGAGCTCCACCTGGCCAACGTCGCCGCCGGGAGACTCGATCTCGCCCAGCCGCCGATGATCGCCGCCTGGGGGCGCCGCCCGTTCTGAGTCGCCTCGGCGGAGGCCGCGCACGCCTGTCACAGCATCCTGGTGAAATAGAGGGATGACCGCTCCGGCCGCCGAGATGCTCGACACATTTCATCCGGCGGTGGCGGCCTGGTTCGCCCAACGCTTTCCCGACGGGCCGACCGCGCCGCAGGCGGAGGCGTGGCCACATATCGCACAGGGAAAGGACGTCCTGGTGGCCTCGCCCACCGGGACAGGGAAGACGCTGACCGGATTCCTCGTTGCCATCGACGCCGCCTACCGGGCGGCGGAGGCCGGGTCTCGTCCGGGTGGGCTCCCCGAGGTCCTCTACGTCTCACCGCTACGTGCGCTCGCCGTCGACGTGCACGAGAACCTCCACGTCCCATTGGCCGAGATCAAGGCCGAGGCGGCGCGGATGGGGTACGACGACCCCGGACTCCGCGTTGCCGTGCGCACGGGCGACACTCCGGCCGCCGAGCGCGCCGCCATGCGCAAGAACGCGCCGGACATTCTTGTCACGACGCCCGAGTCGCTCTACCTGCTCCTCACCGCGCCATCGTCGCGCGCGTTCTTGCGCGGCGTGCGCACGGTCATCATCGACGAGGTGCACACCCTGGCGAGGGACAAGCGGGGCAGCCACTTGTCGTTGAGCCTCGAGCGTCTGGACGGGCTGGTCACCGAGAGCGGCGGGCACCTCCAACGCATCGGGCTCTCGGCCACGCAACGCCCGCTCGACGTCGTGGCCCGTCTGCTGTCCGGGGTGCATGCCGGCCGTCCGCCGACGGTGATCGTCGACTGCGGCCACACCCGCCGGCTGAACGTAGCGATCGAGCTGCCCGACAGCGAGCTGGAGGCGGTGGCGAGCGGCGCGCAGTTCTCGGACATCCTCGACCGCATCGCCGACCACACGCGTCAGCACCGGACGACGCTGATCTTCGTCAACACCCGAAAGATGGCCGAGCGCGTGGCCCATCAACTGGCAGAGCGCCTGGGTGGCGCGGAGGGGCATGGCGACGACGTCGATGCCTCACTGCTCGTGGCGGCGCATCACGGGAGTCTCTCGGCGGCCCGTCGCCGCATCGTCGAGACCCGGCTACGGGCCGGCGATCTGCGCGCGTTGGTGGCCACGGCGTCATTGGAACTGGGCATCGACGTCGGACCCGTGGAGTTGGTCTGCCAGATCGGGTCGCCGCGCGCCATCGGGACCTTTCTCCAACGGGTGGGGCGGGCCAATCACCAGCGCGATGGCATCCCGGCCGGGCGCCTCTATCCCATGACGCGGGACGAGTTGGTCGAGTGCACCGCGCTGCTCGCCGCGGTGCGGGACGGGCGACTCGACATGCTCGAGCCTCCGATCGCCCCGCTCGACGTCCTCACCCAGCAGCTCGTGGCCGAAGTGGCTGCGGTCGAAGAGCGCGGGGTCGAAGAGCTGTGGCAGATGGCCCGCCAGGCCGCCCCCTACGCCGACATGCCCCGGAAGGACTTCGACGACGTGGTGGCCCTGGCCAGTTGGGGCGTGGAGACGGGGCGGGGCCGGCGGGGGGCGCACCTCCATCACGATGCGGTCAATGGCCGCTTGCGTGCCAGACGAGGGGCGCGACTCGCGGCGTTGACGAGTGGCGGCGCGATTCCTGAGACCGGCGATTACCGCGTCGTGCTCGACCCCGAGGGCGTCACGGTCGGATCGGTGCACGAGGACTTCGCGGTCGAGGCGATGGCCGGGGACATCTTCCTCCTGGGGACGCATTCGTGGAAGGTGGCCAAGGTCGAAGTGGGCACGGTGCGTGTCTACGACGCCGGGGACCTTCCGCCCTCGGTGCCCTTCTGGCTGGGTGAGGCGCCGGCGCGCACGACCGAGCTCTCCCAGGCCGTCAGCGACCTGCGGTCGGAGCTCGAGCCCCTCTTGCGGGCACAGGACGGCGAAGGGGCACGCCGGCTGGTGAGGGAACGCTCCGGCGTGGCCAACGACGTCGCCCAACAGGTGGTGGCGTACTGTGCCGCCGGCCTGGCCGCGCTGGGCTACCTGCCCACCCGCCAGCGCATCGTGGTAGAGCGCTGCTTTGACGACAGCGAAGGGACGCAACTCATCCTGCACGCGCCGTTCGGCGGCCGGGTCAACCGCGCTCTCGGCCTGGCGCTGCGCAAGCGCTTCTGTGTGTCGTTCGACTTTGAGCTCCAGGCCGCCGCGGACGACGACACGGTGGTGCTCTCGCTCGGACCCCAACACAGCTTTCCCCTCACGAGCGTGGCGTCCATGCTCCGCTCCAAGGATGCGGCGGAGGTCTTGACCCAAGCCGTGCTGCCCCACCCCATGCTGGCGGCGCGCTGGCGCTGGAACTTGAACCGGGCCCTCGTGCTTCCACGGCAGCGGGGTGGCAAGCGGCAACCGATCCATCTCCAGCGGATGGAGGCGGACGACCTGCTCGCCGCCGTATGGCCGTCGTTGGCCGCCTGCCAGGAGAATGCCGCAGCAGGCCCGGTGACGGTGCCCGATCATGTGCTGGTGCGCCAGACGGTCGACGATTGCCTGCACGAAGGCCTCTCCGTGGAGGGCCTGGTCGATCTGTGGTCCCACGTGGAGTCGGGTGCCATCGCCCTGCATACCGTCGAGTCGTCGGAGCCCTCCCCGTTCTCGCACGGGATCTTGAGCGGCCGTCCCTTCACGTTCCTCGACGGGGCACCCCTCGAAGAGCGGCGGACGAGGGCGCTCTCGTTGCGTCGTGGCCTGGGTGCACTCGGGCCCAACGGCCTCCCCGTCCCGGCCGGCGAATTGGACGCGCTGGACCCGGAGGCGGTGTCCCTCGTCCTCGAGCAGGTGCGCCCACGGCCGCGCCACTCCGACGAGCTCCACGATCTACTGCTCTCGCTCGTCGCCTGTCGGCCGGTCCCCGAGTGGGCGGAGTGGTTCGACAGTCTGGTCGCGGCCGGCCGTGCAACGGTCCTCGGGGAGTGCTGGGTGGCCACGGAGCAGATTGAGCGCGCCTGCGCCCTGCAGGACGATGACGAGGCGGCGGCGGCATGCGTCGGCGGCCACCTCGAGCTGGCGGGACCGGTCTCGGTGGCCGAGCTCACGTCGCAGGCGCCGTTGCCGCCCGGGGCGCCGATGGGGGCGCCGGTGACGCCGGCGCGGGCGCGCACCGCCTTGGCCCGCCTCGAGGCACAGGGTTCGGCCATCGAGCTCCCGGACGGCCGCTGGTGCGCGCGTCACCTCTTGGTGCGCCTCCATGGCGCCAGCCGGCAACGCCGGCGCGGCCTCGTCGACCCCGTTCCCATCGCAGACTTCGTCCGCTTTCTCGCCGGGTGGCAGCACGCCACACCGGCCACCCGCGCCGAAGGGCGCGCCGGCCTGCTCGCGGTGCTCGAACAGCTCCAAGGCATTGAGGCGCCAGCGGCCGAATGGGAGGCCCACATCCTGCCGGCAAGGGTCGAGGGCTACGACGCCCGCTGGTTGGACGAGCTCTGCCTCTCCGGTGAGGTTGTGTGGGGCCGTCTGACCCCTCGACCCGAACGCGCCGGTCGCAGCGGTACCCCCTCGCCGGCGACTCCGCTGGCCTTCGTCGTCCGCGAGGACCTGCCGTGGATGCTGCGCGCCGTGCGGGCGGGCGTGGCGGCGCCCGAGCCCGACGTCGGTGCCCCCGCTGACGTCCTCGCCGCGCTGCGTGCTCGCGGTGCTTGTTTCCGGCCCGAGCTGGCTGCATTGGCCGGCCGTCTCCCGGCCGAAGTGGACGAAGGGCTGTGGGATCTGGTGGCCCGGGGCATCGTGACGGCGGACGCGTTCTCGGCCGTACGGTCACTGCTCTCGGCCCGCGATCGTTGGCGCACGCGGGTCTACCGGACTCCCAACGGTCGACCGGGCTCCGGACGGCCGGCCCGCCCCGGACTGGCCCGTCGACGGGCGCCCGTCGGTTCGGGCATCGGGGAGGGACGTTGGTCGCTCCTTCCAGTGGATGAGGAACTGGCGATTGAGACCACGTTGCCCGCCAACGAGGAGCTGGCCGAGGCGGTGGCGTGGCAGCTTCTGGCCCGGTGGGGCGTCGTGGCGTGGGAAGTGTGGAGCCGCGAATCCTTCCACGTCCCGTGGCGCGAAGTGGTGTGGGCGTTGCGCCGGCTCGAAGCGCGTGGGCTGGCTCTCGGCGGCCGGTTCGTCGTCGGTCTCTCCGGCGAGCAGTACGCGCTGCCCGAGGCGGCAGCGGAGCTTCTCAAGGTCCATCGCCGATCACCGGACGGCGAGCAACTGGTTGTCGCGGGCGCCGATCCCCTCAACGTGACAGGGTCGGTCATGGGTGGGACGCGAGTCCCCACGCGACGGAACCAGCGCGTGACGTTCCGTGATGGCGTCGTGGTGGACGATCTCCGTGCCGGATGAAGGGCGCGCCATCGACCTGAACGCCGATGTCGGTGAAGCGACTGACGCGGCCGGTGTCGCCGTCGAGCGCGCACTTCTCGGTCTGGTCACTTCGGCGCATATCGCGTGCGGCGGGCACGCGGGCGACGAATCGTCGATGCGCGACACGGTCCTGGCCGCGCAGGACAACGGCGTGCGCGTCGGCGCCCACCCGTCCTACCCCGACCGGGATGGGTCCGGCCGCCGGCCGCTGAAGATGACACCCCGCGACTTGTCGTCCGCGTTGGAGGAGCAGATAGGTGCCCTCGTGGAAGTCGCGACGTCGGTGCAGGCAACGGTGCAGTCCATCAAGCCGCACGGCGCGCTCTATGGCGAGGTGGGACGGGGGACGTCGAGCTGTGATGCCCTGCTTACCGTCGCACTCGAGCTGTGCGGGCCGGAAACCTGGCTGGTCCTCCCGGCCGGCGCGCCGGCCGTGGCACGGGTGCACGCGGCGGGCCTCAACGTTCTCCAAGAAGGCTTTGCCGACCGCGCCTACCGGCGCAATGGTGAGCTCGTGGCGCGCCAGGTGGCCGGGTCGGTGTACAGCGACCCGTCGCAGGCCGCGGTCCAAGCACTGGGCTTGGCTCTCGAGGGAGAGGTGACCACCGAAGAAGGCGTGACCCTTTCGTTACCGGTGGACACGCTTTGCATCCATGGCGATTCCCCTCACGCCGTCGCCATGGCCCATGCCGTTCTCCGTGCGCTGGCCGAGGCCGGTGTGGCGGTGACAGCGCCGCGCCGTCCCTGACATGAGCAACGGCGCCTCGCCCCGGTCAGTACCCGTGGGAGAGATCCGTCGCCTGGGCGACGACGCGGTGCTCATTGGCGTGGCTGATCCGGAGTCGGCGCGGCGCCTGGTACGCGCGGTCGAGGGAGCGGCGCTCGACGACCTGGCCGAGGTGGTGGGCGGACTGGCCACGGTCCTGGTGGCGTTCGACCCTGCGGCGGATGGCCCCGAGTCGCAAGGGTTGGTGCTGAGGAAGCTGGTGGACCACGCGCTCGGGCCGTCCGGTGCGGAAGCCCTCCCTGAGGGCGATGCGACCGCTGAGGGCGATCCGTTCGTCATCCCGTGTGTCTTCGATGGACCGGACCTGACAAAGGTGGCGGAGATCGCGGGGTGGTCGCCCGAGACCCTGGTCGACGTCCTCACCGACGCCCTCCTCACCGTGGCCGTGGTGGGTTTCTCCCCGGGGTTCGCCTACCTCGCGGGCCTGCCCGACGAATTGCGCCGCGTGCCGCGGCGTGCCCGCCCGCGCCCCTTGGTCCCGGCCGGATCGGTAGCGCTCGCCAACGGGTATGCCGCCGTCTATCCCACGGAGTCGCCCGGTGGCTGGCAGCTCATCGGCCGCACCGACGTGCCCCTGTTCACACCATTCGTCGCCCCGTTCGCCCGGCTCGCGGCCGGTGACCGCGTGCGCTTTGCCAGGGTGCCTCGGGGTGTCGCCCTGGCGCCGCAGAGGTCGACCGAGGTGGCGGTGTCTCCCGGCGATCGGGTGCGCCCGGCAGAAAGCCCGACGACGCACCCCGTCTTCACAGTCGAAGAGCCCGGCGTGCGGACGATCCTGCAGGATGCAGGGCGGCGAGGTGTCGCGGCCCTCGGTGTGCCCGCGGCAAGCCCGGCCGATCCCTCCTCGTTCCGCTTGGCCAACCTGCTCGTGGGCAACCCGGTTGGGGCCGGTGCTCTGGAGATCACCGCACGTGGCCCGACGCTGCGCTGTGTGCGGTCAACCTTCGTCGCCGTGGTCGGCGCCGCGCCGGACCTGAGTGTGGACGGACAACCGGTGTCGCCGGGACGGGTGGTGCCGATCACCGCGGCACAGCAGTTGGTGGTCGGTCCGGTGCGCGACGGCTTTCGCTCGTACGTCGCGGTGGCGGGCGGCTTTGCGGGCCCCGAAGTGTTCCAAAGCTGCGCCAGCGATCAGCTGTCGCAGCTCGGACCGGGGCCGATCGGACAGGGCGACCGGTTGTGGGCCGGCGCCATGCGCCCTCCGTTGGGCGACCACTTGGCGGACGGGGTCTCGACGGGGGCGATCGGGGGCGAGACGATCATCCTTCGCGTCCTGCCCGGACCGCACCCCGAACGGTTCGCCCCGGGCACGTTCGCCTCGCTTGCATCGGCGCGCTTCACGGTTGACGCGGAGAGCAATCGTATCGGGGTGCGGCTCCGTCGCGATCCGTCCACACACGCCCTGAGATTGGCCCCGGGACCGGCGGTCGAACTGGACTCCCAGGGCATGGTGACCGGCGCCGTGCAGGTGCCGCCCAATGGTGAACCCGTGATCCTGCTGACCGACCACGCCACCCTTGGTGGGTACCCGGTCGCGGCTGTCGTCGCCGCAGTGGATCACGGGCTGCTCGGCCAATGTGCGCCCGGATCGAACGTGCTCCTGGCGCCGATCGATCATGGCCAGGCGCGCGCGGCGCGCCACGCGCAGCGTCGCCAGTTGGAGGCGGCCGTCGTGGGCCACTATCCCCTCGTCGCCGGGTAGTCTGGGTCGCCCGGGTCGCCCTCGTCGCCCGGTCGCGATGCACGCCGGTCAGACGAGAAGCTTCACCGCTGTGGCCAGGCCCACGGCGACCACCACGATGCGGAGGGCCACGGCGGGAATCGACAAGGCCACCCGTGCTCCGATCCATCCACCCCCGAGGCTGCCGGCGGCGAGCAGCCCGACGGCCCGCCACGCCAACCCGCCATGGATCAGGAAGACGGCGGCGGCCACCCCGTTGACCAGCATCGAGACGGCGGTGCGGAGGCCGCTCGTGCGGACGATGGAATCGGGCAGGGCCAGTCCCAGAATGGCGAGCAGCATGACGCCGAGACCGGCGCCGAAGTAGCCGCCGTAGACGGAGGCCACGAAGGTGCCGCCACTCAAGAGGAGGGGCCGGGTGCGCGGCGGTGCATGCGCCGATCCCCCCAGGGCCCGCTTGAGGAGCGGTTGCGCGGCGAACAGCAGCGAGGCCCCGAGCACGAGCCATGGCGCCAGGCTCCTGAAGGCAGCCGAGGAGGTGGTCAGGAGCAGGATGGCGCCGGCGATGCCGCCGATGACCGCAATCGGACTCAATCGCACGAGGCGCCCGCTCTGCCCGCCGATCTCATTGCGGAAACCCGCCGCGCCCCCGACGTAGCCCGGCCAGATCCCCACCGTGTTGGTGATGTTGGCCGTCAGGGCGGGGTATCCCAGAGCCAGGAGCAGAGGGAACGAAATAAGGCTCCCCCCTCCCGCCGCGCCGTTGACGATGCCGGCGCCGAGTCCGCCGAGGAGGAGAAAGACGATGTGTGCCGGAGTCAGTGCCGTCATCCCAACCACCGTCACAGGCATGGGCGTGAAGCGTACGGGACGATGAGAATCTCGCTTGTCCGGGCAGTGGACGTACTCCTCTGGTGCCGTACGGCCTGCTGCGGGCCGCGGGCATCGCCTACTGTTCGAGACCCAGGGCTCGACGCACGACGCACAACCGGGGGAGGACCGACGTGGTCAGACTGACATGCATCCTGCGGCGCAAAGCGGGCCTCACCCCGAGCGAATTCCATGAGCACTGGCGTACGGTCCACGGCCCTCTCATTGCGGCGAGCCAGAGCGGTCGCCACGTGCTGCGCTACGAACAGCACCCGCGGCCGCTCTCCGACTACAGCGGGGACGACGATCCCGGCTTCGACGGAGTGACCGTGCAGTGGTTCGAGAACATGGATGCGTACAGGGCGCACATGGCGGAACCGGACTTCTCCGCCCTGTGGCTGGACATCGAGAGCTTCCTCGACATCGGGCAGTTGCACTTCATCGTGACCGAGGAGCCCCACGTGGTGATGGGCGATCCTGGGCCGTTTCCCCTGGCCTGATTCAGGCCGGGCTCTCCCCGCCGACGCTCATGGTCCGGACGACCTCGGGCAGCACGAAGGGGGTCATCGGAGCCGTGTTCTCCGCCGCCCTCTCTGCGGGAGCATCTGAAACCGGGACGATACGAAGCGCCCGGCGAGCCAGTGGCATCAGGGCGAGCGCCTGGTCTCGACCTCTCTCCATCATCATCGTCGCCTCGTCCCATTCGGGACCGCGTACGCGTGAGACCTCACGGGGCAATTGCTCGAGGAGGCGCACGAGTTCCCGCCGATGCTGCTCGGCCACGCCACCCATGACGAAGACGGTGGACGCCGGGAGGTCGGCGGTCAGAGCGAGATGGGACAGGCGGTTGGCCGCTACCTCCGCGTCTTGGAGCAGGCCGAGTTGATTTTGGAGTTTCGTCAACTGCCGCGTGTACTGCTTGGTGCGCCCGCCATAGAGCTCGGCGCTGAACTCGAGCGAATAGCGAAGGCGCTTGCACCGGATGCGGAGCCGGTGGAATTCGGCCGCCTCGCCCGATCGCTTCGCCCGTCGCGCCGCCTTGACGACTGAGGCATGGCGGGAAACGATGAGATCTGGCACGGCCGCCAGGGCAGGGAGACGCGTCGCCGTCGAGCGACGGTGCGGGCCCTGCTGGACCATGGAGGTCAGGCCGTTCTTGATCCGCTCCCAACGGGCGGAGTCGAGCGCAGCCAGGAGATCGGTTCGTGTGGCCTCGCGTTCGGCCAGCAGAAGAGAGGTCAGGTCGGCCCAGAGCTCCCGTTGCCCCGCCTCGACCATGGCGTCCTGCGCCTCCAACTGGACATCGAGATCGCGGACCGCTCCGAGAACGGCGGCGAGCCATCCCAACTCGTCCCGGAAGTTGCGGGCACGGAGCGGGAGGACGTCGGCGAAGAGGTCCATGGCGGCGCGCAAGCGCCGGGTCGCCACCCGCATCTCGTGCAGCTCTTCGAGATCTTCCCCCAGCCGGGTACCGGGCTCCTTTGCCCGCAGGACGCCGAGCTGGCGACGCAGGACGGCGTAGGCCACATCACCCAGGGTCGCTTCGGGTTCGATCTCGGTCGGTCCGAGATCGGGCGGGCTCGGGATGACGACACCGCGCGCCAAGAGGCCTGCCTCGAATTTGGAGAGCGTGGCGGGCCGCAACCCGCACGCCCCGCGGAGGTGCAGGAGGAGCGGCGCCAGCACGTCCGCCCACTCGGGGAGGACCTCGACCTCCACCCGCCGGATCTGCATGGGGCGCTGTCCGTTGCCGACGACGATTTCGGTGTCATCGAGCGCGATCTCCGCGGCCTCGACCCCATCGACGCGGAGCACGAACGGCATCCGTCGCGTGCGGACATTGAGCACCGTGCGCAGCGGCCGGCGCCCGGCGACGGCATGGACCCGGCGCCCCACCGGGCCTTCGGGACCGAGCGCGCTGACGCCGCCCTCGGGGAGATCTTCGGAGGCGTCGAGCGTTCGAGCGAGGGGCGCTTCAGCCCGGCGCGCCGTCTTGAGGGTGATCTCGTCGTGCCGCCCGTGCCGCCGGGTACGAACGACGAAGCCTGCTCTCGCCATCCGCCAATCACCGGTGTCGAGGTAGGCATCGACCAGACGCCTCGACGGCTGGGCCTCCGCAGCCAGCGTCCTCGGGTCGTCATGCCCGATGGACAGCGTGGGGAGCGCCGCCAACCAGCGCTCAACCGGGCGAAGGTCGAGCGCGTCGAACTGCCATTGGACCCCGACGACGTCCGTTTCGTGACCCATCTGGCCAGGGTACAGCTGGTGTACCCGAGGAACGGGGGATACACGGCGCAACGTTGCGCACGACGTAGGGTGCCTACAGTGGGTACCAGAACTACAACTATGGAACTCGACAACCCCACCGAGGTCGTTCAGGCTGCCGGCGGCCTGCTCGTCCGCCGGCAAGCCGGACAGCTCCAGATCGCCCTGGTGCACCGCCCGATCCATCAGGACTGGTCGTATCCCAAGGGAAAGCTCGAAGAAGGCGAAACCTTCGAAGAGGCCGCGCAGCGTGAGGTTTTCGAGGAGACCGGTTTTATCTGCCGACTGGTGCGGTTCATCGGGCACACCGAGTACATCGACCGCAAGGGTCGACCCAAGGTGGTGGGGTACTGGGTGATGTCGGCCGAAACGGGTTCGTTCGAACCCAACGAGGAGGTCGACGAGCTTCGATGGCTGGACATCGCGAGCGCCGGCCTGTTGCTCACCTATGAACGCGACCGCTCCCTCCTGGCCGCAATGTTGGCCGACGATCAGCTCGAATCGCTCGTCTGAGGCCGGGAGAAGAAATTTCTCAGTTCGGTGTTTGAGATCCGAGAGGCATGGAAATAGTTCGCTTCAGCGATCTTCCGCCTGATCGCCATAGCCGGAGTGTGTGCCTCAGCCGATAGTTCCAGGATCCCCGCCGCCAAGGGGCCTGCGACATTCTTTTTGAATCGGCTGAGGCACTCCCGGCCGGCCTGATCTTCGCGGGGCGTCTTCTGCGGCCGAACCGTCGGTCCCCCCCGCTCTCGCGAGGCCGCTATTTGGGTCTTTCGACCCACGTGAATTGGGCCTTTGGGCCCAAGTCGTCGGTGCCCTCCCCGATCAATACTGGGGCAGTTGCTGCTTGACGGGGGTGATCGGCTCGACCGGCCCGCGCCCGCCCGGGCGAGCGGGCTCTGAGAACCGCCGGAATGGGAAGGAAATGATCGCGTGCACGCACCGAGTGGGTGGTACCCCGACACGACTCGTCCGAATACGGAGCGCTACTGGGACGGGAGAGCCTGGACGGAACAGGCCCGCTTCCCGGGCGTCCGCCCATTCGAGTCAGCCGTGCCACCGGCGCTGGCCGACCCCCAGGTGATGCGGCCGGTGGTCTCGATGTTCGAGACTTCAACTGTCGGATATTCGCTTCCTCGTGAGGAGGGGGCGATCCCCGAGGGAGCCAAGGCCGAACCGGCCCAGATGCATCGACCTCGTCGGCCGACCGTCCTGAAATCGTCACCGAGACGTTGAGCGGTCAGCTCGTCAACGCCGGTATCACCATGGAATTCTCCGACTACGCGACGACGGTCAACGTGACGTCGCCGCCGGCCGTCGAGGTGGGAACGTTCCAGAGCTTTCCCCAGGCCGCAGCGTCCCTCACGGGTTCGTCCACGAACTGATCCGGAGTGCATCCCTGAACCCCCCGTCCATTTCCGGTGCGGGGTGGGCACTGAGGGTGGCATGAACCGGGACGAGCCGTGAGGGCGGAGAGGTGATGGTCGGCTCCCATGCGGTACGGTGCGCGTGCAATGCACGAGGTCGGGAGCGGAGCTACGAAGGTCGTCAGGCCGGGACGCTTGTGATCGACGCGACCACTATCGACCTCAGGCCCGAGAGGTTCGCAGCCGGCGTGCCGTTCGACGATCTGCGCTGGCTGCGCGAGAACGAACCAGTGTGGTGGTCGTCGGCCATGGCCTGTTGGGTCGTCACGTCCTACGAGCTCGTCGAGCAGTGCAACCGAGACTGGACGAGATTCTCGAGCAGTGACGGAGTGGTCGACCCGGCGGACGCGGGTGCGCCGAAGTGGAAGCCCATCACCGCGCTCGATCCGCCTGAGCACGGTCGCTACCGCCGGCTGGTGATGGCGCCGTTCACGCCGATCCCGATCGGCCGCCTGGAGGACATGGTGCGTCGGATTGCCCGGGAGGCCATCGCATCATTCGTCGCCGAGGGCGGTGGGGATTTCGTCAATGCAATCGCCTGTGCCGTTCCCTTCCGCGTCATGGCGACACTGACCGGCGTTCCGTTCGACGACGAGGACCTGATTGTCGGATGGACGAACAGCGTCATGCCGAACGCGGATCCCGACTATCGGCCCACCGAGTCGACGGCGGAGGCCTCGCGCGTTGCGTTGGGCGCGTACTGCGTGGAGTTGGCCCGGGCACAGCGAACCGGCGAGAGGCCGTTGCTGTCCCAGACGCTGTTCGAGGGACGGCTGGGAGAGCGGGAGCTCAGCGACGAGGAGGTCGCGAACTTTCTGGACACGTTCATTGTGGGTGGCACGGAAACCACACGCCAGCTCATTTCGCACGGGCTCCTGGCGCTGCTCGAGCATCCGGACCAGTGCCGTCGCCTGGTCGACGGAACCGTCACCGGTGCCGTCGCAGTCGAAGAGATGCTGCGATGGGTCAGCCCGGTCCTGCATCATTCGAGGCGGGCGACGCAGGACGCGGCGGTAGGGGAGGTCGCCATCGGCGCCGGCGACCGGGTGACGCTGTGGATCGTGTCGGCCAACCGGGATCCACATGTCTTCAGTGCGCCCGATGCCTTCGACATCGGGCGCACTCCCAATCCCCATGTGTCACTCGGAGCGGGTGGTCCACACCATTGCCTGGGTGCTCACCTGGCCCGCCTGGAGGCCCGCGTCGTGTTCGAAGAGCTCCGCCCACTGCTGTCCCGCTTGACGATGAGTGCGCCACCGGTCCGGGTCGCCTCGAATTTCTTCAATGGGATGAAGCGGTTCCCGCTCGAGCTGGCACGCTGAGAGACCGATCACGTGCGCTACTCACTGAGCGGAACAACGGGGCTGACGTGGCCGGAGATCCGCGACGCAGCCCTCCTGGCCGAAGAGCTCGGTTATGACAGCCTCTTCGCGGCGGACCATCTCATGGCCGTGGCGGGGTTCGACGAGGACGCCGGACTGCTCGACGCGGTCTCCCTCCTGCTCGCGCTCGCCCCGGTGACCACCACGCTGCGGCTCGGCGCCATGGTCTCGCCTGTCACGACTCGTCACCCGGTCGTTCTGGCTCGGGCGATCCAGACGCTCGATGTCATCAGCGAAGGGCGGGCTGAGCTCGGGGTGGGTGCGGGGTGGTCGGCATCCGAACATGCGGCGTTCGGCCTGCCCTTCCCGCCGGCCCCTCGCCGCCTGGAGCTTCTCGAAGATGCCTGCCGCACCCTGGTGGCGCTCTGGGAGAGCCCGGATCCGGTGTACAGGGAGGGCGATTTTCCGCTCCAGGGAGCTCGACTCCGGCCACGGCCGGTCCAGCGATCGGCGCCCCTCCTCGTCGCAGGTGGGTCCGATCACGCGGTCCGTATCGCGGCGCGTTGGGGCCGAGCCTGGAACGCCACCGGTTCTCCGAGGTTCTTGCAGGAGCGGGTGGAACTCCTCCGGGAGGAAGAGGCCAATGCCTCACGATCGGGAACGGTGGAGATCACCGCCACCGTACGGCTCGAGTTCTGCGAGACCGCGCCGGAGATCGAAGGCAAAGCCGACGCCGTGCGCTCCGCTCCCCGGGCCCGTTATGCCCAGCGGGAGGTGTGCCTGCCCGGTGAAGATCCTGCGGGCGCGCTCTACATCGGCCCCCTGGGCGCGGTGGGCGACTACATGGCGTCGTTGGAGGACGTCGGCGTCCAGCGGGCGTTGATCCCGGTTCCCCGACCCTGGGATCCGGCGCAACTGCGGCGCCTGACAGCGGCGATCGGACTGCAGGGACCGGGTGCCCAGGCGGGGTGAGGCGCGCGGCGTACGGCGCCGTTCACGGCCCACTCCCGACCAGCGCGCCGAATGATTCGTACGGCTCTCCGCGCGCCTGGGCCAGAGCTGTGCCGGCTCGCACCTGAAAGGCGCTGATACCTCCTGGCTCCCACGGTCCCACAGAACCAGCGGCGATGGCGTCGGAGGATTTGGTTGGGACGCCGAAGTGGTCACGGACCTCGGGGATCGTCAGGCCGGACAGCGTGAACCAATCCGTGCGGAGAAAGTCGAGGCTTCCCAGGCAGAGCGCGCCTCGGCGCATGGCATCGGCCACCCGGGTGGCCATGCCGTGGTCGGATAAGTGGCCTGGCGAGGACTCGAAAAGTCCTGCGCCGGTACGCAGGTAGCCGGTCTCGAAGAGTGCGACGACCATGGCCAGGAGAGAGAAGGCCCGCATGTCGTCGTTGGCCCGTGCAATGAACGCGAAGGCCTCGAGTTCGGCTTCGACGGTGGTGCCGTAATCCGCGACGACGTGGACCCAGTCGTGTTGGGCCAGCAAGGGAGGAGCGGACCCGGGCCGACCGGGATAGACAAATCCTCGGGCCCGGTAGAAATCGGCCATGCGGCGGCCGAGCGTGTTCGAGGGGAGGCGTTCGAGCTCCTCCCAGCGGGCGGCGAGGGCCGGGTCATCGACGGCGGCATCCCAGGCGGAGGCCAGTTCCCGCGAGGAGTGCAGTGCCGCGGCGTCCTCCGGCTTCCAATTGGATGTGTACCCATTTCGTTCGAAGTCCACCGCGGCCAATCCGAGGCTGCCATCAGCAAACCGCTTGGCGACGTCGAGCATGCCTTCGTCCACTCCCAACTCGGCGGCAAACCGTGCGATACGTCCCGCGACGTCTGGCGGCAGAGGTCTGAGGACAAGCCCCAGGAGCACCATGATCTGCACGATCCGGGTCCGGAACTCGATCGTTCGCGGGGCCAGGTGCTCGGCGAACGCCGCGGCATCGACCGTGGTCCCGTCGAGCGTCACCGGGTGCCCGGTCATCGCCTTGAAAAGCGCGTCGACCAGCAGTTTCTGGATCCGCGTCAAGCCCCCTGCCGGCGACGCGGCCGCGACGACCCCCTGGCTCAGGATCCGCACCTCGGCCGCGTCGGGCGGGCTGAGGTTCGCATATCCGGGATCGGGGAGCGGCGTGGGCACCGCCCGCCACCCTATTCGTGCCTATGTGGGCAGCCGACCGGCCCCGGGGCCGTCCGCCGCCCGAGGGTCGGTTGCGCCGTGTCGGAGGGGCTGCGGGGGGACACGCCAAACGCCCGGCGATCGTTCACGTAGGCTGGCGGGCACGGAGTCAGGCGTTGGGTGGGAGCTCCAGTTCTCGCCGGATGTGAAACTCCTGGTGGAGAGGTGCGAGAGCGGCCGAATCGGATTCACTGCTAATGAGCCGCCAGCCAAATTAAGCTCCCCAGCCGCAGGCCCCTTTTTCCGCAAATTCTTACCTCTAGCTGGGATGTCTCACCTTGCAGCCGTTTCCGCTCCTGGCCGTTACATGCCACTCGTTCGATTGTGCGGTTGAATAAGGGTTGAATCGGGATCACCAAAATCGCGGCCTCGGTACGCCGTAATATGCGCCGCAGCCAATAGAAGGTCGAGTTTTACAAAGTCAATGTTGTAATACGAGCAATGCCGGCCCTGCTCAGCTCATCGGGCAAAGCGGCATCCAGGCCGGAGGGTCTACCTCGTCGGACTCGAGGGGATCTACTACTCATAGCTCGATTCCCCCGCGCACCTCGACTGCCGCTTCCGGCACCGGAACGGTCTGGTGCTGAGTTCGGGCGCCGCCGAAAGCCATCGCCCGAGTGGCGGCGGCTTGTGCTCGCCGCAGCTGACCCGTCTGCTCCGCGTTGCACCCACCATCTCGCTCGCCGAGGCTCTGACCGGAGATGTGCCAGCGGTCCCGGTAGGCAGCGACGGTCGAGACCTCCCGTAACCAACGCTCCCGGTGGGCTGGCGTTGCTGGTGGCGTGCCGAACCGCTCTACCCAAGGCTCGCCAGCCTTGACGGCTTGCTCAGTCAGGGTGCGGGCGCGCTGTTCCATTGCGAGATCTCGCTCGGCTAGGGCTCGGGCCATCTCGGGGTCGCTGACACCCTGGGCTCGGGGGATGAGCCCGGCGATCAGGCCGACCCTACTCCGACCACTGGCCGCCCGGGTCCACCGTTCCACGCGGCCGTGCAGTGCAGCAGCCACGTCGCCAGCGTCGGCCAGAGAGCGGCCAGCGACAAGTTGGGGGAAGGCGGTCTCGATGTCGAGGCCACGGGCATCGGCTTCTCGGAAAGCCGCCAATAGCGGACCGTGACCTGCCCCGGTTCGCACAGCAGCGAGATCTTCGTCACGCAACCCCGAGCGGGTGAGCAAGGCGTCCCAGCGTGGTTGTTGAGCCAGCGCAGCCAACGTCAGGTACTCGGCCGAAAGGCGCTCCATCCCCTCGGCTTCCTCATGTTGGCGCCGCACCATGTCGTGCGCTGCGACGTCGGCGCCCTCGTTGCGCTGTGCGCCGATCAGCACGTCCCGGGCCATTTGTGGCTCACGTGTCTGGCCGTGGGACGTCTCGGGATCGGGGTCGTAGTGGGTGTCGACATAGAGGCGGTTGACCTCTCGAC